>Ga0302324_100020319_pt1 | contig 12993 bp, 11 predicted proteins | sample Palsa_T0_1_FD_201949 | JGI IMG/M metagenome (GOLD analysis project Ga0302324, IMG submission 201949) | Peat permafrost microbial communities from Stordalen Mire near Abisko, Sweden - Palsa_T0_1 | ecosystem: Environmental > Terrestrial > Soil > Palsa > Peat permafrost | place: Sweden: Abisko...
CCTTTCCGTGTCCGCACACCCGACGGGGAGCTCTCCTACCCCACGTTGCTGGACGTCGAGCGCGCCTTTCACCAGGGCCTCGTCGACCCGGAGGACGAGGTGGTGGACGAGGCGACGGGCTCCGTCTACCGGGCCATGGAGCACCCCCAGTTGGGCCCCCCCCCGGCGCGGCGCTTCTGGCAAAACCAGGGGGCGCAGCCGGCGCGCATCGCAGTGGCCCTCTCCCTCGCCCTCTCCTCCCTCATCGCCGGGGCAGCCCAGCAGTGGTGGCTGGCCCTCCCGGCCGCTGGGGTGGCGGCCTTGATGACGGTGCGCATCGCCATCACCGCCCAGAAGCGGCGATGAGGGCGTCCGGGCGCTAAGTTTCACCCCTGTAAACGCTAGCGACAACCCCCATGCCTCTTGGACTTCTCGGCCTTCCGGCCCTCCTCTTCCTCCTCGGCGCCGGGCCGGCCGGCGAGGAGGTCTACACCTGGACGGACGGCGACGGGATGGCGCACTACACCAACGACGCGAGCACCATCCCCTCGCGCTACCGAGACAGGGCGCGGACGCTCGATGGGAAGCCCATCTCCTCGGTGGGCGCTTCCCCACAGCTGCCGCCGCCTCCCGAGGTGAAGCTGAATGCCCAGGAGGACGCCCCCAAGCCCGCGCCCGCCAAGCCTGAGGCTGCGCGCGTCGAGGAGCCAGTGGAGGAGTCCGCGCCCGCGCCCGTTGCCCTGGGGCCTGGCGAGGCCGAGAAGCTGGACGAGGCGGCCTGGCGCAAGCGCTTCCGGACCACCAACGAGCGCGTGCGGCGCGCGGAGCTGGCGCTTGGGCGGGACAAGGAGCAGCTCAGCCGGGTGTCCAACGAGGAAGGCTACATGGTGGTGGACGCCTACGGGCGGACGATGACGGCCGGCCGCTCCACCGCGCTCAAGATGCAGGTGGCCGAGGACGAGCGGGTGCTCTCTGACGCCCGCGAGGCGCTCAATGACTTGGAGCGCGCGGCGGCGCGTGAGGCCATCCCTCTGGAATGGCGACGCTGACGTCGAAGCCTGGGCCCCTTTTCTCGGGGACTCAGCGCAACCAGACGTTGTGCGGCCTGGCCGACTCGAACGCCCGCGGAGGACACGCCCCGGAGGGCCGCAAGAGCCAGCACAGCGCGAAGCCGGTGACGAAGCCTCCGATGTGGGCCCACCAGGCGACGCCGCCCTGGCCGGCCACGGAGGCCGTCCCGTAGAAAAACTGCAGGAGAAACCACACCCCGAGGAAGACGAAGGCCGGTATTTCCACGAGCCACGGGATGATGACGATGGGCACCAGGGTGAGGATGCGCGCCCGGGCGAAGAGGAAGAGGTAGGCCCCGAGCACGCCGGAGATGGCGCCCGAGGCGCCGAGGGCGGGAACGCGGGAGTAGGGAGCGGACAGCCCCTGCACCACGAAGGAGGCCACGCCACAGACGAGGTAGAAGAGCAGGTAGCGGACGTGCCCCAGCCGGTCCTCGACGCTGTTCCCGAAGACCCAGAGGAACCACATGTTGGAGACGAGGTGCAGAAGGCCGGCGTGAAGAAACATGGCCGTGAGGAGCGGCTGCCAGCGCTCCCAGTCGAGGGAGCCCCCGTGCCAGAGGAAGAAGTGCCGGGGAACGAAGGCCAGCGGCTCGAGCAGCCTGCTCGCCTCGGGGCCGACCTGCGAGGAGGCGAAGAAGACGAGGATGTTGGCGAGGATGAGCAGCACCGTCACCAACGGGAAAGAGCGGGACTTCAGGCTGTCGCGCAACGGAATCATTGCTCGTGCAATGTAACCAGTCCGCGGGCGTTCACCACCGGCCAGTAGTGGTAGGTTCCCCAGCCCTGTGAACCAGCCCGACCAACCCCTGGACGAGAGCGCAGCTCCCGCCGAAGAGACCGTCCGCAAAGTCTACGTCCGCGATTTGCGAGACAAGCAACCCGTCTTCACTGTGTTTCGCGTCACCCGCAAGACGCGCCACACCTCGCGCAACGGGAAGAGTTTCCTGGTCCTCAGCTTCGGCGACAGGACGGGCGAGGTCGACGGCCGCGTCTTCGAGCGCGTGGAGGAGCTGGAGAACACCTTCCGCCTCGATGACTACGTCCTGGTGAAGGGACAGGTGGTGTCCTTCCACGGGAAGCCACAAGTCATCGCCGAGTCGCTCGAGCGGCTGGACCCGGAGCCCATCGACGCTGCGGAATTCGCCGTCCCCCCGCCGCCGGTGGTGGCGCCGGTGCCCCAGCCCCCCCGCGCCCAGGGCACGCCCACAGAGGCCAAGCCCCAGGACGAGGCCCGCGTGGTGACACAAATCCGTGAGCTCGTGGAGCGCGCGGAGGACCCCCACATCAAGGTGCTTCTGCTCGCCTTTCTCGATGACCCGGAGATTGCGCGCGGGCTTCCCGTCGCGCCGGCCGGCAAGGGCATTCACCACGCCTACCGCGGGGGCCTGGCGGAACACATCCTGTCCGTCATGCGCCTCTCGCAGCGCATCGCGGACCACTACCCGGCGCTCGACCGGGACCTCCTCCTGGCCGGCGCCATGCTGCACGACATCGGCAAGGTGGGCGAGCTGTCCTACGCCCACGGCGGCGTCAGCTACACCGACGAGGGGCGCCTGGTGGGGCACCTGGTGATGACTGCGCAGGCCATCCACGCCAAGGCCGCGGCCATCCCGGAATTCCCGAAGGCCCTGGAGCACCACCTCACCCACCTCGTGCTGGCCCACCACGGCCACCTCGAGCACGGTTCCCCGAAGCTGCCCGTCACCCTCGAGGCCTACGCCGTGCACGCCATCGACGCCCTCGACGCGCGGCTGGCGAGCTGGCTCGAGCTGATGGCCAAGGACCCGAACGAGACGTGGACGGAGCCCACCCGCCTCATCGAGCGGCACCTGTACAAGGGGCCACCTCCCACGCGAGCGGGCCGAAGCCCGGTGGAAGCACGGCGACGACGGAAGGGCCGCGCCGGACGCGAACGCCCGGCGGAACGCGACGGTGCCGAGCGCAAGGAGCGCGAGACGCCGCCCATTCCTCGTCTGGCGCTGCCGACGCTCGACTCTCTCACCGGGTCGACGACGACTGCCGCTGGGCCGGACGAACCCGCCCAGGGGTGACGTCCGCCCCAGGCCCCGGCGTGGACGCTGTGACCGCCGCTGCGCTAAGGGCAGCAGCGGGAGCATGAGCAAAAAACTCGGAGAGCGGCTCGTGGAAGCAGGACTCATTTCCGCGGCCGCGGTGGACCAGGCGCTCGAGCAACAGCGGCTCACCGGCCACCGCCTGGGAGATTGCCTGGTGGAGATGGGCTTTCTTCCAGAGGCCACCCTGCTCCGCTTCCTGGCCTCGGAATTCAAGACGCGCTACGTCTCGGCGGAGAAGCTGGCCCGGGCGCAAATCCCCACCGAGCTTCTGGACCGCGTCCCCGTACGGATGGCCGAGTCGAGCCTCTTCCTCCCCCTGGCGGTGGACAACGAGCGACGCATCCTCTCCATCGTCGCCGCCGAGCCGCAGAATGAGGACCTGCTTCGGGAGATTGCCCTGGTGGCCGAGGTGGACGAGGTCTTCGCCTACGTCGGGCTGAGGAGCGTCATCTACGCCGGCATCCAGAAGCACTACTACGGCGACACCACGGCTTTTCAGCAACTGGCCACGGGCGCCTTGCGCGCGCCGGTGGCCGCGCGCACGGACTTGGCCAGCATCGCCCAGGCCTACGAGGCCAGCGGAAGCAACCGCACCGCCCCGCCGCCAGTGAGGCTTCGACTCAGGGGTGAGAGCAGCCAGGCCAAGCTCCCCCACACCGGGGTGCGGCGGCGCGAGTCGGCCAGCGCCCTCGTCTCCTCCCGCGGCGCGGTGGGCGAGAACGACTACCTGGAAACCCTGCGCATCCTCGTCGACCAGCTGGAGAAGGACCGCGGCGACTTGCGCGGGCACTCCGCCCAGCTGGCCCGGCAGTGCTCCCTGGTGGCGCTGCGGATGGCGCTCCCGGCGCGCGAGGTGGCGTGCGTGGCGCTCGCCGCCTTCGTGCACGACCTCGGCAAGGGGCCGCTGCACCTCACCCTGGCCGGGACGTCGCGCAACCCGGAATGGAAGGCACAAGCCAAGCAGCTGGTGCGGGCGCCTCTTCAGATTTTCGAGTCCGTCCACCTCCCGGCCCAGGCCAACACCGCCCTGGCCCAGCTGTACGAGGCCTTCGACGGCTCCGGGACACCGCAGGGCGTGAAGGGCGAGGACATCGCCATCGGGGCGCGCATCCTCGCTGCCGTCGACAGCTACCTGGACCTGACGCGCAACTCCGCCAACGCCCACGGACGGCGCTTCACCCGGGACCAGGCGCTCAACCACCTCGCCGAGCAGGCCGGCGTCCTCTATGACCCGCGCGTGGTGCAGACGCTGGAGCAGCTCCTGAGTGGCGAGCTCCTGCGCCGGCGTCTCGACGCCGACGGCCGGATGGTGCTTCTGGCGGAGCCAGTGGCCACCACCCGGGACGTCCTGGCGCAGGCCCTGGAACAACGCGGGCTGGTGGTGCAGGCCTGCAGCACGCTGGAGACGGTGGCCGACGCCGCGCTGGCCGGCGAGGGGGACGTCTGGATTCTCAGCGCCGCCTTCGGCGCAGCGGACTTGCTGGACCTGGTGAGCCAGGTGCGGGCCCAGCCGGCGCTGGCCGGGCTTCCTCTCGTCATCACCGGCGACCCGGACGCCGGCTTCCGCGAACGTCTCCTGCAGGCTGGCGCCACGGTGGTGGTGCCCGCCCAGAGTGCGAGCGAGGTGGCCTTCCGCGTCTCGGAGCTCTTCGTGGACCGCGTCACGCACGGCGGCCCGGCCCACGCGGTGTGGGGCACCTTCGAGGAGCTCGACACCCGGGAGGTGCTGCGCGTCCTCGGCGATGGCCGGAAGAGCGGTCGGCTGACGCTGCGGGAGGACACCTCGGAAGGCTTTCTGCACCTCGAGCGCGGGCGCGTCACCTACGCCGCGCTGGCCGAACGTCGTGGCGAGGACGCCCTCGGCGCGCTCCTCAAGGTGCGGTCGGCCGAATTCAACTACGAGCCGGATGCGCTCCTTCTGGAGGTGCCGCAGCTGGACACGGACGTCGAGCTCGTCCTCCGGGCGCTCGAGGCCTGAAGGCCTCGCCAGCTTCCATTCACGGGACGGCGAAGCCGAAGAGACGCGCGGCGTTGGCGGTGGTGGCCTCGGCCAGTGCCTCCACCCCGAGGCCCTTCAGCTCCGCCACCTTCCGGGCCGTCTCGAGGACGAAGGCCGGCTCATTCTTCTTCCCGCGGTGGGGAACGGGCGCGAGGTACGGGCTGTCCGTCTCCACCATCAGCCGCTCCAGGGGCGCGTAGCGGATGGCCTCGGCCAGCGCCTCCGTCCTCTTGTAGGTGACGACGCCGGACACCGAGAGGTGAAAGCCGAGGTCGAGGTAGCCCCGCGCCTGTGCCACGTCCCCGGTGAAGCAGTGGATGACGCCACGGATGCTGCCCTCGGCCTTGAGGATGGAGAGACAGTCCGGGTGCGCATCACGCACGTGCACCACCAGGGGCTTTCCCAAAGACTTGGCCAGCGCGGCCTGCGCAGCGAAGACGCGGGCCTGCACGTCGCGCGGCGAGCTGTCGTAGTAGTAGTCCAGCCCCGCCTCGCCCACCGCCACCACCGAAGCCGTGGCGCAGGCGCGCTCGAGCTCCGCCCACTCCAAAGGCGTGGCCAGGGAGGCCACGTGGGGGTGGATGCCGAGGGTGGCCACCAGCTCGCGAGGGTGCGCGCGGGCCACGTCCAGGGCATGGCCCCAGTCCCCAGGCGCCTGAAGCTGTCCGACGACGACGGCCTGGACGACGCCCACCTCGCGCGCGCGGGCCAGCACCGCGTCCACGTCCGGGAAATCCTTCGGCTCCAGGTGACAGTGGGCGTCGACGAGCTTCACGCGAGCTCCTCGAGCAAGAGGCGAAGCTCCTCGCGCCCCTCGCCAGAGGGCATGGAGGAGGCCGCCGCCAGGAGCGCCTCCCGCGCCCGCTTCCCCAACAGAAATACGAGCCCCTCGGCCGCGTCGAGCCGCATCTCCTCAGAGAGGCCAGCGTCGCGGACGAGGGCGTCCAGCACCGGGGCGGCCCTTGGCGAACCGAGCCTCCCCAGGGCGCGCGCCGCAGCGCCGCGCGCGTTGTCGCCGGCGTCAGAGAGGATGGCCAGGAGCTCCTCCTCGGCCTCCTTCACGTGGGCCTCGCCGCACAGCTCCGCGGCCAGGGGCCGGTCGAGCGCCCCTCGGCGCTTCAGCCTGGCGAGGAGGTGCTTCTGCCCGTCGGCGTCGCCGAAGAGGGCCAGCGCGCCGGCGGCCTGGGTGCGCTCAAAGGAGTTGAGGAGCCACCGGGCGAAGAGACGCTGCAGAGGCGCAAGGGCGCGGCCATCCCCCAACTCGGCCAGGGCGCCGATGGCGCGAAAGCGCAAGGTGGGGTTGTCCAGCCCCTCGGCCAAGACGTCGAGGCCGGCCGGGTGGTGAATGGCCGCGAGCCCGCGGGCTGCCTCGAAGCGGACGAGGAAGGCCGCGTCCTCGAGGGCCACGGCCAGAAGGGGGCGCAACTCGGCGCTGGCCCTGTCCGCCAGCTGGCCAACGGCCTCCAGTCGCACCGAGGCCGAGGCATCGGCCAGCGCTGGCCGGAGGCGCTCGGCCAGGGCCAAAGGGGACGCTGGCTGAAGGGCGAGGAGGGCCACGCCCTGTCGGCGGACTTCGGCGTCGGCGTCCTCGAGCAGCCTCCGCGCGGCAGCCTCCCAACCTTCCGGCGACTCGCTGGCCCGCGCCGCGGCCACCAGCTGGGCCGCCGCCTCGCGGCGCACCGAGGGCGGCCCGGGCTGGGCCAGCGCGCGCAGGGCGCCCTCAGGCACGCCCATCACCGGACTTCACTTCCCGGCGGCAAGTCGCCCGGGTCGACAAGCCGCAAGGCGGCACCGCCCGGGCCGGCGGCCAGCACCATCCCTTGCGACAGGACGCCGCGAATGGTGCGCGGCGTGAGGTTGGCTACCACCACCACGCGCCGGCCGAGCAGCGCCTCGGGCGCATAGGCCTCGGCGATGCCGGCGGCGATGGTGCGGGGCTCGGCCTCCCCGACGTCCACCGTCAACTTGAGCAACTTGTCGGCCTTGGGGATGCGCTCCGCCGCCCGCACCACGCCCACCCGCATCGCCACGCGGGCAAACTCTTCAAAGGAGAGGACGCCCGGGACGCCGGCGCTGGGGGGCGCAGCGGGGGCGGCCACGGCGGGCGCCTCCTCTTCGGGGACGATGAGGGACTTCACCTGGGACTCCTCCATGCGCGCCAGAAGCGGCGCCGGCGTGCCGATGCGGCGGCTGCGCGGAAGCAGCGGGTAGCTTGCCTTCTCGAGGCCCTGGAAGGTGAGGGGCTCGGCATTCAGCTGCTGGAAGAGCCTCTCCGAGAGGGTGGGCACGACGGGCTGGAGGAGGGCTGCCACCAGGTAGGCCACCTCGGCCGCGTCGGAGAGGTCCCGGCGCGCGACTTCGGGCTCGCTCTTCACCTTTCCCCACGGGGCGCGGGCCTGGAGAAACTGGTTGGCGCTCTGGGAGATTTCGGTGGCGCCCCGGACGGCGGCGCGGAAGTCGAGTCGCTCGTAGGCGGCGCGGACGTCGGCGGCCTTCGAAAGGGCCTCGGCGACGAGCGCCTGCCCCGGGCCCTCGGCGGGCGGAGCCAGCGTGCCGCCCAGAGGGCCGGCCAAAAGCGACAGCACCCGGTTGGCGAGGTTGCAGAAGTTGTTCACCAGCTCGCCATTCACCCGCTGGCGAAACTCGGTGAGCGACAAGTCGAAGTCCTCCGGGTTGGGCCCGAGGTTGGCGGCGAAGAAGTAGCGGAGGTAGGCCGGGTCGAGGAGGTCGAGGTAGGTGCGCGCGGTGATGAAGGTGCCCCGCGTCTTGGACATCTTCGTCCCGTCCACGGTGAGGTGGCCGTGCACCACCAGCCGGCTCGGGCGCTTGAGGTGCGCCACCTTGAGGACGGCCGGCCAGAAGAGGGCGTGGAAGTAGACGATGTCCTTGCCGATGACGTGGACAATCTCCGCGTCCGCATCCTCGGCCCAGTAGGCGAGCGCGTTGGGTGCCCGGCCCGTGTCCTTGGCCCACTTCTCGGTGGTGGCGATGTAGCCGATGGGGGCGTCGAGCCAGACGTAGAAGAACTTGTTCGTCTCGCCGGGAATGGCGAAGCCGAAGTAGGGCCCGTCGCGGCTGATGTCCCAGTCGTTGAGGCCCTGGTCGAAGAAGGCCTGGAGCTGGTTGGCCACCGCCGGGTGGAGGAAGCCCGGGCTGCGGACGAGCTCCTGCAGCCACGCCTGGTGGGCGCTGAGGCGGAAGAAGAGGTGCTCGGAGGAGCGCCGCACCGGCGGCGTCCCGCACAAGGAGCAGTGCGGGTCGATGAGGTCGGCCGGGGTGTACGTCTTCCCGCACACCTCGCAGACGTCGCCGTACTGGTCCTTCGACTTGCAGTTGGGACACGTCCCGCGCACGAAGCGGTCCGGCAGAAACCGGAGGTCCACCTCGCAGTACGTCTGCTCCACCGAGCGCCGGGCGATGTCACCCGCGTCCTTCAGCCGGCCGTAGATGAGCTCGGCGTAGGCCCGGTTCTCCGGCGAGTGGGTGGTGTAAAACGCGTCGAGAGAGATGCCGAGGTCAGCGAAGTCCCGGCGGTGCTGCTCCCAGAAGGAGGCCACGTACGTCTCGGGGGGAATCCCGAGGCGGGCCGCGCTGAGCTCGATGGGCGTGCCGTGGGTGTCGTCGGCACAGACGTAGAGGACGTCGCGCCCCGAGGACTTGAGGAAGCGCACCAGGATGTCCGTCTGCACGTACTCCACCGCGTGCCCCAGGTGCAGGGGGCCGTTGGCATAGGGCAGCGCGCTGGTGACGAGGACTTTTCGGGACATGGACGGCCATCCGCACCTTCCTTCCAGGAAGGCGCGGGGCCGGGCACTCTAGCGGCGGGTCCGCTCCTGTGCCATCTCCCGCATCTGCTGGGGCAGGTGGGCCATGGCCAGCGCCAGGCGCGCCTTTTTCGCGGGCGAGAGGCCCGCCGACAGCTCGGCGAAGAGGTCGCGGTCGAGCGCCTCGAGCTGCGCCCTCAGGGTGAGCACCTTCTGGATGGCGCCGTCCACCTGGGCAAAGGCCGTGGTGTCGCCCTTGGCTGCTCGGCGCAGCACCACCGTCTGCTCGAAGAGCTGGCGCTGGATAGGAGAGCGCTTGTCCTCGAAGCGCCCCAGCCGGTCGCGCAGCTTCAGCGTGGCCGCATCATCGAGCTCCAGGGCGTCGGCGATGGCCAGCGTTCGCATCAGGCGCGCTCGCTTCTGCCATTGCTCGCTGCCCGGGCCGCCACCCTCGCCTGGACGAGGGGGACCGCCGTCCTGCGCCCGAGCAACGCCGGCCGCGAGTACTGCCAAGAGCACTGCGCCTGTCCATCTCATCCGCTGTCTCCCAGGAAGAACGCTCCGTCGCCCTCGAGCGCGAGCCCATCGTCCAGCGTCGCGTCCTCGGAGGCGGGCTCGGCCGCGTCCACGTCATCCAGCTCCGAACTCGTCCCGTCCAGTGTCCATTCGGCCTCCGCCGCCGAAGGCGTCTCCACGGCCATGGCCAAAGGTGCCGAGCCACCCACCGCCTGCTGGGGTGAATGCCAGAGCACGAAAACCACCGCGGCCGCAGCCAGAAGCCCAGCAGCCACCAGCGCCGGCAGGCGCCGGAAGCGGTCCTCGCGCAGCCGCCACGCCAGGAGCGTGCGTGCCGGGAGGTCGCGCAGTGCCGCCTCCTCCTTGAGGGTGGGCGGGGCAAGCGCCACCAGGGAGAAGAGCGTCTCCCAGTGCCCGGCCGCGGCCTGGCACGGGGCGCACCCCAAAAGGTGTCTCGAGAGCGCTGCAGCGTCGGCCGCCTCCAGCGGGCCGCTGGCCCGCTCGGCAAGCAACGCCTCCATCTCTGCGCAGTGGGTGAAGTTCGGGGCGCTCATCCTTCCTCTCCTTCCATGGCTGCCTTCAAGCGCCTCACCGCATGGTGGAAATGCACCTTGGCGTTGTTTTCTGTAATTCGCAGCGCGGCGGCAACCTCCTTGAAGGCCAGCCCGCCATCCACGCGCAACGTCACCACCTCGCGCTGGCGTGCCGAGAGGCAGGCCATGGCGGCACGCACTCGGCGCCGTTGTTCCGCGCGCTCCAGGAGGGCGACGGCGTCCGGCCCGGCGGCCGGGGCCTCGGCCAGCACCTCCGCGCTCTCGAAGCGCCAACGGCCAATGTCGCGCGCGTGGTTTTTTCCGACATTCACCGCGATGCGCACCAGCCAGGCCCGGAAAAGGCCGGTTTGGGTGCCTCCCTGGCGGCCCAGGGAGCGTCGCACCGCGGCGAAGGCACGCAGGAAGGCGGCCTGCGCGAGGTCCGCCGCGTCCTCGGGACGCGAGACGTAGCGGCGCACCAGGGCGTGCACCAGGCGCTGGTGGCGGCTGACGAGCTCGCCGAAGGCGCGCGAGTTCCCGGCGAAGAAGTCCGCGAGGAGCGCCTCGTCAGAGACACCGCCGCCGCCGGTGATGAGCGTCCACGCCCGCTGGGCCCGCCGGCCTCCGGGGACTGCATCGCCAGGTTCTGTCATTGCCCTTGCCAGCATGCCGGATCCGTCAAGAGAAAACCCCTCGACCCAGCCCGGAGTTAATGCGGGAAACACACCGGCCGCGTCAGCTGGCTGGACACACCGTCCACAGAAGCCGCTCCAGCACCAGCTTGCCTGCTCCCGAGGACTTGAGGGCCAGGTCCGCCTCGGCGCAGGCCAAGAGCGAGGCCCGCAGCTGTGCGCGGCCGTAGCGGGCTCCGGCCAGGGCGGCGAGGTAGGCCGCGTAGGGGTGGGGCACCCGCGCCCCGGCCGCCTTGGCCTCGCGCTCGATGGAGGAGAAGAGGCGGGCCTTGAAGTCGTCGAAGCTGCGGGGAGGCCGGCCGCCAGCGAGGTGGACCATCCGCTCCTGCGCTTCGAGGAGTCCCCGCACCACCGAGGCAATGGCCCCGAGGAGGAGGAGGGGCGGCGCGCCGCCGGCGAGCGCCTCGTCGACATAAGAGAGGGCCGCCCGGAGGTCCCGCTTCTGCAGGGCATCGGCCAGCTCCAGAAACTCCTCGTCCCGGGTGTGGGCGACGAGCAGCTCGACGTCCGAGCGCTCGATGACGGCGCCCGGGGCGTGCAGCGCAAGCTTCTCCAGCTCCGACTGGAGCAGGCGCATGTTGGCACCCACCCGTTCGCGCAGCACCTCCTCGGCGCCAGGGCCAAGCCGCTTCTGGAAGGGCTTCAAGAATTCCCGCGCCACGGTGCTGAGGTCCAGGTCCCGGAGCCGGCTGGACAGCTTCCTCTCGAGAAGCGCCCCCGTCTCCCGCGCCAGGCGGAGAAGCGGACTCTTGGCCTCCACGTCCGTGGCCGCCACCACCAGGGCGTGGCCCACAGGGAGGCCTCGCTCGAGCAGCGCCAAGAGGGCGGTGGCGTCGGACTCTGGTGGCCCAAGGGCTTCCTCGCGGACAAACGCTGCCACCTCGCGGAGGAATTCGAGGTCGCTCTCCGCCAGCGGCACGGACAGCTCCTCCTTCCAGTCCTCCACCGAGGGCGCACCGGGCTGTCCGGGCTCGAGGGCCGAGGGCCCCCACCCGGCCCGGGCCACCAGCGCCAGGAGGCGGCGGGCACCCTCCTTGCGCCGGCCGGCCTTCCAGGCGTCGCGGGCCTTGGCCAGCGCGTCGGTGCGGCCCTTCTTCGGCGCGAGGAATTCCGGGTCGTGGACGAGCACCACCTTGTGCCCACTGAGAAGGGGCAGCGTGACGAGCTCATTCGCAATCTCCTTGGGAGAGGCTCCGTCGAGGACGACGAGGTTGAGGCTCTGCAACGACGGCGGCACCAGCGCTTCCACGAGCGCGTCCGCCTCCCGACGGACGAGGTACTCCTCGCCCCAGACGAGGTAGAGCGGCCGGACGCGGCCCTCGCTTATCTCGGACAGCAGCGCGGGGAGCTCACTCACCGTGGGACGGCCCCGACATTTCCAGCGCCAGCCTCTCCATCTGCAAGCGCGGGCTCGCATTGCGCTGACGGATGGCCACCAGGGCCTCGTCGAGGAGGCGAAAGCGCCAGTGGAGTCGGTCCTCGTCGAGTCGGTTGGCTGCCTCGGTGGCCAGGCTGCGCAGCTCCGGGTGAAAGAGGGCCGACTCGGAAAATGGGGCCACCGCCACGTCGCGCACCCACATGGCGAGCACGCCGAGGGCCTCCTCCGCGTCCTCCCTCGATGCCCCCGCAAGCTCGGCGAAGCGCAGCGCCGTCCTTAAGTCCGAGCCCCGCACCGCCTCGAAGGCACGAATGGTGGCCCGCCGGCTCTCCAGCTGCTCGGGCTTGAGCGCCAGCGCCCGCTCCAGGCTTCCGTCGGCCAGGGCGGCGAGGGCCTCGGCCTGGGAGGCTTCGAGACCGCGCAACTCGACGAGGCGGGCGGCCACCAGCGCGCGCGGAAGCGGGGCAAAGGGGTAGCGGACGCAGCGGCTGCGCAGCGTCGGCAGAAGGCGGTCCGGCGAGGAGGTGACGAGGAGAAGCGTGGTGTCGGACGGCGGCTCCTCGAGCGTCTTGAGGAAAGCATTCTGCGCCGCGGGGTTGAGCGCCTCCGCGGAGAGGACGAGCACCACCTTCCGGGCAGACTCGAGCCCCCGCAGGGAGAGCCTCTCTTGAAGTCGCCGCACCTGCTCCACCCGCACCTCGCGCGAAGGCACATGGGTGAAGTCGCTTCGCCCGGCGAGCCGGCGCCGCACCTGCTCCTCCTCCGGCATCAGCCACAGGACGTCGGGGTGGGCGAAGCGGCCGACGCGAGTACAGACGGAGCACTTCCCGCAGCCTTCGCCCGGGGCCTCGGGGCACAGGAGGGCCTGCGCCAGCCCGATGGCCGCCAGCTCCTTCCCCACGCCGGACGGGCCGGTGAAGAGGCAGGCGTGGGGAAGCGCCCCGCGCTTGAGCGCGGCACGGAGGGCACCGACGGCCCGAGGCT
>Ga0302324_100020320_pt1 | contig 12993 bp, 10 predicted proteins | sample Palsa_T0_1_FD_201949 | JGI IMG/M metagenome (GOLD analysis project Ga0302324, IMG submission 201949) | Peat permafrost microbial communities from Stordalen Mire near Abisko, Sweden - Palsa_T0_1 | ecosystem: Environmental > Terrestrial > Soil > Palsa > Peat permafrost | place: Sweden: Abisko...
GCCGCAAGCAGTCCCTGAGATCCGCAGAATGGCCGCTGATGGCGTGGTTGAGTGGATCGAAAAGAAGTTCGAACCATCAGACCTCGATGGGATGTTCCTCGTGATTGCAGCCACCAACGATCCCGCCGTGAACCAGGCGGTGTTTCATGCAGCTGCTGAGAAACGAGTCCTCTGCAACAGCGTCGACGACGTTCCGAATTGCGATTTCTACTTTGGCTCTGTGGTTAGCCGCGGCGACCTGCAAATCGCAATCTCGACCGCTGGTCAAAGCCCTGCCGTGGCTCAGCATCTCCGCCGCGAGATCGACGAGCAGCTTCCTCAAGATCTGGGTCCCTGGCTTGAATCGCTTGGAAATCTCCGCCGCGAAGTGCTGGCAACTCATCCGCGCGGCGAAGCGCGCAAAGATCTGCTCCACCAGCTGGCCGAGCGGCAAATCTGCGACTCGGATGCCTGCCCTTCGCGCCTGCTGGCCCGCGCGCCGATTGCTGACCAGGTCGCATCCGCGCGCGGAACGGTATCCCTCGTCGGCGCCGGCCCCGGCGACCCGGAGCTTCTCACGCTAAAGGCCATTCGGGACATCCAGAAAGCCGACGTGATTCTTCACGACGATCTTGTGCCGCCGGCAATTCTGGCGCTGGCCTCGCCGCACGCCGAGGTCCTGAATGTCGGCAAGCGTTGCGGCTCAAAGAGCATCACGCAGGACGAGATCAACGCTTTGATGATCGAGCATGCCCGCAAAAATCGGGCGGTCGTGCGGCTCAAGAGCGGTGATCCGGTTATCTTCGGCCGCGCGGCCGAGGAGATCGATGCACTCAACGCCGCCGGCGTTCCCTTTGAAATCGTTCCCGGAATCACCGCCGCTTTCGCCGCGGCTGCCGCTGTTGGCCGCTCACTCACCGATCGCCGCTGCGCATCGAACGTGGTCTTCTCCACTGGCCACCATGCTCAATCGCACAACAATGCACCGCTGCCCCAGATCGAAGATGCCACTCGCGTCGTCTACATGCCCGGGCGCGACCTGGAGCTGCTCGCCGAGCAGTGGCTGCAGGAAGGGCTGCCCGCCGACTTCCCATGCGCCGTCATTTCGCAGGTCGCGCAGCCGGCCCAGGAAGTGCACTATACGACGCTGGACGAGCTCGCCCACTTACCCCTGGTCAGTGCGCCAAGCCTGCTTATTGCCGGATGGTGCGTTGCCTCAGATCGGCGCTCCGGCAGCTCCGCCTCCGTGCCGGACTCTACCCAAAAGGTGGAGCTATAAAACAGTCGCGCATTTGCGATCTCCTGGTTTCCTGGACAGTTCCTGGACAGATGCTATGGGCCTCATGGCAACGGCTTCGGCTTCACGACGCGATAAGGAGTCTGGTGGAGTCCAGTGACCAGTGAGGTGTTTGGCAGGCGATCGGTAGCGGCAATGAGATTACGTCCACCTTCCAAGTAGGCGGCATCAACGGGCCATCGCAGCGTGCGGTCGCCCGATTTCCAGACGATTTCCTTTTCGTTACGGAGTTCGTCACTCAATACGAACTCGATCTTTGGAAATGCCATGCCATCGCGGGACATAGACAGTGCCGGAACTACAGGAAAATCGTCGTCGAATATTGTCAGCCCGACATTTCTTTGTTGCGCCTCTGATAGCCTTCGCACCTGGTCTAGATGATCGTCGAAATAGACGAGCGTCTGCGGGCCTATGCGATTGCCAAAGTCGAAAGTCGTCCAATCCTGTTGGCGGTACTCCACCCCGGGCGTGCGCAATTTAATTTGAGACAGATCGATATCAAAGCTCCAAACCTCGGCATTCGGCGCTCCCAACTTCAGTGCCCAGGCGCTCGCGCCCTTGAATGTACCGCTATCGACAATCAAGGCAGGATTGAATGCGCGCGCAAGGAGAGCAAGCCATACTAGATTGTTAAACCGGCTTCCGCCGCCTGGCTCTCGAAACGGAGACTTCATGTAAGCGAAGAATAGCTCTCTTACAGTTGCTTCCGTGTCGAAACTAACCGCATTGAACAAAGCCTGGTTCTCGAACCATGTGTCGGCGTAACGGGCGAATTCGCGAAAGAGCGAGTTCTGAATGGTCTCATTCAAAGGGTACGAATCAAAATCCAATTCAATGAGGTTCAAGCGCATTCCGAATGCAGAAAGTGCTCGATTGATAGACCGAAAGGCAACGCGCTTTATACCCATGGATCCATTCAATGAGATTGCGGAGAAACTGTCAATGAAATGACTCGATGTTATACCCGAGACGTTTGCCAGCTTCTGTTCTGACGGCGCCGAATGGGAAAACTTTCGCAGCTCCGACAAGCGGGTCAAGGCAGCCCCCGAATCCCCCCAAGGTGGCCTCGCGCACTTGCCCGAGATCAGCGCGCCACGCCTGCTTATTGCAGGGCAGTGCGCTGTTTCCGATGCGCGTCCGCGCACTTGGCTCTGAGCCGGAGCAGAACCCAGCAGGCGTTGAATAGAATCTGGCGGCAGAGCTGGTCGGAACCTATTTTCAACCCGTGACTCGCGTACCGTTAACGCTAAGTGATTTCGATTGCCCGGCCATGCATTCTCTCGCGCAACTGATCCCAGACATCCTTCAACCCGAAGACGAGATAGGACTCCAGCGCCAGGCCAAGTGTCCCCGCTACAGCCACGATTGCCACAGTAACCAACGACCGATGACGCGCGAAAGCGAGCATCGCCGCGCATATTGGAAGGGAGACCGCCATGACCGCGCCAAGTTTTAGCACCGGGACCATTGAGATCGATGGATCGTTGTTGAAGAGCTTCTTGTTCTCGAAATAAATGAGCGCCATCTGTCCCAGCTCTGAGAGCAACCAAGTATAAAGGAATCCGTTCAGTCCAAGCTTGATCGTCAGCGGAATGCTAATCGCGATCATCAACAGATTGCCGAAAAATACAATGATTGCGAGCCGCTTGTGCGTGTTCGTTGAATATTGGAAAAATTGCTTGTGATCGCGCATGCTCATGGCGCCAGAGATCAATGCCATCAGGGCATAGGTATAAATATCGAATAGGGAGGGCCTGCGCAGCCATATCTGCAAGAGAACCGGCGCGAAGAGATATGCCCCGAGATTCGCAACCGGGATGCCCGCAAACACTACCTTCTCGGAATAATGAAAGATATTCAGTAGCCTCTTCATATTTTGATTCGCATAGCTGAAGGTGATCTCCGGCGCGATGGCACTCGTAATCTTGGATAACGACTGCCGCGCCGTCGATAGAATCGTCCTGCTGGTGCTGAAAAGCACAACTACTGTCGGTCCGACGATCCATTGCAGCATGATCAGCGGCGCCTGAAAGATCAGGAACTGCTGCGCAAAAATCATGCCGAACATTCCGCTCGGAACTAAGGTAGACTTGGCCGTCTTCCAGTTGGCCCCCTGCAATCCGAGCGGCAGATCGCCCATTCGGCGCTTCAGATCGTAAATCAATGACGCCGTCAGCAGGAGTATCGCGAGAAACTGCCCAATTGCGATTGTCGAATACCGAACCCTGAACGCGGCAAGCCCCACGACCGTCAGGGTTGCGCCAAATGAAGTGACATTAATCCAGGTAAGCCCGCGATGCGATTGCTCAATCACCATGAACAAGCTGTTGTAGTACCCGGCAACGATGCTCACCATGATTTGCAAGCCAAGGAAAAACGCCGTGAGCGCCACCTCGTTTGGACTCATCGTGGAAAGATGCAGCAGCCTGGCGATCGGGATGACGAAGACAAGCGCCGATAGCAACACCCCAAAGCTGATCATTCCAAGGCAAAGAGCAAGCGTGCTGCCTTGCAACTCGCGGTACCTAACCATCTCTCCGCGTTTGTGCAGCATGGTTAGCTCATTGCTGGCGTACGTGCTAACTCCAAAATTCAATGTAGAAAGATAACTGAGTGTCCCTGAGAGAACAAGCCACTCACCGTACCTGTTTACCCCGTAAAAGTGCAAGAACGCTGGGGGCAGCAGGAGTTGGTTAAATACAATAAGCCCCATCCCCGTAAACAGCGCGCCGAGCATTTTTAGGATTCTATGTAACATTTCCGCCTGAGAATCACGCCTTCATTCGTTCAAGTTGTCCCGCGAATCGCCCTCGCAATGCCATTTGGAATTCACTTCTCCCGCTGCCCAAACCTCCAGCCCATCCGGGACTGGCCTGGAGGGCCGTCAGGGTAAATCTGTCAGATCAAGATCACTGCTCGATCATTGCCTCTCTGGGGAAACTCCTCGACTGCCCCTCCCAATCGCGATGCAGCGGATGCGTGTCGTTCGGCACAACTGTCTGGTGCACTTTGTTGCTAGAAATCAGCTACCGCTCTGGCATCTTCTCTTCAAGAAAGGACTGAATGACTTTGAAGAGAGCATTCTGCACATAAATCACTCGGAACGGCCATACCCCAAGATTACCATGTGCTCAATCGCGAAGTGTTACGTCCGCCGAGAGATCGATGCTCTGTCTGGAACCCAATGCGCCCGAACCATTTCCTGCGCAAGTCTTACCTTGCGGAACATCTTTCAGTGCCACGCTGCATTCGCCCACCACTGCCGCATGGCTGACCGCGCCCGGCCTTGCAAATATGAGTTGCCACCCGTGCCTCTGGATCGACGCGAATCGGCTTTCCATAAAGATCAACTGTGGCGGTGCGTCACTGTTCTCATTTCTACCTGCTTTAGCTTGAGACGCTAAGGAGCGCACGGAGACTGCGCGATTGCATGCTAGCTATGTCGTAGTGTAGTCTGCTCCCAACTATTCGCCCTCAGAGATTCGCCTCTTTGGGCTAACTTCCCATCCCCATCTATGGAATTGCAAAGAGTGCTCCGGACAGAAACCAAGTGATTGAATCCTTGCAGCATTTCGCAACTGACCCGATGTTGGCTGCAATGTTCTTCACACTTACTGTCGGCGGAGCGTCACTGCTTCGGTCTTTGCTGGACCACATTGCGCCACGGACCCAAACCGTGAGCCCCGCTTCGCAGAAACTCGCCTCCCTTGAGGGCCTGCGCGGCATTCTCGCCTTCTCCGTTGTGGCTCACCACGCCTGCGCCTGGTACTACTTTACGCAAAATGGAGTCTGGACGACCGGATCAACCATAGTGTTCGGTCAACTCGCAAACTTCGGCGTTATGCAGTTCTTCTACCTCAGCGGCTTCCTGTTCTGGCGCAAATTGATGCGGCGCGGAGATATGCCAGCAGCACGATTCTATCTCTCCCGCTTTCTTCGCATCGGCCCCGTCTACTATTGCTGCCTTACTATCGCACTGATACTTGGCTTTCTAGCTGGCGGCGCCCGATTGCAGGTGGGCGTTCCCAATCTGTTTGCCTCCTTGCTCTCCTGGTTGATTTTCTGTATCGGTGGACAGCCCGACGTTAATCGCGCTGACATATTGCGGATCACTTCGGGAGTCACCTGGACACTGGCCTTGGAATGGCTCTTCTACCTCTCGCTTCCATTCCTGGCGTGGTTCGCGCGCAAGTCTTGGCGGCTGATTCTCTTTGGTCTTTCCTACGGTGCGCTGTACCTGATCGCAAGACATTTTCGGGACGCGACGCCCGATTCCACCACTCTCTACAGTGTTGCATCCGAAGCTGTAGGGTACGCGAGGTTCATGATTGTCGGCTTCGGCGGTGGGATGTTGATTGCGACCACCGAAGGCTGGCTGCGCAAGAAACTGGGCCACGTCGGCACATATGCCAACGCTATCGTTCTAGCTTTTTTCCTCGGCTATCTCATCCTCCCCGGCGCCAATATCTTTAGTCAGATTCTGCTGCTCGCAGGATTCGCGCTGATCGTACAAGGCGCAGACCTATTTGGCCTGCTGCTCAGCCGCCCGGTGCGTTTCATGGGCGTCATCAGCTATCCCGTCTACCTGATCCACGGTATCGTTTACTATGCAGCCATGCTGTTGCGCGGCGGAATCCACCCGGTTGGTGCGGCGGCGTACATCGCAGAAACCGCGTTGTGCGTAGCGGCAATTCTTTTGCTGGCGACCGCGCTGCACCTTCTCGTTGAGCGGCCTAGCATGAACCTGTCAGAACAAATTGCCCATGCGGCATCGTCGAGACGACACAAAGCAATTACTGAATGAGGCAACTTCGCGCTTCAGGGGTTTATGAGCCGAGTTCTTGGCTTGATCGCTTTCGCTGGGTTTCCATAACAAATCATTCCCCCGGGAAGGTCATTCAGGACCGTACTTCTGGCTCCTACAATCGACCCTTTACCCACGGTAACTCCCGGACCGATGAAGACATCGTTCGGTATCCACACCTCGTCTTCAATCCGGATAGGTTTTTCACCTATTGGAAAATCTATCCTCCGATAGTCATGAAGTCCCGTGCAAAAGTACACGTCATGAGCGACTGCGACGTGGGAGCCCAGTACAATTTCGCCGAGATTATAGAAAACACAGTCGTCTCCAACCCATACATAGTCGCCAATCGTCAATTTCCATGGATACGTTACCCGCGTAGTCGAACGAATGCGAACTGCCTTCCCGATCGTGGCTCCGAATGCTCGCAGCAGGAAGTTCCGCCAGCCGTAGAGAATTTGCGGAGACATGCGGAAGAAGGTAGCTTGTACGATCCACCAAATCTGAACCACAACTGCGGACCGTCCACGAAACCCCGCGGGCATGCGAAAGAGACTCAGATCCTGATATTGTCGTTTTTCATCCATGTTTCATAATCCACTCGACAGTCGATTCAACACCCGCTTTCAGAGTATAGGGCGAAGGTCCCGCAACTTGTGTAGTCAAAGAAAGGTCATAATCCATAGGCGTCAGCAGGTTAGATAGCCTAAAAGAAGTTAACGGCGGATTAGAAACACCCGTCATCTTGAGCGCGTCTCCAGCTATCGCCAGCCCCTGAAGGACTGCCAACGGGACTTCCCGTACCGGCGGTGCTCCAAACGCCTGCTGGATCAGCCGGGCAAATTCGAGAACGTCCATGTTCTGGTCATCAGAGACATAGAAGGTGCGCTTGTCAATCTCCGATGCATCCACAAAAAGAAACTGCTTAATCTGATGCACGACGTTTCCGACATATCCATACGACTTAGATATCTTACGGCCTCTTGGATGCACATAAACCCCTCTGCGCACGGAATCGAAAAAGGTCCGATATGGGATGCGGAACCACGGACCCCATATAGAAGTCGGGCGGAATATGGCCCAGGGAATCCCGAGCCCGCTTGACCGAACAATTCTTTCGGTTTCTACTTTGCTTTCACCGTAAGGCGTGAACGGAGAATAATCCTCATCATGTTTGGGGAAGACCTCAGTGCGATGGACATAGCGGGAAGACGCAAACAGGATCCTGCTCACCGTGCCGACAGACTGTGTAGCGGCAATCATGTTTTGTACTCCAATTGTATTGGCGGCATAGTCGGCGATAGTAGTTCCATCCAAATCCGTTCTGGCGGCGAGATGCACACACAACTCCGGCCTGAAATCGTGTACTGCGGCGCTAAGCGCTGCTCCGTCCAGAATGTCCCCCTCCTGGAACACTCCAGCATGTTCCGGATTGCGAGGATAATCGCGATCGAAGTTCGTAACTTCATAACCTGACTTCAAGAGACCTTCTATGAGGTTTGTGCCAATAAAGCCGGATCCCCCGGTAACAAAGATTCGCTTCAACTTTCCTCCCTAGAATCCCGCATAGTTATCCCAGCCTCCCACTTAGATCGTCAGCACAATTTGCCCGCCGACGCGATCTCTGCGCCACCCCAAAGGATCTCAAAAAGGCCTTTGCCCTGGCAATTTAGGGACGACCAACAGTTTCAGGCCAGAGCCGAAGAATCCCAGCAGCAACAACGGCATTGCCTCTGGCGTTGAAGTGATAGCCGTTGTCCAGATCGAGTTCGCTGATCGAGTAGGGCAACTCCACCGCCGTCAGGTCCAACATTGGAACACGACGTGCGGTGCACCAGTTTCGAAGGGTTGACTGCGCCCCCGCGCTCCGGTCGGGAATATCAAGGCGAAACGGCAGAAAGACGATCACCATCCGCGCTCCCTGCGCGGTCACGAGCGCATCGGCTTCGTCCAGGTCCCGAAGGTTGGCCTGCACCACTCGATCCGCATTCGGCTGGATGGAGATTCCCGCGTCACTCCTCTCCGGTGAGTGCAGGAGCCGCGGCTTCAGGTATCTCGTCCAGAGTTCCCCAATGGCGGTTGCCGGTCGCGTCGAGGGCAGGCTGTCGCCGACATCGTTCATGGTGGCGCGAGGCTGGGTCATGTCCCCATCGTTGAGAACAAAGACAACAAGATCCGACCGGAATATCCCCCGCGAGCGAATGTACGACACTTCATTGTCTGGAGCCCATGCTCCCGCTGAGGCATTCAGGACATCCACCGGCTTGTGAACAATTGAAGGTAAATCCCTATGCAGAATTTCTGTAAAAATCTCGCTCTGATCCACGCGGCTTGTGCCATAGGTCAGAGAGTCGCCCACAAACAGGATGCGCATTCGGGCAGCATCGCGGCTCGCTGGAACTTCTTCCGAACGCATGCCATAGTGGTTTGTGCTCGTGTGCGAAAAAAACCTGTAAACCCGCTGGTCTGGTTTGAGAATGTATTCGCACGCGGAGTCCGGTGTAATCAGCACCGGGTTGCCCAATCCGAGCCCAAATCGCAGAACCCCCTCAGTCATACCAAGCAGAGCCACAATGGCCAGGAAACAGATCGTCAGGGCTCGAAGAAGGCCGCGTCTTTTCATAGCTCTATGGGGCGTGTATGAATCACCCAGCTCGTCCCCTCATTGTCGAATCGCTCCACGTCGGCGACGAAGAGCAGAACAATCTACCCAATGCGGCCCGTCCTTTGGCACGAGTCCATCTCTTCAACCCCATGGCCTCATCTTAACGGAGCGGGGATGAGTCCTCTTGCCCACTTCGGGGCGGGTTTGCTCGGCACATTGGCCAGACCGGATGGCTGCACATCAAAAGGGATTGTCCAATACAGCAGGAGCTTTAATTCTGGCCAGATCAACCTGGCGTCGTGGATGATCGAGAATATGACAAATGTACATTTGATCGATCCAGCGCGCGCGTTGGAAAATCCTTGTGGGACGAAGAAAGTTGTAAGGATGTATCACGCGTAGCGGATGGTTCGTTGTGAATTCCCGCATAGCGAGCATCTCACCGCATGACGGGTTATGCGTCTCCCACTGAACATCGTCCGCATAGAGAGTCACCCAATAGAGATAATTCTCCGGATTGGGCGAGGCGAAGACATTCAATGCCGCGAGCGTACTGCTGTAGTAGTCCAGGTCCATTGAGATAAACCCGATTGGCGAAGGGCAAATACTGAGGAACTGAGGCACAGTCTCAGAGACCTCTCCAAAGATGACTGTCGCTCGGCCGTCCAGACGTGCCAGCAGCGCGTTGCGATCCGTCATGGGATAGTCTCCAGTGAAATAGCCCTCGGGATGGTCGCGGTGGTCGATCGGTGGCGGCATTCCTTTGCCTGTGTCGAAGCCGAACAAATCTATTTTTACCCCTGTTGCCCGGGTCACCTTGCTTGCGAGCTCGGCCATATTGACGAGCCCCGCTCCATTTGCTACGCCAAACTCAATCGCTGTGATCCTGCTGATCCCCTCCTCTTTTGCCAGATCAGCCGCACGCAGCAAGCCGTAGGCCAAGTGGTGTCTCACACAAAGATCGAAGTCCACCTTGGCCCGAAACGACCCGGAGAGGGCAACTGGTATTGACAGCATGTTTAAGTGGAGCGGCTCGGCCAATCGCTCCACAAAGATGCGTCTCCAAATATGCGGCTTCATCAAGCGATTTGCGATTGCGTTCAATACATTGACCTCGCTATTCAACTCACAGAATCATGGAAGCTAAGTGTCGCAACATCCAACTTTCACTCAATTCGGAAGTCCTCCTCAAATCGAGAAAATGCCCACAACGAAACGAAGACTGCGGACAATCCTCCGTAACTGAGCAACCCCAGACTTTCTTCCGAAAAGTGAGCCTCAAATCCAAACATGAGGCCGGCGCCAACTAGAATTACAGCACTGGAGAGGCCGGCAAGCAGAAACAGCCGGGGCAGATCGAAGTGCGGCAGGTACCTGCGGTACATGTCGGTGGCGATGCAACTCCGCGTTCCATTTTCATCGCCTCCGCCATGATCGATCAGAATGTCGAAGCCTCTCTTGCGATAAACCACGAATCCGGTGCCGCGATCGAATAATCGCGCGAAAAGAACCGCTGGCCAGTTGTCGAAAGCAAGAATGGCTCGGAGACCCTCATACTTAAAACTCTTCCGCATCAATTCTTTCTCCGGGTGTATGCCCTGACTCGGGATTTCCAATCCCTGCCAGGAGCTTCGACGGTTGCTCCAACCTTCAAGTATAGGAGAGTGCCCAAGAGCTCTCTGCGTCGACAAAACCGGGCTCGTTTCTCTCTCTTCAGGAGATCTTTGGTTTGAAGCCGCCAAGATCACAGTCCGTATTCAAGCTAGTCGACTTGACGCTTGATTCCAAACAGAGCCACAATCACCAGCGAGCAGATAGTCAGAACTCGAAGAAGGCCGTGTCTTTTCATCGCTGTATCCCTGCCGGGAAATCTGCGTTTGCCATGGTCCTCTTGGCAGGGTTCCATCCGCTCGAGGTCCAGCAGACTCCTTCGTGCATTCTCTACCTGATACCAACAAAGGAAGATTCACGCCAGCTTATGGCCGAAAACTTCCGGCTCTGATTGAAATCTGATTCGGTGGGACTTCGCGCCGCTGTTGAAGGAATCTGATCTCCTAGCCAGTAGAAACGGGTCTGCATGGCGGGATCAATCCGCCTTCATTCCCGGGCGGTATCCGACCAGCAACTGGCCCTCCTTGAACAATCGAGATGCGTACACCCCTACGCGCCGCAGCATGGCGGGCGCATTGTGGTGCCGGGCTATCTCGAACAAACGCCAACCCGGCATGCTGCTGAGCTTGGACACCATCGGGTGGTTGACAGACCCCGCTCTGGCACGGCTCTCAAGGAAATCTGCAATTTTATTTGTATAGCTACGCTTATACCCACTCCACCAATCGACGCATTCGCGCTGCACTCGGTCTATCTCATCCCCGTTATTCATCATTGCCTGGATTAAGCGGCGCGCCTCAATCCAGGAGCCAACAGTGGGCATTGGATGATCTCCCAGCAGCGAGCGGTAATAGTCGAACCCCCATCGCTTTTCGATGATAGGAACGGCTCCCCGCTCCAGAGCTTCATAAGTGCGGAAGCATTCGATATTTACGTTTCCCATAGGGGATGGCGCGAATACAGTGTTGGAAAGAACCTCGGAAAACTCACGAGGGCCGAGCGGCTGTTGCCCTCCCCCAGCGGCCTTGGTAGCTGAGCGGCCAGCGGGCGAGTCACTCGACGAAAGAAAGTGCGGCGCTAAGCCGGCGAGTGCATGAATGGCATCGGGCCGGGTCGCCTTCCTCGTTTGGCCGACAAAGGACCAGACATACTTGCGCTGCGAGGCGGGCAAAAGGAACGCGTCTCCGCGGCCCCTGCCCCGGGTATAACCCAGGGCCATTTTCATAACGTAACGCTGATCGAAGGCATCTGACCAAAAACACCGTATAACTCCACGGAAGTTCTTGTAGACATCGTAGCCTCCCGCGTAAGTCTCATCGAGAAAGTGAACCAGAAATGCGTTCCTGCCCCTGAATCTCTCATAGTAACCTCGATCGTGAAGGAAGGTAAACGCATCGAGCAGAATGGCGTTGTCCAGGACAATTTCATGACGAGCATCTACGACGTATTCGTTCACAAACGGCCCTAGAATCTCCTTGATCCAATCCTCCTCAAGCGGCTTCTGCGCTTGCCAAATCGCGGTGTATTTTTGATCGGAGGAGGTAAGAAGTGTCATTGGGCACCCTGTCCCGCTAGTGAGCCAGTTTGAGTAAAAGCCTCGTCTCGTGCAGAAGCGCCGCTGACCCCCGCAACCTCATTTTACGAGGAAATTCCCATGCGATTCAAACTGCCCCGTCGCCGAAACATTCAACTTTCTCTCAATCCCGAAGTTGTCTTCAAATCGAGAAAACGCCCACAACGAAACGAAGACTGCCGACGCTCCCCCATAGGTGAGCAACCCCAGGCTCTCCTCCGAAAAGTGAGCGTCAATTCCCCAGATGAGGCCCGGGAGAATTAGAATCACCGCGCTGGACAGACCGGCAAGCAGAAACAGCCTAGGTAGAGTGAGACTCATGAAGAATCCCGTGCATGCGATGATTAATCCCAACGTGGGCAACAGAATTAGTAAGGGGCCACGAAATTCCGCAGGCAGAAAGTTAAGTTTTCCGGCCACGTGTAATGGAGAAAAGTGGGCCGGGTCATACAAGTAAAAAGGGAGCGTAACTGCTGTGGCCGTGACAATAGGCACCGCAATGCGGCTTAAAGCCGTCGATATCCCTTTCCCCTGCTGCACCAGGTAAGCAAATAGCAACGGCGGGATGACTACATAAACAGTTCTTGAACTCAGGGCAATACCAAGAAGGACGCCGGCGAGAACGAGCTGCCATCTCGCCGCATTCTTTTCGGAGGCACGCAGGAAAATGACCGAGGTTACGCAAACGTACCAAACATTGACAAAGTAGTCCGCGCCCACCACAAAGCTTTGAAGGGCGCCTGCGTTCGCCAGCGTCGTTACAACGAGAAAAGCCAAGGCTGTTGAACGAAAGCGGAAGAACTTCAGGCAAAACAGGATGAAGAGACAGAGCCAGACCAGGCTTTGAAAGCTTACCCTGCCCAGCAGCAGGAATGGGGCCGCAAGCAGAAGCGCCCCGGGCATTGGAGTGATGGGATCTCCAAGGTATGTTCGCAGATAATAAGGGAAATGCCCCTGAAGCATCTGGGATGTGGCGACGCGCAGGGCGTCTTCGCTGTCACTTCCGGGACCGTAAACATGTGAGATCGCAATCGGATAAAGGATTGCATAGAAGCCAACCATAACCATAAAAAAAGCCACGAGCCAAGCCCAGTGAATCTGAGAATCGCGCCCGGATTGCAACC
>Ga0302324_100020324_pt1 | contig 12991 bp, 9 predicted proteins | sample Palsa_T0_1_FD_201949 | JGI IMG/M metagenome (GOLD analysis project Ga0302324, IMG submission 201949) | Peat permafrost microbial communities from Stordalen Mire near Abisko, Sweden - Palsa_T0_1 | ecosystem: Environmental > Terrestrial > Soil > Palsa > Peat permafrost | place: Sweden: Abisko...
CGAGGTTCCAACCGGCCTTCGCGACCCCAATGATCGGAATGTCCAGATGGCCGCGCTTGATCATTGACTGCAGCGCCGGAAAGATCTTCTTGTAAGCCAGATCGCCGGTCGCGCCGAAAAACACCAGTGCGTCGGCTCGTGAGTTAACCATGGAGGAAATACCTTCTGAGCCTAGTGGCCAACCGCTTTCTCTAAATGCCCGCCGAAACTAAAACGCATCACCGAAAGCAAGCGGTCCTGGTAGTCCGCCTCGCCTCGAGAACTGAAGCGCTGATAAAGCGCGGCGGACAGGACCGGCACCGGCACGGCTTCATCGATCGCCGCCTTGATCGTCCAGCGACCTTCACCTGAGTCCGAAACCCGACCTGCGAAGTCAGATAGATTGGGGTCCTTGACCAAGCCTGCAGCGGTCAAATCGAGAAGCCAGGAAGCCACAACGCTTCCACGGCGCCACACTTCCGTGATGTCTCGCAGGTCAAGGTTGTACTGGTAGTGTTCCGGGTCGCGTAGCGGCGTCGTTTCTGCATCGACAGTGTCCTGCTTTTTGCCGATGTTCGCCGCACGCAGGATGCCCAACCCTTCGGCGTACGCCGCCATCAAGCCGTATTCGATGCCGTTGTGGACCATCTTCACAAAGTGACCCGCTCCATTTTCTCCGCAGTGTAGGTAACCATTCTCGGCGGTCCCCGACAACGCCTCCCGCCCGGGCGTGCGAGGCGCATCCCCGCGCCCGGGGGCCAGTGTCGAAAAGATCGGGTCGAGCTTTTCAACGATAGCCTTCTCCCCGCCGATCATCATGCAATAGCCGCGTTCCAGGCCCCAGACCCCGCCGCTCGTTCCCACGTCAACATAGTGGATCGTCTTAGGGGCTAGCTCTTTAGCACGCTGGATGTCATCGATGTAATACGAATTGCCGCCATCAATGAGAATGTCATCGGGGGAAAGTAGTGGCTGTAGGTCGGCAATCGTTTGCTCAACGGTCGCCGCCGGGACCATCAACCATACCGCTCTCGGGCTTTGCAGCTTTGAGACGAGATCCTTGAGCGAGGAGCTTCCGATCGCCTTCTCCTTGACTAGCTCCTCTACGGCCTTGGGCGATCTGTCGAAGACCACGCATTGATGGCCTCCCCTCACGAGTCTTCGGACCATATTGGCCCCCATTCGTCCTAATCCGATCATTCCTAGTTGCATCGATCGCTCCTAAGGCTTAAGTCGTCATACCTGTACATACGTACTCGTCGGCTCCAACTCTTAATGCAGTTCCTCAGTGAACGCCTGTATTGAGGCGGCCCGACTCGAAGATGTCTACGAACTCGCGATAGCGCCTTGAGATCTCCTGGACCGCTTCGGCTTTTGAAATCTTGCTGTCGCGCCAGCCCACAAGAGGATCCCAGAAGGTCGTTCGCCCTACGGCGAAACCGGTGAACCCCGGCACTGAGGCCGCGGTCAGCAGCCATTCGTTGACTTTCTTCTCATCCTCGCCCCGGCCCAGCACAACGCAGCCGACCTTGTCGCGGCCGCCACGGCGGGCCGCCGCGACAATCGCTTTGCAGTCCTCACGTCTGTCGAGGCCTTCGATCTTCCAAACGTCTGCTTCGACACCCGCGTCCTGAAGCTGTTTGATGGTCTCGACCATCAACTGGGGCCGAAGCTCGCGGTCGTATGCCTTCTTGTCACCCTTGAACTTCTCCAGCTGCAAGGGCTCCGGCGGCACGAGCAGCTCGAACATAAATCGGCTACCGTCCTGCGCATGCAGTTGGTCGGAAAGCCGCTTCAGGCGGGCTGTCTGCCTAAGGTTTAAGAGCGGATCGCCGTGCGGGTTGTACCTGACCAGAACCTTGCAAAAGGTCGGGCTGAACGCATCGATGTGCTTCGCGAAGTCATCGCCGTACTCGAAGTCGAACTCATCCCGGCCACTCTTCTCCGCCGGGCAGGCCGTCACATAGCCTTCCTCGCGCGCTGAGCGCAGGATGGCGGCCCCGAACTGTTCGTCCACCAGAATCCCCGCCCTTAGCGCGTCCACCCCGTCCGCGATAGCGGACTCAAAGGCATCGTAGATCACTTGCTTGGCCTCGCTTACGCGCTGCGATTGCGCAGGGGTAAGTTCGCCCTTCCACCCAAAAAGCCCAGTCTTGAAGGACCCTCTGTGATCGAAGGGGAGAAAGTACAGGGGCTGGTCGTAGCCTAGAGTCATGGGCCGCTTCCATTGGCGCGCCGATACCGGCGGATGAGATTGTTGGTGGAGCTGTCATGCGCCAGCGCCGGCTCTTCTCGGCTCTCAAGCTCCGGAATGATCCGCTGGGCCAGTACCTTCCCAAGCTCCACACCCCACTGATCAAATGAATTGATCTGCCAAATGGTGCCCTGCGTGAATACGCTGTGCTCATAAAGCGCGACCAACTTTCCAAGAACTTCCGGCGTGAGCTTCTGGGCAAGCAAGGTATTGGAGGGCCGGTTTCCTTCGAATACTCGATGCGGCACAAGCCAATCGGGCGTACCTTCCGCTTTCACCTGCTCCGCGGTCTTTCCGAATGCGAGCGCCTCTGTCTGCGCGAAGACATTCGCAAGAAGCACGTCGTGGTGGCGCCCCAACGGGTTAAGCCCTTCCGCGAATGCGATGAAGTCACATGGTACGAGCCTCGTACCCTGGTGGATCAGCTGGTAGAAGGAGTGCTGGCCGTTGGTACCGGCCTCTCCCCAGTAAACAGGCCCCGTGGTGTATGTGACCTCAACGCCATCCAGAGTTACGTGCTTGCCGTTACTCTCCATGGTTAGCTGCTGTAGATAGGCGGGAAAGCGCTTGAGGTACTGTTCGTATGGAAGAACTCCCACCGTCTGCGCGCCGAAGAAGTCCGCGTACCACACGTTCAAAAGCCCCATGATGACCGGCAGGTTCTTCTCGAAAGGTGCTGTCCGGAAGTGTTCGTCCATCTTATGAAAGCCGGCCAACATCTCCCGAAAGTGCTCAGGTCCGATGGCGAGCATCGTCGAGAGACCGATTGCGCTGTCCATCGAATAGCGACCGCCCACCCAGTCCCAGAACTCGAACATGTTGTCGGTATCGATACCGAACTTCGAGACCTCCGCAGCATTGGTGGAGACCGCGGCAAAGTGCTTGGCCACTGAGGCCTCATCGCCACCGAAGGACTTGATCGACCAGGCGCGCGCCGTCAGCGCGTTCGTCATCGTCTCAAGCGTTGTGAAAGTCTTCGAGGAGACGATGAACATCGTCTCCTCAGGATCCAGGTCGATGACCGCCTCGGCAAAATCGGTACTATCCACATTCGAGACAAACCGGAATGTCATCGCGCGCTCGCTGTAGTGCTTGAGCGCCTCATAGGCCATTACAGGCCCTAAGTCCGATCCGCCGATACCGATATTGACGACGTTGCGGATGCGCTTGCCTGTATGACCTTTCCATTCCCCGCCTCGCACGCGGTCGGAGAATTTCGCCATCTTGTCGAGGACCGCGTGCACCTTTGGCACGACGTTTTCGCCGTCGACGACAATTGACGCTTCCTTCGGCGCCCGGAGCGCGACATGAAGGACGGCACGGTTTTCTGTGGTGTTGATCTTCACGCCCTGGAACATGGCGTCGATCCACGTTTTCAGACCGGACTCCTGAGCCAAGCCGAACAGGAGCTTTAAGGAGTCATCGGTGATCCGATTCTTGGAATAGTCGAGGAAGATGCCTTCGGCCTCCGCGATAAGGCGCTCACCGCGGGCAGGATCCTTTGCAAAGAGTTCCCGCAATTGCAGGTCCCGGGTCTCGTCGTGGTGAGACTGCAATGCCTTCCAAGCACGGAGCCTGGTGAGCGCCTCTCGCCGCGGCTGCGCCTTGTCCGGTGTAGATTGTTCAGCCATATGATCCTCGTCTTCAGCCTGAGGCAGCGTGTTTGAGCGCCGTCCGCTTCGATTTGATTACTCCCATCAGCTCATCCCAGGACTTGACGAAAGACGCTGCGCCTTCATCCTGAAGCTGAGCCGCGAGCGTCGCTACATCGATGCCGGCATATTTGAAGCGCCTCAGCGTATCCTCACAAAAGCCGCCGTCCGGAGGCAGCGCGGCGCCGACCTCGCCGTGATCACCCATTGCCTTTAGCGTCCCCTCCGGCATGGTGTTCACCGTAAACGGGGCAGCCAGTTCCTTGACGTAAAGAACGTCGGACGCCTTGGCGTCTTTGGTGCCTGTGCTCGCCCACAAGATGCGTTGCGGCCTGCCGCCGCAGTTCAGGGCTCGCTGCCAGCGGGCAGACGCCAGAAGATCCCTGTAGGCCGCGTAAGCGCGCATGGCCACGGTAATGCCAAGTTTGTTGTGCAACGCCGTCGGCACCTTGTCCATGACCGCCGTGTCCCACCGACTGATGAACAGCGAGGCGACGGAGCCGACATCTGGATTAAGGCCCGCCTCAATGCGCCGCTCGACCCCGCGCAGGTACGCCTGTGCCGCATCCAGATACTGCTCTCGGGAGAAAAGAAGAGTTACGTTCACCGGAATACCGGCGAAGATGGCCTCCTCGATCGCCGGCAGCCCCTCCGGCGTCCCCGGGATTTTAATGAAAAGATTAGGCAGCCCTGCTCGCGCACGCAGGTCCTTGGCAGCCGCCAAAGTGCTTACCGTATCGTGTGCCAGAAGAGGCGAAACCTCTAGGGACACCCAGCCGTCCACACCGTCCGTTCGGGCGAAAATGGGTTGAAAGAGCGTGGCGGCGCGCGTGAGGTCCTCGAGCGCCAAGTCGAAAAAAAGCTCCTCGTCCGTCTGGCCTGCGCTCGCCGTTGCACGGATCGCAGCATCGTATGCGGAGCTGTTTTTGATCGCGTGATCAAAGATCGTAGGATTTGATGTGAGGCCGGTGACCGATAGCTCGGCGATGTATCGCTCCAGCGTACCGCTATTCAGCAGATCGCGAGTGATGTTGTCGAGCCAGATGCTCTGACCTATGTTGTGTAGCAGTTCGGTCGCTTTCATGTTCCTTCCTTCGGTCTGTAGCTCAATCAGAGGCGCTCGTGCGGTGCAATGAGACTGCGCCTACCAAATGGGGCCGGCCCGATATTCTCGGTGCTCGAACCCTATAAGCGACAAAGTCCCAGCTGCCAAACTATTAGGACATCGCCCGCGTAAGTAGAATATGTGAAGCGTTCGCGCGATGTTTGCTGGAACAGAGGCGATCTATGCAGAAATTGCGGTGGAGCGCCCGGTCAATTGTTTATGACAGATGCAGCGGGATCTTTCCCGGGCGCCACGGCAGATGCGGAGAGCACGCCAACGACCGGGGCATGCCGCTTCGCGGATAACCAAGGAACACATGTCATCGATTGGCGCCCGCGGTCACTTAATTTCGTAAGTGCCTGCGCCGAGGATAGGACCCAAGCCGGTAGTTGCACGAGGACGGCAAGCCCATTTGCCGGCGCCCTCAAGGCGGGCAGCTGCATGTGCGCGGAGCGAATACACCTAGTCGCCGGATTTCAGTGGTCACTCTGCCGGTCGTACATCAGCCTCCGGTGCCGGTGTACCAGCGCTCGTTATAAGGCGGATCCCGCCACCAAAAGTCAGATATGCCCAGAACCAGTTAGTCATCGTCGCCACGCGATTCCGCATTCCGACTAGAAACCCGATGTGGACCACTCCCCAAAGCCACCACGCGGGAGCGCCCCAGAGTTTGAAGCGACCGAAGTCGGCTACAGCCGCCTTTCTCCCGATCGTCGCAAGGCTGCCACGATGACGGTAGCGAAATGGTGGCGGCGAAGGATCCCCGCCTAGGCGCGCGGCGATAATCCGGGCAACGTAGCTTCCCTCCTGTTTCGCCGCAGGCGCTAGCCCCGGGACTGGCTGGCCATTCCAGGCCGTCGACAATGCTGTGTCGCCGACCGCATATACGTCAGCCATACCACGGACTCGAAGGTCGGATTCGACAATGATCCTACCTGCGCGGTCGGTCTCGCAGCCCAGCCATTGCGCTGCGGGTGAGGCCATGACCCCTGCGGCCCACAATACCGTGCGCGCGGCAATCCGACGCCCGCTTACCAGCACGCCTTGCGCGTCGATGTGCTCAACCCGACTGTCAACCAGAACTTCGACGCCGAGGCGCTCCAGCGACCTTTGGGCTATTCGCGACAGTTTTTCATCGAATGCCGGCAGAATTCGCGGACCTGATTGCACCAGAATAATGCGTGAACTGGCGGGATCGAACTGCCGAAATTCCTTGTCCATACCGTAGCGAGCGAGCTCTGCGATTGCGCCCGCCAGCTCAACCCCGGTTGGACCGCCCCCCACGATGAGAAAAGTCAAAAGCGAAGCGCGCTCTTGCGCATCTTCACAGCTCTCCGCATTCTCGAAGGCACTCAGAAGCCGGCTGCGAATAGCCGTCGCATCCTCCACGCGCTTAAGACCCGGAGCCACGGTCTGCCACTCATCCTTGCCGAAATAACTATGGGCTGCACCAGTCGCAATGACGAGTATGTCGTACGGAATTGAGCTCGACCCCATTTGCACATGCTGTCGCTGGGCGTCAACCGCGCTCACCGAGCCGAGCAGTACCCTGGTATTGAAGTACTCACGGAACCGGGGCCGGATCGGTGTCGCTATATCACCGGGTGAGAGCGCGGCGGTGGCCACTTGATACAACAGTGGTTGAAATAGGTGGTAGTTACCTCGGTCAATGACAGTCACGGATGCGCGTGCGCGCCGAAGCGCCATAGCACAGCTCAAGCCTGCGAATCCCGCTCCGACAATGACGACTCGGGGCAACCCATCAAGAGAAAATGCCGGCCTGCCTTCCAGTTCGGGAAATTGGCGTCTCATCCAGCCATCGAATATCGCGTCCACGGATACGGGTCCTGCACCAAACACGATGAAGAGCATCAGCACGCCAAACGTATAGAAGCCGTCCGCGAACGCCGGGTGCATCATCATTGCACCACCAGCAATTAGCGCCAACGTCGCCGCAACGTAACGCGTCGCGAGTCCTAGTACTAAAATCCACCCGCACGCGATTATCATGTCCGGAGCCCACTTCATTGCCGAATGAAATGGAATGAACAGCGATAACCGACCCGCCGCCGCCGTCATGTCGGCCAGGTAGCGTCCTGCAAACAAAAGCGCAAGCGCCATCCACACTCGCAGCGCCGAAAGATACACAGGTGCCAAATGGGTCCGTACCCAGGCGGATGTCCGCGCAATTCGCGCAGCAAGCGGCAGCGCGCTGTCGGCAAGTCCGCGGCGCAAGAGACCGTCCAAAGACAGTGAGCCCGCGCCATGCACCACATACCATCCCAACAGGGCCGCCGACAACAACTGTGCGTCGAGTGCCTTGTAGCTGAATTGAATGACCAGCGTGAGGATGAGCATGGATAAGGCGGCATATCGGCTCATGAGACCCACGGCCAGGAGCGACGCGCCGAGGAGCTCAATCGTCACGCCCGTGTAGGCGGCAGTTACCGGGCTGAGCCAGGACACCGGGTATTCGTTGGTGGCCAAGTACAACGCATTGGGCCAGTTTGACGCTTTCAATAGGCCTGAAACGAAGAAACTTTGCGCCAAAGCTAACCGCAAGACCAGATCCAGCGCCGGCCAGCAGGCGGCGCGCAGTACTCGAGAAAGCGCCTCATGCAACCTTAACAGCTGAGGTATCCGAACGCCCCCCTCGCGACGAAATCGGTCCAGTACGAGATGGTAATTGTTCACGCAACTTCCTTGAAAGGTCTTGTATGGATCGGATTGACCCGGCCGTTTGATATGATCAGCTGGTTGGCCACATGCAAGCCCCAGACATAAATCGAGAGCGTCGGGTTTACTCGACTGGATCGCGGAAGTACGCTGCCATCGACAACGTTAGGAATTCGCCGATAAGGCTGACACCAATGACTTTGTGCCACTGCGCCAGTGTGAGCTGATCAATTGCAGCGTCTTGCTGTACGCCCGCGCTGCTCACCAATATGTCCAACGTGCCAAACTCCGCAAGCAACGTGCCGTACATGCTCTCAGCCTCCTCCTCGCTGGACACATCCGCCTTGACGTCAATTGCGCGAGCACCCTTACGAAAAAACGAGCTGACGAGGTCGCGCGCCTTTTCTTTAAAGGATGCATAATTGACAATGACGTTGGCCCCATAGGCGCCCAGTGCGATCGCGATCCGCTGCCCGATGCCCGAACTCGCGCCCGTTACCAGAGCCGTCTGCCTGGCGAGCCACGCCTGCGGGGGACACTTCGGCGCGTCCGGCTTCCGGAGGTAATCCATCTGATCTGTCAGGTTCATCGATCTGCTCCGATAAGTCCGTCTGACCCCTGATTTCGCGGCATGAGCAACTTGGCGATCAGCGCGGTCCACCCGGTTTGATGGCAGGCTCCGACGCCGCGGCCGTTGTCGCCGTGAAAGTATTCGTAGAACTGCAGGTATTGCCGAAAATGTGGATCTCCTTGCAGCAGTGGCTGGTCGCCGAAGACGGGTCTACGCCCGGCCCCGTCATCAAGAAACAGGCTAGCCAGCCGCCTGGAGAGCTCCTGCGCAACGTCGTCGATGGAATGGAAGTTCCCTGAGCCCGTTGGGCATTCGACACGAAAATCATCGCCGTAATAATGATGAAACTTCTGAAGCGACTCGATGATGAGGAAATTCACCGGGAACCAAATGGGACCTCGCCAGTTGGAGTTTCCTCCGAAGACACCTGACTCCGACTCAGCGGGGCAATACCGTACCGACAGGTCCATGCCGTCGACCTGAAACGAATACGGTTGCTTAAGGTGCGCGCGCGATAAGGCGCGCACGCCATAGTCGGATAGAAACTCTGTCTCATCAAGCATCCTGCGCAGCAGGGACTTCATGCGATGTCCGCGCAGTAGTGACAGGAGGCGTCGTTGACCTCGGCCTGCCGCCTCCCAATTCGATACTAGCTTTGCGAGATCCGGTCTATGTCGCAAGAACCATTCCAGGCGCCGCCGGAAGTTGGGCACCTTCTCCAGCAGTTCCGGCTCCAGAGTCTCGACCGCAAAGAGCGGAATTAGGCCCACCATTGAGCGCACCTTAAGACGTACTTTCTGATCATTGGGTAAATGCAGTACGTCGTAGAAAAATGCATCCGCCTCGTCCCACAGACCCCCGCCATCGTTGCACATGGAACTCATGGCTTCGGCTATCTGCAGGAAATGCTCGAAAAACTTTGTCGCGATGTCCTCGTACACGTGGTTGTGCTGCGCCAATTCCAAAGCGATACGCATTAGGTTCAGCGCATACATCGCCATCCAACTCGTTCCGTCCGATTGGTCGATGTGACCCCCGGTGGGAAGGGTCGCGCTGCGATCAAACACACCGATATTGTCGAGCCCGAGAAATCCGCCCTGAAATACGTTCCGACCTTCGGCGTCCTTTCGATTGACCCACCAGGTGAAGTTCAACATCAGCTTGTGAAAGACGCGCTCCAGGAACTGAAGATCGCCACGGCCGTCGTTTTGCTTGCGATCGATCTGGTAGACGCGCCAAGCGGCCCAGGCGTGGACCGGAGGATTGACATCGCCGAACTCCCACTCGTATGCCGGGATCTGGCCGTTCGGATGCATGTACCACTCGCGCGTTAACAGTACGAGCTGGTGCTTGGCGAATGCGGCGTCTATGAGCGAAAATGGGATGCAATGGAACGCCAGATCCCACGACGCATACCAGGGATACTCCCATTTGTCCGGCATGGACAGAATGTCGGCGTTGTTCAGGTGCTTCCAGTCGCAGTTGCGGCCTTGCTGCCTTTCAATGGGCGGAGATACTTGAGCGGGATCACCGCGCAACCACTCCCGAACGTCCAAATAGTAGAACTGCTTGCTCCATATCAGACCTGCGAACGCCTGCCTCTGCACCGCGCGCTCGTCGCTTGAGGTCATTCCGTGTTGCAGCTCCTCGTAATACGCATCGGCCTCGCGCCTGCGTAGCTTCATGACGGTGTCGAAGCCATCGAATGGATCGCGCGCCTCATAGCTCGTCAATCGCACCTGGACCTGTACAGAGGAACGTCCAGATACTGTATGGCGGTGCCATGCCGCAGCCTTTGTCCCGGTCTGTTGCGGATTGACGGCGTCCACATGGCCGTCGACAATGTATTCGTGGAAGCCGTCCTTAAAGAACCCCGACGCCGCGATGTTCCACAGCCTCCTGCTGTTTGATTCGTTCTCGGTAAAAAGGAGTTGTGATGCGGCCTCGGCATAGAGGAACTGCGGCGATGCATCGTGCAACTCGATGCGCACTGCACCGCTTTCGGTTCGAGACAGCCGGGGCCGTGCGGCCGATGCTCCCCATGACCAGGTATTGCGCAAACACAGCTGTGGAATGAGGTGCAGCGCCGCTGGTTCAGGCCCCCGATTGTGCGCGGTAATGCGCATCAAGATGTCGCCGGGCTCCGCCTGCGCATACTCAACGAAGACGTCGAAATACCGGTCGTCTGAAAACACCCCCGTATCGATCAGCTCATACTCAGCATCTGCACTGCCGCGGCGCGCGGTTTCGGCGCACAAGTCTGCGTAGGGAAAGGCGGATTGCGGGTACTTGTACAGCATCTTCAGATAGGAGTGCGTCGGCGTCCCATCCAGGTAGTAGTAGCATTCCTTGACGTCCTCGCCGTGATTGCCTTCGCCGTTGGTCAATCCGAATAGCCGCTCTTTTAGGATGCTGTCTCGACCGTTCCACAGGGCGAGCGACAGGCACAGATGCTGGTCCGCATCCGACATTCCGGCGATACCATCCTCGCCCCAGCGGTACGCACGGCTACGAGCGTGATCGTGAGGGAAGGAGTCCCAAGCCTCCCCATGCGCGCTGTAGTCCTCCCGTACCGTGCCCCATTGCCGTTCGCTCAGATAAGGGCCCCAGTGCTTCCAGCTTGCCCGTCCCGGCGCATCGTGTAGCTGTCTGCTGCGTTCCGGGTTCACTGGGCTGCCACGGTCGCGCCAAGGTACGCAAGATCCAGCGGTTGTAATCGCACTTCAAAGCGACCGGGGGTGAAACGGTCCTCCACGATATCCAAACCACATTCGACCTCAACGCGGTGGAGGAAGCTCCAATACCATTCCGGGACTTGAACAAAGCGCGACTGCTCTAAGTGCAACCTTAGCGGCACTGCACCGTCGAAGGCGCGGATCGTGCAGGTATCGGGGGCGCTCTCGACTTGAAACGGCTGCGCCCCATGTGAATGACCGTGGTAATCACGGTAGGTACACAAAGGGGCGCGCTCGACATCGACGGGTGCGGAACCACGTAACAGCTGCAAACCGATCCAAGTCGTATTGGCACCGGATGTCATAAAGATCTGCTTCCGGAGTAGGCCGTTGGCTAAGGCGTAGTGCCAGGTCGGTATGCCGCCTTGCAGTTCGAACAACTCTATGTGGGCGTGTCCTGTGGGACTGATCGTGCCATCCGCGAACTGGTTAGACCGCGGCTCGTGGCGCTCCCCGAGGTAACGACACACCAGCTGAATTGTGGCCAGCAGCAGCACCCGCTCGGTCGGTGGCTTGATGCTCGCTACCAATAATCCGTGGTAACGCCGAGTATTGGCGCCGGCCACCATGCCTGCTGCATAGCCGCCCACCCCATTTGTGACCAGCCATTCGCATGTGCTTGAGACTGGCCACCTACTCGCAAGATGGCGTCCCAGCGATAGCACCGAACGCGAAGCCACGAGTTTGCCTCTAACGGCACAAGTGCCGCGCAGAGGTTTGCCTCTAACGGCACAAGTGCCGCGCAGAGGGTGGTGGGCAGTCATCGGAACCTGCGACAAATCAATGCATCAACAGAAAGTGCTCCCGGTCCTCGAGTCAACACATACAACAGCGCACCCGCCCATAAAAGGTGGTCGGGCCAGTTTTCCGGATAAACGAAAATCTCAATTACAGCCGTCATACCCAGTAGCCCCAAAGCGGACAGCCTGGAGGCAAGTCCGATGACCAGCAGTACAGAGAATAGGTGTTCCTGAATTGAAGCAAGGTTGGCTGCAATTTCGGGGGGCAAAAGTGGCAATTTGTACTCGTCACGGAATAGTTGCACCGTAGTTTGGGTCACGTGCCAGCCGGAAACCTTGGTTTGTCCGGACCGCCAGAAAACGTCTGCAATTCCGACCCGAATGATTAGCCCGAGAAGCCATGACGGAAATTTGTCGGCGCAACGAACCGCCGCTTGCAGCCATAAGATAAAGCCGGACCTGGGGACCCGTGTCTGCGATGCATCAATATTCAATTCTTATCTCCGATGGCTGTAACGAGGTGTTCGCCAAACAATGAACCGAGCGCGGAAGGGATATCGAAATCCGGATCAACATCAAGCGCCCTAGAGGTTGCGCTGCCTAGAGTGTGACCGTCCGCCAAATGCGAACGGAACGTCCAGGCGGCTTTGGAAATGACATTCAAAGTCAAGGACTCGCCCGCGTGGACGGCCAGATATGCCTCGCCACTATCGATGTGCCAGCGGCTCAGGTCATCGCCCTCCTGTTGATGCGCCATCCAAATTTGATCAATACGAAAGGCTGATGTGAGGTATCGAACGCAGGGCGTAAGCCGCAGACGCGCTGCGGCAGGATCGCCGCTTAAGTCACCCAGTCCGGTGATCGGCAGCCAATCTTCCGGAGCCGCCCGTACCACCTGAGAAATTGACCATTCCAGCTGTGCGACGTCAGGTAGATATGATAATTGAGAAGCGGCTGGGAAAGATTTGAGGAACTGTGGGAACTGCGTGCCATACGCAGAAAGGCAAGGCTCGGACGGCAGGTGTTCCTCTATAAAGGAATGCGTGGCGTAGTCGAAAAATCCCGGACCGACAATTCTGCGGACAACGGGAAATGCCTCCTTGAGACTCTCGCTCAATCTGGTGAGTACATTATTGCGATAGATGGACAAGCACTCATCTGGTGAGAACACAGCGCTATCGATAAGGAAAAGCAACTCGTTCGACGGAGGTCCGACGACGGTCCGGCAGAACGCGAACTGTAATTCACGCAGCGACAGCACGACGACTTTCTCTACTCT
>Ga0302324_100020325_pt1 | contig 12991 bp, 13 predicted proteins | sample Palsa_T0_1_FD_201949 | JGI IMG/M metagenome (GOLD analysis project Ga0302324, IMG submission 201949) | Peat permafrost microbial communities from Stordalen Mire near Abisko, Sweden - Palsa_T0_1 | ecosystem: Environmental > Terrestrial > Soil > Palsa > Peat permafrost | place: Sweden: Abisko...
CATTCCTGAAGTGCAGGAGATGGTCGGCACGTTTTATGAGAAGCGTGGAGACCGGACCAACGTTGTCATGGTGCGGCTGGGCGATGACGCGCTGGCGCGCATCGATGAGCTGATCGAAGCCGGTCTGGTAAGCAGCCGGTCAGAGGCGGCGGCATCGCTCATCGAAGCCGGGATCGATAGCCGGAAGACGCTGTTCGATGGGCTGACGTCGACGACGCAACAGATTCGCAAGCTGAAGCAGGAGCTGCGACAGAAGGCGATGGATTCGCTGAATCTGAAACAGGATGGAGACGCGCGATGATCTGGCTGCAGCATGCATTGGTACTGCTGATCCTGGTGGCGGGGCCCATCTGGGATTATTACGAGTTCAAGCGGCTGAAGGCGACGACTGATCCTGCGGCCAAGGTAAAGTTTTACAGGAAAATTTTTGCCGCGCAGTGGACGTTGGCGGCGCTGGTGTTGCTGGCGGTGGGACGCGGGATTTTCTGGGCGCCGGCGAAGTTTGCGTGGATGAATACGGCCGTTGCGCGGTCGGTTGGCGGCGGCGCCCTGGTGGGAATCTTGATCGGGCTGATAGCGCCGTTTCTTGCGTTGTCGAAGCCGAAGGGGCGTGCGACGCTCCGCAAAGCCTTTGGCAAGCTGGCATTTTTTCTGCCGACGCAGACTGGGCAGTTCGGCTGGTTCGGCGCGATTTGCATCACGGCGGGAATCTGCGAGGAGTGGGTCTTCCGCGGATTTCTGTTTCACTACTTTCGCCAGACGCCGTGGCATTTCGGGCTGGCGGCAACGTTTGTCATCTCAACGGTGCTGTTTGGAGCGAATCATTTTTATCAGGGATGGAAGGGAATTCTCTCGACCGGGTTACTGGGCGCGGGATTCGGCCTGCTGTATCTGTGGACGGGAAGTTTGCTGGCGCCGATGATCCTGCATGCGCTGGTGGATTTGCGCGCGTTGGCGTTGTTGAAGGGGGCGTTTCGTCCGGGAGACTCGGATGCGGATGCGGTTGTCCCGGCGGCAGCTTGATTTAAGAGGCGGCTGCCTTCCCGCCGACCATATATAAAGGTCACACGATGGAGCCGGTCGAGCATTTTTTATTTGGAGCGGCGCTAAGCCGCGCGGGATTCAACCGCTGGACGGGATACGCCACGGTGGTGATGGTGCTGGCGGCGGAGGCTCCGGACCTGGATGTGCTGTACGGCGTCGGCGGCCCGGTGGCGGGATTCGCGCATCATCGCGGGTGGACGCACACTCTGATTGCGACGCCAGTCGTGGCGGCGATCACAGTCGCCGTTGTCTGGGCGGTGTCGCGATGGTGGCGGCGGCCGACGAAAATTCCAGTTCACTGGGGCCGACTTTTTTTGCTGGGGTGGCTGGCGGCGCTGAGCCACATTGCGCTGGACTGGACCAACAATTATGGAGTGCGACCGTTCTGGCCGTTTTCGCCGAAGTGGTACGAGGGCGACCTGGTGTTCATCCTGGAGCCGGTGATGCTGGGGGTGCTGGCGCTGGCGGTGATCGTGCCGTGGCTGCTGGGGCTGGCGGACCGGGAAATAGGTGCAAAACGGGTTACATTTAGCGGGCAGAAGTGGGCGTGGTTTGCTCTGGCTGTGACTTGTGCAATGTGGACGGTGCGGGCGGTGGAGCATGGGCGCGCTCTTGCGCTGATGGGGCAGCGGGACTGGGAGGCGGGCGAGCCGCGGCGGATGGCGGTGAGTCCGATGCCGATCACGCCGTTCAGCTGGCACGCAATGGTGGACACGGGAGACAAATATCAGGTTGGGCATGTTGATTCGTGGACGGGGCAAATTCGCACGAATGCCGAGACTGAGATTTTCTACAAGACGCCGGTGACGCCGACGATTCGGGCGGCGGAGGCGAGCTGGCTGGGGCGCGCCTATCTCGACTGGTCGAGCTGGCCGCTGGTGACGGCGGAGCAGCCGGAGGCGGATGCCGAGGATGAGTCGAGCGCGCGAGCCGGGATGATTACGCCGGTGGAGTTCGAGGACCTGCGGTTCAATTATGAAATTTTCGGGCGAAGCATGGCGTCAAACGGGAAGACGCCGTTGGGCGCGGAGGTCCTGGTGGGCCCGGACGGCAGCGTGCTGCAGATGAAGATGGGAGAGCGGGTGCAGAAGTAAGTTGCGCGGACCAAAAGGCAAAGCGACCGCGGCTGTGACGAGTTTGGGCGGGACATGCGAAAATAGGGGCTAAGGAAACTTAACGATGGCGGCATTCTTGTTGGTGTTGTTCGCGATTTTGAACCGGGTGTGGCTGGGGACGGGTTCGCATGCTCCGCACATGTGGTGGAACTTTACGGCGGTGGGCGGATCGCTGCTGTTTTTTGGCGCGCGGCGTTCGCTGAAACAGGCGTGGATTCCCGTGCTGGCGCTGATGGTGACAGATTTCTTTTTGACAAAGTATGCGTACGGCTATCCGTTCCAGGTGCAGGATTACCTGGTGACGTGGGCGTGGTACGTGGGCGCGATTGTGCTGGGTGCATGGCTGCTGAAGAACCGCGCGAGCGCGGGTCGCGTCGTTGGCGCAGCTTTCGCGAGTGCGACGAGCTTTTTCCTGGTCAGCAACTTTGTCGTTTGGGTCGCAGCGGCAATGTATCCCAGGACTACGGGCGGGTTGATGCAATGCTTCGCGGCGGGCGTACCGTTCTATCGCAATGACCTGGTGAGCACCGTTGTTGTGGCCGGGTCGGCATTCGGCGCGCTGGCGCTGGTGCGGCATCGTGACGAAAATGCACAGCGTGTCATTGCCCAGTAGCCGACTTTAGGCACAGAGACGGGCGCTCCGGCGCCCGTTTTTTGCGCGCAGTCGCGTCGCTGGGTTGTGCGGGCGTATATCGTCAAGACATGGTGAATATCGCTCACACTCGCGGCATCTTTTTCGGCGGAATCATCCTGACAATGTTCGGCGGATTCTGGAGCATCATCGCGCTCTCGTTTTTGCATCCACGGCCGAAATGGGGAATTCCGGCGGCAGCTGCGGTGACGGCGATACTGGTGCTGTTATGCATCCAGCGTCTTTGGTCAATTCGCGGAATTCCGAGCGCAAACGATCCGGTGGCAACTGCGAAGGGCAAGCGCGCAGGCAAGTGGTTCGGCATCATCTTCGGCATTGAAGGTGCACTGATCGGATTAAGCTGCGCATTGCTGGGTAATCATGGGCTCGACGACTGGATTCCGATCGCGATTGCGCTGATTGTCGCGGTGCATTTTTTCCCATTGGCGAAACTGTTTGAAGTCCCCCTCTATTACTGGCTGGGAGCGCTTTCGACGCTGGGAGTTTTGGCCTGTTTGCTTATTGGCGATCCCGCGACCCGGGCAATTTGCGTGGGATTTTTGATGGCCGGGCTGCTCTGGCTGACGGTGTCTTATCTGCTGGCAAGAGTGCGAGTCGCTGGATAAATACAACGAATGTCGTTACATATTATGCGGCAGGAGAAGCCATGAGTTTGCGAGTGAATTATGCCAGGCAGTCGCCGGAGGGATTGAAGGCGATGCAGGCGCTGGAACATTACCTGAATAACTGCGAACTGGACCGGGGCCTGCTGGACCTGGTACGAACGCGGGTGTCGCAGTTGAACGGCTGCGCGATGTGTCTTGACCTGCATGTCCGCGAGGCGCAGATGCATGGCATCACCGCGGAGAAATTATTCCTGCTGGATGCGTGGCGGGAGACGCCCTGGTATTCGGCGCGAGAGCGGGCGGCGCTGGAGTGGGCTGAGGTGGTGACTAACATCCAGGTGGGGCATGCGCCGGATGCGGCGTTTGATCACGCGCGGGCGGAGTTCAACGACAAGGAACTGGTTGATCTGACGATGGCGATCAATTCGATGAATAGCTGGAACCGGCTGGGAATTGCGTTTCGTGCGGCCCCGCTGGGCAAGGATGGAATTGCAGCGGCTGCGGTTCCGCAGGGTGCGCAGCCGGCGGATGTGGTCGAGAGCTAGCGCAAATAATGGAGGCCAAACCCAGCCGGACGGCGACGCGCGTGGCGATGCGGCGGGCGGCACATCAGCTGCTGGACCGACCGCTGGTGTTTGAGGATCCGCTGGCCGAAAGGATTCTCGGCAGCTGGGCGAAGGAACGGCTCCACGAAGACATCAAGAGCGAAACGCCGTATGGCGTGCAGATGCGCGCATGGCTGGCGGCGCGGAGCCGGCTTGCGGAAGACATGCTGGCGGAGGCTGTGGCGGACGGGACACGGCAGTACGTGGTGCTGGGCGCGGGGATGGATACGTTCGGCTATCGCAATCCCTGGGGCGATGTCCGGGTGTTCGAGGTGGATTTTCCCGCGACGCAGGCATGGAAGCAGGAGCTGCTGGCGTCGACCAGTATATTTGTGCCGGAAACGGTTACATTTGCGCCGGTGGACTTTGAGCGCGAATCTTTAGCGGAGGGGCTGGGTCGAGTTGGATTCAGGCGAGAGGAGCCGGCGTTCTTTTCCTGGCTGGGCGTGACGATGTACCTGGCACGAGAGACTACCTTGGGGACGCTGCGGTGGGTGGAGCAAAGTTGCGCGCGAAATGGGATTTGTTTTGATTACATGGCGCCGCGGGAGACGCTGGGATTGCGCGCGCGGTTTGCGTTTGATCGTCTAGCTTCGCGGGTGGCGGCGGCGGGCGAGCCGTTTGTCGGCTTCTTTGCGCCGGAACAGCTGGCGGCTTTGGTGCGCGAGATGGGGTATGCGCGGGTCGAGGATTGGAATGCGGCGCGGCTGAATGCGCGCTACTTTGCGGATCGCGTCGATGGGTTACGCGTGGCGGGCAGTTTGGGAAACATCATGTGTGCCCGGGGATGACGGCGCGTCGTGGCGTGTCGCGAAGCGACTTATTGGACGACTAAGTTGACGGTGCCAATCGCCGAAGGATTGTTGGAGTTGCCGGTGAAGTCGGCCTCGATGACGTAGGTTCCGGTAGCGAGGCCGCTGGTGGAGATAGGTAGCTGGGCAAGGCCGCTGGAGTTGAGCGTCGCGCTGCCAAGTGAGTTGCCAGAGTAGCTGAAGGCGACCGTGCCAGAGGTGACGGGCACGTGGCTGCTGCTGATAACGGTTGCGTTGAGCGTGGTGACACTGCCCATCATTACTGGATTGGGCGAGGCAGTTAGAGTCACCGTGATGGAAGGTTGAATGACTACGGCCTGGGGCGCCGATTGCGACGACTCGTCGGTTGCGTCGCCGAGATAGTTCGCCACGACCGAATATGTTCCGGGTGGATAGGACGCTGTCGACACACTTATCGTCGCTGAGCCACTTTGTAGCGGCAGCGAGGTAAGGGCGTGGCCGTTCGCGCTGATGGTGACGGAGCCGGTGGGTGGGACACTGCCAACCTGCGGAGTTACTGTCGTCGTAAGTTGGGCCGTCTGACCCTCGACCAGTGTGTTGGGGGTGACGGTCACAGCGGTCGCTGTAGGTGTTTCCGCTGCGATCGTCAGCGTGACTGGCGCCGAGGCCGAGGGTTGGTCGGTGGAACTTCCGGAATAGGTGGCGACGATGGAGTAAGTTCCAGGCGAATAGGGAGCAGTCGATATCTGAGACGTGGCAGACCCGCCTCGCAGGTGAAGCGAGGCGATGGTCACGCCGTTCGCGGTGATGGTCACTGATCCGGCGGGCGCGACGGCGCCTATCTGGGGAACTACAGAGGTGGTGAGTTGCGCCGTTTCTCCGCGGACCAGCGGCGTCGGGGAGATCCCAAGGCTGGTACTGGTTTGGGTTTGGCTGGCCACGGTTACCGAAACCGGTGCGGAGGTAGAAGGTAGATTGAATGCGTCGCCGCCATAGAGAGCCTGAACGGAGTAAGTTCCCGGTGAGATTTTTGCGGGGACTGATAAGTTCGCTGTCCCGGTTGAAGGATTGAGAGTTACAGAACCGATCGACATACTATTTGCGAGGAGAGTTACTTTCCCGGATGGAGTTACATTTCCTGAAGGAGTTACCGTTATGTTGAGGGTCGTGGTCTCGCCGACTAACACCGGGTTGGGTGTCACATAGAGGGCTGTTGTGCTAGATTGCTGCGCGGCGACAATGTTGACCGTAAATGGCGGAGAGGAAGAGGCGGCATAGTTTGTGTCTCCGCTGTAGCCGACGTAGGCCGTATAACTTCCCGGTGAAACGCCCTCGGTGGAAGCCGTAATCGTTGCGATGGCGTCGACCGTAGTGCCGTACTCGCCATTTTGCGAAGTTACCGACATAATGGACAGCGCGCGCGAGCCGTAATAGAGAATTGCATTTCCGGTTAGTGGAGGTTGAGCCTGCTCCGGGATGACAACGACAGGGATGCTGATGACCTGGCCGGATTGAATTGGAGTGGAAGCCGGGGCTGTAACTGAGGTTGAGGTCGCGGCCTGCGGAACTACCGCCGTTCCGGTGGCAGTTATAGGGCCCACCCCGCAAGCATTGCCGTTGCTATCCATACCCGAGTAGCCCGAATAGTATCCGGTAACGGTATATGTTCCAGACGGCACGAAGCCAGTACTTCCGGTGGAGACTTGATTGGAGTCTTGTGCACCTGTGCCCACATCGACGCCATTTTGATAACCATCGACACTGACTGTGAGCAGGCCATAAAAAGTTCCATCGTCAATGTTAGATTGGCAGTCGCCCATGGATAGAGTGACCTCCGTTCCTCCGGTGACAACTCCGAAGTATCCGGAACCCCCGGCCACCAGGGAGGCGGTTTGAGCCAAGGAATTTATAGCTCCGGCGCAAATGATAGCGAAGAGGATCAGGAGGCGCGTGAGAGGGGCGCGAGTGATTTGTATTCGGCTCAGCACAGAATCGTCCGCACTTAGAGTAAGTGCACTGAGGCTCGAAGTCGATGGGAACTTTGCTGAACTTACCAAAGTTCTGTGACGATTCGAGCCCCAGCTACGGGTGGCCGACACTTACCAGATTCTTACTCTGTCAGCGGGCGCGAGATACAGCGTTTCACCCGGTTGGACGTTGAAGGCTTTGTACCAGGCGTCGACGTTGCGGACTTCGTCAGCGCGGTATTCGTCCGGAGCGTGCGGGTCGGTGAGGACCTGTTGGCGGAGACCAGCTTCGCGATCCTTAGTCCCCCAGTTCTGCGCGAAGGCGATAAAGAATTGTTGGTCGCCGGTGAAGCCGTATTGTTCGGGCGCCGGCTTGCCGTTGAGGGCTACGTGATAGGCGTCGAAGGCTGCGGTGAGGCCGCCGTTGTCGGCTATGTTTTCGGCGATGGTCTGCTTGCCGTTGACGTGGACGTCGGGGAACGGAGCGTAAGCGTCAAACTGTTTGGCCAGTTTAGCCGTGGCTTCGTCGAAGTGCTTGAGGTCAGCTTCGGTCCACCAGTTGCGAACGCGGCCTTTGGAGTCGAAGGTGCTGCCTTCGGTGTCAAAGGTGTGGCTGATCTCATGGCCGATGACGGAGCCGATGGCGCCGTAGTTGACCGCCGCGGGGGCCTTGGCGTCAAAGAACGGCGGCTGAAGAATTGCTGCTGGGAAATTGAGCGCATTCTGAAGCGGCAGGTTAACGGCGTTGACGGTCTGCGGCGTCATGGACCACTGATGCTTGTCCACCGGCTTGCCGAGCCGGTTGATGTTGTAGTTCAGGCGAAATTGGTCGGCGCGGGCGAAGTTGCCGAAGAGATCATCGGCTTTGACTTCGAAGGCGGAGTAATCCATCCAGGTTTCCGGATAGCCGACGCCGACATATAAAGTGGTCAGCTTGGCCTGGGCTTCGGCTTTGGTTGCAGGCGCCATCCAGTCGAGACTCTCGATGCGCTTGCGGAAGGCGGCGATGATGTTGGCGACCATGGCCTGAGCCTCAGCTTTAGCTTCGGGTGAGAAGTAACGCTGGGCGTAGATTTGTCCGACTGCGTCGCCGAGCAGGCCGTTGACGACGGAGACTCCGCGCTGCCATCGGGGGCGCTGCTGCGGAACCCCGTAAAGTCCCTTGCCAAAGAAATCGAAGGACTCGTCCGCGAACGCCTTGGGAAGAACGCCGGCTTCGCGCTCGATGAGGTGATAGGCGAGCCAGTCTTTCCAGGTGTCGAGCGAGACGGAGGCGACGAGCGCGGATTCTGCGGTGAACGCGGACGGCTGCCACACAGTGAACTCGGCTTGGCGCGAGAGGTTGGCGCCGGCGAAGTACTCATCCCAATCGAGGCCCGGGGCTTTGGCAATGAAGTCGGCGCGGGTCCACGTGTTGTTGGCCTTGTGGATGTCTTCGTTGTCGGCGAGGGAGAGATGTTTCTCGGCGATGTTGTGTTCGAGCTCGAGAATCTTGGCGGCGCGGGCATCGGTGTCAGAGAAGCCGGCTAGCTTGAGCATCGCGGAAATGTGGGTCTTGTACTTTTCGCGGATGGCCTTCATGTGGTCGTTGTCGGAGAGGTAGTATTCGCGGTCGGGAAGGACGAGACCGCCCTGCAGCAGATAGGCGGCGTAGTGATCGCTATCCTGAAATCCGGGCGCGACCCACAGTCCGAAGAGGTTTGGGGTGTGGAAGTTGGTGTTGTTGAGGGCATCGACGTCGGCGCGGAGAGACTGGCCGAGCGCGTGGGCCAGCTGCTTCTTGTCCTGGATGGCGGCGATGGCGGCGAGATGTGGCTGGATGGGAGCGAGGCCACGGGACTCGACGGCGGCTTCATCCATATAAGAGTTGTAAAGGTCGGCGATCTTGCGGGCGTTGCTGCCGGGCGCGGGGTTGGACTTGGCAGTCTCCTCGATGATGGCGCGCGTGTTCTTGCTGCTCTGATCCGCGAGGACGGAGAACACGCCGACGCTGCCGCGATCCGGAGGAATGACGGTGCGCTTGATCCAGTCGCCGTTGGCATAGAGATAGAAATTGTCGCCCGGCTTGACGGAGGTATCCATGTTGTCCGGCTGGATGCCGGGGGCGACGGGTTTTCCCTGAGCAGCGGCGGACTGGGCGGAGGCGGCGAAGGTGGAGAGGACCGCGAAGGCGAGAGGCAGGGCGAAATTGCGAATCTTCAAAACTTTGGCTCCTGAAATTTCCTGGGTGTATCCCTGAAGCAGGTACGCAGGATGGAAGAAATGGGTTCCTGCAAGTAGATACGCAGGCTGATGAAAATAGGACGCGGAAAAACAGAGAAGGGTAGCATGCGAGTCGGTCGGATTCAGGTTTGAGGCGCGGGACGGATGCGGCTGGCCGGCTTGTTGTGATTAGAAGTGCTTGCGGGTTGGGGCGGACTTTGGCTTATGATGGGCATCACTTCCGCTGTCAGTTGCAAATGTTTCCATTGCTGGACTTTTCGATAGAAAGACGCACGCGGTATGCCCAAGGTGAAGGTCAGCTCCGGATTGCAGGCGGTAAGGGAAGCGGCAGGATATGCCGCGGCGATTGGGCTGCCATGGGCCGCGACGTACATCAGCTTTCGGACGACGTGGCTGCGTGGGACGCCGATGGCGCTGTGCTTTGCAGTGATCGCGGGGATCTCGGTTTTCTTCAGCCTGAGGCCCGCTCTGGTGGCAGTCGCGACCACGGTGCTGTGCTTCAACTACTACGTTCTTGAGCCGGAGGAGACGTGGGCTTTGAGCCCGGCGGCGGTGCTGCGCAGTTGCGTCATCCTGGCGATCGGCCTGCTGATTGCATGGATGATTCACCAGATGCGCGATGCGCACGAAAAAGTGCGCGCCACAAACGACCGGTTGCATGAGCACATGGACGCGTTGCGGCAAGCGCAGCAGGGGAGCAAGACAGCGGCGTGGCTGGTGAGCACGAAGACCCGGAAGACGACCTGGTATGAGGGTGGGTGGGAGGTGTTTGGCCGGTCGCTGGAGGAACTTTCCGCGATGCCATCGCCGTGGCTGCTGGTGGTGGAGGAGGACCAGCCGAAGCTGGCGGCGGCAGAAGAGCTGACGATGCGGACCGGGGTGCCGTTCCACGCGGAGTTTCGGACGGTGTGGCCGAACGGTGAGTTGCACTGGCTGGAGACGATTGGGATGCCGACGGCGGAAGACCCGACGCTGTGGCGCGGAGTGACGTCGGACATCACGGAGCGGAAGCTGGCGGCCGAGGCGCTGATCCGGTCAGAAAAATTGGGAGCGGCGGGGCAGCTGGCGGCGAGCATGGCGCATGAGATTAACAACCCGCTGGCTTCGGTGACAAACCTGGTCTACCTGGCCCGACTGCACGCGCTGAGTGATGAGGCGCGCGCCTATCTGCAGACGGCGGAGCGGGAGCTGGGACGGGTGGCGCAGATCACGAGCCAGACGCTGCGCTTCCACAAGCAGCAGTCGGCGCCCGTGGAAGCGGACCTGGCGGAGACGCTGCGGTCGATACTGCTGTTTTACGAGAGCCGATTTGCGGGAGCGGGAGTGACGGTGCGCTTCGAGTGCCGCGAGGCGAGTCCCCTGCGCTGTTATGAGGGAGAAATTCGGCAGGTCTTCAACACGCTGGTCCGCAATGCGGTCGACGCGATGCGCCATGGCGGAGTTCTGCGCTTGCGCGTGCGGCCGGGTACGGATTGGCGGAGTGGGTCGGCCGCGGTGCGGGTGACGGTGGCCGACACCGGGCACGGCATGCCGGAGGCGACGCGGAAGCGGATCTACGAGCCGTTCTTTACGACGAAGGAAGATGTGGGCGCGGGGCTTGGGCTGTGGGTGGCGTCAGGAATTGTCGAGAACCACAAGGGCAGCCTGCATGTGCGCAGCCGGATGACTTCGGGCCCAACGCCGGGACCTTCCGGGTCGGCGTTCACGCTGATTCTGCCGCACGGCGGCTGCGGCGGGAGTCCGCAAATGCAACCGTCCACGGAAAATTAAGCGGGCACACTGCTAAACTTCGCCTATTGTTCCCGACTCGAAATGGTTGGGGTGATGACGTGAAATTGATACTCTGCTGTGTCATTTTGTCTTGCATGGCCGTGGCTGGATTTTGCCAGTCAACGGCGGCGCCGTCCGCGGCTCAACAGATAGAACCGCTGCTGCATGACCAGACGCTGGCGGCCAAGGCGCATGACACCGACCGCTTCATGGCGACCTACTGGCACGATCCGGGACTGATCTTCGTGGTCAACGGAGCGATTACCGAGGCTGGGACAAGCTGCATGAGCAGCAGATGAAGTGGTGGCAGAACGGCAAGGCGACATCTGTCTACACCGAGCTCATGCCGGCAGAAATCACCATCCTCGGACCCAGGAGCTTGCTGGTCACCCAGCAGCTCACATCGCTTCGCACGCTGCCCGATGGAAGCGCGAGCGACTGCCAGTTTGCGCTGACCATAATCTGGGAACTTGAGCCGGAGGGTTAGCGGGTGACGTATGGCCATGAATTCTGAAGAACGAAGCCGTAGCCGCGACGGGAAATTCAGGAATACATTGGCGAGCTTACATCCCGGCGCCGACGGGCAACATCTATGTTTGGGATTGAACGGCTTTTGCGGCCTGGCCTGCGAAAGACCCCCATGCTGCAAGGAGAAAGACATGCTGATTCTACTGATTGTGTTGTTGCTGGTGTTCGGGTTTGGCGGCTACCGGATGGGCCCGGGAATCGGGTACTACGGCGGAGGCGGCATCAGCTTGATCATCCTGATCCTGATCATCCTACTGCTGCTGCGAGTCATCTGACGTCCCACAGAGAAGTCGAGGCTAAGGCCGGACATTGTCCGGCCTTTTGTTTTTGCGGCGATGTTTAGCCGCGTGACGGTGGCATGAAGTCTTCGCGTTTGCGGCCTGGGGCCGGCTTGGGTTGAGTTTTCGCGGGCTTCTTTTTTTCGGGGCGTTGTTTGTCTTTGCTTCCCATAGTGCTTCAAGGATGCCACAGGTGCGGGTTTAGCGGGGCGCCGGCGGCGATTTTCAACTGGCGCCGCTGGCGTTTTTCAACTCAAGATCCGCTGCAGGTTTTGGTAGCTGGTGCGAATGCTGTCCAGCGGCGGCCCGGAGATCGAGTCCTGCTCGACGAAGTAATGTTCGACGTCGTGTTTCTGCGCAGCCTCAAGAATCGCGCGCCAGTGGATGGTGCCAGTGCCGACTTCCGCGAAGTGTTCCGCGTCAGCATCCATCACCTGCGAGGCGACGGCGCCGGGCTGGCGGTCCTTGAGATGCAGCATGCGGACGCGCCTGCCTAACCGCTTCATCATGGCCAGCGGATCATTGCCGGATTGCGTGATCCAGTAGCAATCCATCTCGAACGAGACGAGAGCAGGATCAGTTTCGTTGATGAGGACGTCGTAGCCGACCGCCGGTTTCGTGCCGGCTGCAAATTTCTGGAATTCGTAATTGTGATTGTGAAAAGCAAAACGCAAGCCGTGGTCCTTGGCGTACTCCCCCCACTTATTGAAATCAGCAGCAGCCGTGCGAAAGCCCTCGACCGAGTCCCATTGCGGTTTCGGCAGCATGGGGCAGACGACCCATTGCATCCCGACCTCCTTCGCGTAGGCGAATTGCTTGTCGGTGGAGTCGCGCAGCGCAACGTAATCAAAATGGCCGCTGGGGACGCGCAGTCCCGCGTCGGTGATCATCGCGCGGAACTCCGCGGCCGGGCGCTTGTTCAGTCCCGAGTAGCTTTCGACTTCCTGGTAACCGATCGAGTGAATTTGCCTGAGCAGCGTCGCGAGGTCAGACGTTTCCGCAAGGTGGCGGACGGTGTAGAGCTGCAGTCCGATCGGAATGTTGAGTTGCGCAAGAGCGCGGAGAGTGCGGGGAGTTGCGGCGAGGGCGGCGGTGGCGGCGGAGCTGAGGAGGAAATTTCGGCGGCTGGACATGGCGGAATCCATTCTGCCTGATGAGATGCTTACTCGGCGAGCGTGGTGTCGATTGCTGCATTTTCCGTGAGTGCGCGGTCGCGGCGGCTGGCCTGGATTTGCCGGGTGATGAGCCAGGTGCCGAAGGCGACGATCGCGCCGAAGATGAGCAGCGTCAGGGTGAGGTGATGGTGGATGCCCTCGGCGATGACGTGGATGATCTCCGGCCCGTAGCGGACGACGAGCAGGCTGAGCGCGAGAAATCGGATGAAGCGGCCGAGCGCGACCGCAGCGAGAAAGTTCAGAACGCGCATTTCGA
>Ga0302324_100020326_pt1 | contig 12990 bp, 10 predicted proteins | sample Palsa_T0_1_FD_201949 | JGI IMG/M metagenome (GOLD analysis project Ga0302324, IMG submission 201949) | Peat permafrost microbial communities from Stordalen Mire near Abisko, Sweden - Palsa_T0_1 | ecosystem: Environmental > Terrestrial > Soil > Palsa > Peat permafrost | place: Sweden: Abisko...
TCGGGCAGCAGCTCCGGAACCACGGGCGACTCCGGCGCCGGTCCGGTGTGCCCGCCCTCCCCGCCGGCGGCCGGACCGTGCCCGAGCCCGGGGCTGGAATGCGAGTACGGGACCAATCCCAACCCGAATTGCAACGACGTCATCACCTGCACGAGCACCGGCTGGACTCCGCCGACGCCCGGGCCGGCGTGTCCGGCCGGGACCTGCCCGGCGAGCTACGTCGCCGTGCCGGCGGGCAAGGCGTGCTCGCCCGCGGGTCTCGATTGCGCGTACGCGGAGGGCCAGTGCAATTGCTCCGGTAGCGTGCCGGTGGCGGGACCCAACCCGGAGTGGCAATGCTCCATGCCGGCCAAGGGTTGTCCGGAGCCGCGCCCGCGCATCGGGGACGTTTGCTCGGAGCCGGCGCTCACCTGCGATTACGGCGCGTGCACCGGCGGTATCGAGCTGCAGTGCGAGGACGGCTACTGGCAGCGCGAAGAGGTGCCTTGCCCGGTGTGAAGACGCAGGCCCTTGGCACCCTCGCGGTCGGCTCCGGCATCGCAGCCTGGAGGTGACGCTTCACCTGCGTGCACCCCGCAAGTACGATTGCGTCACGATTTGCAACCGCACGGTGCACGTATGTCGTTACGGATCGCAGGGGAGCGCATGCCGGATAGCCTGGCCCCCAAGAAGCGGAGGCGTTCATTCTCGTCGAGCTCGCGCAGATGACGATTGGAGACAGCGATGCCCTGCCTAGGACTCGACGCGCTGGTGAAGGCCAGCCGGGCGGTGAACATTCCGCCCAGCGACGCCCGCGACCAGAACCGCAAGCGGCTAGCCCGGCGGATCGCGATCGGCGTCGCCGCCGGAGCGGGCGAGCCATGCGCTAGCGCTAGGAGACTGTCGGTCAAAGCCCCGACAGACTCCGTCGTGACGATCCAGGACGCGGACGGCATTCGCCGCCGCTAGGAGCCCGTCGGGCAAAAGCCCAACGGACTCCGTCGTGACGATCCAGGACGCGGACGGCATTCGCCGCCGCTAGACCCCCCGCCTCTCCGCGGGCTCGCGTTCGAACCGCACCACGCTCGACCAGGGGCGCTGGCCTGGGTTGCGCGGATCGGGCTCGGGAAAGAGAGTGAACAGGCGCAGGAGCAGCGGGAGGCGCCGGCGGCGCGCGGCCTCGCGGAAGAGCGACTGGATGTCGCGCGCCCTCCATCCGAGCTTCTCGAAAAACGCTGCCCCGTCCGGCGGGGCAAACTTGAGCGGCGCGTTCTCCATGTGCGCGCCCATTCTCTTCCGCAACATGCGGAGGATCGCCGGAGACGTGACATCGAGCACCCACCACCGGATGGCCGGCTGGCCGAGGAGGTCGCGACCGATCGCTCGTACGACGTCGTCGTCGAGGTAGCCGAGGAGCCCCTCGGTCACGACGAGCGCCTTCTTCGCGCCGCCGGCGGCGCTCGCGAGAAAGGCAGAGCGGGCAGCGGGATCGGCGAGGTCGACGCGCTCGCGGCGGAGCCTGCAACGCGGCCGCTCTCCGGCGAGAAGCTTTTCCTTTTCGTCGATCATGGGGCCGAGGTCGGCTTCGACCCAGTCGAGCGACGCAGGCAGATCCATGCGGAAAGGTCGGGTGTCGAGCCCTGCGGCAAGGTTCAGCACGCATTCACAGCCCTCGGCGATCGAAGCCGCGATGAGGTCGTCGATGAGCAGGGTGCGCATGACGAACGGCCAGCCGGTCCGTGCCCGCCCGGGCATCAGCGCCGCGATCGCTCGTCCCCGTTGGCCTGCGAGTCGGTCGGCGTAGGGGTCCTTGAAGAGGGCATCGGGCCGCGCGGACTCCCATGCGCGGTAGACGGCGACCCAGCGCGCCGTATCGGAGACGTTGGAGACGATGGGCTCGTCGGACATGAGCGACCGTCATAGCACCTGCGCCGCAGTCGTCTCCGAGGGCGGGCGCCTCGGATGCTGCGTCAGGTGGCGAAGGATGGCGAACGGCCTGGGTCTGAGGCGCAGCTCTCGTCCGCCTTTCCATAGCCTCAGGTGCTTCACCAGACCTCCATGACGACGGCGTTGGCGCGGGTGCCTCCCGGTCGGTTCTCGACGGCGAATTCAGCGTACGCATTCGCCACGAACAGCAAGGCTCCGACCCGCGCCATGAACCCAGGCCCCAGCCCGGCGACCTGTGATGCAGACGTGCGGAACCGGGAACGACTTCCGCAGTTTCTACAGCGGTCACGCGACTGCGACGGCGACGACGGCGGGCCTCGTCTGCGTGCACCACCAGCATCTGCCGCTGTTCGGCGGGGGCTTCGCCGACCTTGTCCCATGCTTGATCATGATCGGAGTCTCGGCTACGCAGATGTCTCATTTGAAGTGGATAGCGACGCCATGCCTGCCGACTGTTGGTCTGCTGGTCAGGCCGGCCTTCGGGATGGAACCTGCGGCACCCGAGGCGACGGAAGACTTCTGCCACGACCACTGGTTCGCGGTCGCGCAGTGCCACGACCGAGCATCGCGGGGGCTTCGGCTCATGGTCGGTCTCGACGTCGGGGTGGTCAGGGACGCCGCCAAGGCAGCGAGCCCCCTGTTCTCCAGCGCACAGGCCGGTATCCCGCTTGGCTTCGGCCTCGATGTACCCCTGACCTGGCACGTGAGCCTCGGGGCCGAAGCGACGTACCACTTCCAACTGGGCGAATCGTACTCGTTGGTCAAGACGAACGGCATCGACGGGGGCGACCTGTCCACGTTCAACCTTGTCGCCCGCGTGCGTCTCTAGCCGATAGCCTGGCCACCAGGCTGGGTCCGCCGCATGGCATTGATCGTTCACCTGTCCGACCTTCACATGGCCCCCGATGTGCCGGCGCAGTCGGGCATCTTCGACGGGCTGGTGCGCGCGCTGCACATCGAGCGTCAAGACCGGCAGGTGATCCCGGAGGCCATCCACCGCCTTCCGGTTGTCATCGCCTACGCCGCCGAAGGTAGGCCCCTCACATGATCCTCGCGCATCCCGACGCGGACCTGGCCGCGGCAGTGTGGATCGATCTGCGCGAACCGACGGATGAGGAGCTCGCGCGCGTTCGAGCGGCTACGGGCCTTCGCATCCCCGACCAGCACCAGATCAGCGAGATCGAGTCGTCGAGCAGGCTCGCGTTCGAGAACGGCACGTACTACGTCTCGACGCCCCTCGTTGCTCCAGCGGACGACGGTCAGCTGGTCCCAGTGCAGGTGGGGTTCGTCCTGTCCGCGCGCGTCCTGCTCACCGTTCGCTTCGGGCCCCTCCCCTCGTTCGACGCCGTTCACGAGGGGTTCGGGACGCAGCATGCGCGGACAGCCGAGGAGACGTTCCTGCGCATCTTCGAGATCGTCGTCGACCGCTCGGCCGACAAGCTCGAGCGCGGCGGTGGGGTATGCGACGAGCTCTCGCGTAGTGCGTTTCGTGACGGCGGCCGAGCTCGGCTCTCGGGCGATCTGCGCACCACGCTCAGCCGCGTGGGCGCGGTCGCGGATCACATGTCTCGCATCCGCGATGCGCTCCTCGGCCTCGGACGAATCGCCGCCTATGTGACGGAGGGTGGCATCGCAGGCGCACCGCCCGTGAATGCGGCCCGCATGAAGGCGATCCGCGCGGATATCGCCTCGCTCACCGAGTACGAGTCACACCTCTCGGGCAAGGCCCAATTTCTTCTCGATGCGACGCTCGGGTTCATCAACATCGAGCAGAACGACATCGTGAAGACGCTGACCATCGCCTCGGTGGTCGGCATCCCGCCGGTCCTCGTCGCGGGCATCTACGGGATGAATTTCCGCGTCATGCCGGAGCTGACCTGGGAGTTCGGTTACCCTCTGGCGATCGGGCTCATCGTCGTGAGCGCGCTTGTCCCGCTGCTCTGGTTCAAGCGGCGAGGGTGGATGTGAGACATCGCGCGCTCTAACCCTTTCGGGCGTCATCGCTTCGCTCGGGAAAGACAGCTTCACCCTTCTGGTTGAACAGCGCACCGCCGTGCATCGTGAGCTCGGGGGCGAACAAGAGCGGCACGATGCACTCGGCGTACTCCTCCGGGCTGATCGAATTGGTCGGCCGAGCGGAGCGGCGCCGTTGCGCGGCGCGGCCGTATGTGGGTATCGTGGCCGTCCCGCATGGCCCGAACGTCGATGGCCCTCTCGCTCGTTGCTTTGCTGACGCTCGCCAGCTGCAACAACGGGAGCAGCGCCGCTCCTAGCCCGAGCTCGACCCTGGGCCGTCCCGCTGCCGCCCCGGCCAGCGTGACCGCAGGTGCAGTGGGGAGCGCCACTCGCTCGTGGGTCTGCAAGAACCCGCCGGCAACCGGTTTGAACAGTCTCGCCTGCGGCCACTGCCTAGAACGCGAGTGCCCGGCGGCGCTGGCCAGCTTGCTAAGCTCCTGTCCGGCCTATCTGTCCTGCGTCCAAGAGTGCGATTGCGGCGACCGGGCCTGCCTAATGGCGTGCGCCTCGAAGATCGACGCCGCCTGTCATACTGGCTCGGTCGACGCGGAGATGTGCAAAAAGACCCACTGCGCCGGACCAGACACGTGCGACGTGAAGCATTAGAGTCCGCCCAGCAGAAGCACGAGGTCGAGCGGCCGGCACACGTTGGGATGGGAGATCGTTATCCGGGCGCTCCATCGCGAGCTTGCCCCAACGAAGCCGCAATCGCGATAGCCTCGGACGATGTCGCCGCGTTTCGGCGTGCTCGTCGTCGTCGCTCTCGTCGGGTGCAAGCACCCGTCGGTCTCCTCGACGGACTCGGGCATCGTCGTATTTTCATCTGCATCGGCATCCGCATCGGGGGCTCCGTCTGCGGTGCCTCCGTCGCTTCCGTTCTTCGCGCACGCCCGCGTCGACTTCGCGCTCGGGGCGAACCCCAGGCTCTGGGCGATCGCGGTATCACCGGACGGGTCGAAGGTCGCGGGCGCCGTCGAACGCGAGCTCGTGGTGTGGGACGCGGCCACGGGCGCCGAGAAGAATCGTTTCAAGGCCGGCTATCTCGATCCTCTCGACGCCATCGCGTTCGATCCGAGCGGCACGCACGTCATCGCGCAAGACCGTGACGACACCCTCTTCGATTACGACGTCGCGCAAGGCAAGGAGCTGTGGAAACGCGAGACGACGAACTGGTACGAAAGCGCCTTCGCGATGGCGCCCGATGCCCGCCATCTCTTCGCGGGACGCGTGCTGTGGGACCTCGCGGGTCCGACCAAGCTCGCGACGACCGAGAACCGGCCGGACCGCGTGGCCTTCTTCGACGGAGGCAAGCGCTTCATCGGCGCGCAGTCCTCGCGACGCGACACCGATCCGCCGTGTGTCGTCGCCGTGTTCGATGGCGCGACGGCGAAGCCGCAAGCGAAGCTAGCGCCCGAGGGTATCTGCGCCACGAGCCTCGCAGTCTCCCACGACAGCAAGCGGATCGCGGCGCTTGCGAACGGCGCCCTCTGGCTCTGGAGCGATGCGAGTCACGATCACGAGGCGAGCTTCCCTCTCGAGCCCGGAACCAACGCGGCGGCGTTCTTCGGCAAGGACGCCTATCTGGTCACGGGCGGGAAGCTCCTCTGCATCTACGCGCGCGAGGGCTCGAGGCGCCTTGGCTGCATCACGCCTCCCGAGTCGATCGGAGAGCTCAGGGTGAGCGCCGACGAGAAGAGGCTGCTCGCGAGCACCGGCGACTCGCTCGCGTTCTACGATCTTCCGAGCGTCGAGGCGCTCGCGCCGCTCCTCGCGGACGCGACATCGCTGCCCGCGGCGGCGGCGCCGATTTCGTATCGCGCGCCGAAGCCAGAGCATGCGACGCGGGCGAGCTGGACGCAGCGAACGCCGATGACGACGCCGAATGCCTCGCCGTCGCCGTCGGCCAATGTCACGCGACTCGTGGGCGATGCGGCGGGCCTCCGTGTCTACGCCGCCGACGGTGATTACGCCTATGCGGGGATAGGCGGGGACAGCCCGGGTGTTCTTCGCGCGCCGCTCAAAGGAGGCCCCGCCGAGGCGCTGCGTCTCGGCAGCGCGATCGACGTCGATACGATCGCCGTCGGCGGCGGTCGCCTCTTCTTCGTCACAGAGCCGATCTCCGGCGCGGACGAGACGGGGCGCGGCGCGGCGCTCGTGCATGTCGCGTCGGTGCCGCTCGGCGGCGGTGCGATCGAGGTCGCGGTTACTCCGCAAGCGGCCCCGACCGGGCTCGTCGTCGTGGGCAATGTGCTCGTCGGCTACGGCCAAGACGGGATTTGGAAACGCCCGATCGCGGGCGGCACGACGAGCGTGATCGTGAAGGACCCGGTCGAGGCGCTCGCCCCCACGCCCGACGGCACGCTCGTTTACGCGAGCGGCCTCGATCTCGCTCGCGTCGGCCTCGACGGCAAGGAGCCGCGCCGCGTGAAGCTGGCCCTCGAGAACCCGCTCGAGAAGAGCCCGACTCCGACCGTGCTCATGCTCGCCGTATCCGGCGACGAGACCTTCCTCGTTCTCAGCTGGCGCGGCGTGGGCACGTTCTACGCGCGGCAGCTCATCGATGTCGGCTCGGACGGCCAAGCGAAGGCGATGCTCGCCGTCTCGGGCGGAAACGAAGTGTCGTGGGTGGCAGTCGACGCGAACGGCGTCCTCGCCGAGATCTACGACGACGACCGCGAAAAGGAGCGCTCCAAGAAGAAGACTCGCATCGAGCGTATCCGCGGGCCCGGCAAGCTCGGCGTGCTCGTCGATGACGAGGCGAACGATCGGATCGATCTCGTCCCGAGCCGTATCGGCTTCCTCTGGTCGAGCGAGACCGACGACAAGAACGGCGAGATCTGGGCCCTGCGGCCCGACGCCTCCGCGAAGCCGCCGCCGTAACGGGCGGTTTGCGGCCGGTTCTGCCAGGTCGACGTCGCCCTGCGCGCGTCGGGCGCGTCCTACGAGCAACGAACGGGCGCGAGGGAGACGCTTCGCCGGATCGCTTCCATCGCTCAGGGCGCGAGCACCGAGAACCGGTCGCAAGCTCGCGTGGTGGCGTCGCCCCGCGCTTCTTCGCCCACCGCGTTGTACCGGGCGCCGGGCTCGGCCCGCTCGATGGCAAGCTTGTAGAGGCGTGCGACGTCGCTGACGTGCGCGGCCGGCCAGCGCTTCTTCCCCTCGCCGACGTAGGCGACGCGCCCCTTCGCGCGCGAGATCTCGATGAGCGGGGAGATGAGCCCCTGCTTCTTCGTGTCGTGCACCTGCGGAAGGCGCACGTACGAGACGTTCACGCCGCGCGCGGCGACGCCGGCGCCAGTCTCCTCGGAGATCTTGCGCGGGGTGGCGTGGCTCGCGTCGAAGACGTCCTCACTGGCAAGCTCGCCGGGCCCGCGGCTCCCCATGCCGGTGCCGGACGTGACGATGAGCGGCCGCTTCGAGCCGACGAGCGCTTCGCCGATGGCCTCGATGTTCCGCTTGTCCTTCTGCGGTCCCAGGCAGGCCACCGCAAGCAGCACCGGTGGGTGCTACCACGACGGTTCCAGCATCGGAGACGCCCACGGTCTCGCGCGAGCCCCTCTTGGGGCACGTTTCGGGGATCGATCGGAGCCGCCCTCGAGAATTGAACTCGAGACCTACGGTTTACGAAGTGGTGCGCCTTGAGTGCACCAGAGTGCAATAGAGGCCTCCAGCGTGCAATTCGCGCTCGGGGAACGCCTGGAAGAGTGCACCAGAGTGCACCAACGGTGCAAATGATGGCGCCCGCGGTACGTCGGGCGGTGCCCCGGCGTGTCGTCCGAAGGGGCGACGCGTGGCCACCTTGTCAGACGGGCCCAGGCGTGACCCAATGGATCGCAAGGGGCACATCAGTGGCCGACGTTCAAGCACTTGGTATGGACGTGGTCACCGAGAAATCCGGCCACAGCGTGGTCGGCATGGCGGTGAGCGTCTGCATTACACCAGCAGCACCCGCCCCGTTGCCGATGCCCTACCCGCTGACGGCGTCAGCGTCGGAGGGCATCACGGACTCCCCGCTACGCACCAAGATCTGCGGGGTCAACTGCGCGACCATCGGGTCGGTCCTGAAGACGTGCCACGGAAACGAGCCCGGCACGCTGAAGGAGGTGGTCAGCCTGAACCAGATGGGGCCGGTGGCTCCCGTCACCGGTGCCTTCACGGTGCTCATCGAGCTCGGGCCGGCGGCGATCACGGGCTCGCTGTGCGACATGAACAAGGCGCCGACGCCCGGGGTTGGCTCCAACGCGAGCGACGCTGGAGGGACCGGAGGTGGCGGCGGCAGTGGCGCGGGCGGACCCGGTGCCGGCGGGAGCCCCGGGAGCCCGGACGGGCCGGCGGGGGGGGGTGGCGGTAGCGGAGGAAGCGCGGACGGAGCTGCGAGCACGTCGTCCGCGGCGGCGAGCGAGCACACATGCACGGGCGGTGAGCCTGTCGATCTCGCGACGGGCGCTGTCGTCGACAGCGCAACCGACCTGGAGATCCCGGGGCTCATCCCGCTGGTCTTCAAACGCTATTATTCGTCGCTGCGGCACGACGACACCGCGTCGTCGATGGGCCCGGGCTGGGCGCACTCGTTCGATCAGCGCATCGTCCCCGGCGAGCGATGCATCGCGCTCCGCGACGAGGAAGGCCGCTTCATCCGTTTCGAGAAGGTCGCGGTCGGCCAATCGAGCTTTCATCGCCGCGAGCGCATGACGCTCACGCGAAGCGGCGAGTTGGAGTTTCGCGTCTACTCGCACGAACTGCGTCGCACGTCGGTCTTTGCGCCCGTGCATCGTGACGGCGAGGCGGTCCTGCAGCGGATCGAGGACAACTACGGCAACGCCATCGTCTTCGAATATCGGAGCGAGCGCCTTGCGCGCGTCATCGACACTGCCGGGCGGGTGGTCAACGTCGCATGGCGCGGGTCGCTCATTGCGTCGCTGTCGGTCGGTGCGGGTGGCCTCGTCGTCAGCTACGATTATGCGCGCAACGGTTGCCTCGCGGCAGTGCGGAACGCGACCGGGCATATCGAGAAGTTCCGCTACGACAGGCTTCGCCGCTTGGTCGTGACGACGAGGGCCTTGGGGACGGAGTTCGCCTACGAATACGACGGGGGCTCGCCGCTGTGCGTGTCCAGCTACGGGCCGGAGGGGCTGTTCGAGGTGCATCTCGAACGCGACGCGGAGAGGCGCGTGACCGTGGTGGATGGCGAAGAGCCGCGCGTCGTCATGTGGAACGAGCTGGGGCTGGTCGAGCGGCTGACGCTCCCGGACGGCACGGTGCTCGACGAGGTCGCCTACGACGCCGACGGTTATTTGGTCGCGCGTGCCAACGGAGCGGGCGAAGGGTCTCAATACTGGCACGACGACCGCGGGCGTCGCGTCCGGACCAAGGATCCATGCGGCCAGGTGACGGCGCACGAGTACGACGGGGACAGCCTGGCGCGCGTCATCGGACCCGACGGCCAGGTGACGCGGTTTACCCACAACGACAAGGGATCGCTTTCGGCGGCCGCGTACCCCTGGGGAGAGACGTACTTTCTTACGTACGATGCGCGAGGGCGCCTGGTCGAGATGACCGGCAACCTCGGACTGGTCGCTCGCTACGAGTATGACCAGCAGAACAACGTTGTCGCCGAGGTGAATGCCCGTGGCGTCCGGACGACATATCGTTACGACGGAATGGGACGGCCGATCGCGCAACGTGACGTGATGGGGCGAGAGACCCGCGCGAGCTACGATGCCCTCGGGCGTCAGCTCACGCTTTCGCGCGCGGATGGGACTACCACCACCTTTTCCTACGACGGGGCAGGACACGTCACGCGCGTGGTGGACGCCCTGGGCCGAACGACGCGCTACCTGTACTCCGGCCTCCACGGCCTATCGCACGTGATTGGGCCCGACGGGCGAAGCTGGCAGGTCGAGAACACCAAGGAAGAGCGGGTCCAGAGGATCGTCAATCAGCTCGGCGAGACCTACACCTTCGAGCGCGACCTCGCGGGGCGCATCGTCGCCGAGAAGACCTTCGACGGGCGGGAGCTGCGTTACCACCGTGACGCGGCCGGGCGCGTTGCCCACATCCCGGCCACCGGGCGTTCCTTTGCGTACGATCGAGGGGGGAGATTGGTGTCCGACGTGACTGCGGACAGCACGCGGAGCTTCGCCCGCGACCCTCTGGGACGTTTGATGGGTGCCGTCCTCGAAGGACCGGGCTTTCGCGACGAGATACGCTTCGAGCGCGATGCCTTCGGGCGGCTCGTCGGGGAGACGCGGGGCGATCGGCACATCCGGTATCAGGTCGATACCGTTGGACGGCGCGTTCAACGTGTGCTGCCAAACGGCTCGACCACACGCTACGAATACGATCCCACCGACGCGCTGTCGGCCATAGAGCACGACGGATTCAAGCTCGACTTGGAACGCGACGCATTGGGCCGTGAGACAGCCCGCTCGACCGACTCGGGGCTGCGCGTTGCAAGTCAATATGATGCGGTCGACCGCCTCGTGGAGCAGCGCGCAACCGCGCCGGGCATCGACGGGAGCACGCCACGCGTCCTCGCCGAGCGGCGCTGGAGTTACGATCGCATAGGTCGCGTCGAGCGAATCGACGACGCGCGCTGGGGATCCACCGCCTACGCGTACGACTCGGTCGATCAGTTGCTCGAAAGCAAGCGCGGCGCCTGGAGAGAAGCGTTTTCGTACGACGGCGCGGGGTCCATCGTGGCTGCGCTGGAAGACCTGGACGGTAGCGGGCGCACAATGGAGGCGTCGCTTGCTCCTGGCAACGTGCTGCTCAGCACGGGCGCGACGAAGTATATGTACGACACCCGTGGACGGCGCGTGCGCAAGGTCAAGCCGGGCGAAGGCAACGTACCGGAGGTGACGGAATATGCCTGGGACTCGCGCGATCAGCTACGGTCGGCGACCCTGTCCGACGGCACGGTGGTGGCACTCCTGTACGACGCGCTGGGCCGGCGCGTCCGCAAGGAAGTCACGCCGCGTGCAAGCGTGCCGCCGCGGACACTCGATTACGTATGGGACGGGAACGTCTTGGCCATGCAGTTCGACTCCGGCGCCGCTGGACGGGTCTTCGTCCACGCCCCGGGGACTTTCGTGCCGCTGCTTCAGCAAGAGCGCGGCGAGGTGTTGACGTACTTGGTCGATCACCTGGGGACGGCGAAGGACCTGCTGACCGCCGAGGGCTTCGTCGCATGGTCCGCAGCTCATTCGGCGTGGGGGAACATCGTCGCAGAGCACGCTGATGCGCAGGTGGAGGCGCGAAGGAGTGACCGAGTGTCATCGCCGTTCCGGCTGCTAGGACAGATCGCAGATGAAGAGCTGGGGCTATGCTTCACGCGTCACCGCCTATTCGATGCCACGATCGGCCGATGGATCAGTCCTGACCCAAACGGTGTCGACGGGGGCATGAACCTATATGGCTTCGACGGGTCACCAACCATGGCCGTCGACCCGTGGGGTCTCGCGCCCACAGGCGCCGCAGGTTCGGGCCACGGCAAAGAGTTTACTCCGGAGCAGCGCGCCCTCGTCGAGATGGCCAAGAAAGACAAACAGGCGGGAGGCATCACGGCTGGCGACATGGAAGCGTACAAGCAGCTGAACGCGGAAGCGGGTCCCAACGGCTTCACCGACCCCGGTGCCGTACGCGGTCCGGAGGTCCACCCGCTGCGCACCCCCAACTCGACACCAGGCCCAGCCCAATCGCCTCACGGTCACGTCGGTCCCGTAAACCACATCCCCGTCAACTAAGTAACTGATAACCATGGAATGCTACGTGTTCTCCACGCCGCCGAAAAGCCGCGTTTACGTTGAGCTCGTGCAGTTTGGCTGTGCTGTCGCCTCCCAGTTGCTCTTGGTCGTCCGCGACCCGCAGATCGACCCGGGCGAGCGCATACGCGGCGCCCTGCTGACGCTTCAACCCTATCTCATCAAAAGTGGCCTCGCGAGCCAATGGCCAGGCACCATCCTGCTGTCAGCCGACAAGGCCACGCTCTACTGGTACCGTGTCGCAGAGGGCCTTGAAACGCTTCTTTTGCAGATGCAGTCTGACCTGTTCGAATGGGTTCATCCGCAAGCACCAGAAGACCCGTGCTTCTGCCGAGACGACGATGGGCCCATCCTCGTAACGATCTCCCATGAGCATGACGCGTATCTGCTGCTGTCGGAAGTAGAGATCGCCCTGATGCGCTCCCGATTTCCCGTCCTGGCGGCTGCCGTGAGATCGGAGGGATGAACAAACATTCATCAACGGCCTCGACGGCGGCCGCCCGGTGTCGGCGCAAGACGTGGCGAATATCCAGTCCGGCGCTGGGCCACGAGCGCACCCGAAAGGAAGATAGCGACATGACGATCGCCTCGCGCGTGGAGGAAGCCAGCGCTCTATGTCTGTCTCGCGATGCACGGCTCGTCGGGATCCGATGGGATGCGGTGGCGTGCGGCATCGTGCTCGACCTCGACAGCCCCGTGTCCGAAGCGGCGAAGGCGCCGATGAGGCGGGTGTGGCTCGTGTTCCGGGGGATCGATGAGGTGACCATTCCGCTGCGGGGGACGCGGCTTCCGACCGGGATCTGGCTCACGTCGCCGTTCGGCGCCGAAGACGCGGAGGGTGGGTTCCGGAGCTTCACGTGCTGGGCGCTCCTACCGACCTTCGACGGGAATGTCCTTCGACCCGCCAGGACGCCCGGCGAGATCTCCCTTCGAGCGCAGGAGTTGGTCGGCGTGGTCTCGACGCGCGCGGAGACGCCTACCGACTACGGCTTGACCTGGGAGAGCCGGACCGGCCTGGCGACCGACCAGGACATGTGGGCCATCGCCAACGGCCAGTGAACAGAAGGGGAGCCGCGTCTGAGCGCCTTGAGTTCCGTCATAGCGACGGCGGTCACGCGGACGGACGAAGCGGCGCGCTATCCGGCGACGCAAGTCACTACGGCGAGCGGCATGCGCGGCACCCTATTGGCGCGCGCCGCTCACGAACCCGTCGGCCTTACCGCGGATACCTCGGCCCGCGGTAAAACGCGGCCAACCATCGAGCCGCCCTCGAGAATCGAACTCG
>Ga0302324_100020327_pt1 | contig 12990 bp, 5 predicted proteins | sample Palsa_T0_1_FD_201949 | JGI IMG/M metagenome (GOLD analysis project Ga0302324, IMG submission 201949) | Peat permafrost microbial communities from Stordalen Mire near Abisko, Sweden - Palsa_T0_1 | ecosystem: Environmental > Terrestrial > Soil > Palsa > Peat permafrost | place: Sweden: Abisko...
AGTATTGTTTTCCGGGGTACGGCGCGAGGCACGTTCACCGGAACTCTGACCATTTCGGACACTGCACCGATTACGCCATTGGTCTTGCAACTGTCCGGACACTCGATCCCGCTGCCGTCGAAGATCACAACTGCAACCGCGCCGTTGCGGGAACCGCGCAGGTCACCGTCTTCAACCCGCCACAAGGTGGTGGCAGTTCGAAGCGGGTGAGCCACGTAATCGCGGCGAAATAGTTCACACAATTTGCAGCACATGATCTCGCGGGCGGCGCATTTCGATTCGCTGCTCGCGAGATTTTTTGTTTCGGGGCTTTGAGGGTGGGAGCTTTTGACTTTTTCTTTTCGCGCGAAAACTCCCGCTCAGCGCGCAAACCAAACTGCCGCCTAAAATTTATTCGAATTGAAGCAGCACGATCTCCGGGTTTGAGCCCAGCCGCAGCGGAGGTCCCCACGTTCCCGCTCCGCTCGAGGTAAAAACCTGCATCTTCCCGATCCGGCTGAGGCCGTACACAAACTGGCGGTAGGCTCGCCGCGCCATCCAACTCCACGGTATGAATTGTCCCAGGTGCGTATGTCCGGAAAGTTGCAGGGAGACGCCCGCCGCCTCGGCGACTTCCGGATGATCCGGCGCATGCGTCAATAAAATGCTGGCGCGCTCGCGGTCCAGCCGCACGCCGTGCAGCACCGACGCAAATTCGCGGTGGCGTACCGCGCTCCGGTACGGCACGCCAATAATTTGCAAGCCGTCCGCTTCCACCTTTTCGTTGCTGAGCACGCGCACTCCGGCGGCCGCAATCGCGCGCAGATATTTGCTGTCGTCCCCAAATTGCTCGTGATTTCCCGCCACAAAATAAACGCCGTGTGGCGCGGCGAGCCGGTTCAATGGCTCCGCCGCTCGCCCCGCGTCGATGGCCGTGCCGTCATATAAATCGCCGGCAATAAAAATAGCGTCCGGCGCTTCTCTTAAAATCTTCGTCACCATGCGCCGCAGAAAGCCGCGGTTTCGCACGTGGCCCAGGTGCACATCGCTAATCAACGCCGCCGTTCGCCCGCGCCACGCCTCCGGCAGGTTTGCGAGCCGCACGGTCGTGCGGGTGATTCGCGTCCAGCTTGCGTTGAAAACTCCGTAAAGCCCCGCCGCGATGGCAGCGCTGAACAGCCATTCCACCAGGCGGTGAAAGTTCACATCGCGCCCCGCTAGCCGGGCAAGCCCGAAAACCACCCACGAAGAAACCGCCGCGAGAAAAAGGAAGCTCAGCAGGCCCGCCCAGACCGCGGCGGCCCTGTAAAATATTCGCACGGCGGCATTCGTGTAGCGAAAAGCAAGCAGGGAAGCGCTGACAAAGCTCACCGACAAAACGCCCAGAACCAGCTCGAGCCAAAGCGCCCCATGCGTAGCAGTTCCGGCCGGCGAAAATTTCCAAGTCTCATAGAGAAGGATGTGCGTTAAAAAAAGAACGGTTTGAATGACGGCAATGAAACCGAGGAGTGGTCTTCGTGTCCGCATCCTGGATTAGATTCCGCGTCCGCAATTCGGATGGTGCTTATTTTCGCTGGCGATTGGCGTTCTCTTTTCTGGCAATTGACAATCCCCAGGGGTTCGTGGAAAATTACAAAGGCGAACAAAAAGCGAAGAGTTGATCTCTTCTTTTTAGTTCGCCATACCCCATGGCCGCCAAACTTTCTGCTTTGCGCTCGCAAGTCGAGCAAGCCCTTGCCGGCCGCGTCGCCGCTCCGTTCACCTATCGCGACCGCAATGTGTTTCCGACGGTTTCCAGCGGGATCTCCGAAATCGATTCGTTGACAGGCGGCCTGCCGCGCGGAGCGCTGACCGAAATTTTTGGCCCGCCCTGCGCCGGCAGCACCAGTTTTCTTTTTTCCGCTCTGGCCGCGAGAACCGGCCAGGAAGAGGCTTGCGCGCTGATCGATGGTTCGGACGCCTTCGATCCCTGCTCGGCTGCCGCAGCGGGCGTGGACTTGAAAAAATTGCTCTGGGTGCGCTGCCATTCCATCGATCAGGCGCTGCGTGCCACGGATTTGCTGCTGCAAAGCGGCGGCTTCGGTTTTATTGCGGTGGATCTCAGCGATATTTCTCCCAAGCTGGTTCGCCACGTGCCGCTCGATTCGTGGTTCCGCTTCCGGCGTGCCGTGGAAGACACGCCGACGATTCTGGTGCTGCTGTCGCGAGAGTCCAATGCGAAGACGTGCGCCTCGCTCGTTCTGCAGTTGGAAAATCATGCCGTTCGCTGGCTGAAACCTGCGCCCTTTTCAGGCCTGCATGCTTTTTCACACGGGGGCTCCGGTACAGGCGATAGCCAAAATTCGTGTGCGTGCTTGTTCGATGGCCTGGAAGCTCGCGCCGGGATTTTGCGTTCGCGCATGCAGCGTCCGAGGGAACCATTTGCACGAGAGAAAGCTGTTTCGTCATGGAACGCTGGCCGGGAAACCGGCAGGGAAGCGGCTGCAATTTTCACGGCGGAAACGAATTGGGATTCCCTGGAAAGTATCGCGAGGGAAGATAAGCCCGGGATAAATTTTCGCGGCCGGGAGTGAGAGGGCGTCTTGCCCAATCGATCGCATCTGCAAAAATTGAGCGCCAAAATATTGAAAGATGGCATTCGCTTCTATCTACGTTCCGGAATTCTTGTTGCAGGCCGTCCTGCGCAACGAGCCGCACTTACGCTCGGGCGCATTGGCGCTCGTCGACGGCATTCCGCCCTTAGTCCAGGTGATCGTCGCGAACGGGTCCGCCCTGCGCGCGGGCATTCAGCCGGGCATGGCGAAATCGCAGGCCGCGCAATTTCACGGCGTTGAAATTCGCAGCCGCTCTCGCGCGTTGGAAGCAGCCGCGCATGGGGCGCTGCTCGATCTGGGATGGTCGATTTCTCCGCGCATTGAAAATACCGCCGCGGATACGATCGTGGTGGATCTCGCCGGCCTGAATTCATTATTTGGTCCGGACGAAATCATCGCGCAGGATTTGTCGCGGCGCGCGCTGAACCTGGGCTTGGCCGTTCATGTTGCCGTGGCTTCGGGCATTGAAGTCGCGGTTCTTGCCTCGCGCGGCTTTTCCGGCGTCACATGTATTCCGCCCGGCGAAGAATCGCAACGCATCGGAATTTTGCTGGTGCACGTCCTTTCGCCATCGAACGAATCACTAGAGACACTGAATCGTTGGGGCATCAAAACCTGTAAGGATTTGGCGGCGCTTCCTCTGCTGGATCTCTCCGAGCGATTAGGCCAGGAAGGCGTCCGCTTGCATGAACTGGCGCGAGGCGCGGCTACCCGCGCGCTGGTGCTGGCTGAACAGTTGCTGCGTTTCGACGAGGAAATCGAGCTCGATGACGCCGAGGAAGAACTGGAGCCGGTTTCGTTCTTGCTGGGCCGCTTGCTCGATCAATTGTGCGCGCGGCTGCAGGTGCGTTCGCTGGGGGCCACCGCCATTCATTTGCGATTTTATCTGGGCGATTTGTTTGAAAAGGATGCGGAAATCACAAAAAGAAATTCCGCGCCGGGCGGCGATCCTAAAATTTATAAAAAACTTTTGACTCTGCCGGTTCCCATGCGCGATTCCAAATTGCTGCTCAAGCTGCTTCGCCTCCAGCTCCAGTCGGATCCTCCCGCGGGTTCGATCGTAAAACTATTTCTTTCCGCGGATCCTTCCCGGCCGCGCGCGGCGCAAGCCGGATTATTCACTCCCGGCAGCCCCGACCCGGAAAAATTGGAGCTGACCGTGGCGCGCCTCGCCAAGCTGGTCGGTAACGCCAATATCGGTTCACCGGAATTGGTGGATACCCATCGCCCACGAGAATTCCGCATGGCGCGATTTAATCCTCCTGTAAGCGAGCGCCCCGTGCGCAAGAAAAGCAAACCGGGCGCTGTGAAGATGACCGATCCAGAAGAAAGCGCCTCGCAGCCGCGCCAGCCCTCCATAGGATTTCGAATTTTTCGACCGCGTTTGCCGGCAACGATCGAATTGCGCGATGGATGTCCCAGCCGTTTTTTTTCCCGCGGCGTTTACGGCCAGGTCATCGCCGTCTCCGGGCCGTGGCGCACCTCAGGCGATTGGTGGCGGCAGGATTCCTGGCTGCAGGACGAATGGGATATTGAAATTCTTTTGGGTTCTTCGAATGGCGGCACACCCTCCGGCGTTCCGGCCGGCGGACTAAAACCTCAGACCCGGCATAGCGGAATGTATTGCGTGTATTTCGATTCCGTCGCGCAGAGCTGGTTCGTGCGAGGCATGTACGATTGATGATGTACACGGAGCTCCATGCGCGTTCGGCGTTCAGTTTTCTGGAGGGCGCGTCCCTGCCGGAAGATTTGGCCCAATCGTGCGCCGAACGCGGCATGAATTCGATGGCGCTCCTCGACCGCGATGGCGTGTACGGCGCTCCGCGCTTCTATCTCGCCGCGAATAAAATTTCCTTGCGGGCGCACATCGGCGCGGAAGTCACGGCCCCCGGCGGCTGGCGCTATCCGTTGCTCGTTGAATCCCGCGAGGGATATCAGAATCTCTGCCGGCTGATTACGCGCATGAAATTGCGCGCGCGCAAGAACGAAGGCCATGTCTCCGCGGATGAGGTGCGCGAAAGCGCTGGCGGCCTCCTCTGCCTGACCGGAGGCAAGGAAGGCCCGCTGGCATACGCTCTCGCGCACGGCGGAATTGAGAATGGCAGAAAATGCGCGCAGGAGCTGCGCGAAATATTTGGCCGCGAAAATGTCTACGTCGAATTGCAGCGCCATTTTTCCCGTTCCGAGGAATTGCGGAACCAGGCAGCCGTCGAAATCGCGCGAAGCTTGCGGTTGCCCCTGCTCGCGACGAACGGGGTATCGCACACCAATCCGGACCAGCGCGAAATTCTCGATGTGTTCACCTGCATTCGGAACCATCGCACGCTGGCGACGGCAGGCCGCTTGCTCGCCCAAAATTCCGAACGCCATCTGAAATCGCCGGGAGAAATGTCGCGTTTGTTTGCGGATATTCCGGAAGCCATTGCGAATACCCAAATCGTTTCTTCGCGTTTGAAATTCGATTTAAGCAAGCTGGGCTATCAATTTCCCGCTTACCCCGCGCCGGACGGGAAATCGCAAGCGTCCTTTTTGCGCGACCGCACCGCGGAGGGCCTGGTCTGGCGTTATGGCACGGAAAATGAAAAAGCGCGCCTGCAAATCGACCGGGAACTTGCGTTGATCGAAAAACTTCACCTCGAAGGATATTTCCTGATTGTTTGGGACATCGTTCGTTTCTGCAATCACCGCGGCATCCTGGTTCAGGGCCGGGGCTCGGCGGCCAACAGCGCCGTGTGTTACGCGCTGGGAATCACGGCTGTGGACGCCGTCGGCATGGGTTTGCTTTTTGAACGGTTTCTTTCCGAGGAGCGCGGCGAGTGGCCCGATATCGATCTCGATCTTCCCAGCGGCGACCAGCGCGAACGGGCGATTCAATACGTTTATGAGCGCTATGGGAAATTGGGCGCGGCAATGACGGCCAACGTCATCACGTATCGCGGAAAATCCGCCGCGCGCGAAATCGGCAAGGCTTTGTCTTTCGATGCCGAAACACTGAATCGCCTGACGAGCCTGGTCAGCGCCTGGGAATACAAAAGCGAGAACGATACGTTAACGAATCATTTTCGGGATGCCGGCCTCGATCTCGATCATCCGCAAATCCGCAAATTTCTGGAGCTCTGCGTGAAATTTCAGGATTTGCCGCGTCATCTCGGCCAGCATTCCGGCGGCATGGTCGTTTGCCAGGGACAACTCGATTCAATCGTGCCGCTCGAACCAGCCACCATGCCCGGCCGCGTCGTGGTGCAGTGGGATAAAGAAGATTGTGCGGACCTGGGCATCGTAAAAGTGGATCTGCTGGGCCTGGGCATGATGGCGGTGCTCGAAGATTCCCTGAAGATAATTCACGACGATTACGGCGAGGATATCGATCTGGGCCGCCTGCCCATGGACGATGAAACCGTTTATAAGACCCTGCAAAAAGCCGACACCGTCGGCATGTTTCAAATTGAAAGCCGCGCGCAGATGGCCTGCTTGCCGCGTTTATGGCCGGTCAAGTTTTACGACATCGTCGTGCAGGTTGCGATCATTCGCCCTGGCCCGATCGTCGGTAAGATGGTGAACCCGTATTTGAAGCGCCGCCAGGGGCGCGAAGCGGCCACTTGCCTGCATCCTTCGCTCGAACCCGTGCTCCGGCGAACGCTGGGCGTGCCGCTTTTTCAGGAACAGCTTCTGCGCATAGCCATGATTGCCGCGGGATTTTCAGGCGGCCAGGCGGAAGAACTGCGTCGCGCGTTCGGTTTTAAACGCTCCGAAAAGCGCATGAAGGAGGTCGAGGCAAAACTGCGCAGCGGCATGGATAAAAATGGAATCACCGGCGCGACGCAAAATAGGATCATTCAATCCATCACTTCCTTTGCCTTGTATGGTTTTCCGGAATCACACGCCGCCAGTTTTGCGTTGATCGCATTTTCCAGCGCCTATCTGAAATGCCATTATCTGGCCGCCTTCACGGCAGCCATGCTGAATAATCAGCCGATGGGTTTTTATCAGCCGGCCACGCTCGTGCAGGACGCCCAGCGCCATGGATTGAAAGTCAGGCCCATCGATATCACTTGTTCGGACTGGCCGTGCACACTGGAGAAAAAAGGCGGGAAGGATTTTCACCTGCGGCTGGGCCTGCGCTACGCGAGAGGCCTTCGTGAAGAAATCGGCCGGCAAATCGTGCGCGAGCGGGCCATTCGTCCCTTCACCTCCATCGAGGATTTGAAGCTGCGCGTGCCCTGGATACGCAAGGTGGAATTGACCGCGCTGGCGCAGATCGGCGCTTTGAATTTTATCGATGGCCAACAGGATATGCATCGCCGCGATGCGTTGTGGCAGATCGCCCGAATTGCGAGACCGGCCGGACCGTTGCTGGAGCAAGCGCGAAATTCCAATCCCGGCCACGACATTTCGGAATTAGCCACGGAATCGGATTCGGCTCTAAACCTGGCGGCGAATCCGCATCCTTCCACCGTGCAATCGCCTTTGCAGCGCATGACGCCGGAAGAGCGGCTGTTGGCCGATTTCAACGGCACGGGCATGACGGTGGGACCGCATCCCATGGGTTATCATCGCCAAAAAATGAAGCGCCTGGGCGTGCTCACGGCCGCCGAACTGCGCGATGTGCCGAATGGAAGGCAGGTTCGGATCGCCGGCGCCGTGATCTGCCGCCAGCGTCCCGGCACCGCGAAAGGATTTGTGTTTCTGAGCATTGAAGATGAAACAGGAATCGCCAACGCGATTATCACGCCGCCGACCTTCGAGAAATATCACGTTATTGTGGTTCATCAGCCATTTTTGATCGTTGAAGGGCAGCTTCAAAATCAGGAAAACGTGGTTTCCGTGAAGGTGGAGAAGGTTTTTCCGCTGTCCATCACGCGCGCGGAAACCGTCTCTCACGATTTTCATTGAGAATCACTCGCCGGCCGCCTTCGAAAATCTTTGCGCCGCTGTTTCCATTGGCTGGCAAGCGGGGCACCAAAACGTGGTGCGGGCCTCGATCCCTTGCTTTCGAGATTCGATAGCGCCGCCGCATCGCCGGCACGGCTCGCCGCGCCGCCCGTATACCCACAATCGCTCGTTGGGATTCGCGCGGCCCGTGGTCCGGCGCATGCCGGTATAGGTCACGATGCCATCGCCCGACCTCTCCGACACATTCGCCAGAAGAAATTGTCGTGCCGTCGAAACCAAACACGCGATCTCCTCGTCCGTCAGCGTCGAAATCCGGCGAAACGGATTCACGCGGCATGCGAAGCACACTTCCGATTTGTAAACATTTCCGATTCCCGCGAGCAGCGACTGCGCCAGCAGCGCGGCTCCGATTTCCGTTTCCGGCTGCGACCGCAACCGTGATGCAACCGCGGCTTCGTCAAATTCCTTCGCCAGTAAAGAAGGACCAAGCTCGTTGTATCCAGGCCGGCGCGCGAGACTCCCAGCGGTGTGAAATTCAGCCACGGGCACGTCAAACCCCACTGCAACAAATGCCGCCGTCTCGATCAAGATTCTCATGTTGATGGCGCTGCGCTGCCATGTTTCACCCGGACGGTAAATGTGCCAGCTCCCGCTCATCAGCATGTGGGTCAGTAAAATCAAGCCGCCGGAAAAATGCATCAACATCCATTTGCCGTTGGCTTCTACTTTTTCGATGGCGCGGCCCACGATTCCCGAATCAACCTCTACTCGGGACAGCCGAGGCAACACGGAATCGAACCTCGTGACAACATGGCCCGCGAGTGCACGGTCTAAGGTGCGCGCGGCGCGAAAAATTGTGTCTCCCTCGGGCACGTCAGGCGGTCTCGGAAATTTCTGGTTCGTTGTCGTCAGCGTTGTCGATCGGATCATCGTCACGCGATGGCGCGGTCATGGAATGAACGCGCCGCATCTGGAATCCGAGCACGGTGCTGACGAATCCCGCAGCTTCCAGAAAGCGCGCGAGAAAATGTTCACGCGCCGGCTGCTCGTTGATCGTGCCGATCAGCAGGCCGGAATTCCGGCTTTGCCGCCGGATCGCAAGGTCTGCCAATTTCTTCGCCAGAGCGCGCGCGAACGAACTGCGCTCGGGCTCGCTCTCCGGCAGGAAAACGCGGATCGCGGGATTCCGGCGGCGCAGGAACGCCGCAAGGCTTCCGTTAACTAGAATTACGCCGGCACCCGCCGCGCGCGCCATCACGTGATGCGCTGGCAAATTCGTGTCTTCGTCCGTAACGCGCGGCCACGGCAAAATCGCGCCGTAGGGATTGGCCGGATCCGTCGCCGCGAGGTAAATTACTTCCGCCGAGGACGGTTCCACGCGCAAGCTGCGCAGCATATCCACGGCGGCGGGCATGGCGAATTGCGCTGCGCCGAGTCCGGCGACAAACATGCCGCGGCGGGTCCAGCCGCTTTCCTCCATTCTTTTCAGCGCCGGATATATGGTGTTGTAGGCGCCCGGAATGTTTTCGGCCAGCGCTGTCTCGCGCGTCACGACGCCGTGGTGAATCAGCAATTGCTGCGAAATATTCGCGCTCCATTGCGTTGGCGTCAGCTCTGCGGCGATGTTCCGTTGCACGACGATCGACCAGCGTCCCTGCGCGCGGCCGCTTCCCGTGCCGCGTGAACGCAACCGCCGCAGAAATTCGGGCGAGCCTGGACGATCGTCCGCGAATACCACACGGTTTCGTTCGCGCTCCGGCGGGCGAGTCAGGTTTCGCAGCGGCTGAAAGGTGTCATTCGTGATTTGACCAGTCCATGCTAGTTCCCACAGCGCCTCGAGAGATTCGCCAGGGAATCCTCCGCCGCACCCGGAGTGAATCGCGGCGAAGAATGACGCTCCGTGATCCGCGAGAAACTCAAGAATATGTTTTGCCCGGCCGGAAGGTTTAGATCGCTCCACCATCATTTCCTTTGGCGGCAAAAGCAACGGCAACGATTCAGTGAGATACAGAGCGATGCGGCCATCGCGTTCACCGATCGCCTCGACGCCGAGCCAGACAATTTCGCCCGCCGCCATCAGGGTGTCGAGATCGCCGGGACGATAATCGCTGACTCGCAGCGGCAGAATCTCGCGTTCCAGCTCAGAAGCGAGCACCGCGACGCCTTGCATCGATTCCACGGCGTCGAGGACCGCATCGAGGCCTTTGCGGGGAACCGTTACGCCCTGCCAGCGCATCGAAAACCGCGCGAACGTGCTTTGCTCGACGGGCTCGATTTCGCGCCGCAAACGTGCCAGGCTTTTTCGCCGGATCTGCTGCAAAACATCTGGATCGCACCATTCACGATGGCTCCCGTTCGGGCGGAATTCGCCTTCGAGTAATTTTCCCTGGACGTGCAGCGCCCGCAGCAGCGGTTCGACGCCCGAAGGCTGGATTCCGTACCGCGCCGCTAATTCTTCGGTCAGAAACGGTCCATGCGTCCGCGTGTAGCGCTTCACGATTTCCTGCAATGGATCCGCGCTACCTTCGAGGAATGCTTCCGCCAAGCCCGGCGGCAACGGTGTTCCCAGCGCGTCACGATAACGTGCCGCGTATTCCACGGGAATGAAACGATGTTCGCCCGCTATGCGCACGCGAACCACCCGGCGCGAATCGGCCAACTCGTGAACCATCGCCGCGATTTCCGGATTCGCAGAACGCGCCGCGATTTCGGATTCCGAAAGGTCTCCCAATTTTAGAAGCAGGTCATGAATGCCGTCGGCATGGCGCGCTTGATAGTCCGGCTCGAGCGATTGCAGCTTCGCTTCGACTTCATCGAGCGCGGACGCATCCAGCAATTCGCGAAGGTCCGCGTCGCCAAACAGCTCCTCGAGCTGCGATTGATCGATCGACAGCGCCTGCGCGCGGCGCTCCGCCAGCGGCGCATCGCCGTCGTAGATAAAATTGGCCACGTAGGAAAACAGCAGGGAAGACGCGAACGGCGAAGGAGTCTGCGATTCGACCATTTTCACGCGGATCGCGCCGCGCTGAATCTTGGCCAGAATATTTACGGCCACCGGAAGATCGAAAACGTCGCGAATACATTCGCGATATGCTTCCAGCAAGATCGGAAACGAGGAGTAGCGCGACGCGACCGCCAGCAAGTCGGCGGCACGCTTTCGTTGCTGCCACAGCGGAGTTCGAACGCCCGCGCGGCGCCTGGGTAGCAGCAGGGCGCGCGCGGCGGCCTCGCGAAACTTCGCCGCAAACAGAGAAGTCGAGCCGAGGTGCCGAATAACCAGATCGCGAAACTCCGCGGGCGATGGGAGCAAGAGACTGGAATCGATAGGCTCTTCGTTTTCCGGCAGGCGAATCACAAACCCGTCGTCCGACCACATCGATTCCACTTCCCATCCATGTTCGGCGCGCAGTTTTGCGGTTACCGCGATGCACCAGGGAGCATGAACGCGGCTGCCGAAGGGTGTGAGCACGCAAACTCGCCGGTCCCCAAGCTCGTCACGGCAAATTTCGATGACAACGTCTTTATCGCTCGGAATTGTTTCCGTGGCGAGTTTTTGATCCGCCAGATATTGCAGAAGGTTTTCCGCGGCGCTGGCGTCAAGGCTGTGTTGCTCGATGAGCTTGGTGAACGCGACCGGACGGGGCAGCTCCAGCAACTCCCGCGTCATTTTTCCGATTTGCTCGCCAAACTCCGCCGGGCGCCCCGCTGCATCGCCATGCCAGAAAGGCATTTTGCCGGGTTGGCCGGGAGCGGGGGAAACCAGCACACGGTCATGCGAGATCTCCTCGATCCTCCATGTGCTGGCGCCAAGAATTATGGTGTCGCCGGTTCGGCTCTCGAAAACCATCTCTTCATCGAGCTCGCCCACCCGCGCGCCCTTGGTCGCGCCAGCCAGAAAGACGCCATACAATCCGCGGTCGGGAATCGTGCCGCCGTTCACCACGGCAATGCGCCTCGCGCTCTGCCGGCTGGTGAGTTGATTGCCTACACGGTCCCAGGTCAAGCGCGGACGCAATTCGCTGAAGTCATCCGAAGGATAGCGGCCGGAAAGCAAATCCAGCAGGCTTTCGAACACCGGCCGCGTGATCGCGGCATACGGCGCTGCGCTGCGGATCACGTTGAACAATTCCGTCGCGTCCCACGGATCCATCGCCACCATCGCGACGATTTGTTGCGCGAGCACGTCCAGCGGATTTCGCGGATAGCGCACGGATTCCACGCGCCCTTCGTACATCGCGCGCGTGATCGCCGCGCAGGCCATCAAATCCGCGCGATACTTCGGGAAAATCAGGGCCTTGCTGGTCGCGCCCACGTGATGGCTCGCGCGGCCCACTCGTTGCATACCGCTCGCGACGGATGAGGGCGATTCGATCTGCACCACAAGATCGATCGCGCCCATGTCGATTCCCAATTCGAGCGAAGACGTCGCAACCAATCCCCGCAAGGCGCCGAGTTTCAATTTATCTTCGATTTCCTTGCGCTGCGCCACGGCCACGCTGCCATGATGCGCGCGAACCAGCACCTCCCCGGCCAGTTCGTTAATTGCCCCCGAGATCCGCTCCGCGAGGCGGCGGCTATTCACAAAAATCAGCGTCGAGCGGTGCGACCTCACCAGCTCCAGCAGTTTCGGATGGATGGCGCTCCAGATCGAACGCCGCGAAGGCCCTTGCGATGCCGGGCCACTGGGAATTTCTTCCACCTTGTCGAGCTGCGCCATGTCTTCCACCGGAACTTCGACCCGCAGATCGAGCCGTTTCAATTCCCCTGCGTCCACGATCGTGACGCTGCGGTGCACGGGTACGGTCGATGGGGCATCCAGATCCATCATCAGGCGTTCGGATTCATCCTCGCTCGCGCTGGTGTTCGCCGGCTGCTGCGCAACGTCCACGCCCCCGAGGTAATGCGCGACTTCTTGCAGTGGACGCTGCGTCGCGGACAGTCCGATACGTTGCAAGCGCCGGCCGCACAAATGCTCGAGCCGTTCCAGCGATAACGCCAGATGCGAGCCGCGTTTCGTCGGTACCAGCGCGTGGATTTCATCCAGCACGATTGTTTCGATCGATCGCAGCGCATCGCGCGCATTCGAAGTCAGCAGCAGATACAGAGATTCCGGCGTGGTGATCAGTATGTCGGACGGATGCCGCGCGAATCGCGCGCGCTCCGCCGGAGGAGTGTCTCCGGTCCGTATGGCGATGGAGGGTTCGAAATATTCGGCGTTCAATCGCTGCGCGGCCTGCCGGATACCGACCAGCGGCGCGCGAAGATTGCGCTCCACATCAACGGCCAGCGCCTTGATGGGTGAAATAAACAAAACGCGGCACCGATGTTCACCGGAGGCAGGCGTTTCGAACATCAGCCGGTTGATGCACCAAAGAAAGGCTGCGAGCGTTTTGCCGGTTCCGGTAGGAGCAAGGATTAACGTGGATTCGCCGCGCGCGATCGCCGGCCAGCCCATGCTTTGCGGGCGCGTGGGTTCCGGGAAAACGGCCTCGAACCAGTCGCGAACGGCAGGATGGAACAGTTG
>Ga0302324_100020330_pt1 | contig 12988 bp, 14 predicted proteins | sample Palsa_T0_1_FD_201949 | JGI IMG/M metagenome (GOLD analysis project Ga0302324, IMG submission 201949) | Peat permafrost microbial communities from Stordalen Mire near Abisko, Sweden - Palsa_T0_1 | ecosystem: Environmental > Terrestrial > Soil > Palsa > Peat permafrost | place: Sweden: Abisko...
GCTGGAATGGCCTCCGAAGCCACAGCGGCCTGCATGGCCGGACCGTGCTGGCGCTCCACCTGCCGGTTTCGCCCGGCAATGAAGTCGCTGCCAGTTCTGGAAAGCCGGTCGGGCACAACCACAAACCCGCCCAGATCGCCGGCGACAAAGCTGCGGCAGGCAAATCAGCCAAGGCTGCGGAAGACGATGCGCCCGAGCAGGCCGGCGTTCTGCACCACAAGGTGAAGTCCGGCGAGACCTTCTATTCCATCGCAACCGCTTACAAAACTACGGTTACGGCCCTCAAACGCAGCAACAGCAACGTTGCCACTCTCCGCCCCGGCATGATCCTGATCGTCCAGCCCAGCCGGTAGCCCGCCACTCCTTCTTCTTCCTTCTTCCTTCTTAAAGCTTCATCACCGACCTACGACCTCTCGAGTAAGACGATCCTGATACACCGTCTCGAATAGACGGGCTTAATGCTGGGCCTTTGATGGCGCACCGCCTTGGGACCGGCGAAGAGTATGATTAATTCATGAATGAAGTCCAAAGAAAGCTCCTTCAGACGCGTTTCTTGCTCGTAGCTGTGGCCCTTGTTCTTGCCGGCCTGGCCCTGGGTTTGCATCAATTGATCCACTAGGCGCTAAACCGGGCCTAACCCGGCACGCGATTCCTGACACGGCGCGCTAACCCTTGTTCACCCTTTCCACGCCACTGGATGTGACAGCTCCGTCCTTCCGTTGCCCTTGCAGAATTTTCTTCCATTCCCTCGCTCCCTGTGTTAACAGGATACAGGCTGATGTGATCGCAGACTTGCAGTCTGCACCAAACGTCGTGCTATAATCGCGCGCCGTTTCAGGACAAAGTTTCTGGTGGTCTTTTAAATTTCTCGTGTCCGGCAACCTTGCGCGGCCATGTTGCGCCGGGGCGCCAATCAAGATCAGGAGGAAAAATGACGCTCTACGATCCCACGCTTTACGGACGTGATGAAGAAGAAGAGTTCGGCGATACCGGCGCTTATAGCGAGTCCCTGGAGGAAGATTTCGAAGAGGAAGAAGAGGAGGAGGAAGAATCCGGCGTGCCCGAACCGGAAATGAGCGAACCAGTGTCGTCCCCTGCGCCGCCTCCCCCGCCAAGGCCGGCCTCAAGCAGAAGCGGTTCCAGGAAACCCGCCGCCAAGAAGAAGGCGCCCGCCAAGAAAGCCCCCGCCAAGAAGAAAGTGGCAAAGAAGCCAGCCAGAAAAAAAGCTGCGAAGCCTGCAAAAAAGAAGGCCGCCAAGAAGCCGGCCAAGAAAAAAGCAAAGAAGGGCCGTCGCTGAAGCCGGGCCGAAGCGGTTTTCCTGTTCCGCAAATGACTAAAACCGCGGCCCATGTATCCCGGACCGCGGTTTTTTCTCTTCCCGAGTTAAGATACACGGTTCATGGGCGAGCGGCAACGGCACGCGAAATAAATCACAACGAATTTGGTGCTCGGTTCTAGCTACTCGCTACTTCTTCCCTCCCACTGTGTTCAGACACCTCCCGTACAACTCCAGCAACTGCGTCGCATACTCGTCGGGCTTGGACGCCGAACCTGTTCCCTGAAAGCCTACGCCGGACGATGTTGTCCGCCCGTAACCCGTTGTCATCGCGATGAATTTCATCAGATCGAGCGCAATATCCTCGTTGCGGCGAGCGCTCCCATGCGTACCCGGACCTTCTTCCATAAGTCCCTCTCCTGTACCGGAAATATAAGAAAATTCTGGTTCAAGCTCTTCTTCGTCTTCCATACCGCTGATACTCCAGGAAAACTGACATTCCATGGAAACTGATACCCGTCAACCCGTCAGAAGCTTACGCTCCGCAAAAGATGATAGCAGCATCCACCGTGCTTAAACCCGGCGTCACTCAATCGACCGAGGGCAATTGAAAATCCACCTGCGCGGTCCGCCGCAGCCGTACCATCAGCCACAGCGAACCCGCCAACAGAAACGGCGATGAATAAAAACCCGGCGCTGGACGGGGGAAGGTCACCGCACCCACGGTGTGTCCGAAGATCGAAAACCAGGTATGGCCCAGGCCATTCGTCAACATGATTGCTGCGTAAGCCCAAGCCAGGGGCCGCAATCCGCGTATCCCCCGCGCCGCCACCGGAGTCAAGCAGAACAACAACCCGCACGCGACGATCAGTCCGAACAGCCACTCGCGAAAACCGAATGTTGGCATGGGAAAACCACTCCCATCGCTGGTGCAGGATGGTCACCGTCGGGTTGTACACCGCAAGAAAGCCCGTGCCGGCCTCGTCGACGATGTGCAGCGCGAACGCCACGCACAGCCCAAACCAGGCGCTGCCGAAACCCGACGCCGGAAGTGAAGGCGGCGCATCCCTCATAATCGCCTTTCTCAAGAATTCTCAATCACAGTCGGATAATTGGCAATCGAAAATCCGGCCACGGGTACGGACATGACTGGCTGCCACTGCGCTCATGTCATGAGTTCCACTTTTTTTCGACCTCACCCAATTGCAGGAGGATCTGGCCGACCTGAAGTGAACCAGATAGAAGTGAACCGGACATCGGTTCAGTTCCCATTGCAAGCAGAGCACTTCCCCTCCGCCTGCATTCCATCTTTCGGTTTAGAATGTCTGCCCATGCTCAAACCGAGAGTCAAGAAGATCATGCACACCCGATGGATCCTCTGTGCCGCGTGTGTTTTTGCCGGCATCCTCGCAGCCGCTCAGGACCAGGATTTCAGCAAGGTCCAAATAAAAGTCACCAAGGTGGCGGGCAACATCTACATGCTGGAAGGCGACGGTGCCGGCAATATCGGAGCCTCGGTCGGCGACGACGGCATCGTGATCGTCGACGACCAGTACGCCCCGCTCGCTGAAAAAATTCAGGCCGCGCTGAAAGGCATTACCGACAGGCCGGTGCGCTTCGTCATCAACACCCATTATCACGGCGATCACTCCGGCGGAAACGCTTACTTCCAAAAACAGGCTCCCGTCATTGCCCAGGACAACGTTCGCAAACGCCTCGAGAGCGGCAGCCCCGTCGGCAACGGCGGTGCCATCCGAATGGAGTCCAAGCCCGCGCCTCATGATGCTCTCCCCATCATCACCTTTGATCGTGACGTTACCGTGCACCTCAACGGCGAAGATATCCGCGCCCTGTACTTTCCCGCCGGGCACACCGACGGCGACTCCATCATTTTCTTTCCCCATTCGAATGTCGTGCACATGGGCGACGACTTCGTCACTTATGGTTTTCCCTTTATTGACGTGGAGGGCGGCGGCAGCATCAACGGCATGATTGATGCCGTGGCCCAGGTCATCTCGCAATTGCCGCCGGATGTTAAAGTCATTCCTGGGCATGGACCGGTCTCCAGTCTGGAAGACGTGCGAACCTACCTGGCTATGTTGAAGGCCACGCGGGACGCGGTACAAAAGGCCTTGAAAGATGGTAAGACACTCGACCAGATGAAGCAGGCGAAGCTCCTTGACCCGTGGAAGAAGTATTCTGGAGACTTCGTCAATGAAGATGTCTTCCTGGAGACGCTTTACAATTCGCTAACCGGGCAGAAAACCGGAAAGCTCATCAAGCACAACTAATGCCCTGCGAGTTTTGAAGGAGCCCAAGTAACCTTGCCCCAGACGCGTCGCGAATTTGCGCATTCGGCCGCCGCCGCGGGCCTAGCCGCTGCGCTGCCTGCCAGTCTCTTTAGCGGCTGCAGCGTATCTTCCAACGCTGCGCGCACCGCGAGCTCGGCAGGTCCCGCCCACCCCCGCGCCGCCCCGTCTTCCTCGTCGTCAGAAATTGTTTTTCCCCAAAGTTTTTTCTGGGGTACGGCCACGTCCTCCTACCAGATCGAAGGCGCTTGGAAAGAGGATGGCAAAGGCGAATCCATCTGGGACCGCTTCGCGCACTCTCCCGGCAAAATCAAGAATGGCGACACCGGCGACTTGGCCTGCGACTCTTACCATCGCTGGCCCGATGACATCGTCCTGATGCGAGCCATGAATTTAAACAGCTACCGCTTTTCGATTTCCTGGCCGCGCATTCAGCCGACTGGCTCCGGCCCCGTCAACCCGAAGGGGATCGATTATTACAGCCGCCTGGTCGATGCCCTGCTGGAAGCCCGGATTCGGCCTTTGGTCACCCTCTACCACTGGGATTTGCCGCAGGCTCTTGAACATGCCGGGGGCTGGCCCAATCGGGATACCGCACTTCATTTTGCCGACTACGTCGAACTCGTCGTACAAGCCTTGGGCGATCGGGTTTCCGATTGGTTGCTGTTCAACGAACCCGCGGCCTTCATTTACCACGGCTATATCGAGGGAATCCATGCTCCCGGCCACCAGAGCATCATCGACTTTTTGCGCGCCTCACACACCGTGAACCTGGCTCAGGGCACGGCTTTTCGAGTCTTGAAAGCAACGCGGCCGTCGGCCCGCGTGGGCACTGCCTTCAGCATGTCATGGTGCGAGCCCGCGTCGAATTCGGAGGAGGATAAGCTCGCGGCCGAGCGCGCTCACGCCATCACCAACCTCTGGTTTCTCGAGCCGGCGCTCAACGGTCGCTATCCCGAGGCGCTCGCATTCTTTCCCGAGACGATCATGGGCATCAGGTCTGGGGACCTCGACAAGATGCGCGCGCCCCTGGATTTTATCGGCATCAATCTCTACTATCGCACCATCGCCTCGGCGCCCAGCGCTATGGAGCGTCTCTCCCATGCCCAGCAATGGCTGTTCCCGGTAAAGATGACGGGGGGGCAACGGGGTCCGCAAACCGACATGGGATGGGAGGTCTGGCCGCAGGCGCTGTACGACATGGTTACGCGCATCAACCGCGATTTCAATCACCCGCAGATCGAAATCACCGAGAGTGGCTGCGCCTACAATGATGCTCCCGGCCCCAACGGCATCATTTTCGATGCTCGCCGTATCGAATATCACAGGCAATATCTGCAAGCCCTGGCCCAGGCCATCGCCGACGGCGCCGACGTTCGCGGCTATCATGCCTGGACCCTGCTGGATAACTTCGAATGGGCGGAGGGCTACAGCCAGCGCTTCGGTCTGGCTTATGTGGATTTCAATACGCAAAAGCGAACCATCAAAGAGTCCGGCCGCTGGTTCGCAAAAGTAGCCGCCGAGAATCGTCTAGGACCGGCTCGATCCACGGCTTGATCCATCGTGGAGGGCCAGGTGTCCGACCTCGCGGCCAGACACCACCGAGTCGGGCGTCACTTCTGCTGCATCACCAACTCACCGTTCTGCACTTTCACATCGCCCACATAATCGGGAAGCTTCAGCCGATCGTGCTGCTCGGCGAGCTTTTTCTGCAACGCAGGATTCACCAGCGAAACCGGCACGCTGAGATCACCGACTTTGAATTCCGTCGGCTCGAAGGTAGCATATCCGTCTTTTGAAGCCAGGTGGCCGGAGACCGTTACCCATACGTCTTTGCCGGCCATCTCCACCAGAAATTGGCCGTGCACCACGTCGCCTTCGAAGCTCACCTGCTGATCTTTGACCGCAGGCGCTCCAGTTCCGAGATTTGAATCCGGTGAAAGTGCAGCCGCTCCGGCGGCTCCCATCGCCTGCGCCAGCGCAGCACCGACTTCGTCAGAATTGAGGCGAACTTCGGCCTTTGGCTGGCCGGAAGCGACCGGATTCGGAACGGCAGCACTTGAAGCAACAAGACCCGAAGCTACGCCCGGCTGATCCGGCTGCGGCGCCGCTGAATCATTCCCGCCAGCCGGTGGCGTGGATTGTCGCGCGGCCTGTTCCAGCTGATCCATCTTCTGACCGAACGATTGCGCATTGGCAGCGACCGCCGCCGGAGTTTGCGGATGCGCCACCGGCGCCGGCTTTCTCAAGACCAGAACCACGGCCCCAAGCGACGCCACCAGCGTCGCGATGCTAATAATGCGGTCAAGCTTGATCTTCATGAAAGCTCTCGCACGATCCGACCCATACCGGTAGGCGCAACTAGACCGGCGGTCCCAGACATCATCGTACCGGGGACAAGAGCAGAAACTCAGGTTTCAGAAGTCACAGACGGAAGATGGTACTTAGGTCATAGCGGGTGCAACACGGATGATTATCCCAGCTTCTTCGTGAGCAGATCATTCACCAACCGCGGATTGGCGTGGCCTTTGGATGCTTTCATCACCTGGCCGACAAAAAAGCCGAGCATGGTCTTCTTTCCCGCGCGGTATTGTTCAAGCTGCTTGGGATTCACGGCAATAATTTCGTCGATGATCTTTTCCACCGCGCCCGTGTCCGTGGATTGCTGCGGCCGGCCTTCTTCTTCATAGACCTCAGGAAAATCCTTGTTGCGCGCAAAGCAGAGGTCGTATAAATCCTTGAGCATCTTGCCGGAGATCGCGCCCTCTTCGACCAGATCGGCCGACTCCACTACGCCCTTCATCGAAATCGGAGAGTGCTCGATTCCAGCGCCCACGGCCTTGAGCCGGCCCATCAGCTCTCCTTGCACCAGATTCGCCACGCGCTTGGGATTCTTCGCCGCCTCGGCCGCCGCCTCGAACTGATCGGCCAGCGATTTCGAAACCGTCAACACCTGCGCGTCATATTCAGTAACCCCATATTCCTTGACGAATCGTGCCCGTCTCGCCTCCGGTAGCTCGGGCAAAGTCTTCTTGATCTCCGACTTCCATTTTTCGTCCACGACCAACGGCAAGAGATCGGGCTCGGGAAAATACCGGTAATCGTGCGCCTGCTCTTTCGAGCGCATGCTGTAAGTCTTACCTTCGTGCGCGTTGTAGAGGCGGGTGTCTTGCATGATCTTGCCACCGCCGTCGATCACGTCCACTTGGCGCGCGATTTCATAGACTAGCGCCTCGCGGATGAATCGAAACGAGTTCACGTTCTTGATTTCGGTCTTCGTTCCCAGCTCTCTCTGCCCGCGCGGGCGCACGCTCACGTTGGCGTCGCAGCGCAGCGATCCCTCCTCCATGTTGCAATCACTCACGGCGCTATAGAGGATGATCTCCTTCAGCCGCGTTAGGTATTCGTAAGCCTCGTCGGGCGTAGCGATATCGGGTTCGCTCACGATTTCGATCAGCGGCACGCCGGTACGGTTGAGGTCGATGGCAGTTTTCTCGGCCGCGTCGGCAAACCCCCCGTGCAGGCTCTTGCCCGCGTCTTCTTCGAGATGCACGCGAGTGATTCCGATTTTCTTCTTGCCGCCGAGAACGGGAACTTCGATGAATCCACGCTCGGCCAGCGGCTTGTCGTATTGCGAAATCTGGTAGCCCTTGGGCAGGTCGGGATAGAAATAATTTTTCCGGGCAAAAATCGATGTTTCATTGATGCGGCAATTCAGCGCCATCGCCGCCAGCGCGGCGAACTCGACCGCCTTGCGGTTCAGCACCGGCAGAGATCCCGGCATCCCCAGGCACACCGGACAAACATTCGTGTTCGGCGGCGCGCCGAAGCGAGTCGAGCAGGAGCAGAAAATCTTCGACACCGTCAGCAGCTGCACATGCACTTCGAGTCCGATGACCGGTTCGTAGATTGTATGAGCGGCAACGGCGCTGTCCGCGGTGGTCGACATATCGGGTGATTATAAGACAGTGGTCATTGACTTGCCGCCGCTTGGTCCCTAAGATGATCCGCCATAGACTCGGCGCTCCCCGCGCATGGGTCAAACCAATCTCACGGACGCTGTCGTTTCAGCGCTTTCTGTTAGGCGCCGCACGTAATTAGAAAGGAGCTCGGGCATGCTGGAGATTCAGACCAAGCACTTGGAGCCTGACATTGTAGTCCTGGAGATAACCGGTAGAATCACGATCGGCCGCGAGTGCAAGCAGCTGGAATGGGCCACCGACACTCTGGTGCGGGAAAAACAGGAAAAAAAGATCATCTTTGACCTGACTGGCGTGACGCACATCGACAGCACGGGAATTGGGATCATCGTAATGTCTGCAGGCCAGGTGAAGAAGGCGGGAGGAGAGTTGCGACTGGCGGGAGTCAACAAACACGTGGAACAAGTACTGCAGCTGACCAGTGTAGATAAACTTGTTACATGGACCCCGACCGTAATGGAGGCGGCGGTAGGCTTTGCTGAGGCTTGAATCCCAGATTTCAGGAAAACACTCTCCGTCCCGGGAAAGTTACGGGGTCGGGGACGCACTCAAATATTTCTCCATCGAAATCTCGAAGTACATCAACTCCGTGCCTTTGACATCGTTGGCGCCGGTGACGTAGATATACGCGTTGGCTAAAGGCGCGTCGATGCCCCCCACGTCGAAGAAGAAGAATCCGGATTGCGTGGTGTGGGGCTCGACGGCTTTTGCGGCGAATTGCGAGGATTCGATCTGGTCCCTTTCCTTCTGGCTTATCGTTCCCTTCACTTTTTTCTGCGGAACGGGAAATGGCAACGGGTTGTTGGTGTTGGTGCGGGGATTGGTGAGGCGGCGGTAGATATCTTCGGGCGAAGTTGGAGTGAGCTTGTCGCGGTTGGCGGTGGTGAGCGTGACCTGCATGTTCGCAATAGAGATGGGCTGCGAGCCGTCGTTGGTAACGATAAAGAAGATGGGAAGGAACCCGTGCTGGCGAAAGTTTATAGAGAATATCTTTGCCTTGTCGTTCGTGTCGTAGGGATCGGCGGCTACGGCGACTTTTTCGTCGGTGTGATCGTCATGGGCGGGATAGGTTTGCGCGGGCTGGGCCGTGGGCTTGATGAAGTCTTTCGCCACCAGCGACGCAGCCAAGGCAGCGATCGCGCACGGGACAAGCAGAACGCGGGGCGACCACGGCTTATGCGTCGGGTGCATGAATTCGATTATAGAGTCTGAGATACGTTTCTTTCTGGAGGCGCTTGAATAGCTTCCTCAGATCTTCGACCACTGAGGACAGGAAGTTGCACCAAGGTTTTAGAATGGCTGGACTTGATTTCTTCCCTCTACAATTTTCTATATAGCGTGGCGCTGGGCTTGGGAATGTTGGCGAGCCTGCCTTACTGGCTCTTCCAGATGGCTCGCCATGGCAAGTACCGCAAGGGTCTTACGGAAAGGCTGGGATGGGTACCAGCGCGGCTGCGGCTGCCTGAAAAAGACGAGGCGGTAATCTGGATTCACGCCGTTTCTGTGGGCGAGGTTCTGGCGGTTGAGGGGTTGGTCGAGGAGCTGCGGCGGCGCTTCCCGCGGCATAGGATCTTGATTTCAACCACGACTGACACCGGGCAAGCACTGGCGCGCAAACGCTTTGGCGAGAATTCCGTCTTTTATTTTCCGATGGACTTCGCATTCGCGATCCGTCCTTATTTACAGGCGCTGCGTCCGCAGCTTGTGGTGATGGCGGAAACGGAGTTCTGGCCTAACATCATGCGGCTGGCGAATGCGAGCGGCGTTCGGGTTGCGGTTGTGAACGCGCGCATCTCGGACCGGTCCTGGCCGAATTACCGCAGATCGCGCGGTCTGTTGCGAAGAGTGCTGGCAAATGTGGACCTGTTCCTTGCACAAACGCAGCAAGACGCAGCGCGGCTGCAGTATATTGGCGCCAGCCGAGAGCGCGTTCGAGTCACGGGAAACTTGAAGTTCGACATACCGTTACCTGCTCCGCCAGCAATCGTCGAGAGTTTGCGAAACTGCATTACGGAAAACGCCACGGGGCCGGTGCTGGTGTGCGGCAGCACGGCGGATGGAGAAGAGTCGCTGCTGCTGAAGGCATTTGAGAACCTGGTAGTGCAGTATCCGCGTGCGACGATGATTCTTGCGCCAAGGCATCCGGAACGGTTTTCGGCCGTGGCGACGTTGCTTCAACAAATGTCGATTCGCTTTCATAGGCGATCACTGTGGAAGGGCGAGGAATTGGCCGGAGGCGTGCTCCTGCTGGATACGATCGGGGAACTAGCGGCGCTATATGCGCTGGCCGACATTGCGTTCGTGGGCGGGAGCCTGGTTCCACGGGGTGGGCACAACATTATTGAACCGGCGCAGCATGGAGTAGCAACAGTGGTGGGGAATCACACGGAGAATTTTCGCGACATCGTGAATTTATTTCGAGGCCGGGACGCGGTGCGGATTGTCGGTCCGGCAGAGCTACCGCTGGTGTTCCTGGAGTTGCTGGCCAACGACGCAGAGCGGCGAGCCTTGGGAGAGCGCGGGGCCGAGACCATGCGGTCACAGATCGGGGCGACCTTGCGGACGGGGGATGCACTGCAAGAGTTACTGATGCGGAAATGAACTCGAATTCCTTATCGGCGATTTCTTTATCGGCGATCTATGGAGGTGCGGTAAAGGCGCGGAATGCCCTCTACGATGTTCGCTGGTTGCGGTCGCGCTCGCTGCAGGGACCGGTCGTGAGCGTAGGAAATCTCTCTACGGGAGGTTCGGGAAAAACTCCGTTCGTGATTCTGTTGGGGGAATTGTTCAAGGCGCGGGGGATCCGCTTTGATGCGCTTTCACGCGGCTACGGGCGCAAAACTCACGGCGTGCTGCAGGTTGACCCGTCTGGCCTCCCCTTCGATTTCGGCGATGAACCTTTGCTGATCGCGAGACGGTTGCAAGTGCCGGTGGTGGTTGGGGAGGATCGTTATAAGGCGGGGAGCTTCGCCGAGTCAAGGTTCGGTCCGCAAGTTCATTTGCTGGATGATGGCTTTCAACATCGCAGGTTGGCCCGCGATTTCGATATTGTGCTGGTGACGCCGGAGGACGCGCGAGATTGTTTGCTCCCCGCCGGCCGGCTGCGAGAGTCTACACGCGCTTTGCGACGTGCTGACGTCGTCGTGCTGGCCAGTGGGGCTTCGCCGGAAGCGTTTCCTATCGCGGGCAAGACGGTGTGGCGGGTGCGAAGAGGGATCCAGACGGAAGGCCTCGCCCAGATGCAAACCCGGCCGGTTGTATTTTGTGGCATTGCGCGGCCACAGTCTTTTCTGCTGCAACTGCGGGCTGCAGGCATCGATCCCATGGCCGAGGCGCTGTATCGTGATCATCACGCTTACACGGAAAAAGACATTCGCGATCTGCTGCAATTGGGTCAACGCAGTGGGGCAGGAGGCTTCATCACCACTGAAAAAGATGCGGTGAACCTGGGCACTCACCTTAGCGCGCTTGCCCCGCTGGCTGTGGTGCCGGTCAAGATGGAACTAGCGGATGCAGCTGACGCTGTGGATACCATGCTGCGCGTGATCGAGAAGCGACGCGGCAAGTCGTGAGAGAATGCCCCAGACGCAAGCCGGCAGGCTCCGTCGCTGCGCGATGTGCTCTTGTGCAGAATGGTAGTCAAATTTGATGACCACGCACTTGAAGGAAGTAGAACGGCTGCGCAGGATCGTTGAATCGTTCCCCGAGGTGACCATCACGGTGCTGGGGGATCTGGTGGCCGACGAGTTCGTGTTTGGAGAAATCTCGCGGGTGTCGCGCGAGGCGCCAGTGTTGATTCTGAAGCATCGCGAACGGACGGTGGTGCCTGGAGGCGGAGCGAATGCGGTTAACAATCTGGCAGAGCTGGGCGTGAACGTGCTGCCGGTGGGCGCCATAGGCGACGATGAGCCGGGACGGATGCTGGTGAAGTTTTTTCGTCACAAGCGCATTCCGACCAGTGGCCTGCTGAAGGACAAAAGTTACACGACGGTAACGAAGACGCGAATTCTCGCGGGGATGACACATAACACACGGCAGCAAGTCGTGCGGGTTGATCGTGAGCCGGAGAGTCCACCGAACCGGCACTTGAATCGTGAGCTATTCCTTGCGGCGCAAGAATACCTGCGCGCTTCCGATGCGCTCCTGGTTTCGGACTATGGTTATGGATCGGCGAGTCCGGCGATCGTAAATGCCCTGCGCCAGGGCGGGCGGCGGCGAGCTGTGCTGCTGCCCCTGATCCTGGACTCGCGGTACCGTTTGCTGGAGTATTCCGGAGCCACTGCGGCTACTCCGAACGAACCCGAAGTAGAAGCGGCTTTGGGTGTCCGCATTGGCGAGGACTGGACAAAGCTGGTCGAGGCGGGCGAAAACATTATGGAACGGATGAAGCTGCAGTCGCTGGTGATTACGCGTGGGCGCGACGGTATGGTGGCATTCGAGCAAGGACGAGAACCTGTGGACATTCCGATTTTCGGTTCCGACGAAGTTGCTGACGTAACCGGCGCTGGCGATACCGTGATTGCTGCGTTCAGTGCGGCGCTGGCGGCTGGCGCCACGACGGAGGATGCTGCGCAGTTGGCGAATTACGCCGGCGGAATTGTGGTGATGAAGCGGGGGACGGCGACGGTTTCACGCAATGAACTGTTGCGCGCCGTTGAGCAGGGTCCGCCGACCACCCGGTCCCATTGATTTCATCGTTTGATCCGGTCACTTTGATTTAGTCAATTTGAGGTGATCATCGGAAAATATCAGCGGCCCGGAGCTGCGAGATTTAACAGCTGAACTCAACAGCCAAAAGATGAGCAACAGCAAGATTTTGGATCGTTCGCAGGTCCGCGAGCGCGCGGAGCAGTGGAGGCGCGGCGGCGAGAGGATCGTATTAGCCAACGGCAATTTCGACTTGCTGCACGTGGGCCACGTCCGTTACCTGCGGGGTGCAAAGGCGCTCGGAGGCAGGCTGATCGTGGCGGTCAATGCGGACGATTCGGTGCGCGCCCTTAAGGGAGAGGGACGACCCGTGATGCCGGCGGAGGAACGCGCAGAAATCGTCGCCGCACTCGCCGATGTGGATGCGGTGGTGATTTTCTCCGAACTGGATGTGCGCCCCCTGATTCGAGAGATTCGTCCGGATATTCAGGCTAAAGGCACCGACTACACGGAGGAGTCCGTGCCGGAGCGCGATACGGTGGCGGAATATGGCGGGCGTGTGGCGATTGTGGGGGACCCGAAGGACCATTCCACGACCGAGCTCATTCGCTCGCGACTCGGGCCGAGGGAGTCGTGAGTTTCGAGTCGACCAGGCTCGATATTACTTCGGAATTAAAGATCGAGCGATTGCTGATCGTGCGCCTCAGCGCCATGGGGGATGTGATCCACGCATTGCCGGCGGTTGCGGCTTTGCGTGGAGCGTTTCCGGACGCGCA
>Ga0302324_100020332_pt1 | contig 12988 bp, 8 predicted proteins | sample Palsa_T0_1_FD_201949 | JGI IMG/M metagenome (GOLD analysis project Ga0302324, IMG submission 201949) | Peat permafrost microbial communities from Stordalen Mire near Abisko, Sweden - Palsa_T0_1 | ecosystem: Environmental > Terrestrial > Soil > Palsa > Peat permafrost | place: Sweden: Abisko...
GCCGGGTTGCAAACTAAGAAGGTCCGGGACATTGCGCCCTTCTGACGGCAGCGCCTGAACAGTCTGACTATCGACTGCGTTCCCGATCGATGCATCCGTCGTGTTTAGGATCTCGGCTTCGGCCCGGACACCGATCGTGGTCTCACTCGTGGCTACTTTCATGGTGAGATTGAGGGTGGCAGGCTCATCGACGAGCAGGCGGACCTTCAGCGCCTGGGTTGCGAAGCCTGCTGAGGCCGCGGTGAGCTCGTAGGCGCCTGGATCAAGCTGTTGGAAGATGTATGCTCCTCCGGAGTTAGTTGTCATCTTTGCGGTGAACCCGGTGTCGGGCCTAACCAGAGTCAGGGAGGCTCCGGGAACCAGGGCCCCGCTTGGATCGCTCAGTGTTCCGCGCAAAGAGGTCGTGGCAACCTGGGACCAGAGGCGTGAAGTGAGAAAAACGCATGTGAGCAGAAGTAAGCGAACTACACGGGAAGTTTTCATTGCTACAGCCTCCGTATAAAAGAGTGGCAGCGCTGCGCTTCACAGAGGCTCGCAGCAGAGCCTCTCGGACTCGGCTAACGCGCGACCGATCCTAGGTATCCTTGGTCTGCGAGTTGTACCGCTCGCTCGCGATAAAAGTCGTCATTTTCCGGCGTCCAGGCCGCCAATCCGTCAACATATCGGTTCATCATGCAGAACGAGGCCGCAATCAGAACCGTGTCGTGAATTTCAAGATCGGTCGCGCCCTGATTGCGCGCGCGTTGCACGTCTTCGTGAGTGACGCTCTTGCCGCTCTGTTGCACTTTTCCGGCAATATTAAGAAGCGCTTTCAATTTTGGTGAAACCTCGGCACTGAGAAAGTTCCGTTTCACAGAGCGAACTAGCTCTTCATCTCCGCCAAGATAACGTGCGGCAACCGCTCCATGAATCGTCTGGCAGTAACGGCAATCGTTTTCTGAAGAAACATAGGTGCCGATCAACTCGCGCTCTGCCATTGTGAGCGTGCTTGGACCTCTGAGCAGCACCTCCGCCAACTCGCTCAACGGTATGGCGGTCTCAGGCCGGAGTGTCATTGGTCCACGTGGACCCGTTAACTCTACTGGTAAATCAATATGCGCCATCGTTGTACTTCCTCCTTGTTGGCTTACCGGCTGCCGGTTCATTCGCCCGACTAGACCGTGGATTCAACAGCCGCAGTTGTCGCGGAGTTGGCATAACCTTGCTCGGCCAGCCTTGCCCCCATCGCCAAGTAAGCCTCGGGACCTCTGGGGGCCGAGGTCGCCAACCCGTCGACGTAGCGGTTATACATGCAGAACGCGGCGGCTATCAGCACCGTGTCGTGGATCTCAAGGTCGGTTGCGCCCATCTGTCGCGCCCGTTCGATGTCTTCGGGAGTGACATGCTTTCCGCCCTTCTGTACGTGGCCGGCGATAGCCAGCAGGGCTTTTAACTTGCTAGAGATTGGGGCGGTTTGGAAGTCCCGCTTCACTTGATCGATCAGCTCCAAATTGCCTCCCAGATGATGTGCGGCAGCCGCGCCATGGCCCATCTGGCAGAAGTAGCAGCCGTTCTGGCTTGACGTGTAGGTGGCGATGATCTCGCGTTCTGCACTCGTGAGCGAGTTGGGCCCGCGCAGTAAAAACTCCGACAGTTCCCGCATGGGTGCGGCGACTTCGGGCCGGAATGCCATGAGCCCGATAATTCCAGGCAACCCTTCGGGGAGCGTGATGTGTGCCATGAATGGTCCTCCTTGATCGGAACGAATGTGAAATCTACTGTGAAATGTCGGCCGCAGGAACCTCTGCGAAGGACTCGAGAAGGGATAGTTTCCGTGCCTGCTCACGATCTGCATAGCGCGGCAGCAAGAACATGAGCGCACATGGAATGAGAGCGGGCAAGGCCAGCAGTTGAATCGTGGCGGGCCGATAGGACCCCAGCGAGTCGAATAACCGGCCGATAACGAGTGGACCTATGGCGCCACCGAGGGCATAGGCAGTATGAGTGAGCGCATAGATAGTGGAGAGCCGTTTGAGGCCGAAGTAGCGGCTTATTAGATAGGGCGTAACGTCGGCTTCGCCGCCGGTGCCGAAGCCGATCAGCGAGGCTGCGATCATACCGGCGGTCAGTGTGTGCGCAACCGACAGGACGGAGACTCCGATGACCGTCGTCAGTAGCATCGTCTGATAGACGCGAACCCCGAAGAAGCGGTCGAGGAAGGTGCCGATGAGAAAACGCCCGGTAAGGCCGGCGGCGCCGATAATTGCGATGGCGTAAGCTGCGCCCCGCGTGGAGACGCCACGATCTGTAAGTAATGCGGAGAGATGGGTGACGGCCCCGGTGGCGCTGATGGCGGAGAGGCAAACGGTAACGGCGATGATCCAGAAGACGCGACCACCGAGAACTTTGCCTACCGATTCTCCGACGTCGGTTGAGATGTGCACGTTCTGACCGGCGACAGGTTGCTCGCGGACGAACCGTGCGGTGAGCGGGAAGCCCAGGGCGAGGGCGAGAAACCCGAGAACAGCGAAGGCAGCACGCCAGCTGTAGTGGGTGATGACGGCTTGTGTAATGACCGGCATGATCATGGCTCCGCAAGCGCCTCCAGCGAGCATGATCGAGAGCGCTCGCCCGCGGCGGCGATCGAACCAGGTCGAGATGACGCGAGAGTAGCCGAGAAACGCAGTTCCACTGCCGACAAGCCCGATGAAAAAGAAGGCCAGATAAAAATGGATTAGGTGCGGCGTGAGCAGGGCAAGGGACGCATAAGCAAAGGAAAACACCAGAATGCAGGGAAGGATAATACGACGTGGACCGAACCGGTCCAGCAGAAATCCTAACCCGGGAGAAGCTGCGCCCATGGTCAACGCAGCAATACTAAAGCCGGCAGAGATGGCCTCGCGGTGCCAACCGAAGGCGAGCGACAGCGGTTTGAGGAATAGGCTGAATGTGTACGGTACTACGGCCACAAAACTGGCCATAACACCGAAGAATCCGGCCAGAACAATCTTCCAGCCGGGGTAAGATAGACGAGACTCGGAGTCCGCCGTGGTATCACTCAGTCGTACCATTAGCAGACGCATCCCCGCCGCACGCGTTTGGATGCATGCCGGTTATGACTCTCAATAAAGATGGGGTGAACGCCGGTAGATGATAGCAAGGGGTTGCAAAAGTTGGATAGCGCGCCCATCGTAACTGCATTCCACCAACCTGCTTCGTGAAGAACTTGCAGATCGTCGACCGTGATCGTGTACGATTCGTGCCCAAGGTTGCGCACGAAGCACAACGGGAGCTTTTGGCTCTCCGCCAGGGGCGTACTTTTCAGATCGTCAATCACCTGATGCGCCTGCACTTCATGGTGAGATCTCACCTCCCTCTGGGATCTCATGCAGAATAAACACCGGTTGAGCGGCGACGCATTCTTTGCGGGACAGTAGCTTTCATAGATCGGCCTCGATGGTGTGCCTGATGCATCTGTGACCGCGATGCGGAATTCCTCCTGGCTTCTTCTGGAATCTGCGGTCGCGAGCGTTGATGAAACTCTAGCGGCCGAAATCAGGGATGTCTTCCTCCAATGGGGGGAGGCTCATACCGATCTATGGATGTATTTAAGTGGTCGGCTAACATCTCCAGTAAGGCGATAGCCCAAAGTCTCGATGCCGCGATCGTGGCCGATCTGAGCAGAATGGCTATAGCAAAATCTGCGACTGGCGGCTAAGCCCTCAACAGCGGCTCCAGCATCATGGAAGTGCTGATCCCAAAACTCTGCAAGCTCTGCCAATAGACGCTGGACTTGCCAGCACCATCGATTCCGACATAAACCTGGCATGGCGGGGCACACGCTGGTTTGGCGGCATTTCGATGCCGAGGGCAGCCGCGGCCAGATTTGGAGCCGCTGTCTGCGACGCGGCGTTAAGCTCGAACTGAGCATCCCGGACCTTCACTGTTCAACCTGCAAACCGCTTGCTGCATCGCGCCATCTCAAGTGAAGTGTTCAATATGCCAAGCCACCTGAACCCTTTGAAATACCCGCGCCGGGCGCCTTGCAGGCAAGTTGGCTTAAGCGGACATCCATGATAAGTAAGGTCAAGAGCGAGGATCTTCGTGCCGCGCACGCGGGCTTCCGACTCAGGCCGCAACAGAGCTTTTTGGCCTCTACGTCGACCGCCAACGTTCCTGCGGTTAACTCAACCGCCTTCGCCATATGAATCCCGGCTGTAAATATCGAGAAGCCTGCCAGTCACCAAGCATCCTGTTCCTCCCAACTCTGAACTTCCGAGTCGTCAGACCGAATCTCGGCCTGTTCAGCGAGTCGCAAGTGCAGTCGCGGATTCGGTCACTGCTGAGTATCCGTGGGCCACGATCTGAGCGGCATTTGTCCGGTAGACCTCCATATCTTGGGGAGCCCAGGTGTTGAGACCATCCACATACCGGTTGGCCATGCAAAATACCGCCGCAATCAGGACAGTATCGTGGATCTCCAGATCGGTTGCCCCTTGTTCGCGGGCGGCAGTGACGTCGTCTTCGGTCACATGCTTGCCACCCAGCTGGACTTTGCCGGCGATATTCAGGAGGGCTTTCATCTTGGGAGTAATGTCGGCGTTGATCCAGTCCGTCTTGACGGTCTGCACCAGCTTCTCGTCGTGCCCGAGCTGGGCGGCGGCGACGGCGCCGTGAATTGTCTGGCAGAAGAAACAGTCGTTGCGCCAGGAAACATGAGTGGCGATGAGTTCGCGCTCTCCACGGGTCAGAGTGCTTTCCCCTCGCAGCAGAATATTGACAAGCTCATTGATGGGAGCGGCTGTTTCCGGCCGAAAGGTCATCGGTCCAACGATGCCGGGGAACTCCCGGCCCAATTCCTCGGCGATCGGCAAAGTGATGTAAGCCACGCGCAGTGCCTCCCTATATCGATCGGCGCAACAAAATTCGCCCACGCCGTTTAAGAACGCCATAAACCTTTGCCCGAGAATACTAACTTCTGCACCCTCCGCGGCGCGTCACCCAAAGGGTGGAGATAAGTGTCCACCCTTGGAGCCTTGTAGGTAGCGCTCATCGTCGTGGATGATGCGTTCGACGCAATTCATGCCTTCACTACCTGACGCGAGAGACATGCCGGTCCCCTCCGAGAGCAGCTGGCGATATCCAGGCTGGCGGATCGTCGCCGTTTGCCATCTCGGTGTGCTGGTGGGATTCGCTACCGTATTCATTTACAGCTTCAGCCTGATGGTAAAGCCGTTGCAGCAGGAGTTCGGGTGGAACCGCGAACAGATTTCCCGGGCGTTCAGCCTGGCGGCAATCTCGGTCGCTATCTGTTCGCCATTCCTGGGCAAGCTTTTTGATCACTTTGAGCCGCGGAAGATCATTGCCTCGTTCATGTTCGCGTTCGGCCTGGGACTGGCGTCGCTTGCCTGGCTCACGCCACACCTTGGCCAGCTCTACGCGACGGCGGTATTCATCGGAGTTGCAGGTACCGGCACCTACCAACTTGGTTATGCTCGCGTAGTCGCGAGTTGGTTCGAGCGGCGATTGGGCGGAGCGCTTTCCTTCGTCGTAGCGGGTTCGGGTGTAGGCTCACTGTTCTTTCCTCCGCTGGTACAGCACCTCATCGCGACTTATGGATGGCGGCACACTTACCTGCTGCTGGCAGCGTTGCCGCTATTTGTCGGCGCCGGGCTCACACTGATCTTTGCCCGGTCTTTGCGCGCCAATCCCGCACCCGCCGCCGGTGATCCGAACGCGATCGTCCAAAGCCAAGGCGCGACCTGGCAGGAGGCGATTCGCGCCCGGAGTTTCTGGCTACTGGCCTTCGGTGTTTGTTGCATATCGCTTAGTGAGAATGGAGCCCTTGCCCACCTGGCGCCGATGCTCAGCGATCGGGGCTTCCAACTCGGCGAAGCGGCTCTGGTTGTCTCTATCCTCGGCGGATCGAGTCTTGCCGGCCGCCTGATACTGGGCTGGCTTCTCGATTATCTGGAGGGATCGCACATCGCGACTTTCTCGCTGTTGGCTGCGGGCGCTGGGATATTTCTTCTCGCACACGCAGGGTCTTTTCGTTCCGCCGCAGTCGCGGCGCTTGTCGCCGGATTAGGCATGGGCTGTGAGCTCGATCTGATTCCTTATATGCTCAAACGCTATTTCGGTCTGCGTTCGTTCTCCACTCTGTATGGCCTGATCTATAGCGTCTTTGCGGTTGCCGGAGCGACTGCTCCGTTGCTGCTAGGACACATCTACGATATCTCCGGCTCCTACACCGGAATTCTCTCCTTACTCTCCGGAATCACCATGATTGTTGCCCTGAGCATGCTGGCGCTACCTGCATACCGTCGCGGCGGCAGTGACGCTTCAACCCTTGCGACATCCGATTCCATTTTGACCGCAGACACAGGAGTAAGCACTTGAACGCAATTGAGCAGACCCCAACCTACCTTCCCGAAGTAGAAGCCAACCCGCAACCGAGCCCCTACGCCGATCTGATCAAAGTTACGAAGGCAGCGGGCCGCGAGTACTGGCAAATCTGGAACCTCTTCGCATTCCGGCCCGAGGTTACATCGCATCTCGCCAGTTTTACCGAAGGCGTGATGCGCAGTCCCGCTCCGATCAGCGGCGGCTTGCGCGAACTTATCGCGGCGTATACCTCATGGACCAACGATTGCCAGTTCTGCTGGCGTTCGCATGCGGCGGTCGCCGCCGAGATGCTGGGCAGCGAGGAGTTGGTGCGTAGCGTCCTCAACGACCTTGAGTCATCCCCGCTATCGGAGCAGGAGAAGGCGCTGATGCGCTTCGCGAGAAAGATGACTAAAGAACTGCCCGAGATGAATGAGGAGGATGTTGCCGAACTCCGTGGTCTCCTCTGGAGTGACGAGGCGATCTACTACACGATCCTCGTCGTGTCGCTCTTCAATTTTTACAACCGCTGGATTACTACTTCCGGGGTCCATCCCGTATCTGAAGAAGCGCACCAGCTGCATGGCAAACGGCTGGCCTGGAGCGGTTACGAACCCAAGAACCGTCTCGCCGGCATCCACGAGGCAACGACGTCGGCGACGCGAGCTGAAAATGTGAAATAGCCCCTCACAAAGCAGAGCACCGGTTACGGCCCCAGAGCGGGCCGAACGACTTAAATCCAAATCCCCTTTTGAGAGCCAGCGATGACCAGAAAACGATTCAGCAAGTCAGTTCTGCTTATATCTCTACTCGGCTGCGCGTGGTTTGTGCAGACAAGCTTTCTTCGCGCTCAACAGCTAGCGACCCTGAGCGTTACCGTGACCGACCCCACCGGAAGCGTAGTTGCTGGCGCGCAGGTGACGCTGAACAACACCAGGACCGGCGTCGTCCGCACCCAGACTGCGGACACTTCAGGTTCTGCGGTTCTGACTGCGCTGACCGCCGGAGATTATCAACTTAGCGTGAAGGCGGATGCGTTCAGCGAACGGGGCCAAGCACTCACCCTCACCGTGGGCCAGGTCGCTACCGTTGCGATCAAGCTTGGCATTGCCGCGGTTCAACAAATCATCGCCGTGTCCGAGTCCGCAATGGCGACAGTCGAAACTGACAAAACGGAGACCAGTCAAGTCATCAGGCCTAATCAGATCGCCGATCTGCCGATCGCGGGCCGCGATTTCATTGACTTCGTTTTGCTCACGCCAACCGCCAATGTCGGGCGCAGCACTGCCACGGCGGCGCAGTCGCCGTTTCTTGAAACGGTGCTGCAACTCAGCTTCGGCGGCCTTCGCGAGACCCACAGCTCATTCTTCGGCCTGGATGGGACGGACTACACTGTCAGCCTCTCGGGCGTACAGCGTGCCAGCCCTTCACTCGATTGGGTGCAGGAGTTTCGCGTCGTCGACGGCCCCTACTCCGGCGATAACGGACGCAACCTTGGTTCTGTGGTCAACACCATTACCAAGTCAGGCACAAACGATATTCACGGTGGCGCGTACGAATACTTCCGCAACGGAGCGCTGGACGCCGACAACCCTCTTTCCGCTCCAGGGCTGCATACGCTTCGCGCCAACCAGTTCGGCGGAGACCTCGGCGGACCAATTCGTCATTCCAGGACTTTCTATTTCACCGGTTATGAGGGCCAGCGGCGGGCCGACTCTCCTTCCTACTCAACTTTCATTCTCGGCTGCATCAATGCTCCCGGCTGCATGGGCCCCGGCACTCCAAGCATCAACCAGGTGAAGGAGCAGTTTGGCCTGCAACCCGAGGTGTTGGACTCAATCCTCCAGATCGATAACTACGACAAGATGATCGGCAAGATCACTCAGGTGTTCAATGATAGCAACATCCTCAACGTCGGCTATCTCTTCAGCGACGATCGCAAGGCCAACGCTCCAACTGCTCCGCCGGGCCAGGGTTTGCCCTCAACCTACCGCAGTAATCCGGTTCGCGATCAGAACCTTTTCGGAAATTACGTACATCTCTTCAATCCGCGCTGGACATCGGAGAGCGTTCTCGCCTATGGCGTTCGCGAGTTTCACCTCACCCCCACCGGGGCCGGCTATGAGCCGACGCTCGACGTCTCCGACACGCTGGTCAGCGGCGGATTCACCGGCAGCGTTTCCTACTACAAAGAGCCTCAGTTTGAAGCCCAGGAGAATTTGACCTACGTGCGCGGGGCCCATACGTTCAAGTTCGGCGGCGGCTTCGAGCCTGTCTGGATCAACGCCGACACGACGTTCTTCAGTCCTGGGGCGGCGATCTTTACGCCGCAAAGTTTCTTTGGTGCGGGCGAGTTCGCGAGCCCTCCCTTCGGTCCGGGCACGCCAGTCCAGTTCCTCTTCCTGGAACCGCGCTCGTACTTTGGGCAGCAGGTGCCTACTCGCCCCTTGCCCTTTGCGGGATCATTATACGCAGGCAGCGCCGCCCCGGCGTTTGTCGATGCGACGACTCTGAAGTTCTGGCACCGGCTCGCAAATTTCTATGGGCAGGACCAGTGGAAAGCGACCCCGACCCTCACGCTTACCCTGGGCCTTCGATATGACTTCGACGTCTTTCCGTCAGCGTCCGATGTGCGCGTTATCGGTCCACTCAACCCCACTAACTACGGCAACGTGCAGCCTCGCGTCGGTCTCGCCTACTCCTTGAATGGAGGAAAGCAGGTCATCCGCGCGGGCTATGGTCTTTTCACCGGCCCCTGGGACTACAGCGACCTGATGGTCGGCTGGCAGGGAGCCTCCGCATTTACCCCGATGAACAACCCGCTGGTCGCGGCCTTCCAGGAACCTAATGGAGTTGTTGGTCTTGGCCCGTCGGGAGTCGTCGGTGTTTCAGGGCCGTTCCTGGCCTCGCAAGCATTCCGCAGTTTCACCTCGGGTGGCGTCTATCCATCTCCCGAGACACTCCAGCAATTCCCACTGGGATACATCCAGCGTAAGTTTTCCAGTCCCTATGCCGAACAAGCCAGTCTCGAGGTTGAGAGTCAACTGGGCGAGGGATGGGTGCTGACCGGCGGATACCAGTATGTCCACGGAGCAAAACTGCCCGTTTATCTGAGCGTGAACGGCACGCCGGATGGAACTCTCCCCGATGGTCGCCAGAATTTTGTTCCCGCCGACCCACGCTTTGGTTTCGCGCTGATCGCGACGCCGACCGCGTTCTCAATCTACAACGGCGGCATCCTCAGCCTACGCAAGAATTTCGCCAGGCATTACAGCATGTTGGCGAACTACACCTACTCGAAATCCATCGATATCGCGACCGACGTGCAACTCACCGATACGCCACAGGATTATCTCAATCCGAACCTGGACCGCGCGGTCGGAGACAACGATATTCGCCACCGCTTCGTTTTCTCGGTTCTGGCCGACAGTCCCGCGGAGTGGCCGGCCCCGTTGCGCAACTTCAAGGTATCGTTGCTGAACACAATTCAGAGCCCGCGATACTTCTCTATCCTCGCGGGATTCGATGTGAACGGCGACGGCTTTCCCTTCTCCGACCGTACCGGGACCGTCGGTCGCAATTCCTATCGCGGCGCCTCCTATTACGACACCGATGTGCGCTTGCAGCGGATCTTCAAGCTCACCGAGCGGCTCTCGACCGAAGCCAGCATCGAAGCCTTCAACCTCTTCAACCATTTCAACGTGCAGAACATCGACCAGGTATATGGAGCTGCGGACTACTTGGGTCCAGTGCCGACGCAATACGGCGACCACATCAGCAGCCCGGTAAATCCTAATTTTGCCACCCCGAACTATGCCAGCCCCGCGCGGCAACTGCAGGCATCAGTTCGCATTACCTTCTGAAGAAAGGGAAGTTTATGGCTCATATCGCGATTGAAGAGGGAATACCCGGAATCCTCGGCCCGATGAAGTTCCGGCCCGAGACCACGAAGCCATTACGCGAACTCGCCGAAGTTCTGCTTCGAGCTGACAACAGCCTGACCCGGGCGGAGCGCGAGACCATCGCGGCATTCGTCTCGTCCCGTAACGACTGTCGCTTCTGCCAGCTCTCTCACAGCGCCGCGGCGGCCGAGCATCTGGGCGGAGACGAGGTCCACTACTCACTCATCGATTCGGTGAAGGCGGATTTCTTGTCTGCGGATACATCGACCAAGCTGAAAGCGCTCTTAGCTATCGCGGGCAAGGTACAACAGGGCGGCAAACACGTCACTCCTCAAGACATCGCCGCCGCCCGCGCAGAGAACGCCTCCGATCGCGAGATTCACGACACAGTTCTGATAGCAGCCATGTTCTGCATGTTTAACCGGTACGTTGACGGGCTTGCTACCTGGCAGCCGGATGACCCTGCCGATTATCGCGAGATGGGCAAGCTTATGGCGCATTCCGGCTACACCCGAACGGAATGGGAGACGACCAACTCAGCAGATTGAATTACACTGGAAGCAACTCGAGCGCATACCCCGGCCGGGGTCGGTTGGTTGGGAACCCTCGTGCCTGGGTCGTTTGGCAATATTGATCAGCGAATTCTCGGTCGCTCAATCGCCGCAGAGATAGCTTTGCACAGTCGAGAGGCTGGTAAAGTTTCCCGTGAAAACGCCGCAAAGCGCCAATCCACTCACCGCGGGATCCCTCAACGTCCGACGAATCGCCATCCCAATGGATGGCTTTTGTCTTTGGCGGCCAAGCCGTCCTTCGGCTTCGCTCAAGACAGGCTTATGCGTGGATGGCTACTCCTTGGTCGCTCATTAGCTCATTACTGGTTCGGAGGACTCCCCCTTGGCTGTCTGCTTGGGACCTGCAGGGCGAGTGCTCTGAAGGTTCCAGGCTGCGCGGTCTTGTTCTGGCTTGCCGTGGATAATGCGTTTTAGTTAAGTTGCGCGCGGTTCACTGGGGTAGACGACGGTCGCGTTTGAGGATTGCTACTCATCTTCTTCGCTCTGTTCAACGCGTTCGCCTTGATCTTGCTCTTTTCCGCCGCCCACTGCTGCACCATTTGCGGATGAACGCCCCATTGAGTCTGTTTTTCCTTAGGCTGTCCGTAAAGCTCCGGATGTTGATAGAAGCCACGTTCCTTGTCGCCCTTGAGTTGCTCGACGACCATGGGGTGGGCTTTGGCATAGGCGTCCTGGCGGACGGCTGTGATCTGCCAGGAGACCTGTACGTTGGTGGCGTTGGTGTGGATTGTGAATTGATTGTTCTCGATTCGTCTTGAGACGACGGCCTGAGCGAAGCGTTCGTCGACCACTGTCAGTTGGTAGCGGAAGTCAGTGTTTTCGGCCTGAAACCAGTCGGGCAAGATGACGGTCGCGAGGCCGAGTTCGTCGGTGGTGACGTTGCCGCTGTAGATGTTCATCATTTCGGATGATTCAACCGACGCGTGAACCAGGTACTTGTTGGCGGGGTCAAGTGGATGATCGATCTTGAACTCCTTGAGGTTGGCGGAAAGAGTGCCGTCGACGAAGACGTCTCCCTCGAAGTCTCCGGCTAAACCAACGGTGCCGGTGCTCGTTTCGCCAGTCCAGACGAGCAGCCCCGCACCTGTTTCTCCGGCATCGCTGTCGCCGCCGAAGAGCCACGCGCCGATTCCGCCTGTATCAGAGCCGGTGCTGAACCCGCCTCCTGCGCGAAGTCCGTTGAGTCCCTGGGACATGCCATAGTCCGGCTCGTTGCCGCCGAATGCCCAGACGCCCTCGTTGGTGATGCCGATGACCTCCAACTGGGATTGGGCTTGATTGGTGCCGATCGATACGGTTCCGCTGAGCCCAAAGATGGTCATGTTGGTCTGCAGACCGTTGTTGGGCGTTCCGCTCCCGCCTCCGTAGATGTTGGAGAGGAAGTTGATGTCGGTTGAGTGGAGGCTATCGTCGACCGCCTCGATTCGCGCACCAGGATTGTAGGTTCCCGAGGTTGAGACCGCCGTGGTGTTGAAGTCGATTGCGGCGGCGCCATCGGCGAAGGTGGAGGGGTTATCGCCGCCCGGGTTCGTCAAAGTCAACACGGGTCCGAGGGCTCCCGTCTTCGAAACTGCGACTTCCATCGCAGAGATCGGTGTTGGCGTGCCGATGCCTACGTTCACGAAGCTTGCCCCCGGGCTTCCGACCGTTGTCTGGCCGAGGACGAGCGTGTTGCTCTGGCTGACGATGGCGTTGGCGCCCAGGGCGGTGGAGTTGGTTAGGCCGGTCGAGCCGGAGCCCGGACCGGCTAAGTATCCGACTGCGGTGTTGTTGCCTCCAGTGGAGTTGTTCTGAAGCGCATCGTGGCCGCTGGCGGTGTTGTTGCTGCCGGTGGTGTTGGCATACAGTGCCTTGTAACCGTTGGCAGCGTTGTCGCTCCCGGTAGTGTTGTGAAACAGCGCATCGAGGCCGTTGGCGGTGTTGAAGCTCCCGCTGGTGTTAGAAGATAGAGCCTTGTAGCCGACGCCGGTGTCGTCGGTGCCAGAACTGCTGGTGTTGCCGGCAAAGCCCAGATACGCGTTGCCGCCCGAGGTCGAACCGGTGGCGAAGGACGACCCGCCAAGGTCGTAGCCGGTCGCGTTGACCACTCCGGTGAGCGCACCCCCTGAAAACGTCTGGCCGGGGGCGAAATGCAGGGTGCCATTGGCGGCG
>Ga0302324_100020333_pt1 | contig 12988 bp, 14 predicted proteins | sample Palsa_T0_1_FD_201949 | JGI IMG/M metagenome (GOLD analysis project Ga0302324, IMG submission 201949) | Peat permafrost microbial communities from Stordalen Mire near Abisko, Sweden - Palsa_T0_1 | ecosystem: Environmental > Terrestrial > Soil > Palsa > Peat permafrost | place: Sweden: Abisko...
GATGTGACCGATGAGGACGGAATGCGGGTGGCTCGCGCCCTGGGCGGCGTAGGATTGCGCGTTCAGGACGTGTTCGGCGATGCCGGGGGCGTGCGCGCCTGGCTGCACGAAACGGCGTCTCGCGGCGACTGGGGCGCCTTGCGATGAAGCTTGCGGACTTCAAAGTCCTGAGTTTCGATTGTTACGGGACTTTGATCGACTGGGAGAGCGGGATTCTTGCAGCATTGCAACCATTGATTCACCGCGCGGGTGTCGCGGTGGGCGATGAGGCGGTGCTGGCGCAATTCGCGGCCTGTGAGTCTGAGCAACAGGCCGCGACACCGGAGATGCGGTATGCCACGCTGCTTGCGGTGGTGCATGGACGACTGGCGCATGCCTGGGGCGTGGCTGAAGACGCAGCGGAAAATGAACGGTTTGGCGGCTCGATCGGCGACTGGCCCGCGTTTCCGGACACGGTGGATGCGTTGCGCGCGTTGCGGCAACGGTATCGTCTGGTGATATTGTCGAATGTCGACCGTGACGGGTTCAGCGCGAGCAATCAGCGTCTGGGCGTCTCTTTCGACGCGATTTATACCGCGCAGGACATCGGGTCGTATAAGCCGGATCCGAGGAACTTTACTTACATGATGGAACGGCTGGCCGAGGACGGGTATCGGAAATCAGACGTTCTGCATGTCGCTCAAAGCCTGTTCCATGACCATGCGCCCGCGAACGCGATCGGTCTTGCGTCGGCGTGGATCGATCGGCGGCATGGCACTGAGGGTTGGGGTGCGACAGCGCCGCCACCGGCGGGCGTGCGGTACGATTTCCGGTTCGAGAGTTTGGCGGAATTGGCGGAGACGGTCGCGCGATCTTGATCCGTCACAGCCCTCCTCCGACCTGATCGCAGGGCTATCGCACAGATGAATACATGACGCGGCGTGGCGTTGGCTGGCAGATCGATGATTTCCACCAGTCCGTCCGATTGGATTCGGCGGCGTCGACGCGGGGTCGTCTGGGACATGATGATTCGATAACATCATTTGCATTCATTTGCGTATTTTTGCGTTCATCTGCGTTAAAATTCTTTATTTCAACGCATTGGGTCATTGACCGGCGCCCTTTTTACGCGGACTTCGGGATCTGGTACGCGAAATAATGCCTGAGGCGAGAGCAGCTTCCTAAGTAGCACTGCTACTGGATGCCGAACTTCCGTATCCGATTTGGCCCAGAAAAGACTTTAAACGCAAATAACGCAAATAAGCGCAAATCAACGCAAATAGTTGTGAATATCGCCGAGAGGCAGATTGTACACCGAACCTCTGACCCATCCCGAATGCTCGTGAACCATGCCTGTCAACGGGCGAAAATAGTCGTCGCCCGTCTCCACCCGCTCGGCGAACGCGATTGCCTCTCGGTAAGCCATGAAGCGTGATGGTAAACGCATGGGTCGACGATTGTGCTATTGGGACGGACCCAGCAACCCGCGCGCCGCGAGATTGCGCATCAGCGCGCCAATCCCAAACGTCCACGGCTCACACTGGTCGGTCGGCATCATCCGGTTGACGAGCGCACCCAGTTTCGGCGCCGCGATGGTAACGATGTCGCCGGTCTTGTGGGTGAAGCCTTGACCTTTCGTGTCGCGGTCCTCGACCGGAGCGAACATGGTGCCGAGAAACAACACCGCTCCATCGGGGTAACGATGATGCGCGTTCACCATCTGCGCGACGAGGTCGGCCGGATCGCGGCTGATCTTCGCGATAGATGACGAGCCTTCCAGCACATACTGATCCGGTCCCTCGACACGCAGAGTGACCGTCGTTGTGCGAATATCATCCAATGTAAACGCGGCATCGAACAACCGTACGAACGGGCCGATCGCGCAGGAGGCATTGTTGTCCTTCGCCTTGCTCAGCAGCAGCGCGGAGCGTCCTTCCACGTCCCGAAGATTGACGTCGTTGCCAAGCGTGGCCCCGACGATCCGGCCGGACGAGGAAACGACGAGCACGACTTCCGGCTCGGGATTGTTCCACGATGAGATCGGATGCACGCCGGCATCCATGTACGTGCCGACTGCCGCCATCGGCTGGGCCTTGGTGAAAATCTCGGCATCCGGGCCGATGCCGACCTCGAGGTACTGGCTCCAGGCATTTTGTTCGATCAGCACCTGTTTCAGGTGAGCGGCCTCGGACGATCCGGGCTTCAACTTCGCCAGATCATCGCCGACAAGACGCGTGACCTCCGCGCGGATCGCGGCCGCGGCGCTCAGATCGCCGCGGGCGCGTTCCTCGATCACGCGTTCCAGCATCGAAATCGCGAACGTCACGCCGGCCGCCTTAATCGCCTGGAGGTCGACCGGCGCGAGCAGCCACGGCCTGGTCCGATCGCGTGTCTGGGGCATGGTGTTGGCGAGCAGCGCCTCGACAGTGCCGAGATTTTCACCCGCGGTCTCGCGCACCAAGGCAACGGGATCGGGTGCTTCACCTAGATCACGCATTGTCGGGCAGGCGGCGGAAATGTCGAACACCGCACGGTCACGGATCGCGACCACGGACGGGCCGATGCCGGGCCGCCAAACCCGGCCGGCGAGCGTGGCGGAAGCTGCGTCCTCAGGCAGCGCCGCCCAGGCCGCGTCACGCGGATCGGTCATGGGTCTTCCTTTTCGTGCGAGCGGCTATTTGATTCGGCGGAATTTCTGCAACGATCGCAGATTGTCCGGCCGCGGTTTGTCGGGAAAGGTTTGCGGCCAGTTGGTCCAGGACACCTCGCCGACATAAATGTCGCCGTGGCTGTCGACCGTCAGCCCGTGTGGTGCCATGAACTCGTCCAGTCCGAGACCCGGATGCAAGCCGCCGAGCCTCGAGATGCGCTTGCCGGTATTGTCGACGATGGTCACCCGCGGGCCGAGATTTGGGATGTTCCGGTTCACGGGCTGCACCGGGCCGAGTTCTCCGATGTAGCAAATCGGGCATTTTCCTGGCGGCATGAACAGACCGCACGGACGAAACAGGTTGTTCCACTGCGTTTCGTATTTGCCGTTGCCGTCGAACACCTGGACGCGGTGGTTTTCGCGATCGGCGACATAGACCCAGCCATCGGCATCGCAGGTGATGTTATGCACGATGTTGAACTCGCCCGGGTCGGTGCCGGGCCCGCCCCACGACATGATCAGCTTGCCGCTGGGTGAATATCTGTGCACCCGGGAGTTGCCGTAGCCATCGGACACATAAATGTCGCCATTCGGTGCCATGGCGGTATGGGTGCAGCGATGGAACGGTTCGCCACTCATATACGGCGCCGGCTTGCCGGATGTGCCAAGTGTCAGCAGGACCTTGCCCTCGAGGGTGCACTGGCGAACCGTGTGGTCGCCGTCGTCGGTGAGCCAAACCGTTTCGTCGGGCGCCATGAACACGCCGTGCGCGCGAGGAAACAAACCCTCACCCCACGAGCGGAGAAATTTGCCGTCGCGATCGAACACGATCATCGGGTGCTCGCCGCGATTGAAGACGTAGACGTTGTCTTTCGAATCGACGCCGACGCCGCCGATTTCCTTGAACGACCAGCCGGATGGCAATTGACCCCAGTTTGGAACGGGTTCGTAGGTGTAGTCGCCGCTGCCAAGGGTGACCATGTTCGGTTCCTCCAATTGTTGCCGCCATGACGGCGGATGTTGCGTTATTCAGCCGCGCGCATTGCTTCCGGTGCGCGGAATTTGGTGCGGAACGTGTCCCATTCCGCGGCACCGACCCGGTCGAACGCGGCGCGAACCGTCATTCCGTCGCGCGGGGCCGGATGAATGTGGTTTTCTTTCAGCGCCGCCAGCGCCGCGTCGCACGCGCCGATCGCGGCTTTCAACAACAGCCCAGGAACGATCGCCAATTTGAAGCCCAATGTCTCGGCTTCTCGGAGATCGATCTGAGGTGTCTTGCCGCCCCACACGACGTTCAGCAGGCACGGACCCTTTACCAGTTTCGGCACGGCGGCGATTTCTTCCAGCGTTTGCGGCGCTTCGACGAAGGCCATGTCGGCACCGGCCTCCAGCGCGGCATTGGCCCGGTCGATGGCTTCCTCGAGCCCAGCCATCGCGCGTGAATCGGTCCGTGCGACGATCAGAAAATCCGGGTCTTGCCGGCTGGCGGCGGCGGCGCGGATTTTGGCCAGCCAGTCCTCGCGCGGCACGATTTCCTTGTCATCGAGGTGGCCGCACCGTTTTGGCGACACCTGGTCCTCGATATGGATGCCCGCGACACCGGCGCGTTCGTAGTCCCGCACCGTGCGCACGACATTGAGTTCGTTGCCGTATCCGGTATCCGCGTCGGCCAGCACCGGGACGTCCACGGCGCGCGCCATGCGGGCCGCGTTGGCGACCATTTCGGTTTCGGTGAGCAGGCCGAAATCCGGATACCCATGCGAAACGGATGTGCCGGCTCCGGTCATGTAGACGGCCGGAAATCCTGCCTGAGCCACCAACATCGCGGTCAGCCCATCATATGCTCCTGGCGCGATCACCATGCCGGGCGCACGCAACAGCGCCCGTAATCTTGATGTTTGGGTCATGCTGGCACCTCCATCGCGATGCTAGGCTCGGCCTTGCCCGCGGTCCAGCTTGCCGCCGCCCCGCCCCGGTCCTATCACCGGAGCACAATAAAAGGAGATCGCGATGAAACTGTTGAGCTTCCGCCGCCCCGATGGAACCCCAAGCTGGGGTATCGTGAAAGCCGAAGGTGTCATCGATCTGGGCTCGCGCGCGCCGAGCCTCAAATACGCGCTGTGGGCGACGACCTCGCTGGCTGAGGAAGCCGAGCGGCACGCGGATTTCCATGTCGGTGACGTTACGTATCTGCCGCCTATCCCGGACCCTGACAAAATCCTGTGCGTGGGACTGAATTATCTGTCCCACATCAAGGAAGGCGGGCGCGAGCCGCCGGAGAAACCGATCATCTTCACGCGCTACCCGAACTCGCAGGTTGGGCATGGGGAAAAGATGGTTCGGCCCAATGCCTCGATCACGTTCGATTACGAGGGCGAACTGGCGGTCATCATCGGGCGCCGGTGCCGGCATGTGAAGAAGGCGGACTGGGAAAGCGTGGTGGCGGGATACGCATGCTATAATGACGGTTCGATCAGGGAGTGGCAGCGCCATTCCAGCCAGTTCATTCCGGGCAAGAATTTCCATAAGTCCGGCGCGTTCGGGCCATGGATCGTGACGCCGGAGGAAATGGGCGATCCGACCAAGGCACATTTGAAAACCCGATTGAACGGCATCGAGCAGCAGCACGCCACGGTCGACGATCTGTGCTTCGATATACCGACGCTGATCGAATATTGTTCGACGTTCACTCAGCTGGAAGCCGGCGATGTGATCGTGACCGGAACGACCGGCGGTGTCGGTGCTTACCAGAAGCCGCCGCTGTGGATGAAGCCTGGTGACACGATCGAGGTGGAGATCACCAATATCGGCGTGTTGCGTAATTCGATCGTGCAGGAGGAATAGCGCCCGGCAGATCGTGCCGGCACGATCGCCCGGATAGGCAGGATTGGCCGGGCGGCGAAGCGGCAAAACGACAGCTCTCTGTTGATCCGCGGCTGGCACACCGGTTGCAGCCCGGAGATTGCCCCAACAGGAGTCTGTCCCGTGTCGATCTCCAGCGTGCAGTCCAATGCGTGGCCCGATCCCTGGGCCCAATCGTTATCGTCTCCGTCCGGACCCAACGCGTCCGCATCCTCTCCGTCCGGGGTGTCCGCACCCGCGTTCGATACGTCGGTTCCGGCGCAGGGGAGCTTCGGGTCGCCGTTGCCCGCCGGGCCCTGGTCGAACCAGGGCGCTTCCGGAACGACCAACACGGCCGCCAACCCGATGCAGAGTCTGGCCAGCGACATCCAGGCGATGCTGCTCCAGGCTCAGGGAGCGTCCGCCGCGGTGAGCGGTACCGGCACCGCCGGCGGCACGACCGCGATCACTCCGGAGCAACAGGCCGCGACGAACCTGCAGACTTTGATGAGCGATCTGCAGGCCGGTACGTCCACGTCGCCAAACGCCCAGACACAGACTCAGACGGCGAGCGCCAATCCGGCCGCTCCCACCGGACAGACTGAGCCGCATCATCACCACCATCATCACGGAGGCGGAGGCGAGGGCGGCGACGCCCTCGCCGCTGCCGGTTCGTCGACCGCGTCAGGGTCGACAGCTACGACCACGAGTTCATCCACCAGCGACGACGGGCAGGTCTCCCAGGTTTTCGCGGCTGACATCGCGCAGGCTTTGCAGGCCTATAGTGGAACGTCCGCGACCACGACCATGCCGTCCTTGACGGTATAGTCGAAGGCTCCTCGGTTCCCGTCGTGCCAAGGTGCGAAGAGCACCGGTCGCACCGGCGGGAACCGCGAGTTGGGGCGAAGTAGGCCGCCCATCGGCAGCGGTCGTGGACACGGAACGATCGCGCTGCCAATCATTTATCCATGTCCGATTCTGATGCCGTCGTAACGTCGGAACGCCGGATTCCCCGCCGGCCGCTGATCCTGGGCGCCTGCATGGCAGCCAGCTTCATGGCCGCGGTGGAAGCCACGATCATGGCGACCGCCATGCCAGCCGTGGCGAACAGTCTCGGTGGGTTCGGCCTGTTCGCCTGGGTGTTCTCGGCCTACATGCTGGGCCAGGCGGCGACCATTCCGCTGTATGGCCGCCTCGCCGACATGTATGGCCGCCGCCGGATCTTCTTTGCCGGCGTCTTCATTTTCCTGCTCGGTTCGACCCTGTGCGGCTTCTCGCGGAGCATGCTGCAGCTCGTCATATTTCGCGCCATCCAGGGTCTGGGCGCCGGAGGCGTGCAGCCCATCGCGAACACCATAGTCGGCGATATCTACACACCGGTCGAGCGGGCCCGCGTGCAAGGTATGCTGTCCGGCGTATTCGGAGTGTCGGCCATCCTCGGACCGTCGCTTGGAGCGTTCATCGTCCAGTACGGCGATTGGCCTGTGGTGTTCTGGATGAACATCCCGATCGGCGCGGCGGCCATCGCCATGATCGCGCTGTTCCTGCCGGAAGAGATCGGAACCCGCTCTCGCCACGTAGACTACCTGGGATCGGTGCTGCTGATGGTGACCACGGCCGCGCTGATGCTGCTGCTGATCGAGGGGGCTGAGTTCGATCGTTCCACGCTGACGATCGCGACAGCGATCCTGCTCACCGGCGGGGTCGCGCTGGTGCTGCATGAGCGGCGCATCGCCGAGCCGATGCTGCCTTTGGAGTTGTGGCGGAACCGCGTGATCGCCGGCAGCGGCATTGGCAGCCTTATCACCGGCATCCTGATGATGGGCGTGACGGCCTACCTTCCCACCTGCGTTCAAGGGGTCATGGGACGCGGCGCGAACGTGACCGCCGTAATTCTCGCCTTGATGTCCGTCGTCTGGGTGCTCGGCAGCACCACGGCCGGGCTGTGGTTGCCGCGATCGACCTACCGCGGCATCGCCACCAGCGGAGCGGTGGCGCTGATGGCTGGAGCAGCCATGCTGATCGCCATGACGCCGGCGAGCGGTCCCGTCTGGGCTGCCGCGGGCGCGGTGTTGATCGGTGCCGGCATGGGATTTTGCAACACGACGTTCATGGTGTCCGTCCAGACGTCGGTCGCCTGGCATCAGCGTGGGGCGGCAACGTCTTCCACCATGTTTTTGCGATTTCTGGGCCAGTCCCTGGGCGCGGCGGCATTTGGCGCGGTGCTGAACTTCAGTCTGTTTCGCGAGGTGTCGGAAGCGTCGCGTCCTCTGGACCTCGTCATGCGGCCGAGCGCGCGCGATGCGTTATCCCAGGGCGATCTGGCGCCGCTGATCGACGCTGTTTCCAGCTCGATGCGCCACGCCTATGTGCTGACCGGCACGATGGCGCTGCTGGCACTGCTGGTGGCGTTAAGCTATCCGGCGAAACTTGGTCCGGCGAACCAGAGGCGATTGAATTAATATCGTCCGCGGCAACCACGGCATGGCCGTGCGACGGGCCTTCCGCCGTCGTCCGCCGGCCTTCCGTCGTCGCACAGGGGGATTGACGACGGCGAGCCCGGAGATGACGGCGACGAGCCGCTCAGGCCAGTAACGACAGCACATCGGCTGGGGTGACGGCGATGGCGTCGGCGCCGGCTTGCTCGAGTTCGTCTCGCCCGCCGTAGCCCCACAACGCGCCGACGGAGCGGATTGCGTTGGCCTTCGCTGCCTCTATGTCGTGCAGCCGGTCGCCCAGCATGACACAGTCCGGCGGGGCGAAGTGTTCGACGGCGAGAATGTGCGCCAAAAGGTCTTGCTTGCGATCCAGGCCGCCACCGGGTTCGGCACCGTAGACGTTGCGGACATAAGTTCGGAGCCCGAGATAATCGATGACCCGATCGGCGAAATCCCGCCGCTTGGAGGTCGCGATGCACATCACGAAACCCAGGCCCAGTACTCCATCGAGCATCTCCACGACGCCGGGATAAACCGAACAGTCATAGATCCCGACAGCGGAATAGCGTTCCCGATAGATCGTCAGCGCCGCATCCACCCGGTCGTCGCCGTAAATCGCGAGTTGCCGTCGCAGCGATACCGCGATCGGCGGGCCGACAGCCCAGGTGAGATCTCCGGCCTGGGCTGGATCGTGTCCGAGCGCCACGAGTGTGTGCCTGAAACAGGCCTCGATGCCCGCCCGGGAATCAGACAATGTGCCGTCCAGATCGAGCAGAACCGCGCGCGAGCCGGCATCTTTTGATCGAGTTTGCGCCATCATGCCGTGCCTGTTTCAGTAGTGTCCGGTTCCGGTTCACCGGCCCGCGGGGGAAGGATACAGGCCGACGCCAGACTTGTATGCATTCCAATGCCAGTGGGGCCAATGTTAATGGGCCCAATTTTGATGGGCCCACTTTTAATGGGCGAGACCCGGTTCGGGCGCGAAGCCATTCATGTTTTGTCAACTATTCGCGGTGCAAAATGGTGAGCGGGACGGGCGAGATCGCTCATCCCTTAACGCGCGCTCGTTGCGGCGAGGCCGGGATCGTTATGTGCGATCGGGGCGATAGAGGGCCAGAAGGAGGTCGAGGTGTTTTTGCGTGGCAAGGCCAAAAGCGATGAACTGATGGAGATACTCGGCAATTACTGCGGTGTGGGGCTGTGGGACGCGAGGCTCGTGAATGAGGATGCATTACATCCTGAAAGCCAATGGACATGGACAAATGAATTCCGCCGGCTGCTGGGGTTCAGGAATGAAAGAGATTTTCCGAACGCCTGCCGGTCGTGGTCGGACAAACTTCATCCGGACGACTCGGTGCGAACCTTCGCGGCGTTCAACGAGGCGCTGAAGAAGAAATCGGGGAAGTCGCTCTATGACGTCACCTACCGCCTGAAGATGGCGCATGGCGGCTATCGATGGTTCCGCGCGACGGGTGGGGTTGTGCACGATGCCAACGGCAAGGCGATTCGTGCCTGCGGATCGCTGGTCGATATCGACGATGTCACGGTCGCCGCCAGTGCCGCCAAGGATCGGGCCGGCGTACTGGGCAACCTGACCAATGAATTCGACCGCGAAATGTCAGCGCTGACCGAGACGGTGTCGGGTGCCGCGACCAGGTTCGAGGCAACGGCGCAACAACTCGCCGACTCGGCCGCGCGCACATCCAGTCAGACGGAAGCTGTTTCAACCGCCGCCGAGCGGGCCGGTGCGAATGTCGTCGTCGTCGCGGGCGCCGCCGAACAACTCGGGTCTTCCGTCGCCGAAATCCGCCGCCAGGTCGAGCGGTCGACGGAAATGTCGCGGGACGCGGTGAAGGAAGCAAATACCACCGCTGCGATCGTCTCTGAACTAAGTGCGGTCGCGAGCAGCATTGGCGAGGTCGTCAACCTGATTTCCGGTCTCGCGGGCCGGACCAATCTGCTCGCGCTGAACGCGACGATCGAGGCGGCACGCGCCGGAGAGGCAGGCCGCGGGTTCGCCGTGGTCGCGTCCGAGGTTAAAGAACTGGCGAATCAAACCGCCAAATCGACCGCCGATATTTCCAGCAAGATCGCGGCCATCCAGAGCACGACGGAAAAGGCGGTCCAGGCGATCGGCGGCATCTCGGAAACCATCCGCAAAATTGACGAGACCGCCTCGTCCATCGTCACGGCGGTGATGGAGCAGGCCAAGGCGACACAGGAGATCGTTGGGTCGGTCGCCGAGGCGTCGCGCGGCACGACCGATGTGTCATCGAATATCGGCGGCGTGGCTCGAGCCGCGGAGGATACGGGACGGGTGGCGAACGAAATGGTGTCCGCCTCGACCACGCTCGCGCGCCAGGCTGAACGGCTTCAGCAACAGGTTCACAGTTTCCTGGGGCGTGTTCGCGCGGCGGCGTGAGGACGCCATCCACGATGCCTGAAGCGCCGGCGGGCTCCCGCCGGCCGATGCGCCAGGTTCGGTGGCGCGGGTTACGCTTCGCGGGGTTGCTCTTATGCTAACAGAATTAAATTTCGACCGGTCATCGCTGTCCTCTGCGCGTCATGGCCGGGCCTGACCCGGCCATCTGTCGAGGCACGTGCGGCGATTGATAGCCGGGTCAAGCCCGGCCATGACGGGTAACGCATCGGTCAACATTTAGGGCCATTGGTATTACCCGAGTAACGAGCGGTTGCGCTTCACAGATTTCGTCGTTGGATGATCCGGCCCGAGTTGCGCCATGTAGACGGACAAAGCCCAGTCGAGGGCCTCTTTCGCGGCGAAACGATCGCCCATGTCGCGCAGCACGCCGGCGAGATTGTTGCAGTCGCGCGCGACATTGGTGTGCTCGCGGCCGAGCGCCTGCTCGTCGAGCGCCAGTGCCCGCTCGAATGCCGCCGCGGCCGCGTCGAGATCGCCCAGATCGTGGAGGACGAGGCCGATGTGATTGATGTCGGTGGCGGTTTCGGGGTGTTCGGCGCCCAGGGCCTCCGTGTGCAGCGCCAACGCTCGATGCAACAGCGACTGGGCGTCCTGGAAGTCTCCCAGTTCATGCGCGAGGCGGCCGAGAGCGCGGAGGTCGTCGGCGAGGTCCGGATGGTCGGGGCCGAGTTCGCGCTGCCGCGCCTCGATGGATTGTTCCAGTTCGGCGCGCTCGGCGCGGAGGTGGGGAAGATCGGGCATGACGGAATTCCGGGGTGGGCGCTGTTCTCGAGATGGGGTGGTATCAGGCCGGAGGAAAGGGGAACAGGGGCAACCGCGACTGTTCACGTCATCCGGTGGCCGCGTTATCAGGTGGCCGTGTTATCATGCGGAAACGGTAGGCATCGGATTGTGCGGATGATGGACCAGACAATCGACCTCGACCGGGTGACCGCATGGCGCCGCTGGGTGTCGGACGTGAGAGCCACGCATCTCGAGCTCGAGCCTGGGCCGGTGGACAGCGGCACGCGCCGATTCTTCGCGATGGCCTACGCCGCGCACCAGCCGGCCCAGGTGAACATGCCGCGGTGGCGGGCCAACGCCTGGACGATCGAGGGCTTGCGGGTACGCGTCGGGGACGACCCCGAGGTCACGGTGCAGGCGGGACGCAGCGGCGATCCGCACTACGAACTGAACAAGGAGGCACGCAGGACGAGGATGACCTTCGGGGCATTTCTCGATCGCCTCGCCGCGCATCCCGACAACGACGTCTACATGACGGCCAACAACGGCAGCGAGAACCTGGCGGCCCTGGCGCCGCTCGGGGCGGACATGACGCCGCTGCCGGGGTTTCTGCGCGACGACCCGGCGCAGCGGTTCCTGTGGATCGGCGGGCGGTCTGAGACCCCGCTGCATCACGACCTGACCAACAACTTCCTGGTGCAGATGGTGGGGCGCAAGCTGGTGCGGATGCTGAGCCCGGTCGACGTCGCACGGCTGGATTACTCGCACGCGGTGTTCAGCCGGATCGGGATGCCGTCGGACGCGATTTGTGCCGAGCGGGGGCTGACGCCGGTGGACGTCGTGATCGAGCCGGGGCGCGCGTTGTTCATTCCGGTCGGTTGGTGGCACGCGGTGACGTCGCTGAGCGACCTGTCGGTGACCGCGACGTATGTCAGTTTTATTTGGCGCAATTTTGGGTGGGAGCAGGGGTTTCCCGGGTGAGGGGCCTGGAAGTCGTCGCCGCACGCAACATTAGCATTCACGGCGAGGATGGGGTCGCCTACGCTTTGGTGGCTTTGGAAAGCGGATGGTCGCGTAACTGCCGGGAGAAACGGTTTCGATGACTGCCAGTAAGTCGGCGTTGTTGTCGCGGATGGTTACCCACTGATTCGTCGTAAGCTCGATAACCGCGAGCTGCCGACCCGCAAGGTTCTGCTGATGTCGGATGTTCCGGTCACAGGTGATCAGAACGGCGAATGCGGCCTCTTCGGCGGCCCGGATGAGTTCGCCGTTTTGGATGGTCGACCATCCCAGGCTCGCACTCGTGACAACGTCATGACCGATGAGGAGGCGGCGCAGCCCGAGCGGCGCGTTCTGATCAAGCAGGATGCGGGTGCGTGGCATGCCGCCGGGCATACTCGATGATCCGCCGAGCGCGATCTGTCCCAAGTCCCTCATAAATCTCGCCGGCGATCTCCTCCGGTGTGAAGTCGTCAGCGTTGTCGATCACGCCCTGGGCCAGGATACGAGTGTCCTTGACTACCCACTGCCCGGAAACGCGGCCCGGCACGCGCTCCACGTCCGGGCATTGGCTCCAATCGATCATTGCGGCCTCCATCAACCCGAGCATAGCACCAAACGGGGCGCGGCGCTAAGTCGCCAGCACGATGGGTTACACCGGGTTTCTGGGCATCCGTTATGCACCACGGCTGCCAGCATCGTCTGCCAACCGGATGCGGGTGGGCGATTATCGGGTGATTTTCGTTGGAACCGCGTCGGAGTTATCGGTTGTCAGGGTTGGGCCTCGCGGCGGCGTTTATAAATGAAGGGACATCGGGCATGACCATCCAGACCACGATCTCGCCCGACGGGCAGCGTTTGGTGACGATGACCGCCGAAGAATATCAGGACCTGATCGATGCACGCGACGCCGAG
>Ga0302324_100020335_pt1 | contig 12987 bp, 9 predicted proteins | sample Palsa_T0_1_FD_201949 | JGI IMG/M metagenome (GOLD analysis project Ga0302324, IMG submission 201949) | Peat permafrost microbial communities from Stordalen Mire near Abisko, Sweden - Palsa_T0_1 | ecosystem: Environmental > Terrestrial > Soil > Palsa > Peat permafrost | place: Sweden: Abisko...
TCTGCTGCCATCATCTCAACAGAATATGCCAACAGAAGATCGGACCGATGACTGCGCCTTCGGCGCGATGATGTCGCTTTGCCTCGGCGCAAGTTCAGAAAACTACGTTTTCAGATGATCGCCCACAAAGCCCCGGTTGTAGACGTCGTTTTCGAGTTCACCCATCCAAGCCATGCGAAAAGCGCTTGGATACTTTGGTCTGCAATGCATCGTACCAACTGTCGCCGAGGTACCGATGATGGGTGCGCCTGTGAGGTATTGGGAACCCCCGGTGGTGCCGTAAATCAGGCCCAGCCGGCGCGAATCACCGTTTTGGAATTGATCTGATACGCGAGGCCCAAGCGCGGGCCCAATGCGAAGGGATAGGTTTTTATAAAGCTGCAATCGCAGCGTCCCGGTCCGGTGCCTTCATAGGCCACTGCGCCCGGCAAACCGCCCGCCGATGGGTTCGCTATGTTTGGCGCAAATTCGGAAAAGCGGTTGTAAACCTTGTGCAAGGCCGTCTGGTAATCCCAGCGCAAGCCGTAATCGAGCGTCAGTGTGCGCGTAATCTTCCAGGTGTCTTGGATGAAAACGCCGTAAGCCGACTTCCGCATCTGGGGATCCTGGCCCGAATTCACGCTGGCGCTATCCACTTGTCCGAGGAGGAAACTGGCATACGGAAACCCTACCGACCCCCCTTTGAGACTCGCCAGTTGCAAGTAAGGAAGGCCTGTCTCGGCGGAGCTGAAGTTGTAAATGCCGCCTTGTCCGGAGTAGTTGATGTCGCTCCAGATGTTCTTGTGCCCTTCGGCGCCGGCCTTGTAGGTGTGGTTGCCCCTCACCCAAGTCGCGCTGATAGTCACCGTCGGGTTGTCGTTGACGTACTGACCGGCGTTGGTCGGCCCGATGGTGGTAGGATTGCTCGGTCCGGAAACGCTGGTCGTGAAACCCCCTTGGGCCGAAGCCAATCCAGTGATTTCTGGAAACGGACCCGCGCTTGAGAACGCTCCCACTAAACCAAGCTTTTGCACCGCACCGTACGTCAGCGAGGATTCCGGCGCGGAATCGATATGGTCGTACCGCATTTCACCAACACCGACGTGGACCAGGAAAGTGGGCGTCACGGTCTGGTCCAGACTCAATCGTGTTAGAGGCGGCGGGCAAGGGTACCAGAATGGCGGCCCACTTTTCGCCAAGCTTTCGCTCCCGCCTTTCCCTCTTCAGTGATCTTCTCAGAACGGTCCTCGCCGTCAAGGGTTCGCTTCGCCGCGCCCAACAACGGCGCGCCCTTGACCGCTCCGGGCCGTTCTGAACAACGCCTCCTGATAAGAGGGAAAGGCTCACTCCGAACGGCTCCCCCAGCAGGGTGCCACTTCGCCGCCATTTCGGTACCCTTTTCAACCGCCACCGACACCAATCGGTAGGTATTGGTGCGGGTCTTGTAATAGCGCGCGGACGAGATCGGTAAGGGCAGACCGTCGCCCAGGTTCTTGGAAACATCTTCCCGCCAATCTCCCCAGTAAAAGGAAAGTTTCGTCTTCGGTCGCAAGTACCGATCCACTTTGATGCTCGGGATGGAATTCACCGTGGGAAGCGAATCTACCTGCGCGAAGTTGGGCCGCATGCGGCCTCTTAAACTTGCACTCGCCGTTCGGACACTGCGCCACCTCCCCGCCTTCAGCCACTTCTCAATTAAATAGCTGGACCCGCAATCCGGGCATTTCTCCTGGATCGGCTTGCCCCACGCCACGAAGTCGCAGTCCGGATACCGGTTGCAACCGAAGAACGTCTTGCCCTTCTTCGACCGCCGCTCCACCACTTCGCATTCGGTGCAGTTAGGGCAGGGAACACCGATAGTCTTCTGCTCCACGTACTTGCATTTCGGATACGTGCTGCACGCGGGAAGCCAGCGAATCGCAGTAAAATCTATCGACGAGGGCCCTTCGAAACTATCATGAAGCTTCGGGCATTTATCGGCAGCTCCTCAGAAAGCTTGAATGTTGCACACGCGATCAAACATGCCCTTCGTGATGAAGTCGATTGCACGGTCTGGACGGCGTCCGGTTTTTTTGCGCCGTCTCGAACGACGATACAAACGTTGGTCACCCGTATAGACGATTTCGATCTTGGCATCTTCGTTTTCGGCCGGGACGACGAGATTCTGAGCCGTGGGGCGGCGTTGCCGGGCACCCGCGATAACGGTCATTTACGAATTCGGGCTGTTCTGCGGTCGCCTTGGGCCCGAATGCGCGCTCATAGTCCGCCCCAAGGACAAATCGCTGGAATCGCTTTCTTCCTCGCTCCGGCGTCTATGCAAACGGCGAACGGAAACGCCTGGGGCGGGATTGGTGGACCTATGGAGGCACCGAAACATCCTCGACATTGGCTGACGAAGATGGGGTACAGCTCACTACTCAGGAAAATATCGGTCTGATGTATCCACACTTCGACAACCTCGGTGCTCAAGGACGCTTTTGCGCCATGCGCTTTATGCCGATTCCAAACTCACCAGCGAGGCGTCTATACTTTCACTCAGAACTGAAACTGATAGAGCGCTCCTGGCTCTCTCGGATTCCCACCCCACGGAAGGCTGGGGGACGCCTCAGAACGAGTTTATGGTCCGGCTCCCGCACCTCGAAGAAGATCGTTACGAATCCGTAGTCATCGATTTAGACGAATTAAAACCCTATATGGGAAAAATCGTGAGCGTAAACGGTTTTCGAATACGGCCGAGCGTGAAAGTTCAGTCATCTGTACGTTTCCGATGAGATTCCTCGTTGGCTGGAAGTGCGCACTCCCTACATCCAGCCGACGCCCCGCTTATCGTAATAGAGCGACCGTCGGCAAACGCCATCGTTGAACGGCAGTACACCGCCGAAGGGACAATAAATCTTCGAAAGCCGGTTATAAAGGCGGACGACTTACAAGTTTCGTGCTTTCGCCGGACAACTTCTGGTATCCGCAGGGCCATCTAACAATGGTGGATGGGCGCTGGCGAGTAAAAGCCTACGTCGGCAGCGAAACAAGCGGCGCTGGTTCAGAGTTCACCATCGGCGCGATCACTTCCGGCGGAAACCCGGCTAAGGAGAAGCTTCGCGAATTGCCCCCAGTCGCGGCCAGAGCAACCGTGAGGGTCACGCGGGTAACATAACAAACGACGCCATGGCAGAAACGAGGATCGCAACGCCTCGGTCCTGCTCTACGCTGGCACTTCCACCGGCACCGCAAGCGGCCTCTTGAATTTGCATTCGCCGTTGGGACATTGCGCCACCGCTCCAGCCTTGAGCCATTTTTCGACCAGGTAACTGGACCCGCAATCCGGGCACTTCTCCGGGATCGGCTTGCCCCACGCCACGAAGTCGCAGTCCGGATACCGGTTGCAACCGAAGAACGTCTTGCCCTTCTTCGACCGACGCTCCACCACTTCGCCTTCGGTGCAGTTGGGGCAGGGAACACCGATGGTCTTCTGCTTCACGTACTTGCATTTCGGATACGTGCTGCACGCCGTGAATTCGCCGAATCTCCCGTTCTTTAAGACCAGATTATTCCCGCATTGCGGGCATTTTTCATCGAGCGGCACATCGGATTTCTTCTGCGTCCCGCCGATCTGCTTGGTGGTTTTGCAATCCGGATACCCGGAGCAGGCGTAAAACTGCCCGAAGCGGCCCTTCTTCAGCACCATCACGCGGCCGCAATTTTCGCAATATTCTTCCGCGTCCTGCTCGCTCAGCCCTTCGGCGCTGGCCGGATCGGGCGGAAGCTCGCGCGTGTTGGAGCACTCCGGGTACCCGGTGCACGCGATGAATTTGCCGAACTTGCCCCACTTGATCACCAATGGCTTGCCGCATTTTTCGCAGGCTTCGCCGGTCGGCTCTTCCATGCGCTTGACGTCGGTCATGTGGCGTTCGGCGTGGTCCAGATCCTTCTGGAACCGCTCGTAGAAATCCGACATGGCCTCGCGCCAGTCCATCTTGCCTTCTTCGATCTCGTCCAGCTCTTCTTCCATGCGGGCCGTGTACGTGATGTCGAAGAGATTCTTGAAATTTTCGAGCAGCAGATCGGTCACCAGCATCCCAAGCTCGGTGGGCACAAACTTACCGCCGTCTTTCTTCACATATTCGCGTTCCTGAATGGTCGAAAGGATCGACGCATAGGTGGAGGGACGCCCCACGCCATCCGATTCCAGCTCTTTCACCAGCGTCGCTTCGTTGAAACGCGGCGGCGGCTCGGTAAAATGCTGCTCCGGTTCGATGGATTTGAAGCGCAACTCCTCGCCCTGTGTAACCAGCGGCAGCTTGTTCTTCTCTTCCTCGTCGTCGGCGTCCTTTTCGTCCTTGCTTTCTTTGTAGACGTCCAGGAATCCATTGAACTTCGGCACGCTCCCGGTGGCGCGGAACATGTAGTTCGCGCCGTCCTTGCCCTGCGCAGCCACGTCGATGGTGGTTTGATCGAAAACCGCCGGTGTCATCTGCGATGCAACGAAGCGCATCCAGATCAGCCGGTACAGCTTCAATTCGTCTTCCTGGAGAAACGGCGCCAGATGGTCGGGAGTGCGCCGCGCCGACGAAGGCCGGACGGCTTCGTGCGCGTCCTGCGCGTCCTTCTTGCTCTTGTAAACGTTGGGCGCCGCGGGAACAAACGGGGCGCCGTAGCGGTCCGCGATCAGGCCGCGAACTTCATCCAGCGCGTCCTGCGACACGCGGGTGGAATCGGTTCGCATATAAGTAATGAGACCAACCGAGCCTTCCGCGCCCAGTTCCACGCCTTCGTACAGCCGCTGCGCCAGCATCATGGTCCGCTTCACGCTGAATCGCAACTTGCGCGACGATTCCTGCTGCAAAGTGGATGTAATAAACGGCGGGACCGGATTGCGCTTCTTTTCCTTGGTGGTTACCGAATGGACCAGGTACTTGGCGCTGTCCAGTTGATCCAGCAGGCCTTTTGTGGTCGCTTCATCCGGCAGTTCGATGGCTTCGTCGTTTTTCTTGGTGAAGCGAGCCGTCAACACCGGAGGCTTCTTGGCGTTGAGCTGGAGGTCGATGGTCCAGTACTCGCGCTTGATGAACGCGCGGATTTCGCGCTCCCGGTCCACAATCAGCCGCAGCGCGACGGTTTGCACGCGCCCGGCGGAAAGCCCGCGCCGCACTTTGTCCCACAGCAGCGGCGAAATTTTATAGCCCACCAGCCGGTCCAGAACGCGGCGCGCCTGCTGAGCGTCCACCAGGTGCAGGTTCACCGAGCCGGGCTTTTCGAATGCCTTCTTGACGGCGTTGGCCGTGATCTCATTGAACATGACCCGATAAAACTTCGGGCCTTTCTTTGAGCCGTTGAGCTCCTCTTGCAGATGAAAGCAGATGGCTTCGCCTTCGCGATCCGGGTCAGCCGCGAGGTAGACGGAATCGACGCCCTTGGCCGCCGCCTTCAGTTCCGCGATGAGCTTCTTCTTGCCTTCGATCACTTCGTAATGCGGCTCGAAGTTATGCTCGACGTCCACGGACAGGTTTTTTTTAGGGAGGTCCTTGACGTGGCCGAGCGAAGCCTTCACGACAAACTGCTTACCGAGATATTTGCCGATCGTCTTCGCCTTCGTCGGCGATTCGACGATGACGAGAGATTTTGCCATGGTCTTCCTGAATCGTAAGATTGCCTACAGTCCGAGTCCCAGACTGGCTATGTTGAGTTCTACCACACTTTAACAAAGTTCTTGCCGGGGAGTTGCCGCGCAAGGCCCAAAAGCTCCAGTTCAAAGAGCGCGGCAATTACCTCTGATGCTGTTAACGTATCGGAAGATTCAAGCAATTGGTCCAGTTGGATGGGCACATCCGCCTTGAGTTTGGTGAGGATCAGGCGGCTAGCCAGGCCCAGCTCCGGCGGCAGAGACGGCTGTTCCCCGTTCATTTCCAAGGACATAACGCCCAGCCGCGCTTGCGCTTTGCCGATCAGGGCGCGCCGCGCGTCGGTAGGTAGTTCCACCAGCACATCGTTCCATTCCTGCACCAGTTTGGCGCCCTGTTTAATAAGGAGGTTCGGACCCCAACTCATTTTGGACGTGATATTTCCTGGGACCGCGAAAACCTCACGCTGCTGCTCCAAAGCCATTTTCGCGGTGATCGCGGAGCCGGAATACTGCGCACCCTCCACCACCAAGACTCCCACCCCCACACCACTGATGATGCGATTGCGGATCGGAAAGTTTTGGGGATATGCGGGCGATCCCATCGGGAATTCGGAGAGAATCAAGCCTTTTTCCCCGATCTCGGAGGCCAGCTTGCGATTCTCCGCGGGATAAATAAGGTCCACTCCGCAGCCGAACACCGCGACCGTGTCGCCACCCACGTCGAGCGCGGCGCGGTGAGCGGCGGTATCGATGCCGCGCGCCATGCCGCTGACGATGGCGAGTCCCGCTTGCGCCAGATCCGCAGCCAGGCGCTCGGCCGCCGCGGTTCCATACGCGGTAGGACGCCTGGTACCCACCACGCCCAGCAAAATCGCCTGCAGCAGATCCAGCCGGCCGCGCGCGAACAACACAATGGGCGGATCGAAGATCTCGCGCAGCCGCGCGGGGTAAGCGGCGGCTGAAATTGGAATCAGCATGGTTCCGGATTCCAGCATCTTCTGCTGTTGTTCGACCGCGTCGTCGAAAGTGCAGCCGCTGGCGATGGTTTGCGCCACGCTGCCGGAAAGGCCGTGCGACTCCAGGTCCGACCGCGAGGCCCGAAAAACCGCCCGCGGCGATTGGTAACGCGCGATGAGCTTCCCGGCTTTCACCGTGCCCAGGCCAGGAATCAGGCACAGGGCCAGCCAGTGCAGTTCGTCTTCTTTGGAGATAGCCGGGGCGGGCTTGGTGGCGTTGGGGGCGAGCACGATGTTCTTCCTTGTGGTGGGAGGAGGGGGGGCAATTTCTCTGAGCATTGGTCGGCCGAACCAGGGTTTGGAGATGTCCGGCCGCGTGAACGGTGCCCGACATCGGACTAGGCTTCGTCATGGACAGGGCTTGTTACGACGAACTGGCCCACGATACTTCTTGGCTGCGTCGTCCAAGGCCTTCAACTAGGCCCGCAGTTTCTTCCGATCAGTTTCTCCTGGATGGGCGCGAGTTAGACGAATGTCATAGAGATACTGAAACAGCACATTCCTACTCGCCTCTTCAGATGCTCCCACGGCCTCCGCATACCACGATTCACTAGCCCGGCTGGCATTGCCGTGAACCACGTCGTTTCTCCCCTTCTCCGATAGACCGCTTCTAAGGTTTGAGAGTGCTTCAAAACTCCTCAATAGTAGAGGAGGATAGAACCGCCGCCCTCGTGTCGATATCTCCGGGGGCGGCTCGTGTCAGGCCGTTGCGGCCGAGCGCTCGCGGCGGTCTCTCAGGATAATGCGGGAGCCAGCCGCGCTTCCGCGGTTGCTCTCCGTTTACCCAACAGATCGGCGATGGCGCGACACTCGTCCGCGAGTTCGCGGAATTGATCCGGGAAAAGCGACTGGTAGCCGTCGGACAGCGCGCGGTCGGGATTCGGATGCACTTCTACGATGAGGCCCGACGCGCCCGCCGCCACCGCGGCCAACGCCATGGGATGAACTTTATCGCGCTTGCCCGTGCCATGGCTGGGGTCGACGATGATGGGCAGGTGGCTTAAACGCTGGACGGCGGGAACCACGCTGAGATCGAGAGTGTTGCGCGTGTGATCGGCGAAAGTACGGACGCCGCGCTCGCACAGGATCACCTGATAGTTGCCTTCCGAGAGAATGTACTCGGCGGCCATCAGGAATTCTTCGAGCGTGGACGACATCCCGCGCTTCAAAAGCACCGGCTTGCGGGCACGGCCGGCGCGGCGCAGCAGCGAAAAGTTCTGCATGTTGCGCGCGCCGATCTGGAGGCAATCGGCGTACTCTTCCACCAGATCGAAAGTCTCCACGTCGATGGCTTCGGTCACGATGCCCAGCCCGGTTTCTTCGCGCGCGTCGGCCAGGTATCGCAGTCCTTCTTCGCCGAGGCCTTGAAACGCATAGGGCGAGGTTCTTGGCTTATACGCGCCGCCACGCAGGAGTTGAGCGCCGGCGGTTTTCACTGCGCGAGCCGCTTCCAGGATCTGCTCCCGGCTCTCCACCGCGCACGGTCCCGCGCACATCGCCAATTCCGGACCGCCAACCAGCACGCCCGCCACGTTGACAATCGTATTGTCGGGCTTCACCTCGCGGCTCACCAGCTTGTAGGGCTTTGAAACAGGAATAGCTTCCGCCACGCCCGGAAGGCTTTCGAACTCTTCAGGCGGAACGGGACCATGATTGCCGGTGATGCCGACCGCGGTTCGCTCGGCGCCCGGCATGACGTGGGCGCGAAAGCCCAGGCTCTGAATTCTGGCGCAAACCTGAGCGATATCCTGCTCGGTGGCGTGCGCGCGCATAACGATGAGCAAGCGGAATTAAACTCCCGAGTCCAGTGTAACAACCGCTTACCGACGCGCGCGGCTTAGACCAATAAGCCGCGAAACTTGGGATTCTCGTAACCGGGGAAAACGGATCGCAAGTTGGAATTCCCCAGATGCCTGGCGACCAATTCGCTGAGGACGTCGCGGAAATCCGTGGTAAGCGCCAGATCGCGGCCGTCGTAGAGTTGCTCCTCCTGAAGGCCCGGCCAGTCGCCGTAGATCTTGCCGCCGCGCACATCGCCGCCCAGGACAAACATGACATTGGCGTGGCCGTGATCGGTTCCCCGATCGCCGTTCTCTTTCACCGTGCGGCCGAATTCGGACATGGTGACCAGCGTCACGTCTTCCATGCGGTCGCCCAGATCCTGGTAGAAGGCCGCGAGCGCCTGGCCGAATTGCGCCAGATTGTTGGCAAGCTGGCCGTTGGTGGGCTGGCCGCCCACTTCGTTGACGTGGGTATCCCAGCCGCCGATGTCGGCGAACGCCACTTCCATACCCACGTTGGCCTGGATCAGTTGCGCGATCTGCTGCAGGCTTTTGCCGAAGCCGCTGTTGCCATAGTTGGCGCCATTGGCCGGCACGTAAATCTGCTTCTGGATGGACTGCATGATCTTGACGGCGTTGAATGTCTCTTTACCGGTGCCGTGCAGCGTGGTATCCAGCGTGTTCTCATACATGCTCTCAAAGCTGGCGGCGCCGCTGGTGTCGTGTACCTGAAAGTCCTTAAGACTGCGGACCGCGACGGCGTCGTTGTGGCCCCGTAAGCTGCGGGCCAGGGCATCGCCCAGGCTAACGGCACGTAAGGGAGCCGCCGGACCGACCTGCGGCGGCAGCGCCCGATTCAACCAGCCGTCCGCGCCTCTGAGACCGGGCGTGCCAGATTCCATGTAATCCTGCGCGTCGAAATGCGAGCGCGTTGGATCTGGCGAACCCACGGCGTCCACAATCGCCAAATGCCGTGCGTCGAACATCGGCTTCAGCGGCGCGAGCGCGGGGTGCAGTCCGAAGAATCCGTTCAAATCGACGGCCGAATTCGGCGTGCCGTCCGGCTTGGGGATGGCGATGGAGGGGCGCAATTCGTAATAACGCGGCTCTCCGAAAGGAATCACCATGTTCAAGCCGTCCACCGCGCCGCGCTGGAAGATCGCCACCAGGATTTTTTTGCGATTTCCTGTGGGGGCGGCGGAATCGGCGGCATACAGCGACCTCGACAGCCAGATCGGCATGGAGCCGACGCCGAACATCGCAAGCGCGGAGCCTTTCAAGAAAACACGTCTGGACGGCATATTTGTACTACCTCTTTTGGAAATCCGGCGATCCGATTACCAGAGCGGCAACCAGGGCCGGATTCTTCTGTTTTTCTTCTAAAACTTTGTCGATAGCGGCGCGCGTTTGCGGCGACATCGCCCGGAACATCAGGGCCTTCGCCACCTCGCTGGGATCGACGCCAAAGCGCGATACATCCACTTTCACGCTCTCTACGTGGCTTTGCGCGAGTTGCAGCGCAAAGTTCATGCGCCCGAGCAAGGAGGCTGAGTTCACCCATTCGGCGTTCAGATTCGAATAGCCGGTTGGCTCCAGTTTGCGATAGAGCGGCTCGCCAAGCGTTCGCACCTCATTGGCAAGCCCCCATCCGTCGATCACATTCGCATCCAACGCACGGGCTGAACTGGCTACCATCTCAAAAGGCGATTTCACTTTAGCCCGATAAGCGCCCTCCGACCAGAATTCTTTCGAATTCAGCATGGTTTTCATCACTTCACGGATGCTTCCGTTGGTGGATTGGAAGGTCTGCGCCATTCTACTCACCAGCGATTCCGGAGGATTGTCGGCCACGAAGCGCTGGGCCAGTTCCTTGGAAATGAAATGCGCCGTGGAAGGATGCCGCGCCAGAATATCCAGCACCTGCTCGCCGTCTTCGATGCCGCCGCCGGCCGCGATTACGTGCCCCAGCACAATCTTCTCGCCCTTGTCGTGCAGCTTATCGTTGTAGAAGAAGCCGCCGCCTTTTTGCGGGGACTGAATGCCCCAGCCGGTGAAGCAGCGCGCCACTTCGGTGACGTCTTTCTGCGTATAGCCGCCGTTGACGCCGAGGGTGTGCAACTCCATCAGCTCGCGCCCGTAGTTTTCGTTCAAGCCGCGCTTCACTTTGCGCTTCTTGTCGTTGAGATCCAGATCCGCACGCACGGACTCGGAATTGTCCAGGAAGAAGAGCATGGCGGGGCTTTTCGCGGTAGCTTCCAGCAGATCGCGGAACTGGCCGAGCACATGCGGCCGGATGGCGTCGCGTTCATACTGCGGGAGCAGGAAACGGTCGTCCCCTTTGTCGAGGAAGACGTTGAAGTGATTAAACCAGAAGTCGTCCAACTCTTCGGCGAGCTGCCGCGTGCTTTCGATGGCGCGCAGCATCTTGGAATCCACGAGATCGTACGCCACCACCTGCTGCGGGCTGTTGAGCAAGAATATTTCGCGGCGGATGGGCACGGGCGCGGGCGCAAAAAGCTGCGTGCGCTGCCGCTGGGTCATCGCGATCAGCATGTCTTCCAGCTTGCCCTGCGGCATGGATTCGAGCAATTCACGCTTCCTGTCGCCGTTCCCAGATCGCACCGTTTCAAGCTCGGTGGGAGTGAGCACATCTTCCAGCGGTCGGGCCGGCTCAAGATCCGGAATGGGTGCAGGCGGATTGGGAGCGCCGGAAGCCTGGGCGATTTTGGTTTTGTAGCGCACCAGGAAGCGCTCCACGCTGGCGCGCAGCAAAGGATCGTCGGGCATCGGCTGCCTGCCCTGCGCGATGGCCCGGAGCATCCCTTGGGAGGGATAATGCTGCACGGCCTCCAGCGGCGTCATGCGTAGCGATTCGAGCGCCTGGAGCCTGGCTTCCAGCACCGGGTTCTCGTCCATGCGGTCGGGATGAAGCTGCTGGTCCATCCATTTCTTCAAGCCGATGCGCTTGACGCGTTCCACGTCTCCTGGCCTGGGTCCGAAGGTGAGGCGATCCAGCGCGTGCAGGATCTGCTCGTCTTTCGAAAGCTTCTTTTGGAAGAGTTTGGCCTGGAGTTTGGCGTCGTCCGTGGGCTTGCGCGTTTTCGCTGTGGAAACGCCGGGACAAATGAGCGCTATCCCGCAAAGGGCTGGGGCCAGGAAAGAACTGCTTGTTTTCATTAGCCTACTACCAATTAAACGTCATTCCGCCGCAGAAGTTTACGACGAACTTTCACGTTCCTGTCAATTTAGATGTAAGTCGATGAAACAGAATGGCTTGCCCTTGAACCCACTCAGGGCCTCCCATCGTGGCCGTGCCGCCCGGCAATGCACAGCCCTCGGGTGTGCGCGGCGTGGAGGGCTGGGTGTGTCCGAGCATCAGGTCGATCTAGCTTGGCCAGCAATACCTTGCAGGCGTCTACTTTTTCGGCCGGCAGGCGTCCGGAACATTCGCCGTACCAAACGACTGCTCTACCCAAGTGTCATCATGGAACATCAGACACCAGTTCTCAATAATTTTCCGCCGCTTTTTTGGACTTGCCGCGAGCGTTTTTATGAGTTCAATTTTTTGTTCGTAGTTGGCGTCGCGGCTTGGATACCTTTTCAGGTAGTCGGTCCTCCATTTATTGTCCAGAAGCTTTCCCTGAAAATCCTTCGGCAGCGCATCTCCTAGTACGTCGACCATTGCGAGACCCTTGCCGACAGCCGTCCCGCTGTCGTCGCCTGTGAACATCAGCTTTGCCGTCTCGGTTTGCAACTGCGATTTGGCCGTACTTTGGACACTCCATGCACCGAAGGAGATTGTGGCGCCGGCTACCAGGACGGACGTTAAGACCGAAGCTGTGGTCCATTTCGCCTTCCGGTCCTCTAGCTTAAGTTTCTCCCGCTCAATCTCAAGTTTCTGCTCCTCGATCCGGAGCTTCCGTTCTTCTATGGCGATCTCCTCGGGGTCCATTTCAGTTCTCACTATTCTTTCGCAAGCGTTTGCATGTTGCCGACCTATTTGGGTATCGCGGAGGCATTGCACTCCTGCCGAACAAAGTCCATGCTGGTCTTGATGGCGTCCCAATCTGGCAAACCCGTTTTGTCCGGCGCGTCCGCGTCCAGTCCCTTGATCATCTCGATCGCTTCCTTGCACTTTCCCTGTTGCTTCTTCAGCTTGGCAAAACTCGTACGACACGCGACGGACGCAAGCGAGTTGGGTCGAAGGCGGTTGCAAGACCGCTCAAAAAGCTTCTGTGCATCGTTATAGTACGGATCTTGCTCGCCGGGGTGGAAATTCGCGCCAAACCGCGTCTTGTAGTCTGCCAACCGATAGTCAACAACCGCCGCAATCTCGCTGTCCTTGAGTCCCTCCAATATACGCGCGGCGGCATTCAGTTCGGTCTCCTCGTCCTGTACGAAGTGTGAGAACTTTTCCCGGTTATATGCCAGTTCAAGGTGGGCGATGGCCTTCGATATTTCGCGGTCTGGCAACGAATCCTCTAGGAGTCCGTCCGAGAAATAATCAAGGACAAGGAACGGGAGCAGACGCCGCGAGGGGATCAAGCGGATTTGTTCGGGCTTAGTCAACGAAAAGCTGCAGGGAGACTGC
>Ga0302324_100020336_pt1 | contig 12987 bp, 7 predicted proteins | sample Palsa_T0_1_FD_201949 | JGI IMG/M metagenome (GOLD analysis project Ga0302324, IMG submission 201949) | Peat permafrost microbial communities from Stordalen Mire near Abisko, Sweden - Palsa_T0_1 | ecosystem: Environmental > Terrestrial > Soil > Palsa > Peat permafrost | place: Sweden: Abisko...
ACCGGCACTCGAGCTGGGTATCGACGCCCGCTGCTTGCAATGCACCACCCTCCTGGCCGCCAAAAGCCTAAGCCGGCAAGACTATTCCCAGGCGCTGAGCGGGCACTGCGGTGCTGGGCGACATGAACAGCGTCCGCCTGCTGCTCGATCACGGCGCGGACGTCAACGCCGTCGATCCCCTCGGTCGCACCCCTCTCATGTACGCGGCCGCATCCGATCTCCTCCCCCTGGACGAGATCAAACTGCTCGTCGAGCGCGGCGCCGACGTCAACGCCAGGGATACCCACAAGCTGAGCGGCGATGCCGGTCTGACCGTGCTGGATATCGCAAGGTTGCATGGCGATACTCCCATCGTCGAACAGTTGACCAGGTACGGGGCGAAGGGCTCCGCACCCCGCCCAGCCGCTCTTAAGCCACGGCCGGAGAACAGCATTCAAAGCGCTATCCAGGCAAGTCTTCCCTTGATCCAGCGGGCCGATGCCAATTTCATTCCAAAGGCTGCCTGCTTCTCCTGCCACAACAACAGCTTTGCCGCCATGGCGGTCGGCGCAGCTCGCAGAAACGGTTTCCCGGTCGACGAAAAAACCGCCGCGCAACGAGTGAAAGCCAACGTGTTCGGCTTGCAGAAGCTGCGCGACAATTTGCATCAGGGTTTCTTTGCTCCAGTGGTTGATTACTTCGCGCCGTTTGTTCTGGGCGGGGTCCTGCTCGGCCTCGACGCCGAGCATTACACGCCGGATCTCAACACCGATGCCGGTGCCATGTTCCTGAAGTCGCGTCAATCGCCTGACGGCCAGTGGATCTACCCCACCGCGGATGCACGTCCCCCGATATGCTCGGACTATATTGCGCAGACCGCGGTTTCGATGCACGCGCTCCAGCTTTACGCTCCCAAGATGGACAAACCCGCCTACGATCATGCCATTGATCTCGCCGCGGCGTGGCTGGCCACAGCTCGGTCGATCACCAACGAAGATCGCATCGCCCGCGTGCTCGGGCTGGCCTGGGCCGGCAAAGATAAAGAGGCGACCCAGATCGCCGTACGAGAGCTGCTGGCCACCCAGCGAGCCGACGGAGGCTGGTCCGACCTGGATTCCCTGGAGACCAGCGCCTACACCACGGGAAGGTCCGTGGTTGCATTGCAGACCGCCCAGCTACCCGCGGCCGACCCGGCCTACCAGCGCGCCGTCAAGTATCTGCTGAACACGCAACAGGCCGATGGATCCTGGTACGTCAAGACGCGTGCCATGGCGTTGCAGCCGTACTTCGATGCCGGCTTCCCCTACGGCTTCGATCAATGGATTTCGGCTGCCGGGACGAATTGGGCTACGTTGGCGCTGTCCCAAGCGTTCCCGGCCACCACGGCGATGGCATCTCCTGGGCGATAGCTTTACAACTCAGAACATCCCGCGCGGATCCCGCTGGCTGTTCCACCGGAGAAACGGCGCAACGGAAGTTATCGTACTTGGGCGGATAGCAGCTACGTACGCCGACGTGCGTGGGTTCCGAGCGGATCGGGGATTCGGACAAAGGCCGGAAAAAAGGCGTTTCTGAAAAGCGCGCACCCAGCCTCCAATCAAATCACAAGGCACTTGGCAAACGGCCGCTCAGAGAAACAACTGTTCTACAGTACCGCTCCTACCGCACCGAATCCTCCACCTCCCGCAGCCAATCCGGCCGCTTCAAAACCTCCCGCGGCTTGCTTCCGTCCGGCGGTCCGATAATCCCGTCGCGCTGCATCATATCCAGTATCCGCGCCGCGCGCCCATATCCCAGCCGCAGCCTGCGCTGCAATGTGGAAGTCGATGCCTTGCCCATCTCCAGCACGATGCGCACCGCATCTTCGTACATCGGATCCTGCCCGCCCGGCGCAGCCTCCTCGCCCTCCGGCTCCGCATCGTCCGCTGGCGGCGCCACCAGGAACGACTGATCGTACTCCGGCTGGGCCTGCTCCTTCCAGAAATCCACCACGCGGTTGATCTCCGTCTCTGTCACGAACGCGCCATGCACGCGAATCAGCCGCGAAGATCCCGGCGGCAGGAAGAGCATATCGCCCTTGCCCAGCAGGTGCTCCGCGCCCATGACGTCCAGCACCGTCCGCGAGTCCACCCGCGTCGCCACCCGGAAACTGATCCTTGACGGAAAATTCGCCTTGATCAGCCCCGTAATCACGTCCACGCTGGGCCGCTGCGTCGCCAGCACCAGGTGCATGCCTACCGCGCGGGCCATCTGCGCGAGGCGCGTGACCGACTCTTCCACGTTGCGGCCCTCCAGCATCATCAGGTCCGCCAATTCATCAATCAGAATCAAAATATAGGGCAGCGGCCGCAAGTCTTCCGCGGTGGCCTCGTCCTCCTCGAAAAGGCTGCGCGGCTCCGCCTGCTTCTGCCGGATCTTCTTGTTGAACTGGTCGATGTTGCGCACCCCGAATTCGGCCAGCAAGCGCAGCCGCCGGTCCATCTCCAGTACCGCGTTGCGCAAGGCATTGGTGGCCTTCTTGGGATCCGTGATCACCGGCGTCAAAAGGTGCGGAATCCCTTCGTACATGCCCAACTCCACGCGCTTGGGGTCCACCATGATCATGCGCACTTCATCCGGTGTGGATTTGTACAGAATCGACATCACCATGGAGTTGATCATCACGCTCTTGCCGGAGCCCGTCGAGCCGGCGATCAGCAGGTGCGGCATGGACTCCAGCGCCGCCACTTTAATGCGCCCGTTGATGTCCTTACCCATCGAAATGGTCAGCCGCGACTGTGCCTGGGCGAATTCGTCCGACTCCAGGATCTGGCGCAGCGCGATCACTTCGCGCTTGTTGTTGGGCACCTCGATGCCCACTGTGGGCTTGCCCGGAATGCGCTCGATCAGGATGGATTCCGCCTGCAACCCCAAGCACAGGTCCTCGGTAAGCGTAGTGATGCGGCTGTATTTGATGCCCGCCTCGGGTTTGAATTCAAAGGTTGTCACTACCGGGCCGGGGTTGATCTGCACCACGTTGCCCAGCACGTTGAACTCCTCGAACTTCGACTTGATGCGTACCGCGATGTCTTTCAATTCCTGCTCGTCGTAGGGGCTGCGGCCCTGCCCTTCGTGCAGCAGATCGGTCGCGGGCAGGCGGTAAGCCAAAGGACCCGCCGGCCGTGCGCTAGCCACGGGGACCGGCGTCTCCCACGGCGGGGAATCCGACTGGACCGCAGCCGGTTCCTCCAGCGCGCAAATCGGAATTTCGGCGGCCACCTCAGGCGCTTCAGCCTCTTCTCCCGCCGGCGCGGCTGCCCGGACCGGCGGACCGGGAGATTCGGTGTGCGCCGTTTCCACCAGTTGAGACGGCCTGGTCCGGCCGCGCTTCTCGGCTTTCTGAGCGGCCCGCAACCGCGCTTTCTCTTCTCTGCGCTGCTGCCGCTCCGCGCGCCACAGCCGCCCTGCATCGGCGAACATTCTTAGAATACGCAGCGGTCCCGCGAACCACAGTGCCAGTTTGGACATCGTAAAGGTGGAGACCAAATAGACCGAAACGATCAGTGTGGTGACGGTCAGCAAAATCGCGCCGGTGGGATTCAGCGCGTGCATCAGATAATGCGCCAGCAGCATGCCTGCCAGGCCCCCGATCGGAATTGCGGCGCTGAACAGCGTCAGCCGCGATGTGAAGGAAACCGCCGCTGTCAGGCTCAGCAGCAGCAGCAGCGTCCCGCAAAGTTTGATGGCGCCGGCCTCCAATTCATCCGACCGTACCCATTTCCAGGCCAAGCCAAACAGCAGCATGGGGAATACAAATGCGCCGATGCCGAAGCCCTGCAGCAACAGGTCGGCGAACCATGCGCCCGGATAGCCGATCAGGTTGTGCGGCCGCGCGGCCGCCGCCGTATTCAAAGACGGATCCTGGACGTGGTACGACGCCAGGCTGAGCAGCACAATCAGGCCCAGCGATAGGAGCAGCAGCCCTATCAGTTCGTTGATGCGCTTCTGCGGAGTTGGAGATAACAGCTTCATCCCGCTGGCCGGCGGAAGAAAGCCAGAGCAAGCACTATTATGCCAAAAATAATGCGGTAATACACAAAAAACCACAAGCTGCGGTGGCGCAGGAAGCGCAGGAATAGGGCGATCACGATCATCCCCGTAACGGCGCTCACCGCGATGCCCACCACCAAAGCCGTCACCATGTTGGGATCAAAGGCTTTGTGCTTGATCATGTCGTAAACCGCCTTGGCCGCGGCCGCTCCGATGGCGGGTGTCGAGAGCAAAAAGGAATAGCGCGCCGCAGCTTCCCGATTTATATTGCGGAACAAACCGGCCGTGATGGTGATGCCGCTACGCGAAACTCCGGGCACCACCGCCAGCGCTTGCGCCAGTCCGATCGTTCCGGCATCCACAAAGTTGACTCCGGAAATGTCGCGCGTCTTGCGCCCCGTCCACTCCGCAATCCCCATTACGATCCCGATTCCCACCATCATCGTGCCAATCACCATCGGGTTACGCCACGCGCCTTCCGCCTGCTTGTTGAACATCAGCCCGGCGATTCCCACCGGAATCGTTCCGATTGCCAGCAGCCACAGCAGCCCGCCGTTACGCTCCAGTTCCTCGTCGCGCCCCCAGCGAATCCCGAATCCGTGCGCGATAATCTGCACCCAATCGCGCGCAAAGTAAACCACAACGGCCAGCAGCGTGCCGATATGCAGCGCGATATCGAACGTCAAACCCTCCGTCTGCCAGCCCAGCAGCCACGACGTCAGATAGAGGTGCGCCGTGCTGCTGATCGGTAGGAACTCCGTCAGGCCTTGCACAATCGCCAGCACAATCACTTGATAGACAGGCATGTTAGGGCAAAAGAGAATGGTACCCGATCTTGAGCCCAATACCAAAATCGCCGGCTAAAACGTAAGCCGCACCCTCCGGTGGTGGCAGCAAGGCCTTGCAGAGCTTCTGCGATTGCTTAAACGTTAACCCATTATTTTTAACAAAATTTTCCTTGTAAGCGGTTACAGAATGAGATAGACTACTTTCGATCCGCCCCTTTCAGGGGCCCCGTCAAAGGAGGCTACATGCGTAAGCTCCGTCTGCTTTTGCCCTTGTTCGTCATGGCTAGCGCTGCCGCGTTCGCCCAAACCGCAACCGTTTTAGGAACCGTCACCGATCCCACCGGCTCCGTAGTGCCGGGCGCCACCATCACCATCACCAACACAAGTACGAACGCCAAACGCGTTCTCCAAACCGGCGCCACCGGGAGCTACATCGCGCCCGAACTGCAGATTGGGTCTTACTCCGTGAAGGCCGAGGCCGCCGGTTTCAAGTCCTACGAGCGCACCGGCATCACGCTCGACTCGAACGACACTGTACGCGTGGATGCAGTCCTGTCAGTCGGCCAGGTTTCCGAGAGCGTCACGGTGGCCGCCGACGCCGTCAAGGTAGAGTCCGATACCGCCGAGGTCAGCGACCTGATTACCGGCTCGCAAATCTCCGATTTGGCAATCAACGGACGGCACATGGCGGCCCTCGCCATTCTGACGCCAGGCGCGTCCTCCGACCTGCCCGATCTGAACCTGCCGGTGTCGGTGGCCGGGAGCACCAACATCAGCTTCAACGGCCAGCGTGAGGAGCACAACGTCTGGATGATCGACGGGGGCGAGAATTACGACCGTGGCTGCGGAGGTTGCGTCACCATGATGCCCTCGGTGGACGCTATTGCGGAATTCAAGACCCTGACCAGCAACGCTCCGGGCGATTTCGGGATTGGCTCGGGCGGCACCATCAACATGGCGATCAAGTCGGGTACCCACGATTACCATGGCGCGGTCTACGAGCATTTCCGCAATAACGACATGGACGCGAACAACTATTTCGCCAACCTGTCCGGATCGCCCAAACCCGAGTTGCGGTACAACGTCTACGGGTGGAATGTAGGTGGACCCGTGTGGATTCCCAAAGTCTACAACACCGCCCGCAAGAAGACGTTTTTCTTCTGGAACCAGGAATGGCGCAAATTCGTGGTGGGCACGGAAGTGTATGCCCCGGCTATCCCGCAGTCGGAGCGCAACGGCGATTTCAGTGCGCTCGGCACGCCCATCACGGTGCCCAACACCGGCGACGCGGCCATGAACGCAAAATTTGCGGCAGCGGGTCTGACCCCCGGCGAGCAATTCCCCGGCAACAAAATTCCGGCATCGTTGATAGATCCTAACGCCGCGCTCTTTCTGTCGTCAGGCGCCATGCCTCTTCCGAATGCCCCGGGCAACTTCTACTCCGGTGCGCCCGGTGCACCCACCACGGTTCCCGAAGTTGTTCTGCGCTTCGATCATTACTTCACGGACAAGCTGTCTATTTTTGGCCACTACATTCACGACAACACGGACCAAGGTTATGCCACCTCCTTGTGGAGCAGCGATACCTATCCCACCATCGGAACAAACTTCAAGAATCCATCCTGGGGCGGCGTGGCGCATCTGACCTACGCCATCAGCCCGACTCTGCTCAATGAAGTCGCTTTCAACTTCAACGGCAACTGGATCGATCTCACTCCCACTGGCATCTACCAGAAACCCTCCGGTTATAACGCCGCGCAGCTGTTCAATAACAACGACGACAACCGCCTGCCTACCGTCAGCATCGGCGGAACCTACGGCGTCAACTACGACCCCGCGTCATGGCCCTGGAAAAACGCCGCCTTCGACAAGCAGGTGCGCGACGATGTCTCCTGGACCAAGGGCAAACACAACCTGAAAATCGGCGGCCAGTTCATGCGCTACTCGAAGAACCAGGATATCTTCGGCGATACCCAGGGCGACTACACTTTCAGCGGCATTTATTCCGGAAACGCGGTAGCCGATTTCCTTCTGGGTTACGCCGCCAACTACAGCGAACTCGACCTGGAGGACCGCACGCACACGCGCACCTCTACGGGTTCCTTCTACGCCAACGACAACTGGCGCCTCACCAACCGCTTGACCGTGATCCTGGGCGCCCGCTGGGAGATCGTCCCTCACGCCTACGATGTGCAGAATCGCCTGGCGAATTTTTACCCCAACCTTTACAACCCGGCCAATGCGGCGCAATTCAACTCGGATGGCAGCCTCAATTCGTCCGGCCCCGGGTTCTCGACGGTGCCCGGTGTACCGCTGGGGAACATACCCTTCTACCTGAACGGCTTGGTCGTGGCAGGTCAGGACGGCACTCCGCGCGGGATGGTGCAGAACGAATTCGGCACTGTGGGACCCCGCGTGGGCTTTGCCTATGATGTCACAGGAAAAGGCAAGACCGTCATTCGCGGCGGCTACGGGATGTTCTACGAGCGCATCCAGGGCAACGATGTTTACAACATGGGGCCCAATCCGCCATTCGGCTTCAACCCAAGCCTGAACAACGTGTTCTTTTCCACTCCGAACGTCAGCTCTCTCAACGGCCAAACCGCCGCGGTATCCATCTACCCGGCCGATATTACCGCGCTGGCGTACACCGATTACAAGCTTCCTGTTTCGGCGCAGTGGAACTTCGGTGTCCAGCACCAGCTCTCGGAGGGAGCCGTACTCGGCGTACAGTACGTGGGCAACGCCGACTATCATCAGCGCGATGAACGCGAGATTAACGATGTGCCGCTGTCGGACCCCAATCGTCTGGGCATCGCGGGGCTGGTTGGCAACTACAACGCGAACCTCGATCGTCCTTACCTGGGCTACGGCAATATCGTTCTCGGGGAGAACGCAGGTAACACACACTATGAATCGTTACAGGTCAACTTCCGCGTGCAGAACCAGCACGGTCTGACATTCCAGGCGGCTTACACGTGGGCTCACAACCTGGGCATCGCGCCCGGCGGCGGTGGGGATTTCAACACACTCTCGGACCCCTACAACCGATCCTACGATTACGGGCCGACCGGTCTGGACCGACGCCAGGTCCTGGTGCTGAATTACATCTATGATTTGCCCATTCTCAGGAATAACAAAGGCCTGGCCGGCGCCATACTGGGCGGTTGGGAGTTTGCCGGTATCACGCTCATCCAAAGCGGTCTGCCATTGAATCCAACGCTAAGCTACGACAATTTGGGGTTGGGCGGCAACACCACGGACAGGCCCGACGCGGTCAGCGCGCTCACTTACCCGCAGACCCGGCTGCAGTGGTTCAATCCGGCCGACTTCGCGGCTCCGGCGCAACTGGCATTTGGCGATGCCCAGGAGGGCGCCATCCGGGGTCCTGGGCGGATCAACTTTAACCTGAATATGTACAAGGATTTCCGCCTGTGGAATGAATCCACGTTGCTCCGGTTTGGAGCGGACTTCTACAATGCCTTCAACCATACGCAACTGGACGGCGTGAGCACGTCGTTCGGCGCCTCGAACTTCGGCCAGGTCACCAGCACCTACGACCCGCGGACCATTGAACTCTCGCTGAAACTGAGCTTCTAGCGGCCCGGCTTCCACGAATTACCGATGCGCGCGGCTCAGCGGATGCAGTACAGGCAGTACCTCTGCCGAGCCGCACCAGTACGTCACTGAACCGCGTAGTACCTTGCCGAGCCGCGACCATCAGGCGGCCAGGCTGATAGGATGTGGGTTAACGCATCTCCGTGAGTAACCCGAACCTCTTCCGGAGCGCCCTCCCGATAAGTGGTTTCTCAGTAATGCGGCCAGCCAGATGAACCTCAATGAAGTTGCGAAACGCGCGGGGGTTTCCACCGCGACGGTTTCGCGTGCCCTGAACCAGGCCAGCGTAGTTCGGAATACCACCCGCCTGCGCGTGATGCGAGCCGTCTCGGAGCTCAACTATCATCCCAACCTGCACGCGCGATCGCTCGCCAAAGGCGCCAGCCGCACGATTGGCATGATTGCTTCGAATCTGCAGAATCCTTTCTTCTTCGACATCTTTCGGGCCCTCGAAGCGGACGCCCATAACCACGGATACGAGGTTGTGGCCGCCAACACGGATTATGATTCCGAGCACCTGGTCCGGTGCGTCCGATTGATGATCGGGCGCCGCGTGGCCGGCCTGGCGGTGATCGTCTCCGAGATGGACCCGGACCTCATATCCGAATTGGCGGCGAGCAAGCTCCGCGTGGTGTTTTACGACGTGGGAACCGCCGGCCGCACGATGTCCAATATCCGCGTAAACTACCGGCGCGGCATTGAACGGGTAGTCGAGTATCTGCACAGCCTGAATCACCGCCGGCTCGCGTTTGTGGGACACCATGTGGCGCTGGGCCCCATCGGCGAACGTGAAAAAGCTTTCGTCGAAACCGTATCCAGGTACGCGCCCGGTACGGAGTGGCGCACGGTCGCCACTCAGGACGCGCTGGAGGGCGGCCAGCAAGCGGCCCGCGAGATCCTCTCCTCCGGGCTCCGGCCCACCGCCATCATCTGCGTCAACGACATCATGGCCGTCGGCGTCCTGCGCGAGGTGCGCGAACAGGGCCTGCGCGTTCCCCAGGACATCTCCGTAACCGGATTCGACAACATTAAGCTGTCTGAGTTCAGCTACCCATCGCTCACTACCGTGCACATTCCGCGGGACCGGATCGGCCACCTGGCATTTGGCATGCTCGTGCCGGAATCGGCGAATGGTAAAGCGCCCGGGCGCGAAATCATCATCGACCCCGAACTGGTGTTGCGGGACTCCACCGGCCCGGTGCATGCCTAGGCAGCGGAGCAGGCCTCTCACTCCCGCTCTCGTCCTGCTAGCCAGTTGCATCGCGGTGCGCGCAAATGCCGCCTCAGGCTGCCAGACCCTTCCCGCCCGCAGCCGGGCCGACATCCCGGCCCTCGCAAACGCGGGCCTCGATTTCTCGCGGCAGCAGCATTACAAAGAAGCCGCCGACTGCTATCGCAAAGCCCTCTCCATCACGGCGGGCATCCGCGAGATCCAATTGAATCTTGGCCTGGCCGAATTCAAACAGGGCGACTTTCGGGCGGCCATCGCACCGCTCACTGCGGCCCTCTCGATCGATCCCGGAGATCTTCAGGCGCGCACTCTGCTGGGGATGAGCTACTACGGCGACGGCATGTACGCCAAGGCCGTCGCCGAGTTGGATCGCGCCCTGGCCGCCGATCCCCACAACACCCAATTGCACTACGTCATCGCCCAAAGCTGCCTATGGTCCGGCCAGCCCGAAAGAGCCTTGCAGGAATTCGAGTGGCTGCTCAAACAACAACCCGACTCGGCCGCGACCCATATGCTAATGGGAGAGGCGCTCGACAGTTTGGGCCGCGACCCCGACGCCATCGCCGAATTCCAGGCCGCCGCCAGCGCTTCTCCCGCCGAACCCGCGGTGCATTTCGGTCTGGGCTATCTTCTGTGGAAAGAGCGGCGGTATGACGAAGCCGAGCGCGAGTTTCGCCAGGAGTTGGCGAACGATCCGTCACATGCGCAAGCCAACGCTTACCTGGGCGACGTGCTGTTGCATCGCGACGACCCGGAGGCCGCGCTGCCATGGCTTGAAAAGGCCCGCCGCCTCGACGCGAAAATTCGCATCGCGCACCTCGATCTGGGCATCGCATATGCCGGCCGTAAAGAGTATGAGCCCGCCGCCCGGGAACTGCGCGAGGCTGTGCGCCTGGATCCCTCCAGGGCCGACGCGCATTACCGCCTGGCGCAGGTCTATCAAAGCCTGGGCCGCGCTACCGAGGCTAAAGCCGAGCGAGCCGCCGTCACGAACCTCCACGAAAAGCATAACGAGGATCTGCTGCAGCAGATTTCCGGCAAGCCGCCACGTCCGGACGCTCCATAATTATCCGAGAGCCTGGACGGCACTAGGGCACAATGGAGTATGCCCAATACCAAGATCGTCGCCACCCTGGGGCCCGCCAGCGATTCCCCGGCCGTTATCCAGCAACTCTTGTTGGCCGGCGTGGATGTGTTCCGCCTGAACGCGTCGCACAGCACGCAGACACAGCACGCCGCGCGCATTACGGAAATCCGCCGGGCCGCCGCGGAATTGGGCCGTCCGGTTAGCATCATGCTCGATCTGCAAGGGCCCAAAATCCGTCTCGGCAGCTTTGCGGGCGGCGGCTGCATGCTCGACGTCGGGGCCACCTTCACGATCACAGCGGAACTCCTTTTGGGCGATTGCCGCCGCGCCTCCACCACTTACCCCAACCTCGCCGCCGACGTAAAACCGGGCGACCGCATACTGCTGGCCGATGGAGCCATCGAGTTGCGCGTCGTCGACGTCAGCGACCCGGAAGTGCGTACGGAAGTAATCTGCGGCGGCCCAATTAGCGATCACAAAGGCATCAACCTGCCCGGCGTGGCCGTGAGCCTGCCGTCGCTAACCGAGAAGGATCTCGCCGACCTGCGCTTCGGCGTGGCGCAGGGCATCGACATGGTGGCACTCTCCTTCGTGCGCACCGCCGCCGATGTACACAGCTTGCGCGAATGGCTGCGCAGCATGCACACCGGGCCGCTGCCCGTGGTGGCCAAGATCGAGAAGCCTCAGGCTTGGGAGAACATCGATGCCATCCTGCAGGAGGCCGATGGCGTGATGGTCGCGCGCGGCGACCTGGGCGTGGAACTGGCGCTGGAAACCGTGCCGCGCATTCAGAAGTCCACAATCCTGCGCGCGCGGCACCACGGCAAGTTTGTGATCACCGCCACCCAGATGCTCGAATCCATGATCGAGAACCCCACCCCCACACGCGCCGAGGTCAGCGATGTGGCCAATGCCATCTACGACGGCACCGATGCCGTGATGCTATCGGCCGAGACCTCCGTGGGCAAGTATCCCGTCGAAGCTGTGAAGTTCATGGCGCGCATTGCCAACGAGACAGAGAATTCCATTCGCTCGGAAGGCTTCCGGAACTTGCCCGCCAGCCCCCATTTCACCTACGCCGAGATTCTGGCCGATGCCGCCTATCATGCCGCGCGCGCCGCGCACGTCGCAGCCATCGTGGTGTTCACGGCCACCGGATCGAGCGCGCGGCTGGTCTCGCGCTACCGGCCGCCGGTATGCATTTACGCCATGACGCCGCGCGAAAACGTGGGCCGCCATTTGATGGTGAATTACGCGGTGCAGCCGGTGCTGGCCGCCGACGTGGCATCCACCGACGAGATGCTGGCGCTAATGGACCGCATCCTGACCGAGCGCGGGTACTTGAAAGTCGGCGACTCCGTGGTCTTCCTGGCGGGCCAGCCGGTGGGCCGTCCAGGTACCACCAACCTGATGAAGCTGCACCGCATCGGCGATACGTAGGAAAGCACCGTAGCTTTATGCGGGCCTGTCCCCGTCATTTCACTCCGCCGGCCTTCAGGTTCAGGAGCCGCGGGTAAGCGCGTGTAGCCGCGTGCGCAGAGTGTAGCCTGTGGGTTAACACTTGTCGAAGCGCGAAATCCGCTTGAGCGGATCCCGGCGCGGGGGAAGGCAAGGGCGGGCCAAAGCCACGGGCGCGGGTCGCCGTCCATCAAGCGAAGCCAAAACAAACGCTTCCTCCGCCACCTCTCGGCGGCGCTCCATCTGGTCGTCATTCAAGCCGGTTCAAGCCGGCTTGAGCGGCGTTTTTGCGTCAGATTATCATTTTAGGCGGCCTCCGGTTCCGCGGGAATCGGGTCCGGATCGGGATTTTGGGGCAGATCGGGCTCGATGCCTCCGTTTGGAACGCCGCTCGACCGGGGGGATTGGGTTCGTTCGGTTTCTTCAGATTTTGGGTTCTGCGCAGGGCTATCCGCTTGACGCGGCTGCGTTTCGGCGGCTTCAGCATCTTCAGCGCCCTCATCATGGGGCGGGGCGGCAGTTTCGGCATCGGTCTTTGCTTCAGATTCGGCTTCGGCGAGGCGGGCGCGTCGGTCAGCCTGTAACATGGACAGGTCGCGAAGGGCGCGGGAGAACTCACGCTGCAGGCAACCCTCATAGCGCATCAGCTTGGAGAAGGAGTTGTAGTATGCGGAGTCGCCGTGGAAGGCCCAGGCCAAGGGGTTGGAGCGGCCGGCCTTGTTGAACTGCTCCGGCATGGGGTTGGTTTCGGCCTGATAGTGGAACAGGCCGGCATCCAGGTAGCGGACGGAGCGCAT
>Ga0302324_100020337_pt1 | contig 12987 bp, 8 predicted proteins | sample Palsa_T0_1_FD_201949 | JGI IMG/M metagenome (GOLD analysis project Ga0302324, IMG submission 201949) | Peat permafrost microbial communities from Stordalen Mire near Abisko, Sweden - Palsa_T0_1 | ecosystem: Environmental > Terrestrial > Soil > Palsa > Peat permafrost | place: Sweden: Abisko...
CCTCGACGCCGCCCATGCCAAGGGCATCGTGCACCGCGACATCAAGCCTGCGAATATTTTCGTCACTGAGCGCGGACACGCGAAGATTCTCGATTTCGGTTTGGCGAAAGTAACGGCTCAGAACGCCAGATCCAGCGGGAACACCGAAACGGAGGTCGCGCCCGATCAGTTGACCAGCCCCGGCGCGATGCTCGGGACAGTTGCGTATATGTCGCCGGAACAGGTGAAGGCGAAGGAACTCGACTCCCGCACTGACCTGTTTTCCTTCGGCTCGGTACTTTACGAAATGGCGACGGGCAGGCTGCCATTCGACGGCGCAAGTTCGGGTGAAATCTGCGGAGCTATCCTGCACCAGGAGCCAGCTACGCTTTCATCATTGAATCCCAACCTCCCTGCTGGACTGGAACGGATTGTGCGTGAAGCGCTGGAGAAAGATCGCGAGCTGCGCTATCAGCATGCCTCCGACATGCGTGCGAATTTGCAACGCCTGAAACGCGACACAGACGGCGGCACGCTAGGAGGCTCCGCATCTGCCTTCACCACATCGCGCGGTGGGAGCGCAGTTCTTGTCCGGGACCGGAACCTCTTTCGCAGGTTTGCACCCGCTGCGGCGGTGGCCGTGGCGCTGATATGGGGCGCGCAGCATTACCGCAGCCTGCATTGGGCCCGGACAGAAGCCCTGCCCAAGATTTCGGAGTTCGCCGATAAGGGAGACACCGGCGCTGCCTTCGCGCTCGCATCTAAGGCCGAGAAATACATCGGAGATGACCCTGCGCTCAAGAAACTCTGGGCACAGATTTCCTATCCGATCTCGTTGGAAACGACACCACCTGACGCTGACGTGTACCGGAAAAACTATGGGGATGAGAACGCTTCTTGGAAATTCGTAGGGCGTAGTCCACTGAACGATGTCCGCGCGCCCCAGGGCAACTTCATCTGGAAACTGGAGAAGCCAGGATTTGGAACGGTATTTCGCACGACCACGGGTCTGTTTGGACGCTGGGTGCCAACCTCTCCCGGTGGACCTCGACAGAAAGCAACGGTCGTTCTCGACGAAGAAGGAAAAATTCCACCGGGTATGGTGAGAGTCTCACTGCCGCCAAAGTATCCGCAAGAATTGGTGATACCTGGTTACGAAGGCATCCCCGTACTTGCCTTGGGTGATTTCTGGATCGATCAGTATGAGGTGACGAATCGGCAATTCAAGGCTTTCGTCGATCATGGTGGATATCAAGAACGAGCATATTGGAAACAGGAGTTCCGCGAGAACGGCAAGAAGCTGACGTGGGACGAAGCGATGGCGATGTTCCACGATGCGGCAGGCCGAACCGGCCCGAAAGACTGGATTCAGGGGGAATACCCGAAGGGACAGGACGACTTTCCCGTGACCGGCATCAGTTGGTATGAGGCCGCAGCCTACGCGGAGTACGCGGGCAAGAGCCTGCCTACGATCTATCACTGGAATCGTGCGGCTGGGCCCATATCTGCGCCCTTCATCGTGCCGGCAAGCAACTTTGGCGGTTCTGGCATCGAGCGAGTCGGCAGCCACCTCGGAATGAGCCCCTGGGGCAACTACGACATGGCTGGAAACGTGAAGGAGTGGGCATGGAGCGAGGCCGAACCTGGCAAACACTATGTTCTGGGCGGTGCCTGGGACGAGCCTAACTACATGTTCATTGACCCTGATGCACAAACGCCATTCCTGCGCGCTTCCAATGTGGGGTTTCGCTGCGTTAAATACATTGATCCGGCATCGCTTTCCCAGGCAAGCGATCCGGTTATGTCTCCAAGGCGCAACCTGAGTCAGGCGAAGCCGGTTTCGCAGGAGTTGTTCCTTGCGTATCGCGGTGCATATTCTTACGACCAGACTCCGCTAAATGCCAGCGTAGAACACTTAGAGAGTGGCGATGATGCTTGGACGACAGAGAGAATCACCTATCCGGCAGCCTATGGAAATGAGAAGGCTGTCACTTATTTATTTCTTCCCAAAAAAGGGAAGCCGCCATTCCAGACGGTGATCTTCTTCCCCGGCTCAAACGCGCTCCTGTTGCGCACGTTCTCGCTGTATTCCACCGCAGCCCTGGATGCGATTTTGAAGAGCGGACGAGCCGTCCTGTATCCCGTGTACAAGGGGACATACGAGCGGGGCGATGGCATGGAGGATGATACGGCGAACATGTCGAGCACCTGGCGGGACCGTGTGATCATGTGGGCGAAGGATGCATCGCGAGCGATCGATTACGCCGAAACGCGTCCCGAGTTGGATCATGAGAAGCTCGCATACTACGGATACAGCTGGGGGTCGGTAATGGGCGGGCTTATTCCAGCCCTGGACACTCGGATTAAAGTGAACCTGCTGGCTCTTGGCGGCCTCCAGTATGAGCGATCGCTGCCCGAGGTTGACATCATTAACTTCTTGCCCCACGTGAAGCAGCCTACGCTGATGCTGAACGGACACTATGACTTCTATTTTCCCGTGGTTTCGAACCAGGAGCCGTTTTTCCGGCTGCTAGGTTCGCCCAAAGACCAGAAGAAACATCTGATTTACGAAACCGGACACAACATTCCACGCAACGATCTGATCAAAGAAAACCTCAATTGGCTCGATCAATATTTGGGACCGGTGAATTGAATATTTGTCGGTCTCGGTCACTCTATGAATGCAGGCGCAAGCCTCTGTAACCAGGCGGGTACACTCAGAAGCCGGTCGATGAGGGATAAGGCGATATTTCAACAGTTAGGGCTCAGTGCTGACAATCGGCTGAGGAACGTCGGTCAAACGGTCCACTTTGGTGAAACCATTCGAACGTGACGATGGCACTCTTCGGGCGGGGAACTTCCACTCCTGAAAGCCGATACCGGAAAGTCGTTTGGTACTTACGAATCGAACGAACGCGGCAACGAATTGCTGCGCGGTTTACTTCCCATGAGAACTGCTGAACGCGAACCGGCTGGCCAGAAGCTGGCCTTCATCGCTGTCGAGCGGCTCCAATGCGATCTTCATGATCATCACTTCCCGCAGCCAGGTGTTCTTGACCGTGAAGTAGTAGGACTGTCCGGCTTCAGCGGTGAAGTGCGCAGCGGCCGACTGATGGTGGGCGCCGAATCCGACGAAGGACTGCCAATTGGCGCAGAGATGGTGTTCACCGGGCTCGACGGTCAGGTAGAAGTAGGAATTGCCATGGTTCGCTCCCACCCAGGTTCCGTCCAACCCGATGTGCGTGATCGGCAAGGGCCGGGATTGGAATTGTGTGTCGTCTTCCACGAAATAGATCACCGCCTTGCCAGGCTCCGGCTGGGCGGCGGGGTGCTGGGACTTTTCCGTCTTGACATCGAACTTGATGTCGACTGTGCCGCAGCCTGAGGCCACGGCCGTGCTTGTGGAAGCGTTTTGGGCAAAGGCAGTGGATGCTAGGAGGAAGGACGAGAAGAAGAGAGTCGCGACCGTTGCTTTCATCGTGCTACCTCCGAAGCCTAGATTGAGATGGCTTGAAAACTAACATTTTAACTCGATGGTGGAAGAGGGTGCGCCCATTGTCCCGCGCGGCAGGCGCCATAACCCCGGAAAATACTACAACGATTCCATTGGTTGACTCCCGCGTGGCGATAATACGATCTGTCTTGACGCGAGGCGCGACACACTGCGGGTCTGCCACCGGGCTTGCGGTGATTCTACTGGCGTTAATGAGTACTATGGAGATTTGTTCGCCAAGTGTCTTGAGGGCTAACCTCTTCGCGTTCGATTCGGAGGCGCTCCGGTGAAGTTTCTCTCGCTCGGCATAACCATCATGTTTGCTCTTACTGTGCTTGCGGCCTCGAAACACGTATCGGCCCAGTCATCGAGTGAACATGATAAACAGGAACTGGAAAGGCTCGAAAAAGTGTGGAATGAGGCCCACGAGCATGGAGACGCCGATGTTTTGCAGAGTTTATGGGCAGATGATGTTGAAGTTGATGTGCCGAAAATGCCAGTGATGGGCAAAACAGAAGTGATGGCCTTTGCGCGTTCGGGACGCATGAAGTTCCTCCGCTACGCGACTTCCGACATAAACATTCGTGTCTACGGAGATGCAGCCGTTGTAACCGGTCGTCTGCAACGAACTCGAACACTCAACGGGCAGGAGCTTTCGGATGACTGGCGGTTCACGAAGGTGTATACACGCCATGCGCAAACGTGGCTAGTAGTTTCATTCCATGCCTCCGAAGCTGCCAAACCGAACTGAGCCTAGCGTTGATGAAATCCGGCAATTTCGCTCACAATCCAGCGCCTTTTCACGGCGCACCGTCACGCCAACTATCAGACGCTCGGAGGGGGGGGTGGCTTTTTTCTCGGCCCTGGCCATGGGAAGGATGATAAGAAAGGTTGTGGGCAGAGGAATAAGCACCGGAACCAAGGCCAACCATGGCAAAGGCTTGGGGACGAAGAGGACGACTAGAATCTCTGCCGCCCCGACCAGCAGAAGAATCAACATCATCCTCCCTGACCACTTCAGATTCTGGCGATTTATCCGCATGAGTCTCCTCCACGCTGGTAGCCCCGGCAAACTCTGCACAGTATCCGTGCAAGCTTGTCCAACAAATGGATTTTACAGGATAGTTGACGTAAGGCGATTACGCTCACCGAGAACGGCCCCGACCTTCGGCCAAGTCAAAACGCATAATCGCGATGTTTCGCCAACTGTTATACTGACCACTTAAAACGAAAATATTTCGCCTCGCCTGTCGAATTCCTTACTCCGCGACGACTATAGGATGAACAATTCAGCGGCGCTGAGTCGCCTGCCGCAGGCGAGCGTCAGACCGTCTTAGAAGATTAGGGAGACGCAATGAGAAAGCTCAAGATTTTCGAACATATCTCGCTGGACGGCGTGATCCAGGCCTCCGCCGATGAGAACAATTTCCCCTACGGCGATTGGTCAGCGCCCTATCGGACCCCCGCTGGCAGAGAAGCACTCCTCGCGAGGTATGGCGAGAAGTTTGATCTGCTTCTTGGCCGACGCACCTACGATGGCTTTTCGGCCTTCTGGCCGAAGGCGCCGAGCAGTCCTATGGCTGACCGTCTCAACGCGGCGAAGAAATACGTCGTGACCCACCGGCCGGAAAGCCTGGAATGGGGCCCGTTCGAGGGCGTTGGGCCGAACCTCGCCGAGGAAATTCGACGCATCAAGTCGCACGACGGCCCCGACCTGCTCCTTATGGGCAGTTCAACCCTGACATCGACGCTGCTCGAACACGGTCTTGCGGATGAGGTCGTGCTGCTCGTCGATCCAGTCCTGCTGGGCACGGGGAAGCGCATTTTTGCAGAGGGTACTCCGGCACGCGCATTCGAGCTAGCCAGCACGAAGGCTATGCCGACAGGCATCGTTATCAATTCCTACAAGCCCGCTGGGCCTTTGAAGAACCAACCATAAGGAGCAGCGCAATGCGTGTCAGACTGATGTAAGCAGGCGATGGCGCGTTTTGACAGGTTTTGAGTGATGATCCGGGGACTTCCATCCGCAGGAGTGAACCGCGCCGACGCTCCGTGGGTTTGCCGTGTTCGTCTCCTGGATCATTGGTAATGTGATAGGACATCCTCGGCCACTCGCAAGCTTGTATCGAAGCTGCGGCCCGCTGTTGGAGGATTCTCGAGATGGGCAGAGCGGAATTCGGTGGGTAAGAAGTTCCATGAGGAACCGCGGAGCGTGTGCCGCTCGCAGCTTGGCGACCGCCGGGCGCTGCCATCGGAGGGAGCGGAATCGTAGTTCTCCACGCCGCAGTCCTCGGTCCACACCTCGACGTTGCCGACGGTATCGAACAGACCAAAGGCGTTGGCCCGATAACGACCCACGGCTGAGGTAAACAGGGCTCCATCGTTGCAAGTGACACCTTTTTTCCATTGTGGAAACCGCGCGTTGGTGGTTACATCGCGGACGTTGCCGTATTGACAAACATCTTCGGCGGCCGAACCCCAGGGATACGGGGTAGACGAGCCAGCCCGGATCGCATATTCCATTTCCGCGGCAGTGGGTAAGCGATAGGGCTTTCCTGTCTCATGCGAAAGCCAATCCGCATAGGCCCGAGCGTCGTTCCAGCTCAGGCACACTACCGGCTCATCATCGCCCTGCTTGTAGCCCGGATCGCGCCAACTGGTGCCGGCTTTCCAGCCTTTCTCGCTTCCGCCCTTATAGGCCCAGCAAGCGACCGGAGTCCCAAGTTCGGTCGGCTGAAAGGGGATGGGGGTGTCTTTCTCGGCGTCGGTTTTGTAGCCAGTTGCGGATGCGAATCTGGCAAACTCGCCTCGCGTTACCGGATACTTCCCAAGGGCAAAGCGGCGCACGCTGACATCGTGCACAGGACCCTCATTTTCTTCGCGGCCGGCTTCGTCTTTCGGGCTGCCCATAGCGAACTTGCCGCCAGGCAAAACCACCATTTCCGGACCCTTGCCGCCAGAAGCGAGGGAATCGCGATATGTGTGTCCTGGGACGAGGGCGGCGCTGTCAGCGTTCGCTTTGTTGGCCTGGACTTTCTGCGGAGACATTTCCCCATAACCGTTCGACTGGGAGTGCAACGTCGCGACCATGAAATTGGACGCGATCACGAGGGCGAGAGCTCTGTTCCGTGAGCACATGTGGTCTCCAAGGAGAATGGTTAGACTGACGAGCGACGCACGGATAGACGAACCGACACCGTCGGGGTTAGCGTGCACTGCAAAGAGAAGCCAACCCGCGTTCGGGAAGTGCCAGTCGCGACACCAGCTTAAAGGGTAGGGTCACTGAGTGCAAAAGAGATTGCGCCATTTGAGACGATTCCGTGCTGGTAGCGGCTCGTGTAACTTCCGGTGCCGACAACACACCGAGAATCGTCGCATGTTCTCTAACGTGCTGCACAGGCTGTAATTGCGCCCACGCATGGCTCTGACTTCTGGCACGAGACTTGGCCCCTACGAAATCCAATCGCCGCTGGGCGCGGGCGGGATGGGAGAAGTGTATCCCGCGTTGACACGCGCCTTGATCGTACTGTGGCGATCAAGGTTCTGGCTTCTCATCTTTCTTCTTCGCCGAACTGAAACAGCTCATGGAGCGCGAGGCTAGAGCCATTTTCGTCCCTGAACCATCCAAACATTTGCCATCGTTGTGACATTGGCTCGCTGGATGGCACCGACTACCTAGTGATGGAGTTTCTGGAAGGCGAGACTCTGGCCGAAAGACTGCGTAGAAGCGCGATTCCGCTGAACGAAGTCTACAAAATCGGCATTGCTATGGCTGAGGCGCTGGCAGTCGCGCACCGGCGTGGCGTTGTGCATCGCGACCACAAATCACGTTCCAGAAGCCGACCTCCCGGGTCCCGACCAAGTGCTAGCGCATATTGAAGCTGTTTCACTCGCTATTCGGTACTCGGAACTCGCTACTTCTTCAGCCCGCCCGTGAAATTCGTCACCACGGTAACGGACTGGCTCACCTGCTGCAAAATGCGATCGAGCAGAATCTTTTTGCCGTCGGGAGCCACGTCATAGAAGAACTGCGGCGGCGGGGACCAGTTGGCGAGGATCTGTTGCGCCGCGCCGAATTGCGGAGCCCCGCCCGTATCCCTTACCGGAACAGCGAAAAGACTGAAGGAAGTATCCAGGTAGTACAGCTCTTTTCCGTCATGGCTCCAGGAATTAAAGAATCCGCTGTTGGATTAGACCTGCCATTTCGCTTGCCCGCCGCGGAAGGGCACCACATAAACTTCCGGGAACTAAGCGTTAGCAACGTTTTGACCTTTTGACCGGTGGTCGGTGAGCGTAACCGCGATTTCTCGCCAGTCATTGCCGGATCGCGGCGGACAACACCTCGGCGCAACCATTATTAATAGGGGCGCTCAGCTAAACTCGCCTTGCCCTGAGCCACGAATATCCTCCGCACCACGCGGCACAATACACGGTTGATACTCCCTACGCCTGAAGGCGGGGGATTCTAGTCGCCTTACGGCGACCTTAACTGGTTCAACCAAGATTGCTGGCTATCGCCAGACTTACATCTTGTCCGCAGTCGTTTAGCGTCTCCACGTATCCCGAGGCGACGAGTTGTCGTAAACCTTCGTCTTTGAAGCATCGACTTGGCTAGCTTGGTTTTCGCCAGACCAACGACGCTGAGCGACAACTATCCAGTACGGAGCAATCTAACGCAAGCAAAATCGTCGGCTTATATCCCCATGCCTGAAGGCAGGGGCTTTACGCCGACTTCGGTAAGCGGGAAATCGACAAACACCAAGAGCACCCGCTTATCTTTTGCAAGATACGCGTATCACCTCGCTCTCACTTCGTAAAAATATCGTGATCTTGGTCATATTTTTTCTCGACCTTCTGAGCCTCACCCGCCATTTCATCTGCGTCTTTCTCCAACCGCTTGGAGGTAGCGGACTCGTCAGAGCGACGTTCCTTTGATGGCTGTTGCTGTGAACTCGTTGAGTCCTTCTTGATATCCGGCATAGTGCACCTCTCGCTTGATTATAAACAATTGACCGCTGGTCAATGCGTGCAATAGAGATGGTACAACAACCATCCTGTCGAACTGCTCCCAACTCCACGGCTTTCATTGACTTGCCTATTCCACCCACGTAAGATTTGCCCCTGATGATCGGAGAGACTATCTCGCACTACCACATCGTCGAAAAACTCGGCGCTGGCGGCATGGGAGTGGTGTACATGGCCGAGGACACGCGGCTCCGACGGCAGGTCGCGCTCAAGTTCCTTCCCGCCGAAGTATCGCGCGACGCCCTCGCGATTGAGCGATTTCAGCGCGAAGCACGTTCAGCGTCGGCTCTCAACCACCCGCACATCTGCACCATTTACGACATCGGGGAGGATAAAGGCGTCCATTACATCGCGATGGAGTTGCTGCAGGGGCAGACCCTCAAGCACTTCATTGAGAACCGCAGGCTCAAGGTAGAGGAGGTGCTGGACCTCGGAATTCAGATCGCAGACGCGCTCGACGCCGCCCACACCGCTGGCGTGGTGCACCGCGACATCAAGCCCGCCAATATTTTTGTAACCGCACGTGGGCAAGCTAAAATCCTGGACTTTGGGCTGGCAAAACTGGTGTCTAGCGGGCAACCGGATGGAGCCACCATGACGGAAAACGGCCTGACCAGTGCGGGCATGACGGTCGGCACAGTTGCGTACATGTCGCCGGAGCAGGTGCGCGGGGAGCAACTGGACGCACGCAGCGACCTGTTCTCATTCGGGGTAGTGCTCTACGAGATGGCGACTGGCGCGGTGGCGTTTTCCGGTAATACTTCGGGTCTTGTGATCGACGCCATCTTGAACCGAGCTCCGCTTCCGCCGACGCAGCTCAACCCCGAGCTTTCCCCAAAGCTGGAAGAACTCATCAATAAGGCGCTGGAAAAGGACCGCGAGTTGCGCTGCCAATCGGCGGCTGAACTGCGCTCCGATCTTAAGCGCCTTAAGCGCGACTTGGACTCTAGCCGGACGGCGCGGACCGTCGTCCCGGTGCAGGCCGGGCCACCGCCGTCGAAACCGCTGGTCTTGCGAAAGACAAGGAGTCGCCTTGCGGCCATCGCATTATCGGTTTCGGCGGTGATCCTCAGCGCAATCGCCGGAGCTTGGGTTGCGCGCCGGCAATCGATCATGGAGCCGCCCCTTTACCATCAGTTGACGTTCCGCCGTGGCACGATTCGCATGGCCAAGTTTTCTCCCGACGGACAGACGGTGGTTTACAGTGCGGCTTGGGAGGGAAATCCATCCAGGCTGTTCTCCACCCGCCCGGAGAGTCCGCAATCGCGCGACCTTGAACTGGCTGGTGCCGAGATCGAGTCCATGTCATCCACTGGCGACATGGCGGTGCTGATCGGCAGCCGGCAAGTACGCTCCTACATCCATGTAGGCACCCTGGCCCGTGTCCCATTGTCAGGCGGCGGTCCCCGGGAGATTCTCAACGACGTGCAGTGGGCCGACTGGTCGCCCGACGGCAAGAACCTGGCTGTGGTCCGGGACGTCAGTGGCAAGAATCGCCTGGAGTATCCCGTCGGCAAGCTGCTGTACGAGACCGGGGGGTGGATCGGGCATCCACGAATTTCGCCGGACGGCGACCGCGTCGCCTTTCTCGACCATCCGCTCGAGGGAGATGACGGTGGCTCCGTTGCCGTGGTCAATTCCAAGGGCGAGAAAAAGACTCTAACCCAGGACTTCTACACTGCGCAGGGTCTGGCCTGGAGCGCCGACGGCCGGGAGATCTGGTTCACAGCGGCAACCTCCGGCCTGGACAAGGTGCTTTATGCCATCGAGGCGACCGGGGGCAAGCCCAGACTGCTGGCACAGGCTCCTGGGGATTTGCTTCTTCACGATGTTTATCGCGACGGGCGGGTGCTGCTCGCACGCGACAATTCACGGCGAGGACTAATCGGCCTGCGTGCAGGCGAAAACGCTGAACGTGACCTGTCGTGGTTCGACTGGTCCTACCCTGCAGATTTGTCCAGCGACGGAAATGTGCTCCTGTTCCGCGAAGAGGGCGCCGGTGGCGGGCTCAGCTACAGCGCCTATGTCCGTGCTACCGACGGCTCGCCTGCCATTCTTCTGGGCGAGGGCCGGGCTTTTGCCCTATCACCCGATAGGCAGTGGGCACTGTCGACGTCAGTGACGGCCCCCACGCAGTTAGTCTTGCTTCCCACCAAGGCCGGTGAGCCCAAGCCATTCCCGCCGAGCAATGTAAACCACGTGGACGGCCGCTGGCTGCACGATGGCCAGAGCTTCATCTTCTCGGGCAATGAACCTGGGCACGGCGCTCGTCTTTACCTGCATAGAAGCAATGCTGCTCTGGCACCGATTTCTCCGGAAGGGGCCAATGCATTGGCCTACAGCATCTCGCCTGATGACAGGCTCGTGGCCGCTGTCGGCCCCGATCAGAAGGGATACATGTACCCGCTGGACGGCGGCGAGCCGCGTCTGATTCCCGGCTTCGGTACCGGTGAACTTCCCATCAGCTGGAGCTCTGATGGCCGCTTCGTTTACGTCTATGGCACCGCGGAAATGCCGGCTGTGGTGGTAAAGATAGACGTAACATCAGGCCAGCGCAGCGAGTGGAAAAGGCTCCGTCCCGCTGACCCGGCGGGCGTGGAATTTATCGGCCCAATCCTGCTCACCCCCGACGCCAAAACCTACGTCTATGGCTATCGCCGACAGCTAACAGACCTCTATCTGGTAACAGGACTGCGGTAGAAATTCTCAATGATCCTGTGATCGCTTTCTTGGCTTCAATAGGTTCGCATCTTGTTTGCGTACTCGGCGCAAGCTTCAAACAAAGGGGGCCGTCAACCAGCGGTGGCGCAACAGAAGGGCGCCCCGACTTCACTGGTCTTCTGAATCTCTGAATCGATTCAGAGTTGGCTGACCGCTCAACGCGAATTTGCGCCGGTTGCAGAGGGAGAGGTCCGCGGTTGCAGCCAGTTGAGAATTTCTTTTTCGAGCGCGATGCGATGATCGGAGAAGGGGTGATCCGTGTCCATCGAGATAGTGGTCACATCCGCCGGGTGCAAACGACCGAGAGCGGCAACCAACTCTGTGCCTTGGCAATCGGGAGTGTCGTATTTCGCGCTCAAGACTAGAATCGGCACGTTCCTGATTCGCTCCGCGCTGGTTTCAAGACGCCAGTCGTAGCCGGGCGCCAGAATTTCCTTTGCCATATCGATGTCGGTGTAACCACCCATCCTGCCTTCGTCGTCGTCAAAAATGCTGTGAGCTACAGCAGCGAATTTCTCTGGAGGCACGTCGAAAATCGGGATATCCTGCGCCGGATTCCACGGTGCGAGCAGTACGATTGCGGCAATGTTCGGGTGTGCGGCTGCAACGCGCGCCGCCGCGAAGCCTCCGTAGCTGTGCCCAATCACGATGAGGCGTTGCGTATCAATGTGAAACTTGGCAATGACGGCGGGATCTTGCAGGAAAGCAAGCGCGGAAATTCCGTCGTCGACACCGCCAGCTTGCGTGAACCTTCCCGGACTACCCCATGAACCGCGGTAATGAAAAGAGAGCACGTTGTATCCGGCGCGGCGGAGGGTTTGCGCGATGTCCAGGTTTTGTTCATTGCCGGGGGTACCGTGAAGATTGAGAACGGTAGGATGGTTTCCGGAGCCTGCTGCCGCGTACATCACGCCGTTCATCAACACGCCGCCGCTGGGAATCCAGACGGCTTCATTGCGCGTTGGGTTTGCAGCGTCGCGCGGCGGATCGCCGAAGATGGCGCTCGGAACATTGCTGGGCTGGCTCTGAGCCAATATCGGCAGTTGCAAAGATGGGAACGCACTCACTATCGCGCACCAAAAAATCAGAATTTGTCTCTTCATCGTTATTATCCTAAGACGAGGAAGTCAGAATATCATTCGCTTGGCTCGGTAAGTCGGCGGTGGGGAAGTTCAATGTGCTCATTTTCGATCTGACTACGAACAAATTTGTGGATAGTTGCTGTTAACAGGCCATAGCGCGTTTTGACCTTGCTCAGTGAGTGAAACCGCGATGTTTCAACAGTTTGGTGCTATTCTCTTTCCTGCTGACCTGCCCAATGAGATCGGAATCGACCAACCCTGGCACGAAATTGTTTACTACTCTTGCGTTGTTGGCTATTGCGCCCATTGTGCCCGGCACTCCACCCGCGGCTCGAACTCAAACTGCCGAAGGGCGGCCTTTGGTGCAGACGGTCGAGGGTCCGGTCCTGGGCGTCGAACGTGAAGGGGTTAACGTATTTACTGCCATCCCTTACGCCGCGCCGCCGGTAGGACCGCTGCGCTTTCGTGCGCCCCAGCCGCACGCTCACTGGACCCAACCTTTGGAAGCGAACCGGGAAACGCCGGCATGCCCCCAGACGGCGGGTGCGGCAATCGGCAAACCGAGCGAGGACGAGGACTGTCTGTTTCTCAGCGTTTGGGCGCCCGCGGGACCTGCGAGCGGCAAGCGGACGGTGATGCTTTGGATTCACGGCAGCGGCGAGAAGGGTTACGGCGGCTCGCCTTTCT
>Ga0302324_100020338_pt1 | contig 12987 bp, 7 predicted proteins | sample Palsa_T0_1_FD_201949 | JGI IMG/M metagenome (GOLD analysis project Ga0302324, IMG submission 201949) | Peat permafrost microbial communities from Stordalen Mire near Abisko, Sweden - Palsa_T0_1 | ecosystem: Environmental > Terrestrial > Soil > Palsa > Peat permafrost | place: Sweden: Abisko...
GGCGCGCAGCGGGCTGCGCATTGTGGACCTGATGCATCCCGACCTGCTGAGGACGCACATCGAGGCTGCGTGCCAGGAGAAGAACGCCATTGTGCGCGCCTTGTTTGGCGCGGCGCCGCTCGACCCGGCCAAGATGTACGACGAGTACGCGGCGGCGGCTGAGAAGGTGCGCCCGTTTGTGGCCGACACCGGGCGACTGCTGCACAACATTCTCTCTGCGGGCGGCAGCGTGATGTTTGAGGGCGCGCAGGGAACGATGCTGGACATCGACCACGGCACCTACCCGTTTGTGACGTCGTCGTCGGCCACGGCGGGCGGCGCGGCAACGGGCACCGGCGTGGGACCGACGGCGATCGGCACCGTGATCTCCGTGACCAAGGCGTATGTGACGCGCGTGGGCGAGGGGCCGTTCCCGACGGAGATCATGGACGCGGTGGGCGAGCATCTGCGGGCGCGCGGCAACGAGTACGGCGCGGTGACGGGTCGGCCGCGGCGCTGCGGATGGCTCGACATTCCGCTGTTGCGCTATTCAAACCAGGTGAACGGCGCGGAGTGGCTGGTGATCACCAAGCTCGACGTGCTGGATGAACTGGCCGAGATTCCCATCTGCGTGGGCTACGACCTGAATGGCCGCGTGACGGACGAGATTCCGGCCGACGTCGAGGGGCTGGAGGCGATCAGACCGGTCTACACCACGCTCAAGGGATGGCAGGAGTCGACCGAGGGGATCACCGAGTTTGAGCGGCTGCCGGCGGCCGCGCGCGAGTACCTGCGCTTTCAGGAGCGGGAGAGCGGGGCGCGCATCGGCATGGTTTCAACCGGACCCGACCGCGACCAGACCATGCTGCTGCCGGAGTTTGCCGCGGCGCTTGACAGTCTCAAATAGAGCACGAGCCTGGGCGCATGAATTCCAGGCCGGAAGGAATCCGCAATCATGGTAAGTTTTACCGTTCGCATGACATTTGCCGCCGAAGACCGGGCCGATGTGGCCGAGTGGATGCGCCATCTGGCCGCCGCCTCGCGCCAGGAGCCGGGTTGCGTGCACTACATTCCACACCAGGTGGAGGACGACGCCGACACGTTCATCATTTACGAGCAGTATGTTGACCAGAAGGCGCTGGCCGCGCATCGCGAGACGGCGCATTTCAAGCAACATGCGGTGGGCGGGCTGTTCCAGCGGATGCGCCAGCGCAGCGTGGAGAATCTGCTGGCTCTGGCCTGAGCGGCTTCACTGCGCGCCTATGCTGCTTTCGAAGGCTACGGGATTGCGTCCAACCGATTGACAGACCAGAATGGCGCGCGAGTCCATTCATGAAAAATTGTTTTGCGTGTGCGGTACGTCGCGCGAAAACGGATTGACCTGCGGCCCCGTTCAGGGCTAACATCCGATACGCCCATGTTCCGAGCTCAAATCACCTGGCGGATGCAGCGAAGCCGAGTCGCGGCTTTCGGCCTGATGCTGGCCATTTCGGCCTCGGCCACGGCCTTGCAGGCGGGCATGCCCCGCGCGGAAAAGCATGAGAGCCGCCATGAAATCGACCAGCTCGAGGAGCAGTGGCGCAACGCCGTGCTGAAGGCGAATACGTCTGCCATGGATGCGCTGCTGGCCGATGACTACATGGCGATCACCGCAACGGGCACCATTCAGACAAAAGACCAGGCCCTGGCCAATTTGCGCGCCGGGCTCACCCATTTCACCGAGATGGATCTATCCGACCGCAAGGTGCGCTTTTATGGAAGCACGGCGCTGGTAACCTCTCGCGCCCAGGTGAGCGGCGCCACTCCGGAGGGCAAACTGACCGGCGCTTATCGCTATACGCGCGTGTATGTGCGCGACGCCAGGGGACAATGGAAGATTGTCAGCTTTGAGGCCAGCCCGATCCGTGAGCCGGGTGCGCACAAGTAGATCAGGCTGTGGAACATACAACCCAGGTAACCTTTGGCGGGTTACTACATAGTTCCGGAAAAAACCACTGGAAATTGTTTGCTGGGGGGAATCTGTCGTATGCTGAGACATGGTAAACGCCGCTTTCGGCTGTAAGTTCCCAAGCTGGGGTAAAATGTGGCGTAAAAAGCAAGTTGGTTTTTGTGTCGCTCCGTGATTTGGCCGGAAGTTTGACTTGGCCGGAAGTTTGATTGCTCTCAAGGTGGACTGATGACCGGCAGGACTTGCTCGTAGGGCAAACAGGAAAGCCGGCGGTCTGTTTTGAGAATTGGTAGACAGAGGTCAATGGCATGAAGGCCGCTCAATTAGCTACGCTGCGATTTCTCGCGCTGCTGTTCCTGTTGCCAGGACTGGCCGGGCTGGTTGTGTCTGCCATGATGTCTACAAACTACCTTGATAATCTTCCCCGCACACCGGAGGGGGCGCGGATCATTCCGCGGACGATCTCCGGCGAGGAGGTCTTCCAGACTCAGGAAGAGGATCGGCGGCTCGATCTGCTGGAATATACGTCGGTGGGCGTCTTCGTGATCGGGCTGGGCCTGAGCCTGGTTTACCTGGAACGCTGGGGCCATGTGCGCTCCAGCGAGCTGGACGACGACGATCTGGCTACCGCGGACCACATGGCGCGCTAAGCCGGGCTGCTGGTCCAGCCCTTTGAGTCCTTCTACAATCGCTAAATGCCGGAACTGCCCGAAGTGGAGACGATTGCGCGCGGCGTGAACGAACGCGTGCGTGGCGACAGCATTGCCGACGCATGGTTCGGATCCCACCGCGAACCATTCAAGACTCCGCCCGTTCGCCAGGCAAAAGGGCTGCAAGGGCGGCGGATTGTGGCCGTGCACCGTACCGGGAAGCATATTGTGTGCGAGCTGGGACCGGTCGAGGGCCCGTCAAGCGGTGCGGTAGAGACAATAGAAGCTCAATGGATTGTGCATCTTGGCATGACTGGGCGGCTGTTGGTTACCACTCCGGATGCGCCCTTGGCGGCTCACACGCACGCTCGGCTCTCGCTTGAGAGCGGCCGCGAAGTGCGCTTTGTGGATCCTCGCCGGTTTGGGCGGCTCGAGTTCCGCGACCTGCGCGGGGCGACAGGTTTCGCGGGGCCGGGCGCCGAGCCACTGGCCATCGATAAAGACGATTTCAAGGCTTTGTTCAAAGGGCGGAAACTGGCCATCAAGGCGGCGCTCCTGAACCAGACACTGCTGGCCGGGGTGGGCAACATCTATGCCGATGAGAGCCTCTTTCGAGCCGGAATCAGGCCCACGCGGCGCGCGGGCCGACTCACGCGCGCGCAGCTGGAGCACCTGAGGCTGGCGCTGCGGGCAGTGTTGGAGCACGCCATCCGGCTGGGGGGATCGTCAGTGTCTGACTATGTGGACGCAAACGGGGTACGCGGTTTCTTTCAGCTGGAGCACTGCGTGTACCAGCGCAGCGGCGAGCCATGCCCGCGGTGCCAGACGCCAATTCGGCGGATTGTGCTTGCAGGACGCAGCACGCACTATTGCCCGGCTTGTCAGCGATAAGGCGAGATTCTACGTTTTTTGGGATTATTGGCGGGGTGGAATTCCAGATTGGAGAATCTTAAGCCAGGGGGTCGGGGGCAACTGCTTGAAACCATGGAATCTTGGAAACGGCACGCAGATTGCAATAGAGAAAGTGCCAGTGATGTACCGGCTGCTGGAGAAAACTCCGGCCAGCCCCATGAACGCAGATGCCCGGCAAGAGCAAATGCCTGAAAAAAGGCGGCCCCTCAACGAAGGGAATTACCGGCCAGGCAGCCTGTGAAAGCAACGGTGGATACTACCACCGGTAGCAGCAAAGCTGGGGAGGCCAGTGACCAGCGCAGGACAGCAAAGCGCCGCTCCATTGCGAGTGGCGCTTTCTGCATCCGGCAGCTGCCGGCAACCCACGCGCGGCCTGTATGGCAGGAGCCTTAGTCCACGATCCGAGGACGCTACAGTCTTTTCCAATTGAAGAACGAGCCTGAGCGAAGTGAAGGGCGGGCGAAGCGGGTTTTTGTCCTTTCGGGAAGAATATATTGCCATCCGTCGCCGTGGCGGTGGGAATGTGGGAATCGGTTTTATCGATTTCCAAGGTCTGTGGGAAGGGCGGAAAACACGCACTATCGTTTTCCGCGCTTTCCATAAACCGCCATTTCCACGGCCGCTTCCGCTGCGCCACGCGTCTTACGCCGATTTTCTTATCTGCTCGAACATCGCGTTCCTGGCCTGTTGCATGCGCCGTGCGGCTTCGGTGTCGCTGATGGATGCGGCCACGGGTTTCAGCGCCGCGATGGAGAGCCCGGGCCGCAGGAACCGCTGCGGGCGGTCGAGCGAGAGCAGCTTTTCCAGCGGCGAGGGCGACGTGTGCGCTGCTTCAGTACTCCCGGCGATGGAGGACTGGAAAGGCTGGGTCATGGTGGTTTCTCCCATTCGGGTCATTTTCTGAGTGCATCTACAATTGTGCGGCAGAGGCGGCTAATTATACGCGAACGGATTTCGAGGGCCTTTGGTCCTTTTGAATGAGGAAGTTGCGGTGTTTTTTGGCAAGTGGGAGCAGTTCGGCCTGAAAAATCTTTATGGGCTGTTTTCGTCGATTGATGTCCGGTGGGCGGGTGGGGCCGGTCGGATCGAGGTTCGTGGCTTCGCACCCTCACTGTTGGATGGCGCAGGCGTGGCTACCCGCCAGCTCTGTTCCCCCACCTCCCCGGTCCCCAAAGGCGAGGGTGGGCGCCCCCTGGGCAGGGCACCCTCAACAGAATAGAATCCCTCTTGGGGTCGGGGCCGCCCGCCTCGCTCCCGCGAGTTGGCGCCGCTGCGCAGGATGGGGGGTTAGCGGGCTGCGTCCATCGCGGGGATTTGGGCTATGTCGAGGGAGGAATAGACTGCTTCGGCTGCCCCGTCCCAGCTCGACTCGCGCGCACGCGGAACCGCGTTGGCGGCGAGGCGCGCGCGGAATTCCGCATCGGTGGCAAGCAGGGTCATGGCTCTGGACAGGGCAGCGATCACCGCGGCCTCACTGGCGTTGCGCGTGCCGACCACTACTCCGCAGGAGGGCGTGACGATGGCGCCTGGACCGCCGAGATCGAGGCAGACCACTGGCGCGCCGGCTGCCAGAGCCTCCAACACCACCATGCCGCCGGAGTCGTGCAGGCTGGGAAAGACCAGCGCGGTGGAGCGGCGAAACTCCTGCTGAACCTGATCGTGGCCCATCGTGGCAATCCACTCCACCGCATCGGCAATGCCGGCCTCGCGCGCCACGGACTCAAGCCATGCGCGATCGCTTCCCTGGCCAACGATTTTCAGGTTCGCATCCGGCACGGCGCGCCGGACGTCTGCGAGCGCGCGCAGCACCAGGTGCAGGCCTTTCCAATAGAGCAGCCGGCCGACGAAGAGAAACTGCGCCTGCCGGTGCGCGCCGTTGCGGCCGGCATCGACCGCGCAGTCAATGCCGATGGCCGGCTGCACAATGCACCGGTCGCGATGACGGCGCGGGATTCTGGCCAGCGTCTCGGCCGTGGTGCAGGCTATGGTGTGAGCGCGGGCGTAGGTGTGGCGCATGAGCGGATCCCACGCGAGCAGCGTATTGCCGAGGTCGCGCACGAATTCAGCGGCGCGGCCGGCCGCTGGGATGCCGGCGTGAAACTGAGGCGGCATGGTTTCTCCGCCGCCCACCGGACCGAAGATGAACGGAATGCCGAGGCCGCCCATGAAGGACGGCTGCCGGTACGACGCAAAGGTGGAGTGCTGCACGAGGTCGAAGTTCTCGCGCGCGTGGAGCTTCTTCGCCAGCCGAAATGCGGCGAGCTGCCAGAACAGGTAATAGAAATAGATGCCGCCGGGCCAGTGCTTGGCGGCGCGCGCCCAGGCGGGCAGATCGTAGTAGGAGAACGTAAGCCGCTCATGCCGGCCGTGCGCATCCGCTTCAATCGCTGGGCGGTTGTTGCCGCGGGTGAGCACATGGACGCGATAGCCGCGACGGACCAGCGCCTGCGCCCAGTTCCAGCCTACGCCGGGCTCCGAACCCTTGCCCGGCTCGCACGCATAGGCCGACAGCAGTATCTTCATCCCTGTTGAGCTCCCCCGTTGTTAGCGCGTTTTCGATCCAGGTGTTTACAGGTCACATGGTCTTCCGAGGTTCCCACCCAGGATTTCGTTCACACTCGATTCAAAAGCGCTCCAGGTCTGCGACCGTTTGAATTTGTACGTTGCTATTGAGTTTTGTGGTTTCCCAGGTCCCAAAATCGGGACCTGGGGCACCCAGCATTGGTACAACATCATGCGGTCAGCGACCTATTATGGTACGCGATTTTGAGGCGACGGAAGTGGAGCGGGCGCCGGCGCGCGCAGCCGTACCCTCCGGCAGCGCACATAGTTTGGATGCAGCCTGAGGGGGATTGATCGAAATCGGGGGAAAGAGAAAGAGCCCGGAGGGACTTGTGGTCCCCGCGGGCTCCTGCTTGCCGCGTGATCCGACGGGTTAGCCGGGGCCACGCGCGTACCTGGTTCATCCGGCCGCGAAATCGGGATTGAGGTTGGCGGTATCCCAGGTCTCAAAAGCGAGACCTGGGGCACCCATGTTCGTACTCCGGTCTGCACCCATGTTGGTGGTCTTGTCCGCACCCATGTTCGCGGATATGTCCGGACCGGTGTTCGTGGCCGTGCCGGTACAGGGACAGACGGTCAGACAACCTAGTTCACTTGCACGAAGAAGGTGACGCTGTGGACGATGTGGTTGTTGGTGGCAAACAGCGTGATTGGCACATTCTGCGAGGGAGTGCTCTTACCGGCGGTCAGAGTCACAGTGGCCACGCCGCTGACCAGGCTGTGCTGGCTCAGCGTCGCGGTTACGCCGCTGGGCAGGCCGCTAACGCTGAGCGTCACCTGGCCGGAGCCAAACGAGCTGACGCGCGCGGTCGCGACAGCCTTGCCGGATGTCATGGTGTACGCGCGGTTGTCCAAGTTCACGCTGAAGTCGGTAAACGACGGCTTGGGAGCGGCGCATGCGGCTATGGGCGAAACGGAAGAAGCGGCCCACTCGGAGTTGGAGTCGGCTCCGGTGGCGCTGCGCCAGCCGGCCAGCGAGACAAGCTTTGCATCCACAATCTTGAAGTTGTTGGGAGTGTTGGCATCGAACCAGGTGTTAGCAGTCGAATCGAGGGTGCCGGTGAAGTCCGACCAGTCGGTGCCGCTCAGGTAGGTCGCAAAGACGTTTTGTCCCGTGGACCCGTTTTCAACCACGTTGCCGGTGGACACGAGGTTTGTGGTGCGCAGGTTGTACGATTGCCCCGTCTGCCAGTTGGTGATCACGCGGCCGCCTGGCTTGCCGCCGAGGAAGATCTCGCCCTGATCGCGGTTGGTGCCTCCGTTGTTGTAGAAGACATTGTCCTTGAGCGTGACGTTTTCCGACTCGAGCAGGTTGACGCCCAGGCCGCTGGAGCAGAGGTGGCTGCTCTCGAGCGAGATTGGTCCCTCGTTGGCTTCGATCTGGAGGCTGGCCATCACGTTTCCAGACAGGGTTGCATGGCTGACGACGATGTTCTCGTTGTCAGTGTCAAACCAGAGTCCCTGCGCCTGGTTGTTATAGGAGAAGTGGTCCACCACAGTGGCGTTTCGCATCAGCATCAGCTTGGTGCCGCCCATGCCCCAGTCGTAAAGAGCTGCCTGGGCGCCGCGCCAGTTGTTGTAGTCGCTCTCGTTGAAGCTATACAGCGCGCTCTGGTCCTGGACGGCCTGGAAGCCGACGCCGCCGTTGTGGCTGCCGATCGAGTTCTGCACCGTGACGTTGGTGCTGGTATTCACAGCCAGCCCGCCCCAGTTGTTCCACACAGCCTGCACCTGGTCCACCAGCACGTTGTTGCTGGAGGTGATGGTGGCGCCGCTCTGGTTGATGCAAGTGGCCGCGTGCTCCAGCACCAGGCCGCGCAGCACCACGCTGTTCTGGCCCTGGATGTCGAGCGTTTGGGAGCGGATGGATGCCTCAACCGTGGCTGTGGCCATGACAGTGAATGGCAGAGGGTCAACGTGAATCACGCCGTATTCGTCGTTGACGAAGAAGGTGCCGGGGCGCAGGTCGCCAACCGACATGACCTGGTTGAGCGGCGTACCGTTGACGAAGACCATCTCGGTGCGCAGCCCGATGGGAGCGAAATTGTCAGGCCACCCCTCTGGCAGGGAGCAGGACGCAAGCGGAGTCCAGCCATGGGAATAGATGCCGCCGGATTCGGTCCAGCCGGTCAGCACGTCAGACCCGCTGATGACCGTAGTGCCGGTCGAAGCCGCCTGCAGCGTGATGGTGGCGCCGGTCTGGCCCGAAACATGGGGCATGTTGATGGTTTCCCGGTAGGTGCCGGGGTTGATGACGACCTGGGTGGCTATACCCTTTTTATTGTTGGCGATAGCCATACCGATCGCGGTCTGGATCGTCCTTACGGGCGAAGAAATGGAACCCGAGGCAACGTCTGAGCCAACTCGTGCATCCACGTATATGTGCGTCTTCTGGTTTTCAAGCACGTTCGCTTGTGAGTGCATGCGTACTCCGGCCATGACAGTGGCCAGAGTCGCGAAGAGGAGCGTAAACAGTCGCGTATAGCGCATTGAGGAGCCTCTGCAAAGTAACAAAGTGGGGGCCAAGGTATCCTTTGCATTGGAGAGAACAGTGCCCTGGCAGGGGCATTGTTCTCCTATTTTTCTACTGCGCAGAGAGTGTGCTTAAAGCACTTGCACTTCTGCCAGCACTGCAAGGAGGTAACTATCAGCCTTACTAAGTCGCACAGGGGCGAAGCCTCAGGGCATGCGTCGCCGTAAGCCGAACCATCGAACTACCCTAATTCTCTTAACGCCTGGATAGAGCTTGTAGCGCCTCGAGCCTGACTTGCTCATCGGCTGACTCGCCTTAGTGCTTTACCCAGAGATGTCCCGCCAGTTTCCACAACAAGTACCAGACCGCGGCACCTAACACCGCGATCAGGATCACCGCTCTTGCTGTGGCGATCCCACTCGGAACCCTGGAGGGCATGGACGGAATAATACCGGCGCGATAAAGAAGGGGCAATAGAGAAAAGTCAGTTTTTTTTCGAATTCCGGGCAACCCCAGTGTGAAAAACTGCTTCATGAGCAAAACAGCTCACTCCAAGCTAGTCTTCAAGTCCTTCAAAATTAGAGGGATATACGCAAGACCATCCGCTCGTAACCAGGAGCGCATTACGATAGTTGTATAGGACCGTGGTTTGCGTCCACGGTTTATCTATTTGTTGATCACATAAAAACGGGTACACGTGCCCGTCGATTCAGCCGGCAACAAGGACCTCCGAATCGAAGCAGGAATCTTGCTTTTATTGTCCGTTTGCGGCTTCCAGCCCGGCAAAGCTGCTGAATACCCTCAATCCCGCCACCCGATACATTGCTATGCCGCCGGTCGCTACAGGGTTATGCCGCCGCCCGGTACGCTGGAATCCCGCCACTGCATGAGTTGGAAACAGAGCAGCAACATCCATGCCGAAGGCGGGCCAGGATGTTTAACTAACGAGTAACTGACGGGTGGCCGGTTATCCGCCCGGAACTCTGGAATTTGTCCTGAGTCGGCGCAACTCATTTCAGCGGCGATGAGACCTTGCCACGACTCGAGACTCCATCAATCTAGGAAGTATTATCTTCTCCATGATCGTGTTGGGCGGGGTCGATTCCGCATGGTAGCCGCCTGCGGCGAAGGCATCGGCGATGTCGGGTCAACCGAGAACCCTCGGTGTCGGCATTGGCCTTTTCTGGCAATGGTCCGGAAGGCGGCTGGAGCGGAAGGGCTGCGCATGATGAGCCCGCTTTCATCCTTCCGTGCAGGAAGAATCGCATGGCGTAGCTGGATCGGCGGAATATAACTCCCAGCAGTTCCAGTTGCGAATCACGGACGGTAGATCGGCCGGTAGAGCACTGGTCTTGATGGCTGGGTGTGATGCGGGCGATCCTCGAGTTGACACAGGAGCGTACTCGAAGATAGCGTCATTTTGTCCTTCCCTGGGGTACATAACTCTACGCTTAACTGGAGCCCCATGGAGCGCCTATTCGCAGCCCACCCCCGTCGGACCGTCGATTCGGCCACATTCTGAGTTTTGTCATTTGAATCTGCATCGGTGAAATGCTCAATGGGCATCCTGCGCGATGCCTGGGTTCTTCGAAGCGCGGGTAGAGATAGGCCGGCTTGGCAGTCCGGACCCACGTGGGATCGGGGATTCGATCCCGGAAATGAGATGTTGCATGCTTCCTTGCCGCTCTTCGTCAGATGTGCGTCAGAATGCTGTTTCCCGAAAGATGTTCACCCTGCGTACCGGATTCGGCAGATTGAGCGGAGGCCGGTTGGCCAAAGCCACGGGTCCAGGGTTGGCGGGGCTAGCAACAGCGGCGCTCGCCGTCTGCATGCTGGCGGGCTTGCCGGTGGGGGCGCAGACGGCGCATTTCAATGGAGCCGTCGTGACCCTGGACAGCCAACTCGCTGTCGCCGAAGGCGTGGCTTTGGACGCGAGCGGGAACGTTTTTTTCGTGAACCAGGGAGAGCCAGACATCTCAAACCCTGGGGTGTATGAAATATTGGCGGCGGGCGGTTACACCACGATCCATCAGCTTGCCGCCAACTTTAGTTTCTACTCTCCCAGCGCCATAGCAGTCGATGGAAGCGGCAATGTTTTTGTTACCGACGCTGGTTACGGATTTGTGTATGAGATATTGGCGCCCAATTACACCACAGTCAACACCCTGAGCCACCAATTTAGCCAGCTCAGCGGCATAGCAATCGACAAAAGCAGCAACCTCTTTGTAGTCAGCTACATCGCCAATGCGGTGTATGAGATATCGGCGCCCGGCTACACCACCGTCACCGGTCCTTTGGGCAACTCTGCAACCAACAGTTTCAACCAGCCTCGGGGCGTGGCCGTCGACGCGAACGACAATATTTTCGTCGCCGACTTCGAGAACAACGCCGTGAAGGAGATGGTGGCGCCCGGCTACACGACAGTCAACACCCTGGGCAACACCGCAACAAACTCGTTCCACGGTCCCGGAGGCGTGGCCGTAGATGGCAGCGGCAATGTCTATGTCGCCGACACCGGCATTGGTGCCGTGAAGGAGATTCTCGCCGTCAGTGGTTCCGTACCGCTCAGTAATCCCACGGTCATTACCCTGGGCAGCGGATTCAGCGAGCCCTACGGCGTGGCATTGGACGCGAGCGGCAACGTCTTTGTCGCCGACCAAAGCAATAATGCGGTGTATGAGATTCAAACAGGGGGCGGAAACTTTCATTCCGTCAACGTGGGCTCGAACAGCGCGGCTCCCATAGCCGTGAACTTTACGTTTGACACGGCGGGCACGCTCGGCTCGACGACCGTGCTGACCCAGGGCGCCACGGGCCTGGATTTCAAAGATGCCGGCAGCGACACCTGCACTGCCAATACGGCCTACAACGCCGGCGACATCTGCACGGTGAATGTGAACTTCTCGCCAAAGTTTCCGGGGCCGCGTTACGGCTCAGTTCAACTGCTGAGTGTATCGGGAGAGCTGCTGGCCACGGGCTATTTGCAGGGCATCGGCGTGGCTCCGCAGGTGACCTTTGCCACCGTCGTGTCCGGCGCTTCTCTCCCCGCCGCGCAGTTCACGGTGGGCAGCGGTTTCCAAAGCCCCCAGGGCATAGCTGTGGATCCATCGAGGAACATCTATGTCTCTGACAACAGTCAGCTCCAGGAGATCACCGCTGCGAGCGCCTTGACCTCGGTCGTTACCCTGACCAGCGGATTCGACGGCCCCACCGCGCTGGCCGTCGATGGCAGCGGTAACGTCTTCGTGGCCGATTCCTTCAACAGCACAGTGAAGGAGGTCGTGGCGGCGGGCGACTACAACGACGTTCTCACCCTGGGTAGCGGGTTCTACACTCCCTACGGAGTGGCAGTGGACGGCAGCGGCAATGTCTTCGTCGCCGATTACGACAACAGTGCGGTGAAGGAGATACTGGCGGTCAACGGAAGCATTCCCGCCTCGCCAACCATCAGGACTCTTGCCAGCGGTCTCGACGGACCGGATGGCGTGGCAGTGGACGGGAGCGGGAACGTTTTCGTCGCCAATTACGGCGGTGGTGTGGTGCAGGAGATTGAGGCGGTCAATGGCAGCATTCCACCGTCTCCCATCATCAAGACGATTATGGCCGGACTGGCTGGCCCCGAAGACATCGTCGTCGATGCAAGCGGGAATCTATTTGTCGCGGACACCCTTCACAACCAGGTGAAGGAGATTTTGGCAAACAGTGGCAACATTGTCAAAATCCTGGGCAGCGGATTCAATAGCCCGGCGGCCGTGGCAATAGATGCGAGTGGGAATGTTCTCGTCGCCGACAGCGGCAACAAGGCGGTCCAATTTCTTGATTTCACCGACGCGCCATCGCTGAACTTCGCCACGACGGCGGCCGGCTCGACCAGCAGCGACAGCCCGCAAACGGTGACCGTGAACAACAATGGCAATGCCAACCTGACGTTTTCCGCGTTGAGCTATCCGACGGATTTCCCCGAGAAAGGCGGCGTGAGCACGGACTGCAAGCCGACCACTGTCCTGGCCCCGGGCGCCAGTTGCACCTTGTCGATCGATTTCTCGCCCAAGGCATCGAGCCTGAGCGGCTCGTCGACGTCGCTAAGCGAGTACGTCAACCTGACCACGAACAGCCTGAACGCCTCGACGGCCACCGCGTTGCAAATGGTCGGGGAGGCCGTCGCCGACCTGCCCGCGACGCTGACCACCCCTGCGCCGAGCAGCACTCTGACCGGTTCCTCGATCACCTTCACCTGGACTGCCGGAAGCGGCGTCAGCCAGTACCTGATCCATGTCGGGACCACCGGGGCGGGATCGTCCAATATCGACAACACCGGCAGCCTGCACACGACCAGCACTACCATCACCAGCATTCCCACCACCGGCGCAACCCTCAACGTACGTCTTTACTCCTACATCAATGGCGCATGGCAGTACAACGACTACACCTACACTGAATTCAAGGCAGCCACGCCTGCCGTG
>Ga0302324_100020339_pt1 | contig 12986 bp, 12 predicted proteins | sample Palsa_T0_1_FD_201949 | JGI IMG/M metagenome (GOLD analysis project Ga0302324, IMG submission 201949) | Peat permafrost microbial communities from Stordalen Mire near Abisko, Sweden - Palsa_T0_1 | ecosystem: Environmental > Terrestrial > Soil > Palsa > Peat permafrost | place: Sweden: Abisko...
TCGCTGACGCGATTCCCACATCTGCAGACCAACGACGACGACTGATCTGAGTTTGAGATTCCTGCCAGGTTTGCTGGCGAACCATGAGATGGCAAAAACGGTCGATCCCGGCGCTCCCGAAAACCTGTAACCGGAAAATGCCTTAAAAGGCAGCGTTACTAAAAAGGACGAGGGCGCAGCGCATTCCATTCAGGCCAGGAGATCGCTACTCCAATAAAGGCCGAATACATTCGCGCAGACCAATTCTGTCATCCTCATTCTTCGCTTGCAAAACGGCGGCGGACCATACATTCCGAGTGGGTTTTTACTCAAAAAAAGCCACCCTGCACGATTCAGAGATCCCGCAGTATCTGGAGAACCGCCCTAGCGCCTACAATGCGTAGTGTGATGGCCAAAGCAAAAGACAAAATCTTCGAAGTTGCGTGCCCCGATTGCGGTGCGATGATCAAAATCGATGCCGCCACCGGCCTGGTGGTCAGCCATACCTCCGCGCCGCGCAAGCGCATGTTCGAAGATCTTGAAGCCGCTGCCAAGGCGATGCGCGAACAGGACGAGCGCAAAGAGTCTATCTTCCGCCAGTCCGTCGACGCGGAGCGGAATAAGGAAGACCTGCTCGAAAAGAAATTTGCCGAGGCGCTGCGCAAAGCGAAGGACGCGCCGGAAGGCAAGCCTCTGCGCGATTTCGACCTGGATTGACCGCGCGCAGTCCTAAATAATTTCGGCTCGCTTTTCCTCAGCAGACCTTTGCGCGCATCGTACTTCGCATGCAGCATAATAGACCATCACTGAATCAACGAAGGAGAGAAGAATGGGCATCGTGTCAATCCCCAGACGCATGGTCCGCGAACGCGAGAAGGCAGGCGCTCAACAGGCGGATTCCCAGGATTGGATTAACCTTGCCGCCGGTGGAATTTTGCTGGCGGGCGGGCTGCTGCTGCTTACCAACCAACGGCGCGCGGGCATGGTGATGGGCGTCGCGGGCGCAGCGCTCACGCTGCTTAACCACCAGGAGACGGTTCGGGATTGGTGGGATCAAATCCCCACGTATGTCGAGCATGTGCAGAACATGATTGGCCGCGTGCAGACTTCGATGGAGGAACTCAACATTACACGCGAAAATCTGCACCAGACTCTAACCGGTTTTGGTGGATAGGCTCGACTCGCATTGATCCGTTTCAAATACCAAGCTGGCGGCGACCCGCCTCGCTGATACGGTGCGGCGTCCACTTTGGCTCCCATACCAAGTCGACTTCAACCTTGCTGATGTCGGGGATGCCGGCGAGGCGGTTGTTGACCTGTTCGAAGATGAGCCCGCTCGCGGGACATTGCGGCGTGGTCAACGTCATCGTCACCTTGACCCACTGGCGCGGCCATGCGGGCGCGGAATCGGGATCGGGACCGGTCACGATTTTGTAGATGAGGCCGAGGTCGACGAGGTTGAGTTTCACTTCAGGATCGAAGCAATCGCGGAGCGCTTGTAAGATATCGGATTCGGCGAGCATTCCTAATTCTTCCGCTCAACGAGATACCGCGCTACCGACTTCAACCCATCGGCGCGCCTGCCGTAAGGTTCGAGCGCCGCGAGGGCCTCTTGCATTAGGCTTGCTGCATCGCGCCGGCTCTGCTCGATGCCGAAAACCGCAGGCCAGGTGGCTTTCTCCGTTGCCTGGTCCTTGCCGGCAGTTTTACCCAGATGCGCCGAGTCCACAGTCCTGTCGAGCACGTCATCCACGATTTGAAAGGCAAGTCCAGCCTTGCGGCCGAAGAGGTCCAGCCGCGCCACGTCGTCGGCGGTGGCGCCGCCATACACTCCGCCGGCTACCACGCTCACGCGGATGAGCGCGCCGGTCTTGGCGCGGTGAATCGCCTCCACTAATTCCGGTGTCGGCTTCAGGTGTTCACTTTCGAGATCCAATACCTGGCCGCCGATCATGCCGTCGACGGTGCCGACGGCGTTGGCGATGAGGCCAATGATCTTGACCACTGCGGCGGGCGGCGCGTCCAGCCCCGCCAGCACTTCAAATGCGCGCGTCTGCAGGGCGTCTCCGGCGAGAATGGCGATCGCTTCACCGAAGGCCTTGTGGCAAGTCGGCTTCCCGCGCCGCAGGTCGTCGTTGTCCAAGGCCGGCAGATCGTCGTGGATCAGCGAATAGGTGTGCAGCATTTCCAAGGCTGCGCCCAGCCGCTCAATGCCTTTAGGAACTTCGCCTGCGATGGTCGCGGCAGTCTGTATCGCCAGCACCGGCCGCAGCCGTTTTCCGCCGGCAAATGTCGAGTGGCGCATCGCGCCGTGAATCGACGCAGGAACGACATCCGTGCCGGGAAGCAGCGCTTCAAGCGCCCTGTCGGTCAGCTCTGCGCCTTCCTGAATCAGAGATTTGACGTCACTCGGCATCCCCCTCATGATAAACGAGCAGGCGAAAGCCTTCTCTCCGCGACCCAGACGGCTGTGAGCAACAGCAGCGCGAGCAGACTTATCCAGCGCCCGATCCATGTGTCTTCGGTCGCCGTCCAATCCGCGGTGACGCGGTCCCGGCCTTTTGGAACAGGCACAGCGAGCAGGCCATCGGCGCGCTCGGGCAGGCTTTTCGCAGGCTCCCCGTTTACCTTGACCTGCCACGCGGGATAACTGCGCAGCCGCAAAATCAGGTAGCCGTCGTAGGGCACTTCGGCTTCTACGCGCAGGTGTTCGGCGCCAGGCTTGCCGGGGTCAGGCGCTGCCGGAAATGTCTCTTCGCAACTGGACTGTTCCGGGGACCACTTTAGATCGGCACCCGACGAGCCCTGGCCCAGCGCAATCGCCGGCAATGGATTTAGGCAAGCCGCAGGCAGTCCCATTGCCAGCAGGGAATTGTCCGCATTTGTGGGCGCATACTCATCGACGCCTTCGAAACCGGTCCCGGCGCGATAGACGTTCAGCATCCCAACGACAGCGTCCTCTTCGTCGCAGTCCTGAAAAAAACTGAACCCGGCTAAGCCCGTCGCCGCCAAAAAGACGACAATACAGACCGACAACGCTGCAATGCGACCCCCTCGCCGCGTCATCCAGATTGCGGACGCGAAAAAGATGCCCATGGGCGCCTCAGCCACCACGAGCCAGCGCCACGGAAACTGCAGGAAGCGCATCTTTGGCAGCAGGTTCCAAATCGGATCCGAGATGGGAAACTGCAAAAAAAGTACGGCAAGCGGAATGAGTGCCAGCGGGATCCACCAGCGCGTCTTGCCGCGAAATTGATGGCGCGCCCAGCAGACGAGAATGCCGCAGACTGCGACTGCAAGCATGGTTGCCCCGATGGCGGAGACTTTGAGCAATTCGAGATCGTGCAGTTCGAGAGCGGGATCTGTATGGTGCGCGAAGAGCCAGCTGTTCTCCACCTGGTAGCCCGGGTCGTCGATGGCCTGGCGAATGGCCACCCAGCGCTGCTCGACAGCTGCGGGCACAATGTAGATGGCGGCGAGGCCCAATCCCAGAGCAGTTGCGACCGCACCACGCACCAGCGGAGCTCCGGAACGCCGCAACACTGCCAGAGCTAGGGCAACGGCGGCGAGCAAGTAAGTCGCCATGACACCGAGCGGCGCATTCGACAGCCACGCGCCGGCCACCACCAGCGCCAGCGGTGCGGCCGATCCGTCAAATGCCCGTCGCCAACCAGGCGCGTTGGGCATGCGGTCGCGGAGGAGGAACAATAACAAAAGCGGAATCCAAAAGCCGCCGGCGAGTTCGCCGAAATCGGACCGCTCGTAGGCCGTGAACAGCGAGTAGCCAGAGAAGAGTGCCGCGCATCCGGCGAGCGTCGCCGGTCCCTCGCTCAGTTGTAGTCGCGCCAGGGAACGCGTCGCCAAACCAGTTCCCGCGAGAAACAGATAGGTGATCGCGATCGGCACGTCTCTCCATCGCATCACGAGTCCCAGAGCGGCGCCCAGCATCCACGAGAAGGGCGGATAAAAAACGAACCGCGGTTCGCCTGCGCCGAAATTCGCGCTTGGCGACCAGTGCGGGTACACAATCCCCTCGCGCCAGCTCTGCTGCGCATCGAGCCACGAAACGAGATGGAAATCGAAATCGTGTCCGCAGGAATTACCGAGGAATAATTGCGGCCCGGTCGCTACCAATGCAGCAACCAGGATCACCGCGGTCCCAATCAACCGATGCACGCGTTCCGGCCTAACAAGACTGGCGGCAGTTCCTATTCCCTGTTCCCTATTCCCTATTCCCTTTTCTCTCATGGCAACAGTCGCAGCGTGTGGCGCGTTTGGGCACCAACTGCGTCAGCGCTGAACGGCAACGCGAATGTCGTGCCGCTCATATAGTCGTTCCACTGGTCGCGGAACCAGGGGCTCAGCGGGTTGCCGCTCTCGCCCAGCACGATGTTTTCCGTCGATCCGTCGACGTTGCTCCAGTCCATCGTGAATCGCTGCGACGGCCCAAAGGTGCGGCCTGCCTGCTTCACCGTCACGGTGTCGCCGCTGAGAGGTTGAGGCCCTGTCCCTGCGATTCGGCCCACGATCGGCAAGAACGCAGCCAAGGGGTGTTCCAGGTCGATCACATGCCAACTGCCATAGGTCCAGCGGCTCAGGTCGGCCGGCGCCTTGCCGCGATCCATGCCGCGGCGCACCGCTTCCGTCAGCACGGCATCCCAGTCCTTGTAGCCCGGCGGAAGCCAGTCCGCGCTGGCGTGCATGACGATCTCTTCCATGGCAAAGTTCGACTCGGACCAAAGATATTGCCCCGAGAGCTCTCCCAGCTTCGGCTCCAGGATCATCGGCTTCAGGGCTTCGCGAGCGCGCGTCACCACTGAAGCCGCGGCAGAGTCCGTGCTTAATCGGCCGTCCCAGCTCCGCATCAGGTCTGCAGCTTTGCGCAGCCGATCGTCCGTGCCTGCGGTGTGGTCGATTGCGTACGCAAAGCGATGCGCCAGTTCCTGGTCCACTTCGCTGTAGATGTCCGTCTGCACGGTCAGCATGTCTTGCGGCAGGAGTTGATCGCGTCCCTGCAGTGCTTTGTAGATCCGCTCGGCGCGGTAGGGGTCGGCCCACTCCAATGTCAGCACGTTGGGAGAATTGTCGGTCGTTACCCGCGAGTTGGCCGTGGCCAGAAAATCCGACGGCGGATCGAATGCGTTCGGCAAGCTCTCGAACGGAATGTAGCCCTGCCACTCGCGCGCTGCATCCTGAATGGGCACTCCCACCAGGCCCATCGGCCGCAGCGGAATGCGGCCCACTGCGTGATACGCAATGTGCCCCTGGTCGTCGGAGTAGACGACATTCAGTGTGGGCGAATTCCACGTGCTCAGTGCCGCGGTGGCATCGGCGCAGCTCGCCGCCGTATCGAGCTGGAAGATCGGCAGTGTGTTGAGCGTCGCATCGTAGAGCGTCCACTTCAGCGCCATGGGCCGCGTCTCTTTTGTAAAGAGCGGATTCATCAGCGGTCCGTGCGCCGTCGATTGCACATCGACTGTCACGTCGTTGCCGCCGCGCACGTGAATCACTTCATGGTCCACAGCGAGCGGCTTCCAACTGCCATCGCCGGCCTGGTAGTTGCCCTTGCCGTCGAGCTTCTCCACATACACGTCCTGCACGTCGGCATAGAGCGCTGTGTAGCCCCACGCCACATGATCATTGTGGCCGGCCACGACAAATGGAACTCCCACGAGCGTCACACCCGCGGCGTGAAATCCAGGAGCGTATAGATCGGCCATGTACCAGATATTCGGGACCGATAGCTCCAGGTGCATATCGTTTGAGAGCAGAGGTTTTCCGCTCGCCGTGTGCCGCCCCGCAATGACCCACTCGTTCGACCCCGGCGCACAATCGGCGCACGTGGTTCGTCCAAGCAGCGCACGCAGAGCATGGATGTCTTCGTGCGGAATGGCGCGCGTTTGCGTGCGGTCGTCGTCCTCATCGTCATCATGGCTTGGCGGAACTGGATGCGGCTGCGTGAGGTCCACCACCTGCCCGGTCGGTGGATGGTCGCGCCACGAACCTACCGGATACAGATCGGCTTCAAGCTTGGAATTGTGCAACTGCCCCGCGATCTGTTCGCGTGCCAGCTTCACATCCCAGTGATCATCGAGTGTCTGCGCCATCATCGCCACACCGATACTTAGCGAGTCGGCACCGCTCCACGGCTTGGGACGATAGCGCAGCAGCACGAATTCCGGAGGCAGCGCATCCGAGTGTTGGGTGATAAACAAGTTCACGCCGCGCGCATACGCATCCAACCGCGCGCGGTCGGCGGCGGCGAGGTTGGCGTAAATCCGCTGCGCCGTATTGCGGAACTGGAAGACTCGCTGGGCAAGATCGTGCGGCACCAGTGAATTGCCCAGCACTTCGGCCAAGTCGCCGTTGGCGCTACGCCGCAACACATCCATCTGCCACAAGCGGTCCTGCGCGGTTACGTACCCCTGCGCGAAGAAAAGATCGTCCTGTGTCGACGCGTAGATATGCGGCACGCCATGGGCGTCGCGCCGGACCATGACCGGGGCGGAAAGGCCTGCGAGATGGAGGTCGCCATCGAGTACCGGCAGCGCCGCCTTGGCTGCGGAGCGCAACCAGAGAACACCCGCACCTGCAGTCAGCAGCAGCATCAAGATCAGTCCCAAAACGCAGCCGAGCACAATGCGAGGCCAGCGCCGCCTTCGTTGGCGAGCCGGGGGAGCGGTTGATTTGTCGGATGCGGAACTTTCGGGATTGGGCATCGGTCAGGAACAGAATACCGCCGATGCCTCTTGGGCAACTACGCGATTGCTCGCGACGTTAAGAGCTTCGCTGGAAATCTGGACAACCCGGGGTTTGGGCCGCGCTACTGGAGCGCAGGTATCGCTGCTTGCCTCTTGCGTCCGTACACGGCGAGCAGAAGCGCGAGCAGCAGAAGAATCACAGGCGCCACCAGCAGGCTTCCTTCCGGCCCATCGGTTCCGCCGGACCAGAGTGTGTTGCCGATTGGGGAGGTCGTAAGGAAATGGCGCTGCGTCACGAATCCGCTATCCGGCGTGCCATAGAAATATGTCTCCGCCCAGTCCCACGCGGTGTGGCAGCCGATGGCCCACCACGCGGAACCCGTGACCCGCACGCTGACACAAAATACAAATCCAATGAGAGCCGCGGCAAAAATGCCCACTGCGTTTTCACCATTGTTGCTGGTGTGAAAGTAGCCGAACGCCGCCGAGGTGGCCCACGAAGCTTGCCAAAAGCTCGAATCCGCCATCTTCTTCCGGTGCACGATCCAGCAGGGAACTACGCCTAGCAGCGCGATCACAAACACACCACCGGAACCCCTCGGATCGCGGCTCCCGAAGAGCAGCAGGCAAAGACTGCCAACTGTGGCGAGCGCCCACCAGAAGTTGATGCCCCGCGTGAGTGTGAACAGCAGGTAGCAGCGGAAGCTTCCCTCCTCAAATAGGCCAACCAGCAGAAACGCGCCCGCCCATACAGTGCCGAATCGCAATGCGTGGCTGCTGGTAAGAGCCGCGTGCCCAAAGTGAATCCAGCCGCCCGCAGCAAGTCCTCCCACGAGTGCCGAGAGCGCAGCAAAGCCCGCTGCCAGCCCGCCGGCAAGATGGCGCAGCCGCCGCGAGTCCAAAAGGTTGTAATCCACAACCCGGCGATGCTCGATGTGTGCGATTACAAGGCCGATTCCGAGAATGGCAACCACGGGGATCAACTCGGAGATCAGGACCGTAAAGGGTGAAAAGACGCCGTCCGCGAGCCGTGGATACACGGTCACCGCGATCGTGTCCAACACTGGTGTCACCAGCGTGTAGAGCGCGAAGGCCAGTAAAACCGACCAGCCGGCGCGGAGGCCGTGGTCGCCAATAAGAACCCAGGACAAATCGCGTGGGTGCTTGAATTCAGGAACGGAGCTATTTACCCCGGTATTTTCTGAAGTCTTGCCTCGGTCTTGTTCCTGCGGCGCTTCCGGTCTGCGGGAATCCAACTGTGGTTCCATCTATGCTCCTCGACCCCCGCTCAAGACATTCCAGTCTAGCGAATTTTACTGAACTCTCTTTGCAGGATGACTTTGAACCATCTTCGAAACCCGCAGAGTTGTGCCAATTCGGGAACTATCGCGCCTTGACAGAACGAGTCACGCGCACGATTCTTAACATTCCGGTTTCTAGAGCGGTTCCACAATTTATGTACCCTTGCTGTTTCCGTTCGAGGTGGCATTTTCTTCCACCCCAGCGACTAAGACCTGTCGTTGGGGACCCGGAAGAAAAATGCCACTTGGCAGTAGCGGCTTCGGGGTATAGCAATTGTGGAAGCGCTGTACGGATTTTGTGTCACGGAGCGGTGCGTTTTGCAGGTTCGCGTCTTCTATCACGATAAGTGCTTTGACGGAGCTTGCTCGGCCTCTCTGTTTACCCGCTTTCATCGCGAATGCATCGCCAAGGGCGCGGCTTACACTTACCACGGTCTGGTCCATCGCGCCGGCGCACTCTTCGACGAAAGCGAGTTCACGGGGGACGAGAACGCAATCGTCGACTTCAAATACTCTGCGTCGCCGAAAATTACCTGGTGGTTCGATCATCATCTTTCTGCGTTCCTCACACCGGAGGACCAGGAGGACTTTCGCGCCTGCCAGCGCGACCCAGCCTGCGCCGCGCGTAAGTTTTTCGATCCTACCTACACTTCGTGCACAAAATTTCTTGCGGACATCGGTTCGACGAAATTCGGCTTTAACACCGAGCCAATGGCCGACATGATTCACTGGGCCAACATCGTGGACGGCGCGCAATACGAGAGCCCTGAATCGGCAGTCGAGATGGCTGCGCCGGCCATGAAGCTCACCCTCATTATTGAGTCCACGCAGGATCCTGCATTCATTCCCAAGCTTATTCCGCTGCTGACTGAGATGCCGCTTGGCGAAGTGCTGGCACAGCCGTTCGTTGCCAGCCTGCTGCCGCCGCTGCTGGAGCGCCACAAACAGGCCATCGAGCTCATCCGCTCGCGCAGCGAAGAAAAAGACGGGACGATTTTCTTCGACCTCACCGACCAACTGATCGAGGGCTTCAACAAGTTCATCCCCTATTACCTATTCCCGCGTGCCACCTACTCCATCGGGTTGTCGAAGTCGAGCTTCCGCACCAAGGTTGCCGTCGGCTCCAATCCGTGGACGAAGGCGGACCCGGCAACGATGGTCAACCTGGCGCAGGTTTGCGAGCGGTATGGCGGCGGAGGGCACGCGCGCGTCGGGGCTATCAGCTTCCCGCCGGATCAGGCCGATAAGGCTCGCGCGGCGGCTGCGGAAATTGTGGCGGAGCTTAGGGTGAAGAATCCGCTTTAAGGCCGTCTTAAGTCGATGACTGAACCGATCCGAGTTCGTCCCGAACCAATGATCGAACCGATCCGGCACCTGTTTGCCTACGGAACTCTTCAGCCGGGGCTTGCGCCAGCGGAGATTACTCCGGTGATGGAGAAGCTGCGGCTCGTGGGCGAGGGCTTCATCTACGGAAAGCTCTACGACCTCGGCGAATATCCGGGGGCAGTTATCGATCCTGCGTCGGCATGGCTGGTCTTCGGCACGGTGTACGAATTGCCGGAAGATGCGGAGACCCTGTGCCGGCTCGACGCTTACGAAGGTCCCGAGTATGTGCGAATCGAACAGTTGGTGACGCTGACAGCAGGTGGCGTGGTGAACTGTTGGGTCTACGACTTCCAAGGCAGGCCCGGCGAAGAGCGCTTTATCGAAAGCGGGCGGTGGGTCGAACGGCGGCGAACCTGATCCGCTCTATACCTTCACCTTCATGCTCGGCCAGTCGGCGCGGCGCTTGTGTAGAAACGCCTGCACGCCTTCCTTGAAGTCTTCGGTCGAGCGCTGCTGCGCGTTCGCGTCGATGGCGTCCGCAAGCTCTTCGTCGAGACGGCGGCGGGCGTGTTTGGCCAACAGCTTTTTCACGCATTGCATCGCCTGCGGACTGTTTTGCAGTAGCGACTGTGCCAGCGCCTTGGCGGTGCACATCAACTGGTCCTCGGACACAATTTGCGTGACCAGTCCCAGCGCGAGCGCTTCCTGCGCCTTGATCAGCCGACCCGTTAGCAGCAGGTCGCGCGTGTGTTTCTCACCCACCTGTCTCAAAAGAAATGACGCCACAATTGCCGGCACAAAACCGATGCGCACCTCCGTGTAGCCGAATTTTGCCTCGGGGACGGCCAGCGTGAAGTCGGGAATCGTCGCGAGGCCCATGCCGCCCGCGATGGCCGGTCCATTCACCGCCGCAATGACCGGCTTGGGAAAGTCGTAGAGCGTGCGCAGTACCCGCGCCACATTTTCTGAGTCGCGGCGGTTCTCCTCCGGTGTGCGGGCTGAAATCGTCGCCAAGTGGTCGAGATCGAGCCCCGAACAAAAGGCTGCACCAGCGCCGGTCAGAATGACCACGCCGCAGCTGCACTCCGCCGCGTCGTCGAGCGCGCCGGTCAGCTCTTCAATCAGCTCGGGGCTCAGGGCGTTGCGCTTCTCGGGACGATTCAGCGTCAGCGTCCGCACACCGTTCGAGGTTTCAGCAAGAATGTATTGAAAGCGGGACATAGGCGCCTCTTTCCGCAAATGTGCCGGGCAGCAATCCGGCGGCGAGCCTATCGTAGCGCAAAAAGAAGAACACAAGTAGGTGACAGCAAGCACCGCGCCGCTGTCGATTGAAACGAATAGCCTTTTGTCACAGCCCGATCTCCCCGGCCCGCTTCTTCATCGCCTCCAGACAAAACCCGATGTGCGCATCGAGATCCACGCCCAGTTCCGCCGCGCCCTGAATCACATCCTCCCGGTTCACCCCGCGCGCGAACGCTTTGTCCTTCATTTTCTTGCGCACGCTCGCCACTTCGACATCCGCGATTGCCTTGGTCGGCTTTACGAGCGCGCATGCCGTTAAAAAGCCCGCCAGCTCGTCGCAGGCGAACAGCGCCTTGTCCAGATGTGTCACCCGCGGCACGCCCGAGTACTGCGCGTGTCCCAGGATCGCCGTGCGCAACTCCGCGGGCCAGCCCAGCCGCTCCAGTTCGCGGACGCCAACGAAGGGATGCTCCTCCAGCGACGGATGCCGTTCGTAGTCGAAGTCATGCAAGAGCGCCGTCGTTGCGTAGAGCTCCAAAAAGTTTTCCCGCTCCTGGCCGCCAAGTCCGAGCCGGTCGGCTTCGGCCACGCCACAGGCTGACACGCAAATCTCCACGACCTGTGCGTGCTTGCGCAGGCTCTCGCTTTTGGTCCACTCCGTCAAGAGTTGCCACGCCTGCTCTCGACCATACTTCGCTGCGTTTGCGGCGCCCGACTCCATTTTTTTGTCTCCAAGTTTATTCATTTGGTTCGTGCTTCTTCGGGTTTTTCGGGGTATGATCGGGAAATCTTAGGGTTGACCCTAAGTTTGTACTTGACAATTATGGTTCATTCCCCCGAAAGTAACACCTATCACGGTGCAAAAGTGCACCGCGGAAGCCAAGCTCTGGCACTCCGCAACCAAACGATGGCCACCACTCTTGTGAGCGTGGATACGAGAGAAGTGCTGCGCTGCGAAAGTTGCAAGCTCGTGCAGTTTCGCCCCAGCAACTCTCTCTGCAGAAAATGCCACCGGCCCCTTGATATCGAGGAGCCAGCACCTCTAACCCCACAGCTGGTGACGACCCAGCCCATTCCGGCTTCCGCCGAGGCGGGTCTGCAGGTGGCCGGACAGGTGCGCGAGATTCGCCGTGCGCGCCACCTGAGCCAGCGCCAGTTGGCGGGCCGGATGCAGGTGCCTCGCACCTACATTTCCAAAATCGAGAATGGCAAAGCCATCCCCACCCTGGGATCGCTCGAACGTCTTGCCAACGCGCTCGAGGTGGAAATGAGCCAGCTCGTTCGCGACTCGCGCAGCCGCCGCGAAGAAGAAGTGGCCGCGATTCTCGCCGATCCGTTTCTGGCGGAGATCGCGACACTGCTTCCGCATCTCGACTCGCTCCATCGCACCTTGGTCTACGGCTCCTTACGCGACATGGCCACGGGCCGGCGGCGCACGGCTTAGGCACACTCGCCCGGCCCACGCCGCCGCTTCGGCGGTGGCTCCGCTGAGCCTTCGAGCACTTCGGTGTCGAGACCGCGCGCGGCTGCGTTTGCGGCACGTCCGCGCATGTGCTAGGTTCGATGGTGCCGACGCTTTTTCGCGGCAACCGGAGTCCATCGTGTCTCCGTGCAGTTAAATTAGCTGGCCCCGCCCGGACTGGGCGCCAAACGCCGGTCCTTTATTGTCGATGCTCCTGAGCGCCGGCCCGGAAGCCAAAAAGTGCAGTAAAGAGGCAATCCGTTGCAACTGACTGGCACGCTGCGTATCGACGAGCTCACCTCGGATGAGCGCGCGATCTATGCTTCTCTCAAGCCCGAACGCCTTCCCGACCACGTAGCCATCATTATGGACGGCAATGGGCGCTGGGCCGGTCGCCGCTCGCTCAAGCGCTTCCTCGGCCACCAGCAGGGTGCGAAAAGCGTTCAGCTGGTTACGGAGACCGCCTCGCGCATTGGCCTTCCCTGGCTTACGCTCTACGCTTTTTCGCTCGAAAACAACCTGCGGCGGCCGAAGGCTGAGGTCACCTTCCTCATGCGCCTGCTCAAGAGCTACCTCGAGAGCAACGTGCAACGCATGATGGACAATAATGTCCGCATCCGCTACATCGGCCGCACCCACGATCTCCCGTCAGAAGTGCAGGATAAGATGCGCTGGGCCGAGGAAACCACCGTGCGCAATACCGGAACCACTCTCACCCTCGCGCTCAACTACGGCGCCCGCTCCGAAATGGTGGACGCTTTTCGCGGCCTGGCTGCGGAGATGAGGCTCAAACAAATTTCTCCGGACCGCATCACGGAAGAAGACATTCACCGCCATCTTTATACGGCGCACATGCCCGATCCGGACCTGCTTATCCGCACTTCGGGCGAGATGCGCGTGTCGAATTATCTTCTCTGGCAAATCGCCTACGCTGAAATCTTTGTTACCGACCGGCTCTGGCCTGATTTCCGCGGT
>Ga0302324_100020340_pt1 | contig 12985 bp, 9 predicted proteins | sample Palsa_T0_1_FD_201949 | JGI IMG/M metagenome (GOLD analysis project Ga0302324, IMG submission 201949) | Peat permafrost microbial communities from Stordalen Mire near Abisko, Sweden - Palsa_T0_1 | ecosystem: Environmental > Terrestrial > Soil > Palsa > Peat permafrost | place: Sweden: Abisko...
ATCGATATCCGGGGCAAGGACGAAGTAGGGGCGCTGGCGAACAACTTCAACAAGATGATCGTTCACCTGAAGGACATGGCGTCCGTATCCGCGGCCATCTCCGAGGGGCGGCTCTCCGTTTCCGTTCAGCCCCGCTCGCAACAAGACACGATGGCGCGCGCTTTTGCCCGCATGACCCACGGCCTGCGCGAGATCGTTCGTCAAGTGCGGGACAGCGCATCGCAAGTGGCCAGCGGCGCGGCGCAAATGGCCAGCGGCTCCGATGAATCGGCCAAGGTTAGCGTCCAGGCGGCTTCCGCAATCGACGAAGTGACAAGCACCATGCATGAAATGAGCATTAACGTGCAGAACGTCGTGAAAAACACTCAGGTGCAAGCTTCCAACGTCGCGGAAACGTCCGCCTCCATCGACGAGATGGTAACTTCCATCCAGCGCGTGGCCGACACCGCGAAGGTCCTCGTCGACATTTCTCATCGATCCCGGCAGGAAGCGCAAGCGGGCATGTCCACCATGGACAAGGCCACCGAAGGACTCAATCGTACCAGCCACGCCATTCAAACCTCCGCCGGAATCATCGACGTGCTGGGACGTCGCGCGGACGATATTGGCAAGATCATTGAAGTCATCGATGATCTCGCCGAGCAGACCAATTTGCTGGCGCTCAACGCCGCCATCGAAGCCGCACGCGCCGGCGAGCACGGGCTCGGCTTCGCGGTGGTAGCGGAGGAAGTGCGCAAACTCGCGGAGAAGTCCACGCAATCGACGAAGGAAATTTCCGAGCTGATCGAGGGGATTCAGAAGGAAGCGCGCGAGGCGGTCGAAAACATGGAAAAGAGCACCAGCATGGTCGATGAAGGTCTGCTGCTCAACAAAGAACTCAGCCTGGCACTGGACAAAATCTCCGATGTGGTCTCCGAAGTTTACAAGTTCTCGCAGGAAATTGGCGCCGCCACCATGGAGCAATCGAGCGGCTCCGCGCAAATCGCCAAGGCCACCGGCCGGCTGACGGAAATCACGCAGGAAATAACGTCGTCGGTCGAAGAGCAAGCTTCGGGAGTGCAAGCGGTCGTGCGCGCCATGGAGAGGATGCGCGACCTGGTGCAGCAATCTACTTCGAGTTCGACGGAGCTTGCCGCCACCGCCGAGCAGATGTCCAAGCTGTCTCGAATCTTATTGGATTCCATGGATCGCTTTTCACTCGACGATTCACAGGGGGCCAACAGGCGAAAAGTCTCGCATCGCCCGAGCGCCGAACCCGATCCGTACGCCGCACCCGATGAATACGCCGAAGTCGTCAGATCCTGACCGCGACCATGGAAAAGTACCTTCAGATCGTTGGATTTCGAATCGGACGCGAGACTTTTGGCCTTCCTATCGCCATCGTCCGCGAAATCGTGCGCGTTCCCGAAATCACGTCCGTGCCGAATGCTCCGGAATACATTGAAGGCGTGATCAATCTTCGTGGGCGAATCATTCCCGTGGTTGACCTGCGGAAGCGCTTCGGTCAGGAAGCAACGACGTTGAGCAAGAAAAGCCGCATCGTGGTTGTGGAGCTGAATGGCCGCACCGTGGGGCTGATCGTCAACTCCGCGTCGGAAGTTCTTAGGCTCCCGCCATCTGAAATCGAGAAGCCGCACACCGTATTTCAAGAGGGAGAGCTCGACTACATTACCGGAGTCGGCAAGCTGCAAGGACGGCTCATCATTCTGCTGGATCTCGACCGGATCTTGCAGCGCGCGGAACTCCGCCGTCTGGATGAGTTCGAGTCTTCCGCGGGGATCTTAGAGAGCGACGGGCCACAGGCGCGGTAGCGCTGCCCAAGAGATATCACGGCGACGAGGAACGAATGTCCACACTCACAACGCAAGTGCCGCTCACGGACGCCGAGCTGAAGCTCCTGCAAACATTGGTCTATCAGGAATGCGGCATGTATTTCGACGAGCGCCGCATTCACTTCCTGCGCGACCGCTTGCAAAGGCGATTGAAGGCCTGCCAGATGGATTCGTTCTACGGCTACTACCGGTTGCTCACCAGCCGGAAAGGCAAACAGGAGCTTAACGCGCTCCTCGAAAATCTGACCGTAAATGAAACCAGCTTCTTCCGAATACGCCCCCAACTCGAACTTTTTCAAAAGGTGATTCTGGAACAAATTCTCAAGCGCAAGCAGGAGCGCCGCGATTGGTCGCTCAAGATATGGAGCGCCGGATGCTCCACCGGCCAGGAACCGTATTCGCTGGCGATTCTCGTCTGCGACGCACTGGCTTACTACTACCTTCGAAATCCGCTGCCGTTCGAAATGCCCACGCCCAAGCCGCTGATTCCTCCGCCGTGGAAGGTGGAAATCGTGGCCTCGGACATCAACTACTCGGCGCTGCTCACGGCGCAGCAGGGAATCTACAACGAAGCGCAGATGGACAGCGTCGACTACACCTGCCGCCTGCGCTACTTCGACAAGGCCGCGGACAAGTACGTCATCAAGCCCGCGTTAAAGAATCTCGTGCAGTTCGATTTTCACAATCTGAAAACGGAATACCTGCCGTTGCGCAACGACATCATATTTTGCCGCAACGTGATGATCTATTTCGATGAAGCCGAACAAAAGCGGCTCATCGACAAATTCCACCGCTGCCTGAATCCGGAGTCTTACCTCTTCGTCGGCCACGCCGAAAGTCTCTTTGGGCTCACGAAAAAGTTTCACATGATCCATGAAAACAATGCCACCGCCTACCAGCGGATCGAGGTTTCGCAGTGACTTTCCCATCCGACGACCAGGCCGTCGAGCTGCGCGACCTTTTTTTCGAGAGCGCCGAAGAAATACTTCAAGGCATGAACGAAGCCGGCCTTCTCTTAGAAAAGAAGCCCGGAGATTCGGAACAGCTTCGAAACGTCCGGCGCGCCGTGCACACGCTGAAGGGCGATTCCGCGGCGTGCGGCTTTGGCGAGCTGCGGGACCTGGCCCACGAATTCGAAGACACGCTGACGCCAGAGTTTGCGGAAAAGAATGCCGGCTCAATCGCCGAAGTAGTACTGGCGGCCGCCGATACGTTTCACGAGATCTTGGCGGCTTATCGCAGCGGTCTTCGTCCGCCGGCCGGAGACGCTCTGCGGCAGCATATCCGCCGTCTGTTGGATGATCCTTCGTCTAAGAGCGATGCGGCGCAACAGCCACAGTTCGCATGGACTGAATACGAAAGCCTCATGATTGCCGAGGCCTCTCGCCGTGAGGCCGTATACAACGTTGCGCTTCATATCGCCCGCGACACGCCGCTGCGCGGTGCAGCGTTCCAGCTGGGCCGCAAGGCGCTGGAAGGCGCTGGGAAGATTCTGGCGTTTCGGCCCGCAAATCCCTCCGACGCCGAAAGCTCGTTGCTGATCGAGGCGGCTCTTTCCAGCGAAAAATCAGTCGAATGGATTCGCAGGCATTGCTCGGTGCCAGCCGTGATCGCCAAGGCTCAAATTGACCGTTTTGTCCCGCAGCATAACGCGTCGCGTGACCTACTGGATATTCTCCTCGAATCCGAAGCCGCTGCTTCGGCCGCCGTGAAATCGGACGCAACGGGTTCGGAAGGCGACGACCGGAAAGAAAATCACGAAGCGGACACATCCGCCGAGACCGGCCACACCGCGCCTGAAAACACGCTGCGGGTCGACGCCGCGCGCATCGATTCGGTGATGAACCTCGTCGGAGAAATGATTATCAGCAAGTCGATGCTTCAGCGGGCCATCACCGAGTTCGAACGCCGCAACGCCAAGGATCCCCTGCGCGCGAAGTTTGCCGATGCGCTGGCTTTCCAGTCCCGGGTACTGGGCGAGCTCCAAAAATCGGTAATGAAAATCCGTATGGTGCCGGTCGAGCAGCTTTTCCGCCGCTTTCCGCGCGTTGTCCGTGATGTCGCCAAGTTGCGCGGCAAGGACGTCGAACTCGAAATCAGCGGCCAGCACACGGACCTGGATAAGGGTATCCTCGACGCCCTCGCTGAACCGCTCTCTCACCTGGTCCGCAACGCTGCCGACCACGGGATCGAATCGCCCGACGCGAGGGCAGCTGCCGCAAAACCTTGCCGCGGCACGGTGCGCCTGAACGCCTACCACGAGGGCGACCATGTGATGATCGAAGTCCAAGACGATGGAAGAGGGCTGGACCGCGAAAAAATCGTGCGCTGCGCAATCGACAATGGGATTCTGACCCCCGAAGACGCTTCGCGTTTGAACGAAACCGAGGCTTTGCAGCTTGTTTTTGCTCCGGGCCTCAGCACCGCCGACGAAATCACGGAGATCTCCGGCCGCGGCGTGGGACTGGATGTCGTGAAGTCGGCAATCGAAAAATTGAAGGGTTCCGTCACGATCGAAAGTGTGGCGGGAAAGGGCACAACGTTCCGCATCTCCGTGCCGCTCACGCTGGCCAGCATACAGACTCTGCTGTTCCGCGCGCACGGGCGCCTTTATGCGGTGCCGCTTGCCTCCGTCGCGGAAATCACGCGCATCTCCGACGGCGATATTCATTGCGTCGACGGACACGAGGTCTTCCAGCTGCGCGGCCAGGTCCAGATGCTCATTCGTCTCGATCGCCTCGGACCACGCATTGTGGGCGAACGAGCAAAGCGTGTCTTTGTAATCGTCATCCATTTGGGCGGCCGGCGCTTTGGCGTGGCCGTGGACAGCCTGGTCGGCGAACAAGAGCTGGTTATCAAAGCGCTTGAGGATCGCCTGGTCACTTCCCCGCTGGTTAGCGGCGCTTCGATTCTTGGCGATGGCACCGTGGTGTTGATCCTCAATGTTCCAGCCTTGATCTCTCATCTCTCGAAGACACCTCCTCTGGGGGCCACGGCATGAGCGAAAAGATTCGCGTTCTCGTGGTCGATGACTCCGCGCTGATGCGCAAGCTCATTCCCCAGGTCTTGCTCCACGATCCCTCCATCGAGGTTGTCGGCACGGCCATGGATGGCTTAATCGGGTTGCGCAAGATTGACGAGCTTCGCCCGCACGTGGTCACACTGGACCTGGAGATGCCGCGAATGGACGGCATCGAGATGTTGAAGCAAATCACGCGCAAACGCCACGTCCCGGTAATCGTCGTCAGCGCGCATAGCGAGGAGGGCGCTTCTCTCACCTTGAAGGCACTCGCGTTCGGCGCTTTCGACTTCGTCACCAAACCGCGCGATGCCGCTTCCGGACGCCTTCAGCAGATCGGTTCAGAGCTGGCACTTAAGATCAAAGTCGCCGCCAGCGCCGGCGTGCCGAAAATGATCATCACCGAAAGTCTCGCCAAGCAGCCTGTTCCACGAACGTTTTCGACGCAGCCCTCGTGGCCGTCGCGCGTTGTGGCTATCGGCATTTCCACGGGCGGACCCAACGCTCTTCAGTATCTGTTTTCCCAGCTTCCGCAAAACTTTCCGGGCTGCCTGCTGGTCGTGCAGCACATGCCCCAGGGCTTCACCGGCATGTTCGCGCGGCGTCTGCACGAATCCTCGCCCATTGAAGTGAAGGAGGCGCAGTCGGGTGATCTGTTGATGGCGGGCCGGGCGTTGATTTGTCCGGGCGACCGTCACATGAAAATTCGGCGCATGGAGCACGGCGATGTTGCGATCCTTGTCGATCAGCCTCGCGTCAACGGCCACCGCCCTTCCGTGGATGTTCTGTTCGACTCCGTAGCCAAGGAGATGGGTGCCAAGGCCGTGTGCGTGCTTATGACTGGCATGGGAGACGACGGCGCTGCGGGAATGGGCGCAATGCACGCCGCGGGAGGCTTCACTATTGCGCAACGTCCCGAAACCTGCGTCGTCGATAGCATGCCCCGGTCGGCCATACAGCGGGGCTTTGTGTCGCAGGTTGTGTCGTTGCCCGATCTGGCAGGCGTTCTGATGTCGAAATGCGCTCCTGACCGCTTGTCCAAGGAACCGGCGCCCACCATTCGCGCCGCTTCCAATCGAGGACTCGATCGAACGCCAAATGGAGCGTCGGATCATGCGCCAGAGACAGTTTCGCGAAGGAGATAGACAGCCATGAAACAGTTCGAAGCACTCACGCGCAAGGACAGTCAGCCCGTGCGCTACCTCATCGTGGACGACTCCGTTTTCGCCCGCAAAAGCCTGGCCAAGATGATCGAGTCGTTCGGCGGCGAACTCACCGGGGAAGCTGGCGACGGCTGCACAGCCATCACCGAATATGCACGCACCAAGCCCGACATCGTCTTGATGGACATCACTATGCCGCAGATGGAGGGGATCGAGGCGGTTGAGCGCATCGTTCAGGAGCATCCCGAGGCGCGCGTGATCATGGTTTCGTCCGTCGGCTACCAGGACAACATCCTGGCCGCGCTACAAAAAGGCGCGCGACACTTTGTGCAGAAACCTGTCAAGCCGGACGCGCTCTACGAAATCGTCCGATACGTTTTGAATGATGACGGCGTCACCGCGCCGGTCTGCGCCGGGGAGGAGGAATCACGATGAGGATGGACCTGATCCAGCCCTTCATCGGCTCGCTCGATACCGTGCTGGCTGACATGATGAGGTCGCCGGCAAAGATCGCCGAACTAACCATGGAAGAAGAGGGTTACCGGCGGCGCGGCGTTGCCGCAATCGTTCAGTTCAAAGGCCAAATCGAAGGGCGAATTATCCTCGACATGGAGCCGCGGGCAGCGGCTCAGGTGGCAGGGTACCTGATGGGCGGCGATATCGATCCGGCGGAGCCGATCGTCCCGGAAACGGTCTGCGAACTCGCGAACATGGTGATCGGAAATGCCGTCACACAACTTAACGATCGCGGCTTTGAATTCAAGGTACTGCCGCCTGCCGTGCTCACCGAGGAGCAGTGCGCCGGAACAGGACAGGATTCGGAAGCGACGATCCTACGCTTTGAAACCGCGGCGGGAAATGTGCATTTGAATATCGGAATGCGTTATCACGCTCGGCGCTCGCGCGAAAAATCTCCCGTCGGCGTCTGAACGACGAAAAGATCCACCGCATTATTCGACATGCTGGACGACGCGCGGAGCGACCTTCCGGTATTCCGTTCCGTGGCGAAAAAGGCCGGCCTTGGGCATTTCTTCCGAATAGACGATGCGCGCAGGGAGGAAAATATTCGCTGCGTCGGGCGAATACGGCACGGCCACTTCAATCGGCGCGCTCGCTTCATAACGGCGCTTGCTCCGAAAACACATGCCGATGGGAGAAATATCCTCGCATACGGCCAATTCGTCATCGGTGCCCGGCTGACGGACACAGGCCGTGAGCCGTGTCTTCAGCCGCATCCGCTGGCGCGCTCGCTGCTCGTTCTCCAGAGCGGGCTGCTCAGGGGGTTCACTATTGTTGCGTTTGCTTCGGCTTCCGCGCCCGGTCAGTTTTTTTCCGTCCTCTTGCAGCGCCTGCGTCCAGATACTTGGAACCCCGCAGATGCGGCAATGATGGGCGATTCCTCGATTCGTCTCAAAGGCCCGAAGCTCCAGGGCATTCAGATGTATCACCTCGCGGCTGTGGCAGTAGCAGCACTCCAGCAACATGCGGGCTACCGCTTCGTTTGACTCCGCAATCGGAGGAAACTCGATGCCCCACAGGTCGACGCCGTTATCCACAATTTCGACGCCATAGAGATATCCCTCACGCTGCCTGCCAAATTGGCCAATAACCCGCGCGGCCCCTTCGCGCCGTGTTTCCCCCGGAGCTTGACGCCGCAGGTGTATTCGCTGCTCGTCGGAAAGCTCGCGTTCCAAAATAATAACCGCGCCATGGCGGCTGATCACCAACGTCTTCGCCGAGTCCTTAAAATCGTGCCCTTGGCTGTCTTTTCCGGAGACTTCCAGCAGCAAAGTCAGCGATACCCGATCGCTGCGCCGCCCAGACGGTCTCTCCATACCGTAACTCCCTCAACAATCGAAGTTGCCAACCCTCAAATTAAGATAGCATAGCGGCATAAAAGATGTGGCCGAGCGGGGGAAATCTTCGGATTGTCCGCCGACCCAGTTGCGCTACTATAGGCCCGCTTGGGCCGGGCCTCGGGGGGCTCGACTCTGTCATTGACCGGGGGGACTGTGGGACGCCAGAAGAAATTTCGGTGGTTTGCGGTTTATTTTGTCTCGGTTCTGTTAGTTGCGGGCTTTTGGGCGACCACAACGAAGGCCCAGGGTATTCGCGTCAGCGGGGTCGTACGCGATTCGAGCGGCGCTGTGATTACCGGCGCGCAAGTGGAACTGCATGGCGCTTCGTATTCTGCCGAAGCCACTACCGACTCCTCAGGGGCGTTCCTGTTTGACGGCGTGCCGGTTTCATCGGGCACAGTCGCCATCACCGCCAAGGGATTCCAGGATGTAAGTCAAAAATGGTCCGTCGGCCCGGGCGGAGCTGCAAGTCTCGAGATACAACTAGCGCCTCTTTCCCTGGAGCAATCGATTGTGGTCACCGCGGCACGCACGCCGACGCCCATGGCGGAATCTCCGATCAGCGTGTTGCAACTTACGCAAGACGATCTGCGAGCCACGCCGGCGCTCACTCTGGACGATACACTCCGCCAAATTCCAGGTTTCAGTCTCTTCCGTCGGTCGAGCAGCCGCATCGCGAATCCCACCACCATGGGTGTTTCTCTTCGCGGACTTGGCAGCGGGAGCGGCACCAGCCGCGCGCTCATTCTCGAAGACGGAATCCCGCTGAACGATCCATTCGGCGCTTGGGTCTACTGGGACCGCGTGCCAAGTGAATCGGTGGATTCCGTCGAGGTAACTCAGGAAGGCGCATCCAGTCTGTACGGCAGCGAGGCCATGGGCGGTGTCGTCCAGTTCCTGACTCACCCCACGCATCCCGGTGGAATCTCCCTGGAAACTTCTTACGGCAACCAGAATACGCCGAACCTTTCCCTCTGGGCCGGCGGCGAAAGAGCTGGCTGGGAAGGCGCGTTTAGCGGCGATGTATTCAACACCGACGGCTACGTTCTGGTTCCGGAATCCATGCGCGGTACGATCGATACGCGGGCTGGATCGGAGCACGGGACGGCCGATGTCACGATCGGGAGGAAGATCGGCTCCGCTAGCAACATTTTCGGGCGAGGATGGTACTTCGATGACCGGCGCCAAAACGGCACGCCCGATCAGATCAACTCTATTCGCATGGGCGGCGGAGCGCTGGGAGCAAATCTGCAACTAGGGACTTTCGGTGCGCTAACCTTGCGGTTTTATGGTGACGCGCAACACTACTACCAGACTTTTTCTTCCGTGGCTGCGAATCGAAACAGCGAGACCTTGACGGACCAGCAAAATGTGCCGGCGCAGGGCGTAGGCGGATCGGCGGTATGGTCGCGCGGCCTCGGGAAGCGCCAAACGCTCGTCGCCGGCTTCGACGAGCACGAGGAGATCGGCCATAGTAACGAAGATCTTTTCTCCGGGGTAACGGGTAAGCCCACAAAAGATACTTTTTCGGGCGGCCATCAGCGAACAGCAGGAGTCTTCGGCGAAGACCTCATTCAGATCGCGCCGAGATGGACGCTGGCGGCGAGCGCGCGGTTCGACGATTGGCGGAATTTCGACGCGTTTACCGTGACGCAGCCCCTAACTTCCTCAGGTGCGCTTAACGGTCCGCCCGTTCAAACGCTCTATCAGAATCGCTCCTACAATGCCTTTAGCCCGCGGCTGAGCCTGACAAATCAATTGAGCTCGCACGTTTCGTGGTCCGCATCCGTGTACCGCGCATTTCGCGCGCCGACACTAAACGAGCTCTATCGCTCGTTTCGCCAGGGAACAACCATCACCGACTCGAATGCGTTTCTGAAGGCGGAGCGCCTTACGGGAGGCGAGGCGGGCGTAAACGTGAACGGATGGAATCGGCGCATCCAGGCTCGGGGAGTTTTCTTCTTCAACGAAATCATCAATCCGGTTTCGAACGTTCCGTGCCCAGCTCCTACGTGCGTGCAGACGGCCGGAGCCACAACGCAGATGCGCCAGAACCTGGGCAGAACCAGCGCGCCAGGTTTTGCTCTGAATGGAACGGCCAGCATTACGAACCGCTTGCAGCTTATGGTCGGATACCAATATGTCGACGCAAAGGTGATTAGTTCGCCCGGTCTGGCTCTCGTCGGCCTGTGGACGGCGCAAGTGCCGCACAGCGTGCTCACGTTTCAGACGCGATGGACCGATCCCAAACACATATCCTTTTCTTTGGAAGGGCGCATGGTCGGCTTGCAATTTGACGACGCAGCCAACCAGTTTCCGATGGGTCGTTTCTTCGTCCTGGATGGCAAGGCCTCGCATACGTTCGGCCACGGGATAGAAGTTTTCGCCGCCGCCGAGAACCTTTTCGATGAAAAATATCTGATCGCTGCTTCAGGTGGGCAACAGCTGGGATTGCCGATCGCCGCGCGTATCGGTTTTCACTTCCAGTTTCCGGAGCGCTAAAGGGCGAGGGATGACTCCGCGCGACGGCTAGCGCGCGACGGCAACATCGGGAGCAGGATACTCCGGCAACTTGGCGTTCTTCTCATCGGTGCGCTTCACTTCCAGATCGTCGAACAAAATCGAAGGGCTGATCACAGTCATCGGTACGGACCCATCGCGATTGCCCACCTGCGGGTCGTCCCCGACAGCCACCACATCGTTTCGCAGCGCGCGCGTATCCAACTCGTTGAATTCCGCGCCGCGCACCAGTTCCTGGTGCCCGTCTTTCGAGTACACGCGATAGAGAAGCCGGGGACTGTAGTCCGTTCCGCCCAGTGTGTCGACGAAATAGCCATACTCCAACCCCTGCTGCTTGCAAAGATCGAGCAACTTCTGCTTGAGCGCATCGGACGTGAGAGTCTGCTTCGACTTCACCAGCAGGTTGCCGATATTGGGCGACGTCAGCTGGCCCGGACCCGCTCGTCCGTGCCCGTTCGACTCCGGGAAATCGCGGATGGGTTCGCGGCCGAGGAGATAGTTGACCAGCTCCCCTCCCTCGATCAGAGAAACCTTTTCAGCCTGCACGCCTTCGTCGTCGGTCGCGTAGCTGCCCAGGAGAGTCTTGCCGCCGAACGTCAGGAGCGTGGGATCATCATCCACGGAGAGAAAGGAAGGCAGCACGCGGCCCTTATAATTTGACGAGAATTCCCCCGCCGTGCGCGCCGATTCGCCGGGTTTGGGGCGGATGCCCAACACATTGCGCCCGATCATCCCATAAAAAATGTCATTGGCCGCATCCGGCGAAAACAGGACTGGGCCGCGGTAATCCTCGTTTACCACCGGCGCTTCCCGCAGTTTCTGCAGGGTCGCTATCATCGTGGTCGTGTCTGTCATCACCTCATCGACCGTAGGCAATTCTTTGGCTGTGGCTGCCGCGTAGTACGGCGAGCGATCGAGCTGCATGCCATCCGCAGCCTGCGTGCTGGCACCCAGCGTGAGCAAATAGACGGTATATCCCCGCCGCGTTACAGTGCCTTCACTGTTCACAAAGTATTGATTCACGGCGCGGAATCGCACCAGCGCCCCCAGCGATTCGATTTTCGGATCGTTGTGGTAGAGCGCTGTGGACTTCTCGAGCGTCTCTTCCCACTGCTTGGGATCGAAGTCCAGTTTTGCCAGCGGCCCCACGGATTGCACTGCTGCGGCGCGCGCAAAATCGTCAAACGGCTGGTCCGCCGTAAATTGGAGCAGAGCCGCCTTCTTCGCCGCCAGCGCCGCGCTCGCGGCTTTATACGCCTGGTCGCTCGCGCTCCACAACTGCCAACGCAGCGCCGTGGGGTTGTCGTCGATCGGCGCCAAATTCACCACGCCTACGCCCGGCCCGTAGTAGCTGTCTTGTTTGTAGTCACCCACTCGCACGGTTACTCGCACGGACCGCGCGTGGCTCCGATCGCTTCGCCTGAGCGCTCCGAACACAGCGTCGGCCTGGTATTCGTCCACGTCGGAAAGCCGGTATTCGATGTAATAGGGAGACGGCACGCTCTCCATCTTCAGTTGCGCCTTCGAGCGGTCAAGCTCTTCGCGCATGGCCCGCAGCAGGGGGTCCGACACAGCCGTCGTATTTGTTGATGGAGCACTCGTCTTGGCGGGTGGCTGCTGCGCTCTGGCCGGAGATGCCCCTATCAGCGGCACAATTGCCGCAAGGGCTATGGCTGCGCAGGGCAATGATTTTCCGATTCGGTTCATGGCTTGGCGTGCAGCGTACTCGCGTTCGAGGCGGTCTGATTCTCGAATCCTGGCGGAGGCAGCAGTGGAGGCCGCTGCGTTCCCTTCCCTCGCTTCTGAACTTCGATCTCCGAAAACAGCATGGCGGGAGCCGCCGCGGACACGGGCACCTGTCCCGACTCCGCACCGCAGATTCCGTTGAAGACCTGCAGCGTATCGCCGGTCAGCATGATGTTGTTCAAGGAAGCCAGCGGCGTGCCCACGATGTCGACCCCGCGCACGAGTTCGTCAGGCCGTCCATCGGCATACACCCGCCACACCATCACGGGAATTACCTGGAACGCTTGCGGCTGCGCTCGCGTGGTCAGCGTAAAGCCGCCCTGGATGTCTTCGAAATAAAGTCCGTAAGGCTTGTCCTGTTTCTTTATTTCCTCGATGAACCTTTGCCGCAGCTCGGCGTCCTTGACGGTATTGGTGGACGTGACGATCAGATTGCCCTGCCGCCCCGTGGGCATCAGGCCGGCCTGCTTGCGTCCGTGCCCATTGGATTGGCTGAACCCCTTGATGGGCATCCTCGAGGTTAGGAAATTCTTCAGGATGCCGTTCTCAACCGCCGGCACGCGCGCAGCCGGCACACCTTCGTCGTCAAAGTCATACGTTCCGGCCAACTTGACGCCATTCAGTTCCTTCAATGTTGGATCGTCGACCACGGTTAGAAACGCTGGCAGCACCTGCTGATTGATTTTCTTGGTGAACGTCTGGCCTTCGCGCTCGTCGCGCTGCCGGTGCCCTTCCAGGCGGTGGCCCAGCACCTCGTGAAAAAAAACAGCAGCGGAGCGTCCGGACAGCATCGCCGGGCCCACATAAGGTTCCGCGGCCGGAGCCGCTCGCAACGCGGTCAGATCG
>Ga0302324_100020342_pt1 | contig 12985 bp, 9 predicted proteins | sample Palsa_T0_1_FD_201949 | JGI IMG/M metagenome (GOLD analysis project Ga0302324, IMG submission 201949) | Peat permafrost microbial communities from Stordalen Mire near Abisko, Sweden - Palsa_T0_1 | ecosystem: Environmental > Terrestrial > Soil > Palsa > Peat permafrost | place: Sweden: Abisko...
GCGTGCCTGGCAGCGGACACAAGTTGCCATGAAGGCGAGCGACGATGCGGCTGCCCTGGACGCTTTGGGCGACTTTTTCTCGGCTCCCAAGCCATTACGCGCAGACCGGCAGTCCGATTTCGACCTGGCCGGATTGTATGGCCGCACGATGGCACGCTGGATCGCATCGAGATCGAGCAGTCTTACCGATAAAGAGCGGCGGCGGGTGCTGCAGTATAAAAAGCAGATAGTCGATCGGAAACTCGACAAGAACACGGAGGTCAGCCTATGAAACGGATCGTGAACGCACTCTCTTTGGTAGCGATCGCGGCGAGCCTTGGCGCGCTGTTTTGGTTGAAAAGCCCGGCTCACGCGGGCCGCCAAACCAGAGACACTCAGTTCGCTGTCAACGCCAATCGCGTGGTGCATTTCCATCCCAACCCGGAAGTCGTGGATCGCTTGAACCAAGTGGACCTCGAGGATCAACTTCGCGACTGGCTGCTTTACGCAGTGATGGGCGAGAACGGGCTTGACAGCGAGGCGTTACGGAGAGCTCTTTACGACGTTCCGCCTACGCGCGCCGAATACATTAAGCCCGTGGCGGCTTTCCAGTTCGGCGAGGCCCGTTACCGGGTTATCGACGAACGCGGTACCACCGTCGCTCTGATTCCGGCGAATAGTCCACAAAAGCGCGATCTGCTGGCCCAAGTCGCAGACGCGGTTCGGATCACGATAGGATCGAAGCCCGGAATCCTGCGGGTCTTCGAATACTCAATCGATCCCGTCGAACTGACGGCTACAGTCACGCGGACGGCCGATGTGCCCGGGACCAGCCTGTTTTCAGAAGCGTTTGGTTACGTAGAAAGCGATGTTCACGACGTATCGCAATTGGCAGACTTGATGGGGCGTATGGACGATGTCACTTCGGCGTCGCCGGTGGACAGCGGACTCCGCATTACGGGGCGCACGGTGGAAGGCAGCAAGGCACCGAAGCTCCGGGTTGAGGATATCGCGGTGCTGTGGCAGTCGGAGAAGCAACTGGCAAACGATCGGAAACGGATCGATGACTTCAACACCCGGTGGCAAAGCGAGGACACCATTCGCTCGATTGTGGAGCCGATTTATCAGCGGGAGCTCGACGCGATCTTGGCGAAATATCCCGAGCCGGGCAAAGCGGGGACACGACCTTGGCTTGTTTCGCCCAGCCTTCCTGGCGAAATCGGCAGCGATGGGATCGCCGGCGGAACGGACCCATACAGGACACTTCGGCAGAAATATCCGTCGCTGTTCAAGGAAATCGGCAGGTCGCGCGGCGGAATCGTCCCGCTAGTGCCGCGTCAAAGCGTGAATCCGTTACTGTTGCCGGGGGACGCGCCCGGCTCCGAAGAACCGCTGGCCGATCCGAATGCGGGAAGTCGCGAGACGGCGCTGGCAAAGCTGAAAGAGAAGTGGAGTGACAAAGACTTTGTCAAGAGTCTCATTCAGCCGCAACACGACCGGGAACTGGCCGAGTTGAAGAAGAGCCTGTCATCGAAAGGAAGCGCGGGCATACCGGATGGCAGCGGCTTCTCGCTCGACCCGTCGTTCGATTACGACAAGCTGGAAAAGGTTTTCGAGGCTCTCCGGCCAGGATTGGAGTCTGTTGCGAAACCCGAAGAACTGGCGGATGCCGAACAGCACATAAAGAACAGGGAGGAAGGTCCGTTTCTCGACCTGCTTTATCGGGCCCAGCAGGACACGTCCGCTTTCTCGGCCCGGATCGGCCAATTTAGCGAGCAACTGATTCAGCGCGCGCAGTTTCAGCATGCCCGTTACGACGGTAGTCTGTCGGGCACGGAAGCGGGCATGGTGCTTTTCTACACCGATCTGCTGGCTAAACTGTGGGCGCTCGATTACCTGGAGAGAGCCCCGGAAGAGCAGGTACGAGGTTTCGTTCCACTGTTGAAGGTAGCGGTGTCGCCGATTTACGAACGGGAGATTCGCGATCTCTCCGGAACGCGGTTGTGGTTCGGCGCCAGAGACAGCGCCTATTCGAAAACGCCCAGCGAGCTTTTGTTCGCGCGCATAGCGACGCGCGTCTATGCGGCGTCGAGCAACACCTTGCAGCCGGGAAAAGAAGCTGAGCCGAATGCCGCCAGCGCAGACTTTTTAGGCTGGTGGAACGATCATTATGCGCAAGTGGCGCAGTTTGAGCCGGAGTACCAGCGGCTTAACGAGATCATGAAATGGAGCGTGATCGTGGGCTGGCTTTCAGCTACCGATCATATCGACAATCTCGAATATCTGGCGGGAGTACCTGTCCGGCACGATAACTGGTTTCCCGACTGGGCGCGCCAGAATCAGGCACTGAAATTCCGGGACTGGGATCGCGTCACGTTCCATGACCGCGGGTACATGGGTGTCGACACGGAATCGATGCCTATCCTCTACTCACGGCCTTACGGGGTTCCTTCGGGCATACAATCTCTGTCGGGCGGTGTCTCGCTGGGATCGCGCCGCGAAATCATGAGCCGGCCCGACCTGAAAGTGGAAATCGAGACACTGGCACGGCGCGCCAATGTGGAGGAGATTCCGGGGTCGGTGCCGGGAAGTGCATTCAAGTCGTCTGAGAACACGGTTACCGAATTCCGGCCGGTTGTAAAGGGAGCGGCGGCGGATTTCGAGGTGAAGGCGAAGCCCGCGGCAAAACTGCGTGGACTGGACCTGGAACTGCAAAACAAGCCCTTCGAGATAGGATTCAATGAGCGGAACAACGGCCTGCGGGTCCGCGTGGCGACCGACAACCATGCGATTGGGGAGCTTTCGATCGAGCGCCGCGCGGGTGGCCGCGATATTGACGTGCTGTTTGCGCCACGCGATGTGGAATACAGCCGCGCGTACTCGGAAACCATCAGCGCGGCCGCGGCGCAGGGCAAGAGCCCGCTGGCGGCGCTGGCCTCCCGGCCGGATGTGAGAACAGCGATCGAATCCGAGGGATTTTTTTATGTGGAACCGCTTGGGAACCGGAGCAGTTGGATCAAGATCAGTGCCGAGGCCGATCCCAGTGCGAACATCTCGAGCCAGGCGGACCTTCGATTCGGCAAACTTGGAGCCGGCGTCGACCAAAAGATGTCGCGTTGGAACATTGCGTTCATCGACCGGCAAAAGGTGGACGCGGAGATTTCGAAGAATGGCAAATATATCGTAAGGCCTGCGGACGCATCGACGGAGCGGGGCGTAGCGTTTTCGATCAGGAGCCGGGGACCGCCGCCAACCGGAGAGACTTTGGCAGCCGATCTGTCCGGCACACCTCCTGGCGAGCGCCGCCTGCTCGCGGCAATCGATAAGGCCCGGAGCGGCAACGGCGGCGGACACGGGGGCGGGGACGATAGTTTCAGGTTCGCGTCGTTCAGTGGCGACGATGGTCCAGTGAATCTGGCGCGCGAGGCGGCCCTCGATCCGGAAAAAACGCTCGCACTGCTTTACCGCCAGCGGAAAACGGCTCTGGAACGTTGCGACGCGCTGATTCGCAGCGGCGATTTCGAACAGGCGCGGATTGAACTCGACGATCTGTCGGCTGTATTCCGGGATAACCCGGAGGTGCTGATGAGGCGAGTGATCGCCCATGCGGGCAGCGATTCGCAGACGACCGCCGCGGAAGCCGCGCGATTGCGGATTGTGCCAGCCCAGGTTCCGGAATTCCTGGACGCCGCGGATGCCGCGTTGCCTAAGCTGGCGATGGGATCGAAGGCGCGGGGGAAGTTATTTGCCGTGGTGCGCGGCACCGTGGCAAAGGCGCTGGGCAAGGACGTCCATTATGTCGCCTTCGGCCGGAATTCCGAGATTGGCGTGGAGATACGCCTGTTGGATTTTCGACCGGAGTCCGTGAGCCCTAACGAAGTGCTGCCGGGAGGCGCGCGGTACACGTTGGAGAGTCTTGATTTCAACCCGGGTGGCTTCAAGACGCCCACGCCTACGCCGTCAGCGCCGATCACCGAGAGACTGCGGGACGACACCATAGCCTTGGTTCAGCCCGACGTGATTGTGGATGGCCACACCGGCAGACAGTATTGGCGCTTCAGTGAGCCCGAGACACAAACCACGCCGTCCTTCCGCGGGCGCTACGATGCATCGCGAAATAGCTGCTCGGAAATGCCGGAAGAGGAGCGCCGCAAGCACCAGGAGTGCCGGAAGGATGTGTATCTCGCGGGTGGCGATCGAAATATGATTGCGTCCCGGTAGGGGGAGCCATGGTTTCGGCAAGTGAGATCCGATGGCGTGCCGGCCAAGCCGAATCCGCATGGACGGCCGGCAACTGGCCGGCAGCATTCCAAGCCTATTCGGAACTATTTCGCGCGATCGTCGATGCCGGGGCCCATAACGGCCAGTTCACATATAACGAGTTGCTGGTGATCGATCGCTATGCGGATCTGGCTGTGCAGATGGGCCGGATCGAGATGGCCCTGGATCTCTACCATGCGCTGCATCTGATGAAGTCCGCCGCGTCCGAGGCACGCGTTCTGGCCGCCTGCAAACGGCTCCAAATCGCCGTGGAGGCGGGGGACAGCGTGGCCGCCCATGATGCGTTTGGCTGGATCGTGGAGGAGCTATGGGAGGGCAGATTGCCCGATACGGCTCTGCTGGACCGATGGGAAGCAACGGTCCGCTGGCCGCGCGAAGAAAGCGCGGTAACCATGGTCCAGATGTACCTGGCGCTGGGCAAGCTGTACAACGCCCTGCGGCGGCCAGCAGAATCGTCGATGTTTCTGCAGCGTGGTTTGGGTCTCGCAAGCGGGTCGCCCCGGGCCCGGCTGGGGGCTATGCCCATACACCTGGCGCTGGCGAGTAATCAACTCTGCCTCGGCGATTTCGCAGCCTGCGAGGAGAGCCTGCGCCGTGTACGGGCGCTCGCGGAAGCCGAGCCGGCCGCGCAGATCTACGGCATCTGGCTGGACGCCGCCACGGCAAGGTTGGATCTCATTCGCGGACGGCTGGCCAGCGCGCTGGGAGCGTTGGCAAGCATCGAACTCGCCTGCCGGGAACGTGGCCTCGTCCGCGCGCTTTGTAACTGCCTGTTGTCGCGGGCGGAAGTATTCATTCTGCTCAATCTGCTGTACGAGGCGGACGCATGCCTCGAAGAGGCTGTGAGGCTGGCGCGCGAGGAGCATATTCAGGAAATCGAGGCTGATGCTGCTCGAGTACGCTTCTTCAGGCTCGCTCGTGCGCGCCTCTTTGGCTCTCTGGAACCGGGCACACCGGTTTGGGGAATGCAAAACGGAACGGAATCGAATCCCGCTCCAACCGTGCATGAAAAAGTACTCAGGCGCGACGCCGTGGTGTGGACCGGCGACTGCTTGAGAGACTACGAATTGCGCGAGGCGCTGGTGTATGCCGGCCTTGACCAAATGGTACGGCACTCCACAGACGTGCGCATGCCAGACGAAGTGCGGGAAGACGTGGAGAGTCTTGACAGAGATTTCCGAGGCGTCGATTCGCCGCTGATCCAGGCACGGCTGCGATTGCTAAGGGGTCTGTTCTTGGGAAGCCGCGGCGCCCAAGCATTGGCGCGGCCCGAATTGGATGAAGCCTGCGCTTTGTTTGCAACTATCGGCGCTGAACGCGAGTTGTACCAGGCCACTTTGCACCTCGCAAGGACCCATGAGACAGACGATCGCGAACGTTATGCGGCGCTTATTGCGAACAACGAAGAGCGGCTGAATGCCCTCTCGGAAGGCCTGTCGATCGAGCAACGAAACGCTTTCGAATTGAACAAGTACACGCTGGCCCAGGAGATGCGGCGTGTGGAAATAGAGGAGATTCTCGCATTGCGGCGCGATGCGATGAAGGCGCCGGGGTGGAAGCGCCTGTTCCGTCAACTGCGCTATTGGAAGGAGTTGCACGAGTTCATCCGGCGCATGGACGTGGAGCAACAACGCCGTCGCACGGTTGGCGCCCAAGAGCCAGCTCCGCGGAGCGCCGCCGGAACCCCGGGCCTGTTACAGCGGATTTGGTTTCACCCTGCCCGCAACCAGACCGTGGGTTACCTGGTTTTGCCGGACAGGACTTTCCTGTTCTCCTTGCGCCGCCGGCATCTCGACTGCCGTGTTCTTGAGATTGGACGCCCAAGAATTGCCGCCCAGGTGCGCGAACTGCATCGGTGTCTGGCGGGGTTTTCACAGACAACGGCCTTCAAGAAACTGGCGCAGGCTACGTGCGATGGTTTGGGATTGCAGGAGATTCTTGGTCCGTTACCCAAGCGAATCGACCGGTTGACGATTGTTCCAGACGCAGAATTGAACCTGGTACCCTTCTGTGCTCTGCGGTTAGTGAACCACGACGGGAGCGCGGGGTACGTGGTGGAGCGCTTCGCGGTAAACATGGACGACGTAAGCTCTCACCGTGCGCCATCCGTCCACGGCCAGCCCATCGGCCTGGCTGCCCACTATTCCGGGGAGTCGCAAAAACTGGAGTGCGCCGCAACTGCCGCGGCGAATGCTTCCGCCTCGCTCGAGAAGACCTGGGGCATTCCTTGCGAGCGCGTGGACGAAAAGGCAACGTGTCTGCGAACGCTAAACGCCGCGGCGGTTTTTTACTACTTCGGCCACGGGTATTTTAAGGATGGAAACCCCGACGGCACCGGAATCGAATTTCGTGGTTTTGAAGGAACGGAAATACTCTCCGCTCGAGACTTGGACCAGATGGACTTTTCCAGGTTAGAACAGGCAGTCATGCTAGCCTGCCATGGCGCGGATGCGAGAGTGCTGGCCGGCAGGTGGGTTGTAAGCCTTCCTGAGATACTCATTCGCCGCGGCGCCCGGTCGGTACTGGGAGCAATATGGCAGCCGGAAGAACGGATCGCTAAGAAGGTCTCGGACGGGTTCTTAGGCAGGGCAGTGGCGGTGGGCCGCGCTTCGGCCCTTCGAGAGATTCAGATCGATCTGCTGCGGGACCAGCCCTCCAGCGATCCCTTTTATTGGGCGCCCTTTCAAATTTACGGTGAAGGCGGCGTGCCGGACTATCCGCGAAGGACGGGCATATGGCGCAGACGGCGACGCTCCTGAAGGTTCTGATCAGCAGCAAACAACTGGAGTTCGAAGCGGAACGCTCGGATATCCTGAATATCATGAAGTCACTCCCGCTGCTGGCCGCGGACGCCGCGGAAGAATGGTCCCCTGAACGTGAGCCGATCGAGGACGTGTCTGTAAGGGAAGCGCGCGGCTGCTCGATATATATCGGATTGTTCGGTTGCATCTACAGCCATCCCACTGTACTCGAATATGAGGCTGCCGCTCAGAATCCATATCGCGAGATGTTAGTTTACGTAAGAGACTGCCCGCATCGCGACGAATCGCTGGCGGCCTTTCTTGAAAAAATGAAGGATCCGCAAAATGGCCATACCTTGGTCACTTATCGCGATTGGCAGTCAGTACGGAGCCGGCTGGAAAAGCATCTTTGGGATGCGGTTGGGCGGATGGTAGAACATCTCCTACGCCTGGGTCACCCTCCGGTCGCTATGGGGAGTGGAGGAGCGATGGAACGAAGATGGCAACACGAAAAACAGAATTTGATCGATTTGGGTCTTCCCGCGGACCGGGAATCGGCAGTGCAATTCGCAGAACGTCTGAAACAGCAGATGCCCCCGTAGCGCCTTCAGCGCTGGCTACCGTGTTGGCTTACCGGTTTCGGATCACCGTGGATGCTGTACGGCCCATCAGTTCGTCCCACTTGCAAGCGGCCTCCCGATCACGCCCACGAAGCGCATGGGAGTAAATGTCGGCCGTTACCCGGACAGAGGAATGGCCCAGGCGTGCCGACACCGTTGCGAGGTCCACGCCGTTCGCCAGCAGGACCGAAGCGTGGCTGTGGCGTAGCGTATGAAGGCTGGCGCCCTTTGGTAGACCCAAGCGCCGGCAGAGAAGGGATACCGACGACGAGATCGAGTCGGGCTTGACTGGCGTCCCATCGGGATTCGCGAATATCAAATCCAGGTCGGCGCGGTAGTCGGGTCCGAACTGCTGGCGGAATTCATCCTGCCGCTTCCGGTGGCATTCCAGATGCGCCAATGCCGATGGTGGTAATTCGATGCGTCGCGGATTGTCCGTCTTTGTACCCTTGAACTCTATTCCGTGGTTGGTCTACGTAAGAGAACGCTCAACGGCGGCATACTCGCCCTGGATGTCCGACCAGCGCAAAGCCAGGATCTCGCCGCGGCGCGCGCCGGTCGCTGCGCACAGATCCAGGAACGTAGGCAGGAACCATGGCCCCCTGCCGCGTCGATCATTACCATCTGCTCTGCGGGGAGCAATGCCAACTTGATGTGCTCTCTTGGAACTGGCGGCTCGCTATTGGTCACCGGATTCGTGGCGACCAGCCCCCAATGGACGGCGCGGCCGAAAGCGGAGGAGACCACGCCCGCAATGTTCCGGACAGTCTTGGTGCTCAGCGGCCGGGCAGGCTTCGTCCGCCGGTGGTGACCACCGGATTTCAGCAATCGGGTCCACTCGCGATTCAGGTGCAGCGGCGTAATCTCACCCAACGGCATTGCCAGCAACTCCGGGGCGAGGCACGCTGCCATCTCGTGGTAGCGCTCGATGGTTTTCGGCGCCAGCTTCTCGTCCACGTGCTGGCGGAAGAACTCTTCGAGAAGCATGGACAATGTGGTGGGCAGCTTCGCCGCAACTCCGGTGGCGCCGGCTCTGGCCAGATCGTACTTCTTCAACTCGTCAGAACGCCGTATGGACTCGACGTCTTCGGCTTCTTTTTTCGTGGCAAAGCCATGCTCGCGTATGATCACCGCATGGAGACGGGTGGCTCCTGGCGCTTGGAACTTGAAGTACCAGGCGACCTTGCCCGAAATGTATCTGCGTTTGTGTGCCGGCATCAGTTCAACACCGTTACCTCTGTGTGCGGTACAAGTAAAGGGGCACCGTGCAGGCCGCACGTGCCCTCCCATTGTTCGTAAGCATGGCGGGTGACGATCCACCGTCGCCCGAGGCGGATACCGGGAATGATTCCTTGTCCCAGCATGCTGTAAACCGTCAATCGACCGACATCCAATCGCCGCGCGATCTCTTCTACCGACATGCGGTTGGCGATCCGTTCAGACAGTACTTCACTGGGCTTTCCCGTAACGCAGCTCGTAATGATCTCACCCATGGGTCAGCTCCGGCGTTGGAATGTCAATCTAGCTAGCTACATCGTTTCGTAAGTGCATTGTGGCTACTCTCTTTGGGTTACTAACAACACCCTGCCAGCCAACTCTGGCTGGCTTCTGGTCCACCGGCCTCGGGCAGTTGGACAGTTGCTAAGCTCTCGTCTTGCCATCCCCAGGCAGCGTTCCAAGTCAGGCAGGCACCGACGGCACCTAACGGTTGCCTTTGGAGTCGTCAAAGCTCCGCCGGCGGCATCAGCTTACGGCACCGGTGATGCGAGTTTTCGGGTTGGAGACGACACTCAGATTACCATCTTGGGAAGACGACAGTTAATTGGAAACAAAGAACATTGCGTTTCCTGGCACCTCGTTCTGGCGATTGAGTATACTGCGTTTTCACTATGTGCTTCCTTCACGGCGCAAACGGAGCACAAATGGAGCACACGAGCCGATCTGTCTCGTCCGGCATGAGTCCTGGTCTATAGTGCCGTGTGATTGTCCCCAGATGGCTTCTACATGAGCATTGGGTTAAGGTTTGGCTTTCAGGCCGGCCAGCGGCACTTTCTCCGACTCGCCGAAATACCCGTCTGGGTGGATTCCCCCAACGCCGTTATGGCGCGCGACTGACGATTTCGGCGACGGGCGAACACTAATCCCGCAGGGAGCAACAAGGACTCCCCGAACGCAAAAGGCAACCTGGGTTCGGCATTGATCCGGTAACGCCGGAGGGCGGAGCCGGCGATCCGTTTGACCCTGGTCCCGAATGTGGAATTGGGATCGAATGGCGGAGTGTGATCGCGTCGGCGCCTACCAGCACCTCTCTCACAACCAGCCTCAGAATCTGCTGGCGCAATGTAATATCCAGCGTATCGGCGCGCGCGCAGTTTGGTTCGAAAGCCCCCGAGGCTCCGCCAGTTGGAGGTATTTTGCTTCGTCCACAGCCGCCATCTCCAAAGATTGTACAGCGAATCCACGAATTCTGCCGATTCGGCGAGCGACCACATCAGTTCGCGGCGGTGCTCTCCGCTCGACTCCTCCATCGCTCGATCAAGCGTGCCGTCATCGACGGCGTGGGCAAGAAATGCTAGATTCCGTTTAACTATACGCATCCGGTCGAGCTGTTGCGTTAGGCCTTGACTGCACAGCCACGCATCAACCTCTTCCAGTCCATTCACCAGTTCACGATACGTCAATCGTCCATAGCTCGACCAATTTTCCCATGCAAACGACCTCCGTCACTTACTCCTGTGTGCAGCAGACGAAGCAGGAGGAAGACGGCAGGGTGTGGTCCTCGATTCACGCAGCATGCGCCCTCGCGTCGGATGAAGCCCCCGTCTCGGACAGCGTCTCGCCGCCGATCGCGTCGCCCATCCGCCCCCTGGCGGTCGCGGCGACGGACACGGCGTCTGGCGCGGGCACCGGCCGCCGGCCTCAGGTGCGCGAAGCTCCAAACCCCTCCATTCTGACACGTGTCTTTTTTGGCGCGGAAAGGGCGGGGTTTAGGCCACAGCGACGGCTGCGGTGATGGCGGGCTAATATCGTCCTTCGCGGCGGATGAAGGCCTGGTCGCGTACAGTGCCGCCACTCGCGTCGCCCATCCGCCCGCTGGCAGTTGCGGCGCTGGGCAGCGGGCGACAGGCGCACGGAATTGGCCGCCAAGCGTCACGCCGCGCGAAGCGCCACACGGACCAACCACGTGAAGAACTGTGGGCCATTTGGCCCTCAGGGGACGACCAGGGGACGACGTCAGCAGGTGGAACGATGGTTCGGGCTGCTCACCGACAAGATGATTCGGCGCGGCACTTTCCACTCCGTAGGAGAACTGGAACGCGCCATCTATGCCTGGCTGGCAAACTGGAACGAGAAGCCCAAGGAGGCGTTTGCCTGGAAAGCCACCGCTGACGTGATCCTTGACAAGGTGCGCCGTTGTAAAGAATTAAGTGGGACGGCACACTAGGTGTGCGGCAGAAATCCGCGCGGGGCGATTCGGCGCATTGGGCCATGTGAACGATAGCAGCCACCAGCTCCAAGTTCGCTCTGCAATTCGCTTTTCTTTAGTATCTTCGGGCTTCTTCGGCTCGTCGTTTGATGTCGTCGAGGATGGTTTTGAGGTCGGTGCCTTGGATGTCGGCGATGGTTATCTGCTCTGCAATCTCTTCGTTGCGGCGCTTCTGGTAGAACGAGGGCTCTGGCCGTCGTCGGAGCCAGTTCCAGAGTCGTTTCCAGAACGGGATTGGTTCGCGGAAGTGCTGTTCGATTGGCTGGTGTATCGGGATCGGGAAGTACGCTGCCAGGTTGCGTTTGACGACGGCTTCGCAGGCGTGGCGAGGGAAGTAGTTCTCGATGCCATACCGTTGCAGGACGTGAAGGGTCAGCGGGTACTCTGCGAAGCGCCGTTTCACGTCGTTGGCTTGATCGGTGTACGGCTGCTTCTTCTTTGTGAGCTTTCGTCCAATGTCGCCGTCCATGATCATGACTGCTTGTCGACAGCCGTCAAGCCATCGTTCCGGCTGGTCTTCGGCGAGCAGGTTGGGCCAGCCGCCAACGAAATCCAGGGTGTCCGCGATCTCTTGCTCCCCCAGTTCGTTGAGGAGCTTTTTAATGATCGGCCGGTCGGTCTTTCCTTCGCACCAGACTTTGACTTGGATCATCGAGGTGGCGCCCTTGAGCTTCCTGATCACTGTGTCAAAGGGGGTGTGCTGGGCGGCGTCGATGCGCGCTGCGCGTTTGAGGTTTTCTGCTTCCTGTTGGAAGTGCTGTTGCCATCTGGGTGGTGTTTGGGGGAGTTGGTGCGTGATGATGCCCGCGGCGGTTGTCTTGTCGATGCTGGCGATGGTGTTCGTGATGAGTATGGTGACGCGCCAGAGACCGAGCGTGAGCGCGCGTTGGCGGAGTCTCTTCAGTGGTGGAAGATGGTCTGGTCGTCGTCACCCGCAAGAATGAAGTAGTTCGCGCAGTCACCCCATTTCCGGATGAGCGTCAACTGCATCCGGTTGAGGTCCTGTGCCTCGTCTGCGAAGATGACCGCCGGGTGCTTGGGCGCGGCTGAGACGTCCCGATAGCACGTCTCGATCAGATCGGTGAAGTCGAGCAGGCCAAGTGAGTGCTTATACTCCGTCCACTTCTGGGCGAACTGGCTAAGCACGATGGGCCAGCGGCTCTGCGGGATCATCAGACCACGCACGCGGCTCAACTCACGAAGGATCTCATCGCCGTTCTTGGCCAGTTCGGTGTCGTCTTCTGCTCCGGCACTGTCGCTTTCGAGCCTGACTTGCTTCTTGGCAGGGGTGATGGCCAACTGCGGGTTGTCTTTGTTCCACTCGTCTACACATGACTCCGCGATCACCGGTCTGCCGAGTGCGTGGTAGCAGTGCGAGTGCAGTGTGCCGACCCGGTCCGAAGCGATAGGCAGGTCGCGGCCCGCCAGTTCCGCGGCCGCCGTGCGCGAGTAGCTCGTCACCAGCACCGCGTCAGCACCGTGCTTCTCGACCGCGCGCTTGATCTGGCGGGTGATGTTCGTAGTCTTGCCGCACCCTGGAGCGCCGAAGATTCGGTATTCGGCTGTGACGCTGTGATCGCGCTGCCCGATCTCCTCAAGCGTCCCGGTGGCCTGTTCCTCAGATGGCATCACTGGTTGTGCTCCTCCTTTTTACCCGGCGAGTATTCAGCGGGATCGAACTGATCCAACGGCAGCACCCACCGGCCCTGTTCTTTGAACTTCTGGCCGCGAACGCGAATGCTCTTGCCGCCCAGTGCGCCGAGCATCGAGGCGACCGCCTTGACCGAAAGCATCTGGAGCATCACGTCCAGCTTGGGCGGGTGAATCATGAGCGGCGTGTTCACAAACCGCGATGCAACACGAGTCAGATCCCTCAT
>Ga0302324_100020343_pt1 | contig 12985 bp, 12 predicted proteins | sample Palsa_T0_1_FD_201949 | JGI IMG/M metagenome (GOLD analysis project Ga0302324, IMG submission 201949) | Peat permafrost microbial communities from Stordalen Mire near Abisko, Sweden - Palsa_T0_1 | ecosystem: Environmental > Terrestrial > Soil > Palsa > Peat permafrost | place: Sweden: Abisko...
CGCGACGACATCACCGTTCTCCATCTCCTCACCCACTCTTCCGGTATGCCGCCGATCTACACGCCTAACGAGGGCATGTATATCGACGTGCTCGAAGACATGGTGACGGCGATTTGCGAGCGTGTGTCCGCCGAGCACGGGCCGAACGAGGTCGTCGCCTATTCCGCGCTCGTCAGCCACGCCATGCTCGGATACATGCTCGTCAGGACCGACCCCAAAGGTCGGCGTTACCGCGACATCGCGAACGAGGATCTTCTGTTCCCGCTCGGCTTGAAGGACACGTCGGTTGGCCGGCGGCGCGACCTCAGGGAACGCCATCTCGTTCCCGAGTTCCGCGGCAACTCGCCGACACAGCATCTCGGCCATAGCAATCTGGGACCGAACGGCGCCTTCGAAGAGGAGGAAGCCGAAATGCCGTGGGTGGGTATCGTTTCGACCGCGCTCGACATGTACCGCTTTGCAGAGATGCTGCGCCGCCTTGGCGAGGGAAACGGCGTGCGCATCCTCTCGCCCACGAGCGTCAAGCTGGCGCGGCGGAACTGGACGGGCGACAAGCCGAACGAGGTCTTCAAGAAGCTCTGCCTCGACCGCGGCTGGCCGGTCATCCCCGCCTATATCGGGTTAGGTTTCCCGCTGCGTGGCGAAACCGTTGGCGTCAATCTCTATGGTTCGATGAGCTCGCCCGGCACGATAGGCGGCTACGGCGCGGGCACGACCATCTGGTGGGTCGATCCGGAGCTCGACCTTACTTTCGTCGGGCTGATGACCGGCGTCATGAATGCCGATGCCAATTATCTGCGCTGGCGGCGCCTATCGGACATCGCGGTCTCGGCGGCCACGTGAACGCCGGCACCATCCGGCACGAGATGGCGGACGGCGAGCATTCGTTCGACTATCTGATCGCAGGCGCGGGCACGGCGGGTTGCGTTCTCGCGAACCGGCTGTCGGAAGATCCGAACAACAAGGTTTGCCTCATCGAAGCCGGTCCGAAAGACAGCCACCCGTTTATTCGCGTTCCGGCACTTGTCGGTGCGGCGCTGACGTTGAAGCATCTGAGCTGGGGTCTGGACACGGTTCCGCAGGAGAATCTGAACGGTCGGCGCATTCCGATTCCGCGCGGCCGCGTACTCGGCGGCTCGAGTTCGGTCAACGGCATGGTCTATTTCCGCGGCCACCGCAGGGACTATGACGATTGGGCTGCCGCAGGCAATTCCGGGTGGAGCTTCGCCGAGGTGCTGCCCTATTTCATCCGCTCCGAAAACAACGAAATGTACGGCGCGTCGCCCTATCACGGTCACGAAGGACCCATGCATGTCAGCGACATCCGCAACCCCAATCCGCTCAACGCGGTGTTTGCGGACGCCATGAGATCGCTTCAATTCCGGCATTGCGACGACTTCAACGGTCCCGAACCGGAAGGCTATGGCCTGCGCCAGGGCGCCATTCGCGACGGCCGCCGCGAATCCGGCGTCACGGCCTTCCTCAAGCCGGCAGCCAAGCGCCCCAATCTGACGGTGATGACGGGCGCGACCGTTGCCCGCGTTACGATCGCGGACATGCGCGCGACCGGCGTCGATCTTCTCGTCGACGGCCAACCGCGACACGTCACAGCGCGACGCGAGGTAATCTTGTGCGGCGGGACCATCGGTTCGCCGCAGATGTTGCTGCTTTCGGGAATAGGCGACGGCGATGCGCTCCAGAAGGTCGGTATCGGCGTTCGGCATCATCTGCCGGCTGTCGGCGGGAATTATCACGATCACGTCGCCGCAAATGTGCAGATGTGGACGACAAATTCCCAGTCTTACGGCATTTCGCTCAAGGCACTCCCGCGCGGCGCCTGGAACGTTTTGCAATACCTCGCCGCGCGCGAGGGCCCGTTCGCGAGCAATGTTTTCGAATCCCAGGCGTTGTTGCGCTCGAGCGCTGCCCTCGACCGGCCCGACATCCAGGTCGTATTCCAGCCGGCGCGGCGTAACCAGGGGACGTTTCCGTTGCCCCTGGGGCATGGCTTTGTATTGAGCATCGTGCTGCTGCATCCGAAAAGCCGCGGCCGGTTGATGCTGAAAAGCGCAGACTCGCGCGCCACGCCACTGATCGATCCCGGCCTCATGAGCGCACCGGAAGATTTCGCGCCCCTGGTGCGCGGTCTGACACTCGCCCGGCGGGTCTTCGCCGCGCCCGCTTTTGCGCCCTATCGCGCCACAGAATTCCTGCCCGGAACTTCGGCCAAAAGCGACGCCGAACTTGAAGACTACGTCCGCGCTACGGCTGCAACCGTGCATCACCCGGCCGGCACCTGTCGCATGGGCATCGACGACAACGCCGTCGTGACGCCGGAATTGAAAGTCCGCGGGATCGAAGGACTTCGCGTCGCCGACGCCTCGATCTTTCCCACGCTCATGGGCGGGAACACCAATGCGCCCGTCGTGATGGTGGCCGAGAAGGCAGCCGATATGATCCTGGGCAAGGCACCGCCCGCGCCGCTGCATCTGTCGCAAGAATACCGAAAGAGGAAACAATGGCCGCAGAGCACATAAAGAAATGGCAGATCGGCGATGTCGAGGTGGTTCGTATTGTCGAGATCGATGCGCATCAGGATCCCTTCACGATGCTGTCGGCGGACTTCACGCCCGAGATCGCCAAGCGACACGGCTGGCTCGTGCCCAACTTTGCAACCCCCGAAGGCACAATGAAGATTTCGTTCCAATGCTTTGTCGTCCGCTCCGGCGAGGAGCGGATCATGATCGACACCTGCATCGGCAACGATCGGGAGCGCGAGTTTCCGGTTTTCACCAACTTGCAGGGCGCGTTCCTGGACGATCTGAAAATCGCCGGCTACTCGCGCGAAAGCATCACGAAGGTGCTATGCACCCATCTCCACTCCGATCATGTCGGCTGGAACACGATGAAGGTAGACGGCAAGTTTGTGCCGACCTTCCCCGACGCGCGCTATCTGTTCGGCAAGAGGGAATACGAGCACTGGCAGGAACTGAAACGGAACCCCGGCCATCACGATTTGCGACACATCGAAGACGCGGTCGAGCCGATCATAACGGCAGGACTGGCCGATTTCATCGAACCAACACTTGCCATCACCGATGAGGTGAGCCTGTATCTCACACCAGGCCACACACCGGGCCACGTCAGCGTCATGATCCAGTCGAAAGGCAAAGACGCGATAATCACCGGCGACATGATGCATCATCCGCTCCAGCTCGCCGAGCCCGACTATAACAATAACTTCGACATGAACCCGGAACAGGCACTGAGAACGCGCAAGGAAATGTATAAGCGGCTGGAAGACAAGGACGTGCTCGTCATCGGCACGCATTTCTGCGATCCGACTTCGGGATACATCGTGCGTAATGGCACGAGCTGGAAGTTGAAACTCGCCCCATGAACTGGAACTTGAAGGATCAAGTCGTTCTCGTCACGGGCGCAGGCCGGGGCCTGGGTCGCGCTGCGGCGGAACTATTGGCAAAGTGCGGAGCAAGCGTTGGTGTGTGCGATGTCGATCCCGCGACCTGCACGCAAACCACCCTCGCGATACAGAATGCGGGCGGCCGGGCGTCGGAGCACCCGTTCAGCGTCGCGGATCGCAGAGCATTCCTCGCCGCCGCCGCGGATTTCGCCAAGGCAAACGGCCGCATCGACGCCGTAGTCAACAACGCCATGATCCTGCGCTACGAACCCATCGAACAGGTGACCGAAACGGTTCTCGACCAGATGCTTGCGGTCGGCATCAAAGGTTCGGTCTGGGGTGCGCAGGCTCTCCTCGCCCATATGGACAAGGACAAGGGCGGCGCCATTGTGAATATGACGTCGCCTGTCGCCGAGCGCGGCTATCCCAACACGGCCGTTTACAGCCTCGTCAAGGGCGCGCTCCTCACGCTCACCAAGACGCTGGCCGCGGAACTCGGCCCGCGAAAAGTTCGCGTCAACGCAGTGGCGCCCGGATCGGTGCCGACGCCGGGCGCGCTCGGGCTCAACAGCGAAGAGGAATACGTGCGGCGCACGCGAACGATCCCGCTTCGCCGTCTCGGCGGCGCAGACGACAGCGCGCAGGCGGTGGCGTTTCTGCTGTCACCCGCAGCATCCTTCATCAACGGCGAAATCCTGCATGTGGACGGCGGCATTGCCGCAGCGGGCTGACGCGTTTCGGAGGCAGGCATGGAAGATTTCAGAGGCAAGACGGCTTTCATTACCGGCGGCGCGGCGGGCATCGGATTGGCCATGGCGCGGGAGTTTCTGAAAGCGGGCGCGCAGGTCGCGATCGCCGACATCCGCGAGGACGCGCTCGAGAAGGCCGTCAAATCACTGGCGGGCGGCGCAAACCTGCGCGCGGTTCGCCTCGACGTCACCGATCGCTCCTCATGGTCGCGCGTGACGGCGAACATCGGCAAGGTCCATATCCTGTGCGCCAATGCCGGCATATTCATCGGCGGCCCCACGCAGGATGCGACGTTTGACGACTGGGATTTCTGCCTCGGCGTCAATCTGGGCGGCGTGGTCAATGCCGTGCGCAGCTTCGTGCCGCACATGATCGCGCAGGCCGAAGGGGGCCACATTGTCCTCACCTCTTCCATCAACGGACTTTTCGCGAGCGGCGCAGTTGGCCCCTACACTGCCTCGAAATTCGCCGTGACCGGCATCGGCGAATGCCTGCGCATGAATCTGGCGCCGCACGGCATCGGCGTTTCGATCCTCTGCCCCGGCCCGGTTGCGTCGGATCTGTTCGAAAGCACCCCCGCGGTGCGACCCAAGAGTTTGAGCGATACCGGGGCGCACCTTGTCAAAACGGATGAACGCGATCCCGTTTCGCAGGAAATCTTTGCCGGCGCCATGTCGACCGACGAAGTCGGGCGAAAGGTCATGCAAGGCATCAGGCGAAATGACCTCTACATCATCACGCACACGGAAATCCGGGATGTGCTGGAGGCGCGCATGAAGGCGCTTCTCGCCGCTCTGCCGGCCGAGCCGGTTCCGCCGGCGCGCGCGAAGTCGGCACGCGTCCTCTACGACGTACCGGTCTATCAGGAACAGAGCGCCAAGTCTGCGCCTCTGTGAGTTCAACGGGAGACCATCAATGGCCGATGCCGAAACAAAGAACGAGAAATTGGTCCGCCGTTTCTTCGACGAAGCCCTGAACACGGGCGATCTGGAAAAAATCAGGTTCTTCTTTCATCCCGACGCGACCTGGACGCCGATGGCCAAGACCGGCATTCCCGGCGCCGGCGTTCACAGGGGTCGCAAGGGAATCGTCGACGAGTTCCTGGCGCCCGTCAGGGGACTGTTTGTGGACGGCGATCCGAAGAACAGCATCGAAAACATGTTCGGCAAGGACGTCTTCGTCCTGGTCGAAACCCATGGCACCGGAAGGTTCCGCAACGGGCGCGACTATGACAACCGCTATGCCTGGATCATCGAAATCCGCGACGATATGATCTTCGCGATCCGCGAATACATGGACACCGCCTACATCGCGTCCATCACGGGCTGAAGGGGCACGGATGATGGACAAGACTTACGACGTCGTTGCGATCGGCTCAGGCCATAACGGGCTCGTGGCCGCGGCCTATATGGCAGCGGCGGGAAAAAAGGTGCTGGTGCTCGAGCGCAACGCCTGGTTTGGCGGCGGCGTGGTGACGCGCCCGCTGACGGTGCCGGGCTTCCTTCACGACCAGCATTCCATGGCGCACATCTTCATCCAGGGCAATCCGCTCCTGAAAAACGACGATCTGGGCCTCAAGTCGAAGTTCGGCCTGCGTTACGAATTTCCAGAGGTGCCGATGATGTCGGTCTTCGAAGACGGCACGACGCTCGGCATGTATCGCGACCGCGAGCGCACCGTGGCCGACATCGCGAAATTCTCGCGAAAGGATGCAGAGTCGTTTCGCAAGCTGGCCGACATGGCGCAGACCTTCCTTCCGATGATCCAGTCGACGCTTTATTCGCCGCCGGTGCCCTTGGGCGCGAGCTATGCGCTGATGGACCAGAGCCACGAGGGGCGTGATTTGTGGCGCATCATGCAGCTTAGCTGTCACGATCTTCTGACCGGGATGTTCGAGAACGAGAAGGTCATCACGCATTTCGCCCGCATTGCCGGCGAGAATCTCGTCTCGCCGGACGAGAAATCGACGGGCATGGGGCCATTCGTATTCGTCGGCTTCCTAGAAGCGTACGGCATCGGCGTTCCGGTCGGCGGATCGGGAAAGCTCACCGACGCGTTGATTGCCTCAATCGAATCGAACGGCGGCGCGGTCGCAGCCAACACCGATGTCGCGCGCGTCCTGACACGGAACGGTCGCGCGACCGGCGTGGTGACGACGGACGGACGCGAGATCGCGGCCCGGGACGGCGTCATTGGCGCCATTCATCCGCATCTCCTGGGCAAGATGGTCTCCGGTCTCGATCCGGCGGTGGTGAAAGCGGCCGAGGACACACAAATTTCCGACATGGGATGCTTCACAATCCATGCCGCCCTGAACGCGCCGCTCAAATTCCACGCCGGCGACCATGTCAAGGCCGTGATGATCGAGCTGTTGCCGAATTCCTACAACGCGCTGCGCAAAAGCTTCGACAATCTTCGCTATGGCGGGTTCACCGCGCCACCACTCATCGGTCTGGGCTCGCTGACCATGCACGATTCCTCGCGCGCCCCGGCCGGAAAGGCGACGATGCATGTCTGGGATTACGTCCCCTACAAACGCGCCGACGGCGCCGGCTGGGACGACGGCAAAGCGCAATATGCCGAACGCATGCTGTCGCATATGGGAAATTTCATCTCCAACCTCGGCCCGGGCAACATCATCGCCACTCGTTGCGACAGCCCGCTCGACATGGAGCGCACCTCGCCGAGTTTCCAGCACGGCGATCTGCACGGTGTGGCGGCGACGACTTATCAATATGGCGCGCACCGGCCCACGCCCGATCTCGGCATGAATGTCGTGCCAGGCTGCGAGCGGCTCTACCTTGTCGGCCCCTTTCAGCATCCCGGCGGCGGCGTGTTCGGTGCCGGCCGCGCCGCGGCCATGCGCATGTGCGAAGACTTGAAGATCGATTTCGACAAAATCGGCAGCCGGGCATGAAGCTCACCTCCGCCGACAATTCCGAACTGATGCAAATCAACGCACTGGAGCGCGAAGGCGACCTCCTGCTGATCAAGGGCAAGATTTTCGGCGCCATGCCGATGACCGCGAAACTCTCGCCCGCGGAATTCCGCAAAGGCTTTGGCTTGCTCAATTTGCGGCTGGTTTTCTTCCTGCTGACGTTTCCGTTTCGGAGATAGCGCGATGAGTTCGGAAATTCCGTCAACCGATATCGACATGTTCAGTGCCGAGTCCGTTCGCGATGCACGGCGCGTCGACGACGCCATTCGCGAACGCGCGCCTGTCGTCCGTCTCGAACGCGAAAACATCGTGGTGCTTGGCCGCCATGAGCACGTCGCAGGCGGGCTCGTCGATTGGAAGGCATTTTCGAGCACTTCGCGCCCGTGGCACGATCCGAATTCGGTACGCCCCGAAATCCTGCTGACCGACGATCCGCCGCGCCACACGCAAGTCCGTGCCGTGATCGGTCGGGCGCTCTCGCCCAAGGCGATGAAGGAGATGGAGAACTCGTTCAGGCGCGACGCCGCGATTCTGGTGGACGAACTTCTGGATCGCGCGGACCAGCAGATCGATGCGGTGAAGGACATCACGGCCCGTTATGTCCACAAGGTCCTGCCGGACCTCATGGGTCTGCCGATCCAGGGCCGCGAGAACATGACGCCGTTCGGCAACGCCGTGTGGGCGACCATGGGACCGGCGAACGCGCTGTTCGACGCGGCGATGGCCGACGCCGGCAACAGCTTCGAATGGGTGGACCAGGCCTGCAGCCGCGAGAACATCCGGCCCGATAGTCTTGGTGGGGAAATGTACGCGGCGGCGGAGAGGGGCGAAATCAGCGAGCAGGACGCCAAGCTCCTGACGCTGACCATCCTGTCGGCGGGCGCCGACACCACCGTCATCACCATGGCGAACGCCATCAGCGCTTTTGCGCGATTTCCCGAGCAATACGAAAGCCTGCGCGACGATTCCGCGCTTCTGCGCAATGCCTTCGACGAAACCTTGCGCTGGGATTCGCCATCCCGTCTCGCCGGTCGGATTGCCACACGAGACATCGAGATCGGAGAGTACGTAGTTCCGGAGGGTACGCGCTGCGGCCTCCTCTTTGCCGCCGCCAATCGCGATCCGCGCAAATGGGACGACCCCGAGCGATTCGACATCCGGCGGGATTTGCGAGGTTATGTCGGCTGGGGTCAGGGGATACACATGTGTGTCGGCAAGGCGCTCGCGCAGATGGAAGCCGATGCGCTCTTGGGCGAAATCGTCCGGCGCGTCGCCCGCATTGAACCCACAGGCGAGCCGGAGCCATGGATGACGACCATCGGCCACGGGCCGATCAAGGTGCCCGTGCGCCTGCACGCGGCCTGAGGTGAACGAGCCGATGACGGACAGCTACGAGGTCTACGCCATCCATTACGGCCATCACGACCGCAATGCGCATGAGAATTTCCTCGGCGGCGATCCGCACGATGACAGCAACATGCCGCTCGACTACTTCGTCTGGGCGATCGTCGGCGAAGACAGGACATTCGTGCTCGACACCGGCTTTGCGCCGGACATGGCGAATAAGCGCGGCCGGCAGCTCGTCCGTCCCGTCGCCGACGGCCTCAAAGCCATCGGTATCGATCCCGCCCAGGTGCGCGACATCGTGCTCTCGCATATGCATTACGATCACGCCGGCAATATTCCGCTCTTTCCGAACGCCCGCTTCCATATCCAGGATGCCGAGATGGCTTTCGTCACCGGCCGGGCGATGTGCCATGCGCACATCCGTCAGCCCTTCGAGCCCGAGCACGTCTCGCACATGGTCCATCGTATCTTCGACGATCGCGTGCAGTTTCACGACGGCATCAGCGAACTCGCGCCCGGAATAACGCTGCACAAGGTCGGCGGGCATACGAAAGGCCTGCAGGTCGTGCGCGTGATGACGCGGCGCGGCTGGGTCGTTCTGGCGTCGGATGCCACGCATCTTTACGCGAATCTCGAGCACAATCACCCGTTCCCGATCGTCGTGGATATCGACGATTATCTCGAAGCATTCAAGACGATCCGCGGGCTCGCAGCCTCCGAAGCGCATATCGTGCCCGGTCACGACCCGCTGGTGCTGCAGCAGTATCCGCCGGCACGGGCCGGTCTTGCCGGGGTGGTACGCCTCGATGCCGATCCGAAAGGTCCATGAGCATGAGCGAGAAGATCGGTTTTGTCGGTCTGGGACGCATGGGCTCGCGCATGTGTGCGCGGCTCATCGACGCCGGGCATGCGCTTACCGTTTACGACATCGACGAGAAAGCCGCCGAGCGGATGGCAGGGCGCGGCGCCGCGCGCGCTCGCACGCCCGCCGAGGTCGCGGATGCGGCAGAACTCGTCTTTACCAGCTTACCCTCGCTTGCGGTGGTTCGGGAGGTGGCGCTCGGTGCATCGGGTCTCGTCTATGGCACTCGAATCGGCACTTTCGTCGATCTTTCCACAAGCGGCCCGCGCCTGGCCGCGCAGATTTCGGAATCGTTCGGTGCAAAAAATATTGCGAGTTTCGACGCGCCGGTGTCGGGCGGCCTGAAGGGAGCGGAGCAAGGCACGCTGGCCGTGATGGTGTCTGGTCCGAAGGACCGCTACGCCAGGATCGAGAGCACCCTGCAGATTTTCGGCAAGCTGTTCTTCATGGGCGAGATGCCCGGCCTGGGGCAGACCATGAAGCTCGTCAACAATCTCCTCGGCGCTTGCGCGATCGCGATCACCGGCGAGGGCATGACGATGGGCCTGAAGGCCGGCCTCGATCCGAAGTTGATGATCGACGTCCTGAACGCTTCAAGCGGTCGCAGCAGCGCGACGCAGGACAAGTGGCCGCGATCTGTCTTGCCGCGTACGTTCGATTTCGGATTTGCGACCGGCCTTTCTTTCAAGGACGTCCGATTGTGCGTCGAAGAGGCCGAAGCCATGGGTGTGCCGATGGTCGTCGGCAGCGCCGTGCGCCAGATGCTTTCGATCGCCAACAATATCTACGGCCCGGATTCCGATTTCACCATCATGGCCAAGCTCGTGGAAAGCTGGGCTGGACTCGAGATTCCCGACAGCAACACCCACGGCAGCCAATCAACACAAGGAAAGCTGACATGATCAAGGAACTGTTCGACAAAGGCCTCAAGATCCGCAAGGAGGTGCTGGGCAAGGAATACGTCGAGAAGGCGCTTGCCGCGGCTGACGACTTCAGCATGCCGCTGCAGGAAATGGCGACGGAGACCTGCTGGGGTTATATCTGGGGCCGCGAAGGCCTCGGCCGCCGCGATCGCAGCGTCGTCAATCTCGCCATGATCAGCGTGCTCAATCGCCCGCACGAGTTGCGCACGCACGTCAAGGCGGCGCTGCGCAACGGCGTCACCAAAAAAGAAATCGGAGAGATTTTCCTGCAGGTCGGCTGCTATGCCGGAATTCCCGCCGCCGTCGACAGCTTTCGCATCGCCAAAGAGGCATTCGTCGAATACGAAAGCGAGGCGAAATAGTGCGAGCCTGGGCGTCGCCATGCCCTCAAACGGCTCGCGCCCTTAACACCGCCGGTGCGGTCTCGCGCAGCGCAAATGCGAGAATTCCGGCCGCCGTGCAAAGGCCGGTCATGATCCATAGGGGTGCCGACAATCCCGTCAGGTCCGCCGCCTTGCCGGCGAGCGTTGGGGAAAACACGCCCCCAAGGACTTCGCCCATTCCCATCACCAGCGCCATCGCCGTCGTGATATGGCCCGGCGCCACGCTTTCCGACGGCACCGTCGCCATGAACAGAGGAAAGATTCCGGTGAGTGCCCAGCCGAAGAAGAAGATCGCAGCCAGAGTCCATGCCGAGCCCGTGAAATACATCGCGCCCAGGGGAAGAATGACGCCGAGGAAGGATGTGACGATCATCACGGGCTTGCGCCCGAACACATCCGATATGTGACTGACAACGAAGCTTCCGATCGCCGCCGAAACGCCAAGCGTTCCCATCACCCAACTCATCGTCGTGGGGTCGTAACCGCGCACCTTTGTAAGGAACAACGGCATGAAGGCCCCGCAGACCACGAGATAGGACACGAGCAGAACCGACATCGCAACGCAAAGTGCAACGTTGGGTTCGAAGACGATCTCTTTCAGGTTCGCGAAAAGGTTTCGCGTATCGGCCGGCTTGGCGGGCGTGCGCGACTCTTCCACGAAAAACCAAAGCAACAGGGCGGAGATCAGTCCGGGGATGCCTGCGATAAAGAACGCGCCGTGCCAGCCCAGCGTTTTTGCAAACCAGACGAGCATCACCGGCGCCACGAAAGAACCCAACAAATTGGAGCCGAAATTCTGCGTCACGCCCATGGCGAGGCCGCGCCGCTCGCGTGGTACCGCCGCCGCGATCATCGATTGCGACACCGGCATCACGCCGCCCTCCACCGTGCCCATCAGCAGCCGCGCAGCAAACAGCATCAGAAACGAGCCCGCGAGGCCGCTGAGGAATGAGCATAGAGAGAACGCGACCGTGCAGGTTATCAGGAAGGCCTTGCGTTTGCCGCTGCGGTCGGCAGCGGCGCCGACGGCTAACGCCGCAAACGCCCAGCTCAGGGAAAGCGCCGAAGCGGTGAGCCCAACCTCGGTGTTGCTGAGCCCAAGGTCCGGCTTGACGAAGGGCATAAGGAAGTTGAGCGCGTTACGATCGAAGAACAGGATGCCGAAATTGAGGCTCAGCAGGCCGACCAGCAGCGATGGATGGCGCGCAGCGCGCGCGACGACGCCTTCCACGGATTGTTCGATCACGCCCATCCCCCTCTGTGCGCACGACAACGAATGTGCGGATGATATAGCCGAGCCGTCTCCAAAATCGAAGTGTCGATCATCAGCGGCGAGATTGCGATCTGAAAATTGCCAATTCGCTCTCGGAACCGTTTAACTTCATTGCCGTGTCGCGCGCATCAGAGCGCGCATCATGTCCTGTGCCGCGGTTTCGCTCTGCGCTGGAGTTCGGCTTGCTTCTGCCGCTCGCGTTCGGCTTCGCGCAACGCCTGCGCCGCGCCGGGCAAATATTGCTTGGGAATCCAATGCGAAGTGACACCGTACCAAGCGGCGGCGCGCAGGGTGAAATAAGGATCGACCAGATGCGGCCGCGCCAGCGCGACAAGATCGGCACGGCGGCACGCGATGATGGTGTTGATCTGCGAGGGTTCGGTGATCGCACCCACTGCCATCGTCTTGATGCGCGCGACGTTGCGGATGCCTTCGGCGAACTGCACCTGATACATGCGCCCATAGACCGGCTTCTGCTCGGGTACCGTCTGCCCCGATGAGGCGCTGACGAGATCGCAACCCGCGGCTTCGAAAGCACGCACGGTGGCCAGCACATCGTCTTCCGTGATGCCGCCGGGTGCCCAATCGCTGGCGGAAATGCGGATCGACATGGGCTTCGCCTTGGGCCAAACCGCGCGCATGGCCGCGAACACCTCCAGCGGATAGCGCAACCGGTTCTCGATCGCGCCGCCGTATTCATCTGCGCGCCGGTTCGTGAGCGGCGACAAAAAGCTCGCAAAGAGATAGCCGTGGGCACAATGCAGTTCGAGCATATCGAAACCCGCCCGATCCGCGCGCTCAGCCGCCCGCACGAAGTCCGCCGTGATGCGATCCATCGTGGCACGGTCGAGTTCCGCGGGCGTCGGACTGATGCCCTCGTAATAAGGCAGCGGCGAGGCGGAATAGAGCGGCCAGTTGTCTTGCGCGCGCGGCAACGGATGATCGGCCTCTTCCCAGCCGAGTTGCGTCGATCCTTTGCGGCCGGCATGACCGAGCTGCATGCAGATTCTGACCGGCGTCTCGGCATGGACGAAATCGACGATGCGCTTCCAGCCGCGTTCCTGCTCGTCATTCCACAAGCCGGTGCA
>Ga0302324_100020344_pt1 | contig 12984 bp, 13 predicted proteins | sample Palsa_T0_1_FD_201949 | JGI IMG/M metagenome (GOLD analysis project Ga0302324, IMG submission 201949) | Peat permafrost microbial communities from Stordalen Mire near Abisko, Sweden - Palsa_T0_1 | ecosystem: Environmental > Terrestrial > Soil > Palsa > Peat permafrost | place: Sweden: Abisko...
GCAGGAGCAACAAAAGAAAGATGAGGCCGAGGCGGCCAGCCATCCCGAGCTGGTGCTCTGGAAGAACATCAAGATGCAGCTCACCGGAGCTGACGGCGCCACATATTTCGGTTCAAGCATGAAGGACGCGCAATTGCCGACGCTGAAGGGGAAAGTGGTGAAGCTCGTGCCCGAGCTAAGGCCCAAGGCTCTGGTGTTGGCGCTGGAAGACGGCGCCACGCCGGACGCCACCTTGAAGTTCGAAATGCCGCTGGCGGGTAAAGTGGACGTTGGCACCGAATTGTCGTTCGAGGGAGTGCCGGAGAGCTACACGGCCGCTCCTTACATGGTGGTCTTCAACGTGGAACCCGACAAGCTGCATGGCTGGACCGGAAAGAACGCTCCGCGCCCGAGAGCAACTAAGTAACGGCGCGCCGGAGCGCATTTTCGAGATCCGAAGCGAAGGCGCGGATCTTTTGCACTTGCTCGGGGGATGCCGGCTGCTCGAAGCCTTTGCCCGCGAAGAACGCTTGGCCGCCACGCCAGATGAGCGCGGCGTAGCCTCGTTCGGTCATCAACCCAGGCGCGCCGATATTGCCGAAAGCGTCGTCGATGGAATCCGGGCGGCGTTCCACGAATGCGACGAACCCGTCGCGCTCCAGGATGAAATGGGAAGTGATTTCCGCCGGGATGATCTGTATCCCAGCGGCCGCCAGCTTCTCAAGTATTTCGATCACATCTTGTAGCGGCCAAGATCTTCGTCGTCCAGGCTCTCGAGCCACCGTCGTTGCTCTTCCTCGCTGGCCTTGTCGGCGGCGGCACTGGAGCGCTTGGAGCTCTTCAGCACGGATTCGTCGACGTAGATCGGGCAATCCAGGCGCAATGCCAGAGCCAGAGCATCGCTCGGCCGCGAATCCACGCTGATCAATTCGCCGTCCTTGTCGAGCCAGATCACCGCATAAAACGTATCGTCCTTGAGCTCGCTCACAACCACCTTGCGAATGCCTGTTCCCAAGCCGAGCAGCAAGATCTTGATCAGATCGTGCGTCATGGGGCGCGGCGTCGAGACTTTTTCGATCTCCAGGGCAATCGCGTTCGCTTCGTAGATTCCGACCCAGATCGGCAAGATGGCGTTTCCATTAATGTCCTTCAGCACCACGATCGGCATGTTGGTGACGGGATCCATCATCAATCCGCGGATTTTCATTTCGACTTCCATACCGTCCCCCTTTGTAAGACTCAAATCACCACCTCGCCCGCTAACGAATTCGCGCCCGCGCGGGTCACGCGAACTTTCCACCACGTGCCAACCAGACCGCCGTCACTAGGTCCGGCGTGCTGGGGATGCACGAAGTTGAGCGTGCGATTTTGCGTGGTGCGTCCAATCCACTGACCCGTGGCATGATTATAACCCTCCACGAAGGCTTCTTCGACGGTCCCCACCGTTTCCGAATTTCGGCGGATCTGGATGGCGCGCTGCTGTTCCTGGAGGATGGCCAGGCGGCGGCTCTTTTCCTCCTCGGGAATGTGATCGGCGAGCTCCAGCGCCGACGTATTCGGCCGGCGCGAGTATTTGAAGCTGAACAACGAATCGTATTGCACTTCGTCGAGCAAGCCAAGCGTCTGTTCGAAGTCAGCCTCGGTCTCGCCGGGGAATCCCACGATGATGTCGGTGGTGATGGAGATGTTGCGGCGCGCCTGCTTCATCCAATCGATGCGGCGCATATACTGGTCGCGCGTATAGAGCCGCTGCATGCGCTCCAGCACGCTGGAAGACCCGGACTGCACGGGAAGATGGACGTGATTGCAGAGCACCGGGTTGTCGTCGATGGCGTCGACGATGTCCTTGACGAAGTCGCGCGGGTGCGAGGTGGTGAAGCGCACGCGGCGGATGCCATCCACTTCGCCCACCGCGCGCAGCAGACGCGCGAAGTCCCAGCCGGCCGGTGACGGATCGCGATAGCTATTGACGTTTTGCCCCAGGAGCTGGATTTCGGCGTAACCCATGCGCGCCAGCTCGCGAGCTTCCGTGAGGACGCTCTCACTCGTCCGGCTGCGCTCCGGGCCCCTCGTGAACGGCACCACGCAATAGGCGCACGATTTGTCGCAGCCTTCGATGATGGTGATGTAGGCGCGATGCGGATTGTCGCGCTTGGTGAACGGCGTTTCGAAAGCCTGATCGTTATCCAGGCTTAAGCCCGTCACGCGGCGGCCGCCGGCTTCCAGTTGCACCAGCATCTCGGGGAGCTTGGCGTAGCTGGCCGATCCGGCCACCAGGCTGACGTGCGGGGCGCGTTCGAAAATCCGCTCGCCTTCCTGTTGCGCGACGCAACCCAAAACTCCAAACACTTTGCCCTTGCCGTTCTTCTTAAACTCCTGCAGGCGATGGAAGACTTTCTGCTCCGCCTTGTCACGAATACTGCAAGTGTTGTAGAGGACCAGGTCGGCTTCTTCCGGTTTGGGCACCTGCCGATAGCCTTGTGACAGCAGCGTGCCGATGACCTTTTCGGAATCGTGCGCATTCATCTGGCACCCGAAGGTCTCGATGTAGAAGGTCTGCATGGAGTGGCTTCGATTCCATTGTACTGGGTTGTGGGCGGTGGGTTGTGTGCAGTGGGAGACCGTGAGGCCGTCTCCCGGCAGCCACTACATTGTGTAAACTGGTTGTTTAAGGGAGGTGCGTCTTCAGCAGTAGTTGGCTCGCACGAAGTGCCTCAGGTGAGCTAGCGCCCTTCCGTGTTCAAACGATCCCCGCCGCCTTCTTTTCTCTTCTCTTCCCTGACGATTGCCGGATCTGCGATCAGCCGTTAAAAGATTTTTCACGAGTGCCGGTTTGCCGCGCGTGCCTTAACAAGCCCGAGCCGCTTGCGGCGGAATATTTTTGCGTCCAGTGCCGCGCTCCGTTTTTGAGCCGGTTCCCTTTGGACGAGCAGGGCCGTTGCGCATTGTGCCGGCGCGGAGTCCGGGGCTTCGATGCCGCATATTCGTTCGGATTTTACGAAGCTGAGCTGCGCAAGCTGATTCATCTGTTCAAGTACGGCCGTGTTCACACGTTGGCGGGGCCGCTAGGGAAGCTGCTGGCCCGGGCTTTGCCGCGCGACCAAGCCTTCGACGTCATCATCCCCCTGCCGCTGCATTGGCGCAAGCGCTGGCAGCGTGGATTCAATCAATCGGAATTGTTGGCGCGCGAGATCGGGCGCCGCACTAATACGAGCGTGGAAAACGCACTGCGGCGCGTGCGCAATACCGCGGCACAGGCTGGATTGACCAGCGCCAAACGGCGGCTGAACGTGTCGGGCGCTTTCCAGGCCGCCAAGCGCGCTGCCATCGACGGGCGGCGCGTGCTGCTGATCGACGATGTGATGACCACTGGCGCCACGGCGGCGTCCTGCGCGCGAGCTTTGCAACGAGCCGGCGCGCGGCAAGTGACGTTGTTGACTTTGGCGCGGGCGGACCGCCGGCCCATGTTGGACCCAGTGCCGCAGGATTCGAATTTCTCCGGGAGATCCGAAGATGCCTAGCCTCGACCGTTTGCATAGACCGGTACTCGTCTTGAACGCCAGTTATGAGCCCATCAACATCTGCGCCGCTCGCCGGGCGCTGGTGCTGGTGCTCAAGGGCGTTGCTTCGGCCGAGGAAGAATCGCAGGCGCACGTCCATTCGCCGCGCCACTCGATTCGCGTGCCGTCCGTGATTCGCTTGCTAGAATATCGCCGCATCCCGCATCAGACCCGGGCGCTTTCGCGCAAGAACATTTTGATGCGCGACCGTTACACTTGCCAATATTGCCATCGCACCATGCCCTCCGGCGAGTTGACGCTCGATCACGTGGTTCCGCGGTCTCGCGCGGGCGAAACCACTTGGGAAAACCTGGTGGCCTGCTGCCATCCCTGCAACAATCGCAAAGGCAGCCGTACGCCCGAGGAAGCCGGCATGCGGCTGGCGCGCGCGCCGCGACCCTTCAGTCTGCACACCAGCCGTCATTTGATGCGCCTGCTCGCCAAGAGCGACGATCAGTGGCGGAAGTATCTGTTCTACTGAAGAATTCAGAATTCGAGAATTCAGAATGGACGCGCGACCTGTTCCATTCTGACTTCTGAGTCCTGAATTCTGACTTCTTAAGAATTAGTGCACGGTGGGGTCTTTACCCGGTTCCTTGGGCTTGTCCTTGGGAACCGTGGTGGCTTTCACCGGACTGATGATGACGTGCGCGTTGCGGCCTTCCAGCCGCGGCTGACCCTCCACCTGCCCGTGTACCGCCAGATCTTGCGCGAAGCGTAGCAGCAGCTTTTTGCCCAGGTCTACGTGCGCGATTTCGCGGCCGCGGAATTGCACCACCGCTTTCACGCGGTTGCCCTCGCTCAGGAACCGTATCGCGTGATTCTTCTTGAACTCGTAGTCGTGATCGTCGGTGTTGGGGCGGAACTTCAGCTCCTTCACCTGGATCACGTGCTGTTTTTTCTTGGCCTCGTGCTGCTTCTTCTTGTTCTCGTACTGCCACTGGCCGTAGTCCATAGCCTTGGCAACTGGAGGCTCGGCGGTGGGTGCGATCAGGATCAAATCCAAGCCCATGTCCTGCGCTTTGCGAACCGCGGCCAGCGTCGGCATGATCTCGACCGATCCGTCCGGAAACACTGCGCGCACTTCACGAACGCGGATGGCCTCATTTACGTTTTCCCGGACCCTGGGACGGCGGGGCGGGTAGTTTCTGGGTGGAATCATTGACAGGCAGGGGCGCTTTGGTTAGCTCCGCCAAAGTAGAAGCGAATTCGTATCATTGTACTGATCGTACCAGAATTTCAGGACCCCAGTGCGGGGAGTTCGTTAGAATGAAGAAGTCGTGCCAGGGGCGGTTAGCTCAGTTGGTTAGAGCGCCTGCCTTACAAGCAGGAGGTCCGCGGTTCGAGCCCGCGACCGCCCACCATTCGACTCAGACACCCGCGGCCACCTTGCATGTGCGGCCGAACAGCTACGCTAAGAACAAGTCCTTTCACGAAACTTGGTTGGGTAACATTCCTTGGTGCCGCTTTGTAGAGGACGACGCCGGGGGGCTCCAAGGTCTGGCCGAAGTCATCGCGGCCAAGCCCGGGCCCGCCACTTAGCGGCCCAACCACGGGCTCAATCGCAGCTTCAAACTTCACGGACGGCTTGCTTGGCCCTGTGCAGGCTGATTTGGAGGACCGCCCTTCCGAACAGCCGTCTCGTCCTTGCCCGTACCCGTCCGGATAAAGTGCGTGACGGCGCCCTGGGAATCCCGGAAGAACTCGATGGCAGCCTGGCTCACAGTGGACAGGAAAACCGTCTCCGAACGCGCCACGAACTGCCGATCGAGCGGATTTGCGCTGTCTTGGATCGCCAACCGATCACCGGCGGCCGTGATCACAACCTCCCGTCCCGTCCCAAACTGGTAAGTCCCCGCATACTTCGCCAGGACCTCCGGGGCCACCTTGAGTCCGCTTTCCAAGTGCGAACTGTCGCGCTCATTCTCGCAGACGTCCTCCATGATCTCGGTATCCGGCGCGAGCGTCTTGTTCATGTGCAACGTGAACGGCTGGGTAAAAGTCTTCGGGTCGTCGAAGGTTACTTCCAGTTCCAAGTGTCCAAAGTCGCGACGCCGGTAGCGCTCCGTCAGCCTGAGTGACTCCGTTTGCGGATGCCCGCCCACGTCCAGCCACCCCCGGTCGTTGAACCCAGCGGAATTCACCACGAACGTGTCCTGTTCCCAATGCCCGACCGAGTATCCCAGCCACGTGGGATTCATTTCCTTGGGAAGCTCCCGGCCATCCGTGAGGATGATTCGATGCGGACTGTTCGGGGATTCATAAAGGATCACGATCAATCCCGGCGTCTGTACGATCCTGGACAAACCACGGAAATCGAGGAACGGGACGCTGACCGGCCTACACTGCGCCAGCGGACTGTCCTTGCGGAAGTCCTGGACCCGCTGCTCGCGTACGGATTCGGCCCACGGCGTGACACTCCCCGCCGGCAGGCTTTGGGCGACGTCATAATCGTACCCATATTGGCCGGGCCGCCCGGCCTGCCAAATGCCGGACAGGTCCGGCTTGCCATCGGCGGTGCGCGGCGCAGGGGCGGAAAGGTTCGGTTTGCCATCCGGCAAGCGTGGGATTCCCGGCGTGGGGTAGTCGACCCACTGGGCAACAGCGGGATTGGACAGCGCCAGCGCCGCAGCCGCAAGGGACACCAGGCAAGCCTTCATGTGAGCCTCCGTGGCGATAATTATATGTCATCACACGCGGACATTGCGCGCATCAATGGGGTCGTGGGGCCGACACGCAAGAACCAGAGGCCGACGGGGGCGTCTGCCGCGGGCACTGCTCCGAGCAGCCGGGGGGACCGCCCCACAGGGCGGATTTTCGCAGCGCTTAGTGCAGCGCCAGCTTCTGCACCCGCAGATTGCCGATCTCGCCGACATAGAGCGTATTTGCGTCGCGGCAGTCGATGGCGTTGACCGTTCCGAACTCCTTCAGCAGCTTGCCGGCCCTGCCAAACTTGCCGGTCATCGTTCCGTCCAAACGCATTCTGTAGATTTCACCGTCGCGGTCAATGTCGTCCGGCGGATTGGAATTCGAGACGTAAACGAGCTGATTCGGTCCCTTCGTTATGCAAAGCGCCTGCGCATTTCCCACATTCGCGAAAGCCGTTTTAAAGACGCCGTCATTGTCGAAGACCTGGATACGCTGGTTTCCGCCGTCCGCGGCATATACATTGCCTTGCGCGTCAACCGCGATGCTGCGGACATTGGCGAACTCGCCGGGCGCGGTTCCCTTCTTGCCCCAGGACTTCACGAACTTGCCGTCCTTATCGAACTTTGCGATGCGAGCATTGCCCAGGCCATCAGCGACGAAGATGTTCCCGGCCGCGTCCCAGGCTACGTCGGTGGGACGCTCGAAGAGATCAGTCGGCTGTCCTGCGCCATTTCCCGCGGCCGGACGCGCTGGAACGGGAACGGATTCCGCTTTTCGGCCGAGCAGCAAAACGACGCGCCCTTGCGGGTCGAACTCGATCACCATGTTGCTCATCTGATCGACCACCCAGATGTTGTCGCTTGGATCGACGCGCACCTGGGCGGCGAACATGAAGCCGTACGAGTCCTTGCCGATCTCGCGGACGAACTTGCCGTTGCGGTCGAACTGGAACAGTCGCGAACCGCCGTGGGCGAAGGGACGCGCGGTGCCGGTCGTGATGGTGGGATGGCCGGTCCGCGTGTAGACAAAAATATCGCCGCGCGAATTCGTCGCCACGCCGCCCACTTCGCCGAGATAGAGTCCGGCGGGAAGCTGCAGAGCGTTGGGAGCGGAATCGAACCGAATTTCAGGCGCGTCCTTCTGGGCGTTGGCCGGAACTCCCGCAATCAAGGCCGCAGCCAGAAGAGCTTGCATCAGACGTGTCGTCGTCGGACGTTTCATGGTTGTCCTCCTTGGCTGCTTGCTCATCGCGCGCCCCCAGCCCCAGCCGCGGTGGGGTGGAGAATGAGTTTCTGCACCCGCCAGGACTCGATTTCGCCCACCACGATCTCATTCGGGTTGCGGCAATCCATCATGTGAACTACCTGGAATCCGGGGGCCAGTTTGCCGGCGTGACCGAACTTGCCGATCACCGTCCCGTCCAGCTCCGCCTTGTAGATTTCGCCGGTGATGTCCCAGGTTCCCGGCATGTTTCCGTTGGGGTTCGAGTTCGACATGAACGCGTATTGGTGGGGGCCGGCCGAAATGCACACCGTCCAGCCGACGCCCAGGTTCGTAATCTCCCGCATGGGCTTGAGGTTGTTGTCGAGTACCTGGTAGCGGAAGTTGGTGCGGTCGGCGACCCAGACATTCCCCTGTCCGTCTACCTGTAAGCCGTGCGGCAGATTGAATTCTCCCAACGCGCTGCCCGCCTTTTCGCTACCTGCCTGCGCCAGGAAGCGGCCGTTCTTGTCATATTTCACGACACGATTGTTGCAGTAGCCATCGGAAACGAAAATGTTGCCCTGCGGATCCCAGCCCACATCCGTCGGCCGGCAGAAAATATATTTTTGCGAAGGTTGGTTCGGGCCGGCAGGGGCAGCCTGCACGCCAAGCACTGCCGGTGGCCTGCGGCCGAGCACCATTAGGACCTTTCCGTCGGGGCTGAACTTCGTGATCATGTTGGTGCCCTCGTCGACGGTCCAAATGTTGTCGTCCTTGTCGACGCGCACCGAATGGGCGAATTCGAAGCCGTAATAGCCACTGCCGATTTCCTTGACGAAATTGCCGGCTTGGTCGAATTCGAACAACCGTGTATTGGCGCTGCGGTGATAGACAAAGATGTGGCCCTTGGAATTGGTCGCCACGGCGACCGATTCGCCGAGATACTCGCCCGGCGGAAGCTTCAATAGATTGGGCGCCGACGAGTATGGAATGTCGGGCACATTTTCGATGCTCGCCTTGCGCTGCGCAAACGAAGGCGCGGCGGCCAGCGCCGCCAGAGTCGCTGACAATATAACAAACCGTTGCATGGAAGCCTCCTGGAATACTTATTGCTTAACGAATTTTCTGACATCGCCGAGAAAATCGGCGCCGTACACGTTACCCTCGAAATCCGCGGCGACCCCTTCCGCGAGGCTCGAAACGCCTGCGTAGGGATACGGACATGGATCTGGAATGAAGGATTTGACGGAGCCATCCCGGGCGCTCCCGATTCGAATGCCGCGTTGAGCGCCCAGGTTGTAACCATAACCAGTCTGTGGAAGTGCAAATCGTCCCGTGTTCGTACGGCCGTCTCTCGATTCTGAGTCGGCCACATAGATTACGTCGTTTTTGTCAATGTATATGCCGCTGGGCCGGCCAAACTGGAACCACTGGGCCACAAATTTACCGTTTTGGTCGAAAATCTGGATTCGATTGTTCTGACGGTCGCCGACGAATAGTCTGCCTTGGGAGTCGATGGCGAGAGTGTGTACCACGTCGAACTCACCACTGCCCATGCCTTTCCTGCCCCAGGTCTGGATGAACTTCCCGTCCTTGTCAAACTTCATGATTCGCGCGTTTCCGGTGGCCGCGCCGCCACCGGTGTGACCGTCGCCAACGAAAATGTCGCCGTTGGGAGCGATTGCGACTTCGGTCGGTGCATCGAACTCATCCAAGTCAGGCCCGGCTACTCCTTTTTTTCCAAGTGTCAATAAGACCTTTCCGTCTTGATTGAGTTTGAAGACCTGGTGTCCCCCGTTGTCTGCCAGCCACAGGTTGCCCTCTTTGTCCACCGACAATTTGTGGGGGCTAACAAACATCCCGGCTCCGAACGACTTCAGCAGCTTGCCGGACGGATCAAATTGAAAGATCGGATTGACAGCTGCGTTGGCGCCGGCGCAGGTGGTGCCTCCGGCTCCCGAAACGCCGCAGCGGTCGACCACCCAGAGTTTGCCGTTCGGATCGGTCGAGATGCTCGCCGTCGATCCCCACTTCCTTCCCTCCGGCAACTGTCCCCAACTCACGCCGGGGCGATACGGATTGGGGAGGTCATTGCGCGCGCCAAGCAACGACACGGGCGGCAATTTGACAGGATATTGACCGGCCGGAAACTGAGGAAGCCCGCGTCCCGCGCCGGCTTCGCCACCTGTAGTACTGGCTGCAGCGGGCGGCACACCGCAAGACTGGGCGAGCGGCCCAGGGGATCCGCTGTCGGCGCCGAGCCCAACCGCAGCCAGCACCCCGATCGCAACGATAGTTAGCACAGCAACACCGGATTGCTGACACCCATGAATCACTCGGCTCGTACCGGACATCTCAACCTCCTCGCCGCCATCAATTGTACGTCCAATCGCGAGCCCGTTTGTGCATGGCCTGACGGCCCGCAAAGTGATCCTGATGAGTGGCCGGCCGCCGCGCCTAGGGCCACAGTGCGCGCAAGCGGGTTACTGTGTCCCCCGAGAGGACCAATGGGGGCATTTTCGTCGTAGTGCCCCACGGACTCACGGTGTCTTGTGCCGGTCCTCTTCCTTCATTCAGAGTTAGTGTTCCCGCGAAGATTCCATTGAAAGAAGGGTCGTGTGCGTCCAAACCAAGAGCGTGCAAGAACTCGTGAGCGACAATCACTCGGAGTACCGGTTCGCCTGCATCGCGCGAAGTTTGGTCCTGCGGATTTATCCTTGGATGCACGGGAAGAAAAGTGTAAGCGTGGTCGCGGCTCCGGGTGCTTGCGGTCTGATAGTCAATGCTCCTGGTGACACCGTGCAATATATCTGTACGAAGCGTTCCCGTCTGATTCACGCCATTCACCGGGAAGGTGTAGGCGCCGGTCGTCGTAGCGACCGTGACATTGGCAGGGGTACCAGTCACCAAACTCACATTCACGTTATTGGACTTAAACAGCGTGTTCAGCTCGCGGATCGCAGCGGTAATGGCGGCGCCCCAATTCCCGTGAATAGCAGATGCCTCGACCGTCAACTGTCCCGTTTTCAGGACGGAGGAATTCCAGGGGACGTCGGGCATGTCGTCAAACCTCCACATGAACCGGGATTTCCATTTTGCCTTCCCGGCTTGGAACAGTATACGGCAATCGCCCGATTGCGGCCAACGCTTTTGGGCAGCGCATGGCCGGAAAGTCCTGCCAGCACGATGAAAAGCGGTCGGCATCCTTCCGGCAGGACCGTGTGGGCCTGCCAGCCGGTGGCCCGAAGATCAACGCCGACGAGGCTGTTCAGCGCGGCAAGGAGATCTCGCGGCACCTGACACCTTTTTGAAAACGACTTTCTTTGCCACAATAGCTGGGATTGTTGTGGTAACATCTACAAGTTCTACGAACTAGCTTTGACCTTAGATCGCCGCAATAAGGAGCAAACAACTGTGCCCTACCAGATCAGACTTTTCGCACTATCAGCTGTCTTCCTGGGTTGCGCGAACGCGCAGCCAAATGTTTCCGAGGTGGTGATACAGTCTACCTTGACTCAGAGCACCGTGCAGCCGACCCAGTTCAATACTCCAACTGCCACTGGAGCGCTTCCGGCATCGCTTCTGAGCGTGTACACCGAAAAGTTGGTGAACGGCCCCGTCGGCCTCTTCGTTGACACGCCCAGTAATTACGCGGTTGCCAATACATCCGCCTTAAGTTCGGTGCTCAGCGCCAACATCGCCGTGGCTTTGTCCGAAATACCGCTGGAGTCTCCCACCTCCGGTGTAATTTTTAAAACGGACCCGGCGACGGGTGCGGAGTTGCCCGTTAGCAGCACGCTAGGGCCGATCTTCACCCAACGAGCCGAGACCATTGGAAAAGGCAAGTTCTATATCGGGTTCACCCATCAGAATTATCATTTCACCTCCCTGAATGGGCAAAGTCTCAACGGACTCAGCGTTCTTTACGGTGGTGGCGACCTTTCTGGCATAACCAATCCAAACACCAAACAGGCCGCCACCACCGCCCCCGCGACGTTCAATCTGGCGTTGGACGTAAGGCTTTCCCAAGACATCACCTTTCTTACGTACGGAGTAACCAGCCGATTCGACGTTTCCGTTGGCGTTCCGGTGGTTCACTCCGCTGTCGCGTCAACTGCTTATAACGGCATCATCTACAGCGGAACCGGCACGAGCTTTAAGTCGGGCGACCAGTGTTGGTGCGTGAATACTTTCACTCCAGGAACATTCGACTTGACAAGGCCGTACATCGGGCAAGCGAGTGAAGGGAAAACTGGTATCGGAGACGTGATACTGCGTTTCAAAGGCACGGTATTGGAAAGCCCCAATGCCGTATTGGCCATCGGAACGGACCTCCGATTGCCCTCTGGCGACGCGAGCAATTACTTGGGCACTGGTACCACTTCTGTTAAGCCTTTTCTGGCTCTCTCTTTGTATAGTAAGCCGTTCGCCAACGGAATTGTCTTTGCGCCTCACCTGGAGGCGGGCTGGCAGTTCAGTGGGAAGAGCATCTTGGGGGGGACACAGGCGGGTACCCCGGGGTCCGCTTCGTTGCCAGGCGACGCCACAAGCATCCCGATCCAGGTGGCGCCTTTCATCACTACCAAGAATTACTTGCCGGATATTTTTTCTTGGGCCGTTGGATCGGAAGTTGCGCTCGGCCGTCGTAACACCGTCGCGGTTGACATCTTAGGCAATCAGATCGGATGGGTACACGGGATACAGACGCTGGAAAGTCAGGAGATCCCTACCAGTTATGCGGCCCCTGCGTTGCCGGCCGGAGCGGAGGCGATGAGCTCCGGCTTGGTCGCTACCACGGGCAGGACCTCCTTCGCGCAGTATAGCGGAGCATTCGGATACAAGGTTCGCATATGGGGCAATCTGGTTGCTACTTTTGACGCACTGGTTCGATTCAATGATGCGGGGCTTACCGCGCGCTTCGTGCCGCTCTATGGGTTAGGTTATAGCTTCTAAGCAAGAAGCGATTGAATCCAGCGGTGGTTATTGGCCCCCGCTCAGCGGGTTGACGATTAGCCAATGATCGCCGGTCTTCGCCAGGACGACTCTTACAGCTTTTTCAGTCTGCTTTGGTTGACCGCCGCGTACCGTGGTCTTGATGATCAATTGACAAGGCACCACTGCGGAGGGACCGTTGACTTGGACGTCTCCAGTCGGCTGCAGCATCATAATGAAACTCGCGCCAGGCTGGTTCATGGCGTCGATATAAGTCTGGGTCGCACTCGGCCAAACCAGTTTCACTTCGCGCGCCTGTCTGTGCGTAAAGGCGGCATTAAACCCATCCAAGACCGAAAGGATCGCCTTCCGCTCCGGGTTGGCCTTCTCGGCCTCCAGCCGCTGCTTTTCCCTTTGATCGAGAATCTTCTCGATTTGCGAAGAGCTTTCGGGAGCGTGCACGCCCTTAGGGAATCGACTGAGATACGCGCGCAGCGAATCTGGATCGTTTAGATTTGTTGCTTTCCAAACGAGATCATCTAGAAGTGCTTGAGCGTCAACTTTATGCGGACTATTCGGATACTTCTCGAGGAAGGCCTCTAGCTGCGAGGGATCCGTGCGCCGAAGCTGTTCCCACTCCCGTGCTTCTGGGTCTGGCGGA
>Ga0302324_100020345_pt1 | contig 12984 bp, 12 predicted proteins | sample Palsa_T0_1_FD_201949 | JGI IMG/M metagenome (GOLD analysis project Ga0302324, IMG submission 201949) | Peat permafrost microbial communities from Stordalen Mire near Abisko, Sweden - Palsa_T0_1 | ecosystem: Environmental > Terrestrial > Soil > Palsa > Peat permafrost | place: Sweden: Abisko...
CGGGCGGCTTGGCACACGTTATCAATCCAACATCGCCGCTGATCGCGCCAGCGTCGTTGAATCCACCACCACGCTCACCGCCCCACCCCAAGGCGCAATGGCTCAAATCCCCATAACCCATCACTTCGACTAAACCGCGTCAGTACCCCTTCGCGGTTTCCTCCCTGCAGGATTATCCAACGCCTGCCCGCCAGCCCTCTTGGGCCCGGATGGCGTTGCACATTGGGGCAGGCGTCGGATGAAGCGCGACCCACACCTCGTAGATGCCTCTGCATGCATGAGCCCAACAGGCGATTTCCAGGATCAGGCCTGCTGCTCGATCGGCTCGGTAGAGCTCGCGGAACCCGCCATACGCATCGGCCTGTAGAGCGCCGTGGAAGTCACGCAGGTGCTCTCGGGGACGCTCGCCTTTGCGGTCGGGACTGTAGCGGAACAGCACCGCCGGCGGATCCGTACTGCCGCTGGGTCGGTCGTCGCTGTGTCGCGAACGTACGTCCACAGCCGTCCGGTCTTGGTCCTGTCCTGTCCGGGTGCCAGCACCGGCAGCGGTGTGTCGTCGGCGTGCAGCTTGCCAGGCGCCAGAACGCTCTTACTCAGACTTGCCAGCAGCGGCTCGACGAGCCGGTAGGCCCCGCCAGCCATGTCCGCCAGCGTCGAGCGCTCGATGTCCAGGCCCTCACGGGCATAGATCTTTGACTGGCGGTACAAGGGGATGTGGTCAGCAAATTTTGAGGTCAGCACGTGAGCAATGAAGCCGGGGCCTGCGAAGCTGCGCGCAATCGGTCGGCCCGGCGCCGGGGCCTGCACCAGGGTGTGGCAGCTCGCGCAGGAGTACTTTGCCCGCACGTGCCGGAGCACTTTGAGTCGCCCCGGTATCCACTCGAGCATCTCGGCCACATCCTCACCCACCCGGCGCATCGAGCGGCCACAGTCCGGGCAGGTACACCCGACATCGTGCGTGATGATCTGCCGAGGGAATGCCGCCGGGAAGGGCTTACGCGTCGGCCGGGCTCGCCGCGGCGCCGACACCGCCGCAGACTCGCCCGCCGAGACGCTGCTTTCCAACTCCTCAAGCTTGAGCTCGATTTGTTCGATCGTCTCGGACAGTTTCTCTGAAGAGCGGCCGAACTGCATGCGGCGCAAACGCGCCAGCTGCATCTTCAAGTTCTCGATCTCAAGGGTTGAGTACAGGATCTTCGCCGCGGCGAGGCGTAGTTGCTCATCGCGTTGCGCGATGCTCTGGCGAGCGTCGATTAGCAACCGATGCAGACTCTCGGTATCCTTCGGCAGTTCATCTTGGGTGCTGACCACGGAAGATATTCTACTACTGCGCGATGCGCGCCGCGAGCGTTTTGCAGGCTTTTTATAGGGATATTCGCTGCATCTTCATGTGATCACACCGACAACTGCGATGGTCCAGTTCTTACCGGACGACGCCAATCAATCCCCTCCAGCAGCATCGACAACTGCGCACTCGTCAGTGCCACTGTCCCGCTCGTCGCCTGCGGCCACACGAAGCGCGCTCGCTCCAGACGCTTGGCAAACAAACACATGCCGTCCCCGTCATGCCAGAGCACTTTCAGCAAATCCCCGCGCCTGCCTCGAAAGAGGAACACTTGCCCGTCAAAGGGATTCTCGAGCAACTCGTTTTGCACCAGCGCAGCCAGACCGTCAAAGCCGCGCCGCAGATCCGTTACACCCGCCGCCAACCAAATCCGCACTCCCGCAGCAATGGCGATCATCGCGCCGAGAGAACCTCAAGCACCGCGCTCAATGCCACCCGGTCCACCGCACCATGCAATCGCACGCGATAAGATGCGCTGCACTCGATCTCGATCCAACCTGCCGCGGCTGCGCACACCGATGGGGCCGCAGCCGCACGCTTTGGCCTCGGCTCATCCACTCGCACCGACAATAACGACGCCGTCCCAGGCATCGACACCGGCCCAAGCTCGCCCTGCGCGTATTGTTTGCGCCAGGTAAAGAGCTGGTTCGCATTCATATCATGGCGCCGCGCCAGCTTTGCGATCGAGGTTCCCGCGGCGAGGCTCTCCTCCACGATCCGGCGCTTCTCCTCCACCGTGCGCTTACGGTAGCTTCCCCGACGTCTGACGCTTACCGGCTCACTGCCCACCTGAGTGGATACCGCATTTGTGTCCATAATCTTCCGCCGTGGACACGATTACCGCGCCACTCACCGTCGCCGTAGCATCGCTAACTATGATTGCCGGTGTCGAGGTGCCCAGCTCGGACGCTTACATGACAAGCGCAAACCTCGCGCCAGTGACAAGCCATTTCTATCGTTTTAGACCTGCACACCATCTTCTCGCGGGATATAGGGAGCTTGAACGACAGGAGATTTTCTTCGCCTCGCCCGAGAAGCTGAATGATCCGCTGGATGGTTTTAAGGATGTGTTCTGGCTCGGCGATTCAGTCCTCTGGACCAATCTGTTTAAGCATTACCTTCTATGCCTGATGCACACAATGGTCGTAGCGCTGATAAGCGGCTCTGAGAGTGTTTTCCCGGCCGATCAAACTTTCGTATTCCTGACAGAGGATATTCTGAAAACCCCTCAATTGCGGGAGATTTACCGAGAAATATGCAATTTTTTCTTTAAGGGTGATGATTACGGAGCTCTCCCTAATCTTCTGTCGCAAAGACAGCAGGTCAGACGGAATGAGCTTGAATGCTATCTTCGGCTTATTCACTTCCGAGCGGTTTACGCAAGCTACTCCATATTTGAGCTACGCGGCCATGTGCCCCCTCTCCCGCAAGATGACCCATTGCGAAAGGGTGGGGAAAGCTCCCCTCCACAGTTGCCTGCTCCTTGGCTGCAACATAACACCGCTATCGAAAGTGACAATTCGGCCCTGTCCTGGCGACACGTTCTATTTCGGTGCGGCTTCAGGGACCTGTTTGTGCACCAAGTGCGTCAGCGCAATCGTCACAAGTGCCGCCGATGCCCCACCTGCAAATTGCTGCAGAGAAGCACTGACCGCGTTAAAGGCGCCACGCTTCGTGGGTTCCGGAATAGCCGAGATGAGCGCCTGGGCGGGACTCAAGGGCGAGAAGATGCCCGCGAACCGTAACATCGCCCACCTACTTCGCATAATATTGATTGAGTCGCATTGAGCGCATCCGTGATCAGCAAAGCCGCGAACTTCGCTTCGACGAATATCTTTCATGGGACATCTCCAGGAAGGACAATTCTTGCTGATCGTGAGGGCCAATCCTCGCCAAAGAGAGCGGCGATGAAGACGCGTACGATCGCAGTCTCACAGGGTCCTAAGGATCGACGGGGCGGAACCCGTTCGCATATCAGCGCGGCGCCGAGCTCCTGGAGCACATCGCTAATCTGCTGACCGACCGAAACGGAACCTTCATTGAATGCTGAGACGATAACCAAGATGTGCAGGCCGCGCAGCGTCGCCAGTGGCACATTGTTCGCTGCCGTCGCCGGCAAAAGCAGGACACACGCAGCCAACAAAGATCCATGCCTGAGTGCCAACTGAGCCGCAAGATCGGCCCCATCGGCGTGTCCTACGACAATGATTGGAATCATCGACAACCCATGCGCCTTTACTGCCTCTGAAATAAGTAGTGCTATGCGATCCGCGATCTTCTCGTTGTCGATTGGTGCGCCTGAGCGCAGTTTCTCGATCCTTGGAATCAGGATTGGCACGCCGGGACAGGCGCGGCGACAGAACCGCAATAATGAGCGCAGGGTGGCACGCCTATCCGGTAACGGCAGTAGAACGGGCGAATTCGCAATCGTGCCTGCACGAAACTGAAAGGTGGCCATTACTGTAGGTCACGTTAATGGTGGCAATCCAAGGCAGTCGATAATCACGGTATTGCCCATTTGGCGACAGGGGTCTTGAATTCTCTCAAGGGCAGGTTATCCCCTACGGCCGCCCCGCGGCTTGCTTACAAGTCCCATCATTGGTCGGAAAGGACCGCAAGGTTTGGGCTGCAAGTCCAGGGGGCGGGGCGCATACGCAAAGAAAACCCCTGCCGCTGCCACTCTTGCAGATGCGATGCCCTGCGGAGACGCGTTTTCTATGTTTTAACCGCCGTCCCTTTCACAGGTAACTCGGGTCAATTTCCCCATTGGCGTCGCCACATGGCGGGGCTTATACCGAAGGCCTTGGAGAATACGCGGGTTAGATGGCTCTGATCGGCGAAGCCGCACGCCGTGGCGATCTCGACAATCGGCATTTTTGTCCCTTGCAGCAGTTCTTTGGCGCGCTTGACTCGCTGCCTCAACAGCCACCGGTGTGGTGGCAGTCCAGTCGTATGCTTGAAGGCACGTATGAAGTAGCTCCGCGAAAGACCACAAAGGGCGGCGAGTTCGGCAAGATTTGTATCGGCAGCGAGGTCGTCAAGTAGGCGGCTGGTGACGCGGCGCTCTTGGAGAGGAGTGAGCATTCGATCTCTCCGCCCCGCAAGACCTGACATGTCACCCCTTAGACCGCCATATGTGACTGCGAGGTGAGCGACGATAGCTAAGAAAACGTGATCAATAAAGAGCGCTGTTGCCTGCCCCGGGCGCGCCAGGACCGGATTTAAAGCGCTCACTAAGTGCAGCATTGTCGCATCTAGATGTTCACCGCTGAGAAGGCTATTCAACCGCTCGATTCTTGGTCGCTTCAATTCTGAGGTAATTTCGTCAAAGGCCGCCAGGGGAATGTAAGTATTCAAGGAATCGAACGGGGCTGACATGTCCATTGTCCACAGTTCGCGCAAGTCCAGGCAAGACAGTGCACCTGCTCCACGAGCAGGCATCTCCAAAAGACGGCCGTTGTTCCAGCCGCGCAACGCGGGCAGAGGTCTGAGAAGCACCACCGCCATGACAGTGGCGGAGGTCGAATTGGGTGGTGTGATACCGAGGCCTGGCCGATCCCGTCGATAGCGCCCTATAGAAAGATCGCCGTGCGCAAAGGAAACCGATGACAGCGATCGCATGTCATCGAGACTTTCTTTGTTCGCAAAGAATGGGCGCTCGGCACCCAGGAGTTCTGGTGAATGAGAAGAGAGCGCCGCCATTGTAATATCCTCCCGCTGCGTGGAGCGGCCGTACGAGAACACCAAAGGCATAGACCGATGCGCTTACAGCAAGCCGTTGGCCATAGTAGGCCGCGTATGTAAGGAAGACAACGGCTCCGTGAAATAGAGAGGCGCGTTTAATCCGGAGCGACATTAAGGACAGTGCGCCTGGGCGATGGCAATGAGTCCCTATTCAGCTATTTAAAAATATTCATGGCCGGGCAGGAGTGCGATGTCCGTGAGTTTCGGCGCTCCGCAATCATAATCCCGTGAAGCCTCGCCGCGGTCTTTAATGCCTGAAGAATCCTTGTGACCGGCGAGACGGAGGCGTCTGCGCCGGGAAACGCGCCGCCGGCGTCCTAGACGTCCGACGCCAGTGCAAGCGTTTACACATCCAGGAAGAACCGGTGTCTTTACTCACAAGTGAGGGCACTGAATAATGTAAGGGAAGCTTCCGAGCGGGGGCAGGCGTATACGTAGTAGTCGAAATTATAGTGGAATGACCCATCATATGGATACAGCGGCTATGACTTTAGGAATGCCAGGAGATCCGCATTGATAGTGGCGGCTTCCGTCGTAGGCATGCCGTGGGGAAAGCCCTTGTAGCTCTTGAAGATCGCGCCTTTGACCAACTTGGCGGTCAGAGGGCCGGCATCCGCATAAGGCACGACCTGGTCATCATCGCCGTGCATCACGAGCGTCGGCACCGTGAATTTCTTCAGGTCCGGCGTGAAATCCGTCTGCGAAAAGGCGACGACGCCATCGTAATGCGCTTTCGCTCCGCCCATCATGCCCTGGCGCCACCAATTATCGATGACACCTTGGGATTTCCTCGCGCCCGGGCGGTTGTAACCGTAAAAAGGTCCGGTCGGAAGGTCCACATAAAATTGGGCCCGGTCGTTCGCGACTTGCATCTGAAATCCGTCGAAAACTTCCTTGGGTAAGCCGCCGGGATTCGCAGGCGTCTTCAGCATCAGCGGCGGCACCGAGCTAATGAGCACCGCCTTCGCCACGCGGCTCTCACCGTGGCGCCCGATGTAGCGCGCGATTTCACCGCCGCCGGTCGAATGACCGATATGGATGGCGTTCTTCAAGTTGAGGTGTTCGGTGAGCGCCAGAAGGTCATCGGCGTAATGGTCCATATCGTGCCCGTCTGCGACCTGGCTCGACCGACCGTGACCGCGCCGATCATGGGCGATGACCCGATAGCCGTGACTCAGAAAGAACATCATTTGCGTATCCCAATCATCGGACGTTAACGGCCAGCCGTGGGAAAAAACGATCGGCAGCCCACTGCCCCAATCCTTGTAAAATATCGTGACCCCGTCCTTCGTCGTAATCGTGCTCATCTTGAAATCTCCAATGTGGTGTGAGCGCACAGCGCTCGGGTGTAAAACCTGCGCGGTTGCGGCAAACGGTATCGTGGCTGCAATAAGCGTCGCGGAGCCACCGATCAACACTTCCCGACGAGACAAGCTGGACGTTGTCGCCCGTTCATCGACGGTTCGGGTTTCTATGTCGTGCTTATCCATTACTTGGTCTCTCGCCTATCAAGGCACTGGGCCAGACGGGCCAGCACTCTTAAATGATTGGAAGTAGCTACTTGGAGGCCGCGATTGCGGCCATGTTGATGAAGGCCGCCACCTTGGCGGGATCCTCCATGAGCGACATGTGGCCGGTGGGCAGCGTAATACTGCCGATCGCATGCAACCGATCGACCTCCGCACGTTCCATCGCGGGCGGCAGCATGCGATCGTTCGAGGATATGAGCACCCAAGAAGGCTTACTTTGCCAAGCGGCGACCGTGATCTTCTCGTCAAACATGGGACCGTACGTCTGCCCCTGTGTGGCGAAGAAAAGCTGCTGTGTGGCAAGAGGGAGTCGCTGCGCGATGTCTTCGGAGACGCCTTTAAACGTCATCGACGCGAACTTCGCATCGTCAAGGCGGATCTGCTTTTGGCCCTCTGTCCACCCGTACGGTGAGCTCGCATCATTCGCCGATTGGCCCGCGTCAGGGGCGTAGGCCGATATGTAGACCAGGCCCACCACTTTAGGGTCGTCGCCCGCTTGCGTGATCACCACGCCGCCCCAGGAGTGCGCGACCAATACAACCGGACCGTCCTGAAGTGCAATAATTCTTTTGGTTGCAGCGACTTCCTCCGCGAACGATATCAAAGGATTCTGAACGGCGACGACGTGATAACCGTCCGCTTCCAGCAGCGGGATGACACTTAGCCAGCTCGTGGCGTCAGAGAACGCGCCGTGCACCAACACGATGTTTTTCACCGGCGTCCCCGCTTGGGCTCCGCTCGAGGACAGGAGAATCGTTAGGACAGCGAGAATGAGACCGTGGATAGCGTTCAAGGGAATGCGCGAACAATAAGACATGAATTGGTCCTTGTTTCGATTCGCAGCCGCGGGCTCGGTTACGCGCAATATGGCTGGGCTTATCGGTTGGAGACCTTTTCCGCGGCCTCGGTGATGACGGCGGCCACCTTTTGCGGCTCCTCCAGCATCGCGAGATGACACGTCGGCAACGTCGTTGCCGTCGCGTGCAGTCGGGTTTCTTCATCCTTCTCCATCGCTGGTTGCAACATGCGATCCTTAGCGGAGATGACGACCCAAGAAGGCTTTGTCTTCCAGGCCGCGACGGTGAGTTTCTCGGCGAACATGGGCCCGTAGCTTTCGCCCTCGACCGCCAAGACGAGCTTTCGTTCGGGTGTCGGTAGGCCTTGTGCGAAGTCCTCCAGGATGCCTTGCGAGGTCATATAGGCAAACTTGGACGCATCGACGCGAATTTGCTTCTGCCCCTCAGTTAACCCATAGGGCCCGCTTGCATCATTGGCTGATTGACCGACGTCCGGCGCATACGCGGCCACGTATACAAGTCCCCGAACTTTCGGATCATCGCCCGCCTGCGTGATGACGGCGCCACCCCAGGAATGGGCCACGAGAATAACTGGGCCGTCTTGCAACGCGATAATGCGTTTCGTGGCGGCGACATCATCCGCCAGTGAAGTCAATGGATTCTGCACGGCAACGACGTGATACCCCTTCGCTTCCAAGATAGGAATAACTTTCGACCAACTCGACGCGTCGGCAAAGGCGCCGTGCACCAGGATGATCGTTTTGACGGCATCTGGGGATTGAGCGTGCGTGAGCATCGGCACGGCGGTAAGCAGCGCGGCAAGATATTGCAGGCCGCTATATCGCGTCGCTCGCAGGAAGTGCTTGATCATGGGATCACCTGGTTGGGACATTCAGTAATTTAGGAACACTCTCGCCCTCGGAGGATGCGCGGGTCGCCGCGGCGGGATAAGCACTCTGCGAGATTCATTCTTCGGCCTTCTTCATTATTGGATGGCTATTAGTGCAGACTCTCCGGTGCGGGGGCTTGATGTAACGTTTCATGGTTTGGCTTAAAGGCTCTTTTTTACCCAACGCGCTTGCGGAAAATCCTCGGCGCGATTTCGTCGGCTCCGGAAGATCAACCATGAGAGGGGGTGGCCTTGCTGGGGGAAGAAACCTCGAGTGGGTCTTACCAGCTTCAGCGGTGGCACGGGGAATCCGAGCAAGCCGCAGTCCGAGAACGCAATTCTTGCGACCTCAACTCTCGGTGGAAACAAGGCAGTTGACGGAATTGGCCGCTTAAGTACTTACAAGAGACCTTTTACACAGTTTCCCTGCTAGTTGTGCAAAAAGTAGAGATCTTGGGGTACGGGACGAAGGCCCCTGACGGTAGTGGGGATGATGGTAGTAAACTCTTACAAAGGATGTCAGCTGTGACTCAGGGGGTGAAGGAACTCGGATTCGATGCCTCTCGAGCGGGGTGACTATTAGTGAATCGCCGGATCCCACGATAAGCAACTCGGTGATGGTGCAAGTTAACAAAGAGTCGCCCGGTACACAGTTCCGAGCTTTATAAGGAGAATTCACGAACTCATTGGCTGCGGTAAAGTCGGAGCATGTGAAAGTGGGTCTGGCTGCGCGGGAACTTAACGCCGCTCGGCTGTTGCAGTCCGCCGTTCCAACCTCGGTAGAGTTCGCGGCGCCCTTACTCGTTCGACCCGACTGGAACGGTGACGAGTTCTTAGCTCATCGGTCCCCCCTCGCGCCTCACTGCACACTTGACACAAGAATGATTATGCAACGTTTGGACGCAAAGGTGGCGATTTTTCATTTCGCGTACGTCGATGCGTAGTCGATCAGGTTCCGCAGAACGTCTGCAACACGCGCTCGCTTGCCCGCGGTGCAGTAGCGTAGGCTTCGAAGCCTTCCTGGTCCTCGTATGGTTGCGACAGGACTCGCAGCAGATCGGCGAACAACGTGAAGTCTTCATGCTCGACGGCGGCCTGGATGGCCTGCTCCAGTCGATGATTGCGCGGGATGAATGCCGGGTTGGCGTGCCGCATCGACGCGGCACGGACACTGGCTGGCAGTGATTCGCGAGCCATGCGCGACCGCCACATCGTCGCCCACCCGTCATACGCTTCTGCATTCGCAAACAAAGCCCGCACACCGGCATCGAACTGCTGGCCTCCCGCGGCATCACACAGTTTGCGGAACGTCAGCGTGAAATCCGCTTGCTGACGATGCATGGCTTCCAGCAGGCCGCGAACTAACTGCGCATCCTCACCCTCGGTCGTAAACAGGCCGAGCTTGCGACGCATACCCGATAACCATTGCTGCTCGAATCCCGGCAAGAATGCCAAAAGCTCCTCGTTGGCAAGCTCGATGGCTCGCTCGAGGATCGGATCCAGCAGCGGCAGGAGCGTCTCGGCGAACCGGGCCAGGTTCCAATGAGCGATGTGCGGCTGGTTGGCATAGGCATAGCGACCGGCTGTGTCGATCGAACTGAAAACCGCGGCGGGGTCGTACGCGTCCAGAAAGGCGCAGGGGCCAAAGTCGATGGTCTCGCCCGAAATCGCCGTGTTGTCAGTGTTCATCACGCCGTGGATAAAGCCGACATGCATCCAGCCAGCGATAAGCCGGGCTTGACGTTGGGCCACGGCTCGAAACAGCGAAAGATACGGCGCCTCTGCCTCTCGTATATCAGGATAATGGCGGTCGATCACATAGTCCGCCAGTTGCTTGACGGCTTCCCCGTCCCCGCGCGCGGCGAAGAACTGAAAGGTACCCACGCGCACGTGACTGGCTGCAACGCGGGTGAGAATGGCACCCGGCAGCCTGCGCTCGCGGTAAACCGATTCTCCGGTTGCAACGATGGCGAGCGCACGCGTGGTCGGCACTCCCAGCGCGTGCATCGCCTCACTCACGACGTACTCTCGCAGCACCGGTCCTACCGCCGCCCGGCCGTCGCCGTCGCGTGAATACGGTGTCCGCCCGGAACCCTTCAGTTGAATATCGCGACGCACGCCTGCGACGTCGCGCACTTCACCCAGAAGGATCGCTCGCCCGTCGCCAAGCTTGGGCACGAAGTGGCCGAATTGATGGCCCGCATAGGCCATCGCCAGGGGCTCAGCGCCCGGTAGCCTCAGATTGCCGGACAACAGCTGCGCCAACGTATCGGCACTGACACCGCTGACATCCAGACCAAGCTCCGCGGCGAGCGTCGAATTGAATTTGATCAGACGGGGCTGGGCGGTGGGTGCCGGATCGAGCCGGGCGTAGAAGCGCTCCGGCAGGTGGGCGTAGCTGTTGTCAAAGGACACTGCCAGGGGACGGGAGGTTTCGGCTGTGGTCTGCATGTTCAGAGCGAGTGGTTGGCACCTTCGCGCCTATTGAATTGACCGTCAATTATTGTCGAATTCGGTTCGCGCTTGCTACCGTTGAAAGAGAAGAGTACTAATGCCTCGCGCCGTGATGGAATTGCAACTCGCATCGATGACATCGCAAAGGCCCTCGTGGCCGCCATTAATCAGCGCAACCGGTTGCTAGAGCAAGGAGCTGTGGCCACGCGAGACGATGTTGAGGCGGCCAGGTCGCACCGCGATTCTGGCTGGGCCTTTGTGCGTGGCATGTACATCGATCGCACCAATCCGGCAGTTGGCAGCTTTGGCGGTGGAGCGCCTCTTCCGCTGGCGTATGAGGAAGCCGTGGTAGGGGCAGACCGTCTAATAGACGAATTGGCCAGCGACACAGAGCGCGCCGCGCAGCTACAGGCCAGCAAGGACGCAATCATATTGTTGCAGAGGGATAGCGATGATCTGAAACGTCAGCTTGCGGACATTGAGCGCGCCGAGGCAAAACGGTGCGCGGCTTGGAACACAACCCTTGTCGAAGCCACTCTACCGGCCCAATCACCGGCTGCCTTGCGTGAGTGGCAAGCGCTGCTCCAGGTTGCCCGCACCGCACTCGAGAGCCTGCAGACGCGACTCGACGAACTCGAACAGGTGCAGGGCATTGAAAAAGGGCTGGCAGCCCGGCTAAGCGCGGCAATCTTTGGCACCGACCTTGCGACGCCTGCACAGGAGGAGGTCCTGAGCACCCTGTCGGCAAACGCCGCTGAGCTTGATGAGACCATCAGGCAACGGGAGACCGCAATCAATAAGGCTGCCGGACAACAGTCGGAACGTGAACGGCAGAGACAGCAAAGAGAAACGCGGGAGTTGCAGCTCACAGCGGCGTTGGAAGCAGCCAAACGCGAAGCGCAATCCACATGGGGCGGACTGTTGCTGCCCGATGATTCAGACGTGGCGGTCGCACGCGCGCGCATCGCAGAGTTCGAGGACCTTTCCGAGGCAAAGGACCGACTCACGGCGGCCACGACTAAGCAAGAACGTGCCGAGGAGGCTCTGGCGGTCCTCGCAGCCTCCGCTAGGGCCATTTGGGAATCCCTTGGAGACCCAGAGCCTAAGGATCTGCGCCTATGCAGCGAGCGGCTGTCGGCTCGCTTAGAGGCTGCGGAAACTGCGCAGACGGCACGTGCGCTGGCTCAGCAGGCCGCCGACAGTGCTCGTGATAGCCAGCGCACTCATGAGGCGACCGCTGCGCGCCACGAAGCCGTCATTGCCACTCTGTGCCTCGCCGCCGCCGTAGCATCGGTGAACCAGCTTCCTGAGGCCGAGAACAACTCTCGTCGCAAGCGAGAGGCACAAGCCGAATTGGATCGGTCACGTTCGCAGCTCGCCTTGGCGTCGAGACGCACGGTGGACGAGCTCCGGGCATTGCTTGCCGATCAAGACGCCGCTCGAATGGATACCGAGGAAGCGTCCTATAGCCAGGAACAAGTCCAGGTCGACGCCAATCTTCGCATCGCGCGTGAGGCGGAGGAGCGGGCGCGCAGAGACCTCGAGGCGAATCGACGGTTCTGACATCGCTGTTACCTATGTGTAGCCGTCAAGGAAGTGTCCACCGAGCGCTCATCTTGATGATCAGGACCTCATAAGTCCCTGTTTTTATTCCGAGGTGCGAAGAAGTTTCACCTCACGACCCTCTGCTCCCAAAGCAAAGGGTCTAGCAACGGTCTTGTGAGGCGTCAGACGAGCGAACTCGCGGCGTCGTAACGCTCGAGTCATTGCTGCGTGTGTGGCCGGTCATAGTTTCGTAACTGTGCTGCTTCATATCGTGCTGCTTCATATCGTGGTCAATTCGACAGGATTAAGTGTGGCGTGATTTTGAGCCGTTGCGGATAGTCGAAATCCCTAAGATCTGTGTCCAAAGAGAGATGCCTCAATGACTACAGTTGCGAATCACGGTGGCCGGCTGCTTCGGCTCCCACAAGTGTGCGATATCACCGGCGTGAAACGTTCCATGATTTACCAGATGGAGGCTGAACACCGTTTTCCTCGCCGGATCAAGATCGGCGCGAGGGCCGTCGTATGGCTTGAAGAAGAAGTTCGCGCGTGGGTCGCGCAGCGCGTTGACAGTAGCCGATCATCGCCGGAGAACGGCGCGTAAAAGGCACTATCAAGTGCCTTTGCTGACCTCTCGAGCTTGCTGCCCAGCCCTAAGCTTATCGAGATAATCGGCCCACT
>Ga0302324_100020347_pt1 | contig 12983 bp, 18 predicted proteins | sample Palsa_T0_1_FD_201949 | JGI IMG/M metagenome (GOLD analysis project Ga0302324, IMG submission 201949) | Peat permafrost microbial communities from Stordalen Mire near Abisko, Sweden - Palsa_T0_1 | ecosystem: Environmental > Terrestrial > Soil > Palsa > Peat permafrost | place: Sweden: Abisko...
CTCGGTCGAACGGCGGTACAGGTCACCGATGCCCGCCTTGATCTCCGGGTCGGTGATCACTAGCCAGTGCCAGCCCTGCAGGTTGCTGCCGGTCGGTGACTGGGTCGCGATCTGCAGGCACTCGGTGACCAGCTCGATCGGGACTGGACGGGTGAGGTCGAGGCGCTTGCGTACGGAGCGGGTCGTGGTGAGCAGCTCGTCGGGGGTCAGTGGCAGCACGGTCATGCCCCGTATGCTGCCATGGTCACGATGGGCAGCCGACTCGGGGAGGGTTCGATGGCGGAACGGCTGGACGGCACCGTAGCCCTGGTGACCGGGGCGTCCAGCGGCATCGGCGCCGCGACCGCGCTGGAACTGTCAGGGCTGGGCGCCTCGGTGGCGCTGGTGGCCCGCCGGTCCGAGCGCCTCCAGGAACTGGCCACCAAGATCCGCGGGCAAGGCGGCCGGGCCCTGGTGCTGCGCGCCGACATCACCGACGAGCCACAGGCGCGCGAGGTCGTCGAGCGGACCGCCGCCGAACTCGGCCGCCTGGACACGCTGGTCAACAACGCCGGCGTCATGCTGCTCGGGCCGGTCGAGGACGCGCCGCTGACCGAGTGGCAGCAGATGATCAACATCAACGTGCTCGGCCTGCTGTACTGCACCCATGCGGCACTTCCGCATCTACTCGATGCGGTGTCCACGAGCCCGCGGCGGGTGGCGGACCTGGTCAACATCAGCTCCGTGGCGGGCCGCACCGTGCGCAGTGGAAGCGCGGCGTACAACGCGACCAAGCACGCGGTGGGCGCCTTCAGTGAGGCCCTCCGGCAGGAGGTGACCACCCGTTATCTGAGGGTTTCGGTCGTCGAGCCGGGCGCGGTGGACACCGAACTGGCCGAGCACAACCGGCCGGAGATCCTGGCCGGGCTGACCGAGCGGTTCGCCCATCAGGAGCGCATGGAGGCCACGGACATCGCGGAGACCATCAGCTTCATCGTGACCCGGCCGCGCCGGGTGGCGGTGAACGAGGTCCTGGTCCGACCCACGGAGCAGGAACGCTGAGCTGACCGACGGAGCAGGAAGGGTGAGCTGACCGGCGGAGCACGAGCGGTGAACTGACCGACGGAGTAGGGGCGGTGAACTGACCGGCGGGAGCAGGAACGCTGAAGCGGGGTCCCGAGCGGGGGCGCGAGGCATTGCCGCTGGCCCTACACTGTGGCGATCATGCCCGTCCGAACCAATCACCTCGAGCGGGGGCTGACCCGCAGGCAAAAGCGCACCATGGCGATCATCATCGGGGCCGTGCTCCTCGTCTTCGTTGGGCTCGGCCTATGGGGATCGCTGGTGCGGAATTCCTACTCCACATCCGCGAACGGCTGCGTCAACGTGACCGTGCCCAGCTCCACCGGCGGCAGCCTGCTGCACTACTGCGGGGCCGACGCGCGTAACTTCTGCCACTCTTCGAGCGTCACGGGGTCGTCCATACTCGCGCAGCACGCGCGGCCGCAGTGCGTCCTGGCCGGCCTGCTCCCGAGTGCTTCGGCCGCGCCGGTTCCGTCGCACTGATACGGGGCCTGCGGCGCCCCGGCAGTGGTGTGTGGGGACTTCAACATCGACCGCGGCAGCTCCCTGTTTGCTGGCTTCGTGATGGAGACCGGTCTGGATGACGCGTTTGAAGGCAGCTGCCCTTCTGCCTTGACCCCGCCAGCGGTCAGGATGAATCAATCGGTCAGGATGAATCAATACAGTGCGGCATCTCGCCCGCGGGGAGGTACTCGTGCGTTCCGCCGATGAGAGCCGCCACCAGCGCTATGACTACACCGCGCCTGTCTTTGACTTTGCGTGCCGCCTGGTCTATGACGAGTCTGGCCTCGTACTGGACTACCCGGGCGTTGCCGTCCGCGCATTGTGATGTTGGCGGACGGCACGCTGCTCCGCTGCCTGCCGCCGAAGACTGCGGACGGCATTTCTCCCGCCGCGCGGCTCACGTGATCGGCTTGGTCAGATAGTGGCACGGGTCGGCGTTCGTCTTCACCACTCTGCCTGCAGAATCAGTTTCGTCCCAGTGGTCGAGGACCAGGCCGTGGCCCCAGTCGTGGTATCCAAGACGCTGATACAGGCGATTGGCGCCGTCGTTGCTGACGGCTACGGCCAGCCCGATCTTTGCTGCCCCATGCTCTCTGGCTGTCCGCTCAGCACAGGCGATCACCTTTGTCCCTGTGCCCTGGCCCGGCGGCCAGGCCTCCAGGGCATTCATTTCCGGAAATGCGCCGAGCAGCTGCCGGACCTTGTCATATTTGGAGGCGGCCAGCACGGTGCACCGGCCGGCCGGTTGGTCACCGCGCCAGGCCACCAGGTAGGTGGCCAGGCCAGCTTCCTGCATCCGGAACCGTTCCCAGTGATGCCGTGCATCCGCAGGATCTGCTGCGGACTCCAGCAGCCGGGCGAGGTCAGCCGCTGAGCACTGCCGGATCGAGCACGCCATCATCAGATTGTGACTGATCGGCCGCCCGGCGGCAGGAGCGGATATCGCGTGACCACCTGGTGCTGTGACTGGGATAGTAGATGGCCTCCCTGCCAACTATGACCACGGAAGGTCCGAGATAGCGGCAATACGGCAGCTTTTAGCTCTCACTCACCCTCATGCTGAACGGAGCCCCGATGACTGAATACCGTGCGTCATTCGACGCAACCATAAAGTTCAGCAACGGCGGCGACCTGACTGCTCATGGATTCCGCGTAGATATTCCCGCACCCGACATGGACGAGGACGGGATTGCCGCGCTGTTCGTGGCCTCGCTCGGCCTGCTGATGACGGACGTGATCACGCTCACCAATGTGAAGATCTTTGCCGAACCGCACAAGGGAACGCGGGGAGGGCCGTCGGATGAAACTCGTGGCAGGCCGCCCGCAGGCGGCCGGCTTGTCGAACTCAGCCATATCATCCGCGCCGGGATGGTCACCTATCCAGGGCTTCCCGGCCCGGAAATCACCCCCTACCTGGCCAGGGAAGCCTCGCGTGAGCGCTACGCCCCGGGCACCGAATTCGCGATTGACCGGCTTACTTTGCTCGGCAGCACAGGCACTTATCTCGACGCCCCCTATCACCGGTACCCCGACGGGGCGGACCTGAGCGGCATCCCCCTGGAGCGGACCGCCGATCTGCCAGCCGTGGTGGTCCGGGTAACTGGCGCACACCAGGCCCGCATCGATACCGGCGCCTTGGCAGCACTCGATGTTGCCGGCATGGCGGTGCTGCTGCACACCGGCGACGACGCACGGTTCGGCTCACTGGCCTACGCCGAAGGCCGGCACTTCCTGACCCGGGCGGGCGCGGCCTGGCTCGCTGATCATGATGCCGCACTCGTCGGCATCGACGCGCTCAACATCGATGACACCGCCGACAGCGAGCGCCCCGCCCACACGCTGCTGCTTGCCGCCGGCATTCCCGTCGTCGAGCATCTGACTGGCCTTGACCAACTGCCGCCGGCCGGTGCCTGGTTTACCGCTGTGCCGTTGCGCATCGAAAAACTCGGGACCATCCCCGTGCGCTCCTTCGCCCGGCTACCCGGGTAAGCCACGGACAAGCCAGATCACCGCCACCGGCTCGCACCCCAACGGTCGTGAACTGGGCAGGTAGCCCGGCTTGTCCCAGCCCGACCCTAGCCTGGCAGCGCCCTGGCATGCCTGTTACCGGTTCGCGTTGTCCGCCGGCGGCATAAGCGCGTTCCGCGGAAACACGGGGTGCCAACCAAGCCCGGTCCACGCCAACCGGTCCCCGAAACTGCCGCCGACCAGGCTAATCCCATCTGAGTCGATGTTTCTGGTCGGCGCATGTTCGTCGTCGGTTGTTATACACCGGGCGGAGTTCTTTTATGGCCTCTTCGAGGACGAGATGGATGTCGGCACGGCGGACGATCTTGATATGTAAGGGCGACCAGCCGTGCTGACTGCGCCCCGGCGCTGAACGCGGGCAGAAGAGAATGTTCCTCTTCCAGGGCCGTGCGCAGCTAGATCGCGTGATCACCTAACGGTTAGGCCGGTTCGGCGCTGAAGCGATAGCCACAGAACCTGCATCTTCTGGCCGCTGAACGAACCGTTTCCGCGCACTCTGGGCAGATCTTGTCATCGGCAGGTCCCAGCGGGTCCGCTGTGCTGGCTGGAGAGGAAGGCGCGGAGCTGGCTGGAAAGGTTACGGCGGAACTCGCCGGGAACGCGGCAGCCGGCGGAGCCATTGCGACACCACTGAGCAGGCGGTCGACAGCGAGATTCGCCGCGGTGGCGATTCTGGGGGCAGCCATGCCGGAGAACTCAAGGTAGGAGTCCTCGTCTTGTTCGTACACGGTGATGGTAAGTACCTCAGTTTCGCGCACCAGGAGGACGAGGCCGCCGAGCAGGAAAAAGACGGCGCCTACTATCGCTGCGACGATCGCCCAAGCAGGCACGTAGCGCCGGGTGATGTGAACGGAGTTGCCGGTCACCTGCCGCAGTTCATAGCCATCGAAGTAGTTACCGCCCGGCGGGAGGCTGAGCAGTAAATGCATGACGGCGGCCGGAGGGGCTGGCACGAGGACGGAATGGTTGAATGGCTGCCCGGAGCCTGACATGGAGGACAGCGTAGGGCATCGGCGTGCCGGGCGGGGAGAATCCTTCGGGATTGCTGGACGGTAGTCTTGGGGGAACCGGGTGCTCACCAAAGCTCTCGGTGGATTGCTGTCAGGGAGGGCTACGAATCGACGCGCTCTGCTATGCGTGAAGCAAGGGCGCGCGGATGATGACCACGGTTATGCTATGCGATATGGCTTCGGTATCTGCATCTGGGCGGTAACGATTATGAGGCCCGAAGCTGACTGATTGATAGGAAAATAATGTGTGCTGCCAAATTTGAGGACACTAGACGTTACATCGAGTCAAGGGGACGCATATTCCAGGCCTGCATTGACGTGATGCAACCCTCTGGTCTTGTTATAACGGTATCCGACCAGCAATCGGGCACCATCAAGGCGATCTCGTCCGATGGCCCTTATTCCCACCGCCCAGATTCAGGGCTCTTTGAGGAAATTGGACTGTTCTTTCTTCACGGCTTGGGTGTGCTATCAAAGTTCAGGGAGTGCATTTCAGTCAAGGTCCATGATGACGGTAGCGTACATGCGCTCAGTGTCTCCGAACCGGGTACCGTGGTGCTGGACCAGGGGCGTAATAGGGAACACGTCCTCGCGCTGTGGAAGGCCCTTGACGAGGTTCTCCTACACCCTCGGGAGGTATCTGTGAAGATAAATAATAACAACAGCGTCACGATCACCGGCAATAAAGGACCGGTGCAGAACGCTAGCCCCCATGCCAAGCAGCAGAGCGCCGGCCCTGGTGCGCGCCAGCACATGGGGCCCGGCAGTCGAGACCTTGACCAAGTGCTCAACTTCCTGACAGAAGTCGCAACCAGGATTGACCAGCTTGAGCTCGCGCAGACTGACTCTGCGCAGCTTCAGGCTGAGGTGGAAACAATCCACGCGCAGGCAGTTTCGCCGAAGCCGAAACGCCACGTCATCCAGGAAAGTCTGCAATCAGTCCGCGCCATCTTGGAAAGCGCGGGCGGGGGAGCCACCGCCGTCGGACTGCTAGACCTTCTCCACCACCTCAACGTCTGATACCGCGAATCGGCACTGTTCCGACTGAATGTGTTCTTCAACACGCATGTGCGGTCGTTAGCGTTAGCGCCACGTTGCCGGGAACATGGCGCGTCAAATGGAGCATTGCCAAGATTGCGATAATTACTCAACCGCCGCTTTTCTTTCCGCGGCCGGGTGCTTGGCGTCGGGGGCTCTACGCTGCGAGAAGCGGGTGTGCCTTGGCCTGTTGATAGAGCGGTTCGGGGGCCAGGTCGATGCCGCCAGGCCACACTAGGGTTCCAGCCTCCGGGTCGACGGTGACATCGGCGAAATGGGCGGGGTCGTTCAGCGGCGCCAGGACGCCGGTCCACCGCTGCGCGGAGAAATCGACGTCTCCGGCTGTGCCGTCGCTGAAGAGCAGGCGGAGCACGCGGTCACCGACCACGGCGACCCCCACGACAACGGGCAGGTAGTTCTCGTCCACGGTCTTGATGTTACGCCAGCGGGCCGATACCCAGCAGAGGCTCGTTCCGCCGCGCCCGCTCCCAGTTCGCCAGGATCTCACCATGGCGGAGGACGGCCCATTCCCGAACGAACTGAAGAGCCCTGGGCTCGAGACCGCCGGCCAGCACGTCGCGTGCCAATCTGCCCGGGTGGTATCGGTTGTGATACCATGATGGTCATGGCGATGACACTCCGGCTCGCTGACGATGAGAGCGAGGCCCTGCGGCGGCGTGCGGCGCTAGAGCAGCGCTCGATGCAGGAAGTGGCCCGCCAGGCTATCCGTGAGTACGTCGAGAACCACAGCCGCGCCGAAGTCCTGGACCATGTTCTAAACGAGGAACTACCGAGGTATGCCGAAGCCCTGGAGCGGCTCGGCCAGTGATCTTCCTGACCTTGCCCGAACTGTTTTATGTCGCCGAGCGAACCCTCGGCCCCGATTACGCAGTCCGCGACTACGGCCTATTGGAAGCCGCCCTGGCCCGCCCGAAAGCCACTGCCTTCGGCAAGGACGCCTACCCAGACCTGGACGCCAAGGCAGCCGCGCTGCTGCACTCAATAGCACGAAATCACGCCCTGATCGACGGCAATAAGAGGTTCGCGCTCGCCGCGCTCATCGCCTTCTACGGCCTCAACGGCCGACGGCTCACGCTCACCAATGACGCCGCCTACGAACTCGTGATGAACGTCGCCGCCGGGCAACTCGACACCGTGGACGATATCGCCGCCATTCTCCGCCGGGCGACAGCAACTTGGCGCTAGGACAGCAACCGAACGGCGTTTCACCAGCTCAGCGTTCTATCTGCGAATGCGGCCTGGCGCCGCCGAGGTTGCGATAATCACACAGGTTGTCCACGTCGGCTCCTCGAAGGAGCCGACGTGGACGAGGACAACGACGGCAGGTTCCCCGACGACAGCCTGGTGGAGGTGCGTTACCCGCGCACCCGGCAGGAAGGGCTTGGTGACCGAGCCCAATGGCCGTGTCTGCCGGGCTTGATTCTAAGCCAGTGCGGGGCCGGATGAATGGCATGTCTGCGTGGAGGCCCGCGAGCTGGCCACGCTGGACGACGGCACTCCGGCCCCGGCCGGGAAGGCATACGAGGATCAGTTCTACCAGTGCTGTTTCCGGGATGCCAGCGAGATCTGCCGCGTCGCTCTCAGGGAGCAGCGGTGATCCCCGCGGCGGTGGCGGACAGCTGGCTGTTCTGGCTGGCGATCATCGACGGTCTGGCCGCGGTCTATATTCTGCCGACCGTGATCGGCATCGCCCGCCAGGCGGGAGGCCTCGGCCTGATCATCTGCCTGAACATGATCCCTGTCGGGTGGCCTGCGGCGCTGATCCTGGTCTGCCTGATGCCACGCAAGGAGATCAGTCACGCTCCTTACCGGCAGCGGCCACGCGGGCAGCAGCGGACGCCGACGCAGCCACGTCGGTGAGGCAGCGGCGGAGACGGCACGGCGATCGCGGAGAACGAGCCACCTGAGCGTGTGACGCGGCCGCTGGCATCAAGTTGCTCAGGGCACGTCGGGGTCTGGATGGCCGGCCAGAAAGTGGCTGGCAGCATCGTCATCGATGAGCGAATTGTCGGCCAGCCATTGGACGGCCCGTCGCTTGGCGCGTACATCGCGGAACGCGTACCACGCTGGCAGCAGGTCCGGATACTCCTCGTGGAGCTCGTCCTTGAAGCGGCGAAAGGCGCCTTTGCCCTGGATGGCGCGTGCCAGCCTGCGCCCGGCGCGTTCATCGGCAAGAGCTTCGGCGAAGTCGGCCATGTCCTGGTACCAGACCCAGGATGGCAATGGATCGATGTGGACCAGGTCCAGGTCGTCGAGGTCGACGGGGGCCTGGCCGTCGATGCCGGTGTCAGCCGTCCAGAACGCGATCTCGCCGGTCTGCGGGTTGATCAGCCACCGGTGCTCGTAGTCGGTCTGGTCGGCCAGCGCGTTGCCGATCTCCTCCAGGTCCAGGCTGCTCACGTCCGGCACCAGACCAGAATAGATCGCTCTGCCAGCTGCAGCACTGGAGAATCGAACGCACGCCTGGCGGCAGAAGAGTAAACCCCGCGAGGCCCGCCTAGCTCGCGACGCCGTGTCGATTGTCAGCGTGCGAACCGGTTACGGAACCTGTCCACATGCAATGCTTTGCCACGGAGCAGGCCGGTCTCCATCTCGGTGGGGTATGCGGTGCCGTCCTGGTACAGCAGGTGGCCGAAATAAAAGGTGCCGGGTGTTGTGGTGGCTTCTCGTTCCAACGCCCGAAACCGTTTGCCCTGGCTCGACCAGCCGCGGTTCAAATCACGGCGTTGCCGGAAGATATTCGGGCCGAATTCGCCTCCGGAAAGATGGGGGATGAGATGTCCGCGGTCCACCAACGTGCCTTCGGGATCGGGTGGCAGCGGGAAACCGCGCTGGTAGGGAACATCGCGTTTGCCGACTGTGGCTGGTGTTATGGTCCAGGCCGCGAGTGTGCGGTCCTCCTGCTCTGCCCCCACGGCGCTCGCCAAGTTGAACAAGTAGGTGGCTCCAGACTGGACGAATTGCAGCAGCGAGCAATCCGGGAATTGATCTTTGTAACGCTCCGCCACCGCGTCGAGCAGCGCCGCGCCAAGATCGGCAGGTGCCAACGGCCGCTGGAGGCCACGCACCAGCCCTGTGTAATCCACCGACAACCCGGTCATCCCTGCTGTTCTACCCTGTGGCCACCAGTGGGCGACACCAAGCGCCGATACGCTGCCGCAACAGCGGCCGCCTGGCGAAGGGCGTCAACTCGGCACCTCAACGCGCTGACTGCGGCAATTGAGGGCGTTCTCAGAGCGGGTGGTAACGTATGTTCATGCAAGCTGGTCATTAATCATGGATCGAAGCTGGGTCGCGGGATCGCTGGCGAGGCGGAGCTTCCTTTTGATAAGCGCACGCCTGCCCGCTGCTAGGTGTGCATCTTGAATCCGGGATTGCCGTGATCCGGACCGTACTTAGCGGGTTCCCGGTGCTGTGGCCGGACAATTCAGGCGCACGATTGGCGAGGGTGGCGAACGACCGGAGGGCAGACAGTAAAGCCTCTGCCGTGCTGTACGCAGGATCTGTTCCGCGGCCGGTTCGCCACCTCATTTCCCGGGCGCCAGCGCCCCTTGCCGCCCGGCGCAGCGTCCATCTTGGGCCGGAGGGGCCGGCATCTGGCTGGTCTGCTTGGCCGGGGCTTTGCTGTCATGGCGTGGGCTGCCGGGGGCGTTCGGCTGGGGTGGCGGCTGGTACCTGGCCGGCGGGGGCCGGGGCGGGGCGCCTGCGGTTGGCCAGGTTGCCGCGCAGCACCCGTAGCACGCGGTCTGGGCGGAGCAGCCCTTCTGGGCGGTCTTTCAGGCCGATGACCCGGACCAGCGCGGCCGCTAGCGCCGTGTCGTGGGCGGCGGCGGCGTGCAGCCGTGGCATGTAGGCGTTGACCAGCCGCACCTTGGGAGAGCGTTTGCCGGGTACCGAGGGGAACGCCAGGTCGGCGCCGACAGCGACGTCCCAGGGCACGTCGATCACGGCGGCGATGGCGCGGAAGTAGCGGCGGGCGTCGGGCACAGCGCGGCGGGCCAGCAGCCCGCGCAAGGTCACGGCCTCTGTCGCGGCCACGGTCATGCCCTGCCCGTAGACCGGGTTGAATGAGCAGACAGCGTCGCCGATGACCAGCAGGCCGGCCGGGAAGCTGGTGAGCCGTTCGTAGCGGTGCCGGACGCTGGCCGGGAACCGGAAGGGCACCGGGTCATCCAGCGGTTCGGCGCCAGCGATGGCCGCGGCGATGTCGGCCGTTGGCAGCCCGGCTGCGAAGGCGTCGAATCCCGCGGGATCGGTGGGCGGATAGTTGCCGCACATGCCGGCGATGGTCAGCATACGGCGGCCGCCCTCGGTGGCGGCGAGGAACCCGGCGCGCGGGTTCGCGGGGGTGCCGGCGGTGAGGATCAGCTGATCGCCGTCCATCGCGCCGGGCCGCAGCCGGTAGGTCCGCGTCGCATACCCCAGGCCGACCTCGACCCGCTCCTGCCCCGGGGACTGGTAGCCGAGCTCAGCCAGCCACACCGGAGTGCGTGAGCCCCGCCCGGTGGCGTCTACCACCAGGTCGCCCGTGACCTGGGCTGGCCCGCCGCCACCCGGGCCGCGTACCTGAACGCCCGTGACCGTATGCTTATCCCCCGTTACGGTAAGGCCGCTGACCGAGCAGTCTTCGAGAAAACGGACTCCGGGCAGCGCCTGCACCATCGCCCGGACATGGCCTTCAAGAAACGGGCGGCTGGCGAGCAGGCCCGGCAGGCCGATCTGCGCCTTCCGGAGCTGGCGGCCGGACAGCTACCAGCGGGAGTCCCCCAGGATATCGCCGGATACGGCGCCGCTGGCGGTCAGCAAGGCGGTGAAGCCAGGGAACAGCTCCTCGAGGATCTCCCGGCCGCGCGGGTGCAGGCCGTGCAGATGCCGGCCGTGCGGCACACCCCGGCGGTGCTCCCCGGCCGGCGGCAGCACGTCCCGCTCGATGACCACCACCCGCTCGAACCGTTCCGACAGCACGCGGGCCGCGAGCAGGCCCGCCATGCTGGCCCCGAGAACGACTGCCTGGTTACCGTTCATCTCGAACATCTGCTGACCCTTCGGCCTAGGCGGCAGGATTGACGCCGGCGGGACCGGTCAAGCCGGCCGACGTCGCAGGCGAACCCGGCCACGCCCAGACCGGCAGGCCAATCAGCCATCCGGACATCACCGTGCGCTCGGCCTCCCCGGCTTTTTAAGGTACGGAGGACCAATGCCGGCCGCTGATACACCGCGCACCCCAAGGCCCCGTCAACGTCGCACGCCCGCCCACGGCGGGCGCCCCGGCCAAGAACCGCCGTGGACGGGCCGAACGGCCATCGCCGCTATCCCGCCGCAATGACGCCCAGCCCAGCGGCGCACGGTAATGAGCTGGACCAATGAGCCTCACCAACCGTGCCGGCCCGGCGGATCGGGCTGCCGGTGACCGAACTGGACAAGCTTTCCTGGCTACCCGGCCTGGCCGTTGACACCGACGCCGCGACGAGTGAGCAGCCACTGCCAGCCGCAGCCGGTCAACAGAAGGCGCCGGAAGGTGGGAGGGTGCTGAAATCAGCTCGGTGAAGTTCTTCATGCCGTGACAACGCGGCTCTGCCCCTAGCTAGGTCGCAGAATATGCGGCTGGATGCTGCAGGCTCAGCTGGCTTTGACATGGCCGTGCTCTACCGTGCTGCACATGGCCAAGGCAGCGCGTGTGCTGGCAGCACTGAAACGGGTCGGGTGGATCGAGAGCAGGCGGTCAGGTTCGCACCGGGTGCTCGCCAAGGGTGACCAGCAGCGCATCTGGGCCTACCATGATGGCGTGGACCTGGGCGGGCCGGCGATGGCCAGGATCGCCCGCGACTACGGCTACACCCTTGCTGAACTGCGGAAGCTATAGGACGATCTGGTGATGAGCGCGCTGCGGGTCGAGCTGTTCTTCGACGAGGAAGCCGGCAACTGGCACTACCGCGTGCCTGCCCTGCACATCAACGGCGGCGGCACCCCTACTCGCGAGGACGCCGAGCGCGACTGCCTGTGCGCCATCGCCTTCGCTCTGGAAGGCGATCCCCGGGACTACGACACCGACGCCGAAACCCTCGCCTTCGACGTTAACGTGGCGCCAGCAGCGTAACCAGCCGGGCCCCACCCCAGCTTCCATCTGCCATCGGCGGATAGAAGCGCATCGAACTCAGAGCGCTCCCGGCGGGAAAATAGTGCGACTCGGGTGCCGGGCGGCCATGAATAATCATGCAGTTCGGATCGACCGGACAGGCCAGCTGCGTACGTGTAACTCTAAGACCCGGCGCATGCTATAGCCGCGCTGTACGTTCACTGCGACGCGATTCATGTTCAGTACCAGATCGATAAAATGAGGTGGCTCTTTGACGACCGGGGAATACACAATGATTCCTGACGACTGGCAGCCGCCACCGCCTGATCTGGCGGCGGCGAAACAAAAGGCGATGGAGGCCCTGCGGACCGACGGGCCGTATGCGGCCCAGCACCGGCTGGCCCGCTTCTACGACACCGACGGGGACTACGCGGGAGCCAGCTTTGCCCAGCTCGGCCCGACCGACCCCATTGACATCACCCCCGCCGATCTGCTCGCAACCAGGCTTGGCCTCACTCAATGGCGGAGCTACCAGGTGGACTGGCAGGTCTTCCGCAGCCTCATCGGCGATCCGGACATCATCGCAGCGATAGACGTGATGAGCAAAGCCACCGCGGCAGCTGCAGCCGGACGGCGGCTGCAAGAGGATCAGTCGTGTCTGCGTTGACCACCTCGAAGGACAGATAAAGACGCGCCAAGAACAAATTGTGAATCTCGAGAAAAGGCGTCAGCATCTGGCAGACGAGCAGGAGCAGCAGCGAGACGAACTGTCCGCTACCATAGACAAGCTTAATGCCGCAAATCGGGATGACCAGGCCCTGCGGGCCCACTTGCTTGGTGCTACTGTAGTCTCGGTAGCAGATCGCTCCGAGATTAACGTACGCGGAATGCGAGCCGAAAATATCTATTTCGCCGCCGGTGACCGCGCAAGCATTAATATCGTTGACCTACAATCGGTCACGGAGTCTGAACGTGTACCGTTGGTTGGTTCCCTTCCTAAGGGGATCGCGCTGGAACCTGGCTGCACAGACGTGTGGACAATACGCCTCGGCAGCAGCCGTGGCCCCTTCTTTATACCGGCCACATTCCGCCTTAAGCTCACCGTCCTCTACGGCCTGTATGCACCTCAAGGTAGTACAAGTCATGGGCTCGGGCGGCGCTCGGTGCTTTGTTCCTAGCCTGGATTCTCAGCGGCGCTGGAATCATCTTCTCAGCCCGGAAATCGGATGCGCAATCCTTCGTGA
>Ga0302324_100020348_pt1 | contig 12983 bp, 11 predicted proteins | sample Palsa_T0_1_FD_201949 | JGI IMG/M metagenome (GOLD analysis project Ga0302324, IMG submission 201949) | Peat permafrost microbial communities from Stordalen Mire near Abisko, Sweden - Palsa_T0_1 | ecosystem: Environmental > Terrestrial > Soil > Palsa > Peat permafrost | place: Sweden: Abisko...
GTCGCCGCCAGTCCGATCGGCTCGGGAAACTCGGTTGTCCCATTGACTGCAACGCCATGCAGCGACTCGCTCCACCAGTCATACGAGGGAATGTCGAGCCGCGGAATTGCCCGCGCCTGGTTGACCAGTTGCGTGGCCTTCTCCTCCAGCGTCATTTGATGGACGAGATCCGCCGCCCGTTCTTCTGCCGGAAGGCTGGTATCGAGCCACTGCTTCTGCGCCGGCTGCGCGCTTCCAATACTGGCGGTTGCCACCAGGGCCGCCAGCACGGCAATCTTCCTAGCCATGGTATTTGTCATCGTTCTCTCCATGCACTCACGGGGTGGAAAAGTCAGCAGGCACCGGTCTGCTGCGGAGGGCTTTCGAGGCCAACGCTACATGTCCTCATGGCCGGCTGTCAAGGAAACGTTTTCCCAAAAATCGCTTTACTTGCGCACGGGGGCGTTGGCAGGCACCACGGTTATGGGGCGAATCGAGCCTATGCTATCGTGCTATCACGATGCGCTGGCACCGGTTCGGCATGGCCCCGAGCGTTGTGTGGTTGGTGTGGAGGTTGCTGGCTGAGGCGCAGAGTTCGGATCCGTGGCTGGTGGTGCCGGGTAAGAGCGTCGGGGCAATCACGGCGACCACTACCCGGGCAGAGCTGGTGGGCTACTTTGGTGCGAGCAACGTCAGCGATAGGATGGCGGGACCGGGCGGCGATGCCGAGGCGGTCCCGGCGACCGTGGTAAATGGCCAACAAGCCGAGTCGAGACTGGTGATTTTCTGGGACAAACTGGACGCGACCGGGAACCATCCCGAAGCCACCGCCCATCCGGACTTTCTCCGCCTTTGCTACGGCAATGAAGCACCGGGAATGCACTGCAAATGGCATCTGGCGAACGGCCTCTCTTTGGGTACATCGCGGCGCGAACTCGAAGCCTTGAACGGGCGGAGTTTCGATTTGTCTGGGTTTGGTTGGGACTATAGCGGCACGGTCACTGACTGGAAGGGGGGCAAACTCGCCGGCCAGTTGCGAGCCTGCGGGCTGGTCGGCGTGGCGCTCGCGCCTAAGCCGGCGAGTCCGGGTTCGCCAGAGGAGAGGCTGCCAATGGCGGTGAGCGGTGATAAGACCTTTTCTTCGAGCGATCCGGCGATGCAACAAGTGAACCCGGTCATCTACCCAATCACGGTTAAATTTCCTGCATCGGGAAACTGCCCGGCAATCTAAGCCGTCTCATCGCTTGACGATCTCCCATCTGGAGCTGCATTCAGGAGGATCAACCACCACATGACCAGCATCGTCAACGATCTCGTCTTCGCACTGCGCCAGCTGCGCAAGTCGCCGGGCTTTGCCATGACTGCGGTTTTGACCCTGGCTTTAGGCATCGGCGCCAATGCCGCCCTGTTCACCGTGATTGACTCGGTGCTGATCCGGTCGCTGCCCTACTACGCCGCCGACCGGCTTATCATCTTCGGCCCTCCCGGTGATGCGCCGGAGAGCTATGGCTCGACCTCGTGGCGCAACCTCGAAGACATCCGCCAGCGCTCGCGCGTGCTTGAAGAGGCAGCCGGCTATGAAGGCGACGTGGCTATCATCCAGACCGCGCAAGGCGGAGAGACGGTCTTCGGCCCCAAACTCACCTGGAATCTGCTCAACATGATCGGCGCCAAGCCGGCCATCGGTCGCGGATTCACCCAGGCGGACGGCGAGACCGGCGCGCCCCCCACGGCCATCCTCAGCGATCAGCTGTGGCGCAAGCAATTCGGCGCCGATCCAAAAATCGTCGGCCAGATCGTCCGCATCGGCGCCGTCCCACATACCGTTATCGGCGTCATGCCGCCGGATTTTCAATTCCCGGATACCGAGATGTACACCGCAACCTCCGCCGTCTGGCTGCCCTTCCAGCCGACCCAAGAGATGCAGACCGAGCGCGGATATGACTTTCTCACTCTGATCGGCAGACTGCGACGCGGAGTGACCCTCGAGCAGGCTCGAGCCGATCTGGATACCGCCGCCAAGTCCATCGCCAAAGACGATCCCAAGGAGGCCAAAGACCTGCGCCTGACCGCAGTCCGGTTCCAGAGCGCGGTCACCCACGCAGCCCGGCCCGTCTTCCTGGGACTACTGGCCGCCCTGGCTCTGGTTCTGCTGATTGCCTGCGCCAACGTCGCCAATCTCCAGCTTGCCCGCTGCCTCGCGCGTCAGCAGGAGTTCGCCGTGCGCACCGCGCTCGGAGCGGATCGCTGGCGGCTGATTCGCCAATTGCTCGTCGAGGGTGGTTTGCTCAGTCTCCTTGGCTCAGCCGTCGGACTCTGCCTCTCCACCGCTATCCTGTGGTCGCTGCACAAGCTCCCCGAGGGCATCATGCCCCGCGCCTCCGAGATTCATATCCGTTTCTCGGTTCTGGCCATGCTGGCGGTGATGGCCGTCGCAGTCACCCTCCTGTCCTCGCTCTTGCCGGTGCTGCTGGCGTGGAAAGCCCAGCCAGGGAGCGCTCTGCGCGGCCAATCGCGCGCCTCAACTCCGCATCCCGCCCGCTCTCGCATGGCGGCCTGGCTGGTCTCATGTGAGGTCGCCATTGCCGCAATCCTGCTGGTCGCCACCGGCCTGCTCTTTCACACCCTCTACAACCTGGAGCACCAGAGGCTCGGCTTCGAAACCCAACACGTGATCACCTTCACCGCCACGCCGCCAGACTCGGCCGGCTACCTGGCCTTGCAGAGCTCCATAGGGAACTTGGCCGCCAAAGCCTCGGCGACCTCGATTGCCAACACCATCTATCAGCCGCTTCTCGACCGCCTGCGCCATCTGCCCGGAGTGCGGGTCGCGGCACTCGCCTCGTCCACGCCGCTCGATGGAGTCGACATTCACACCAGCTTCGAGGTGGTCGGCCAGGCTAAGAGCGATTCCGCGAAGCAGGCGCGGCAGGCCAGGATTCGGGTCATAAGTGGAGACTATTCGCAGGCGATCGGCACCCCGATGGTGAAGGGCCGCGCAATCACCGACGACGATACCCTAAGCACACCGTTGGTCGCGGTCATCAACCAAGCGCTCGCCGATCAATACTTCCACGACGTCAACCCAATTGGCCAGCAGCTCGATCTGGGGGGTAAAGATACGGGAATGCTCCAGCCCTACACGATCGTCGGCATCCTGGAGAACAATATTCGCCGCAACCTGACCGAGGCCTCCCGTCCGGAGCTCACACTCTCCTATCAACAGATCCCCACAGACTCGCTCTTTTATTCTTTTGTGCTCGCGTCGGCGACACAATTTATCTTGCATACCAGCGGGAATGTCGACCTCACCCAAAGCATTCACCGGGTCATGCGCGAGACCGCGCCGGGATTTGCCGTGGACGATCTGAAGTCGATGGAAAGCGCCTTCGAGGAGGCAACCGGCAGCCAGCGTCTGGGCGTTTACCTGATCGGATCGTTTGCCGCACTGGCCGCATTGATGGTCATGGCCGGCCTCTACGGAGTGCTCTCCCAATTGGTCAACCAACGCCAGCAGGAGGTGGGCATCCGCATCGCTCTCGGCGCAACCCGGGAATCCATCCTGGCGCTCTTCCTAGGCCAGAGCTGGCGGCTGATCGCAGTCGGCATCGTCGGCGGTCTTATCGCTTCCGTCCTGGCTACCAGGCTCGTCCAAAGCTTCCTCTTCAACGTGCCGGCACTGGACCCGCTCGCTTATCTGGCGGCGGCCATCGGTCTGGCACTGGTCGGCACCGTCGCTGCCCTGATCCCCGCGCGCAGAGCCTCCCGAGTCGAACCGATGGTTGCGCTGAGAAATGAATAGGTCCAGATCCTTCAGTGCCCGGAATTCGCCGCCACCGGCGTGGGTTCGCGGCCCTTCACGCGGTCATAAAGATACACATCGCTGACCGTGCCAAGCGACTCATTGTAGAGACTTTCCGATCCAGCTCGCTCGCGCAATTCCTCGGCAAAATGATGCACCGCCCGGAGGTGGTCGGCAGTGGCCGGTATTTCGAGCTTGCTGGTCTTGAGGAACTTCTGATTGCCGCGATCGAGCAGCCGGCTGATCTCGCCGCCGAGCAGAAATCCGGGGTTCGCGGTCAACGCTGCGGACTGGCCATCGGCCGACCTTTTCAGGATGGCCCCCACCCCATTCTTCTCGACCAGAACCTCCCCTGCGACCCCGGAGAGCTCTTGGACATCAAACTTGCTGGCGCGCAGATCGGTGAGGATCTCGTCAAAAGTTAGGAGCTTGACTTTAATCGGCATTGGCGCTGGACCTCAAGCTGAAGTTACACTGATTCAAGAACTGTCTGCCACTTAGAGCGGAAGGAACGGAAATGGGATTGGACCGCGATCAGCGATGTCGGCGTTTTCTTCAGGAAAATGCCGGGCCCCGAGGGTGACCGCCACAGGGGCGGCGACCCGGATCCCGATTTAACTTTCGCACATCCACCAGACTCGTCGCAATCCAAGCTCGATCATGACCACCGCCATCGCTGCCAAACTCGGTACGGGAGTTCTCGAACGCATCGGCAACACCCCGCTCATCCGGTTGGAGAAGATCGTCGCCGATCTGCCTGGCGTTCAGATTCTTGCCAAGGCAGAATGGATCAACCCCGGTGGCTCAGTGAAAGATCGCGCCGCCTCTGCGATCGTCGCTGACGGCCAGGCCCGCGGCCTGCTTGGTGCGTCGACCGCGACCCAGGGCCAAAGACTGCTCGACGCCACCAGCGGCAACACCGGGATCGCCTATGCCATGCTGGGCGCGGCGATGGGTTTCGGTGTCACCCTTTGTATGCCCGCGAATGTCTCGCCCGAACGCAAAAAGATTCTCGCCGCCTATGGGGCGGAAGTTGTCTCAACCGACCCGGCCGATGGCTCTGACGGCGCGATCCGGAGGGCGCGGGAGCTGGCTGCCGAAGGTGGAGATAAGTTTTACTACGCCGATCAGTATGGCAACAATGCCAACTGGCGGGCGCATTACCAATCCACGGGGCCCGAGATTTGGCGGCAAACCGAGGGCCAGATTACCCACTTTGTGGCCGGACTTGGCACCAGCGGAACGTTCATGGGCACGACTCGGCGGCTGAGGGAATTCTCCTCCCAGATCGAATGTATTTCCATGCAGCCGGACTCGCCTTTTCACGGGCTCGAAGGGATGAAGCATATGGCGTCGGCGATTGTGCCGGCGATATACGATCCGAATCTAGCCGATCGCAATATCGAGATCGAAACCGAGAAGGCCTACGCCATGGCCAAAAGGCTGGCGCGCGAGGAGGGTGTGCTGGTGGGGGTTTCAGCGGCCGCCAATGTTGCCGCCGCGCTCGAGATTGCCGAGCAAGCCGTTGCCAGCCGTCGTCAAGGCCACCACGATACTGTCATTGTGACAATATTGTGCGATTCGGCGGACAAGTACTTGAGCGAGCGTTTCTGGGATGAGTGAAAAGACGATGCTGCGACTGACACCGGCAATATACAAGGCGTTGCGGAGCCATGGCGAAGAAACGTATCCCAATGAGTGTTGCGGCGTTCTGCTTGGCCGGTTCGAAGACGGAGGGAACTCCGTCGAAGGCGCGGCGCGCGCCGCCAACACCAGGACCGATTCGGCCCATAACCGATACGGGATCGCTCCGCAGGAGTTGGTCAGGATCCAGCGGCAGGGTCGCGAACAGGGCTGGGACATTGTGGGTTTCTACCACTCCCATCCCGATCACCCCGCGCAATGGTCGAATACCGATCTTGCGGAGGCCCATTGGCTTGGCTGTTCTTATGTGATTACCTCCGTCGCCGGGGGCGCCGCAACCCAGACGAACTCGTTTCTGCTGACCGGCGCGAGTGAAGAAGATAAGGCGTTCGTGAACGAGGTGATGGTTATCGAAGGTGAACCTGCATTGGCCGTCGACGAGGCAGAGAAAGCATCGAGGAGCATTCCAGCATGAAGATTCAAATTCCGACCCCGCTGCGCATCTACACCGGGAAACAGGACACGGTGGTGGTCAAGGCAAAGACCGTAAGCGAGGCGCTCTCGCAACTGACATCCCAGCACCCCGACGTCAGGAAGCATCTTTTTTCCGAAGAGGGAAAGCTAAGGTCGTTCGTCAATGTTTATTTGAACGATGACGACGTGCGCTATCTTCCGGAAAAAGAAATAACCGCGGTTACAGATACCGACACCCTGTCGATCATTCCATCGATCGCAGGCGGGATAGCGTAGAAAGAGGAGATTTATGGCCACTTTGGCGGATGACCGGCAAACCCTGCCCAGCCTGAGCAATGAAGAGATCGCGCGGTATTCGCGCCATCTGATCCTGCCCGAGGTTGGCATGGACGGCCAAAAGAAACTGAAGGCCGCGAGGGTGCTGTGTATCGGCACGGGCGGACTGGGCTCTCCGCTGGCGTTGTACCTGGCGGCGGCTGGGATTGGAACCCTGGGGCTGGTGGACTTCGACGTGGTCGATTCCAGCAACTTGCAGCGGCAGATCATCCACAGCACCAGGGATATCGGACGCCCCAAGATCGACTCGGCTGAAGACAAGCTGACGGGGTTGAATCCGTTCATCAATGTGGTCAAATTCGACGTCATGCTGACCAGCGCGAATGCGCTGGAGATCATCAGCCAGTTCGACGTGATCGCCGACGGCACCGACAATTTTCAGACCCGCTACCTGGTCAACGACGCCTGTGTGCTCGCTGGGAAGCCCAACGCGTATGGGTCGATCTTCCGGTTTGAGGGACAGGCGAGCGTCTTCGCAACCAAAGAAGGCCCTTGCTATCGCTGTCTGTATCCGGAACCGCCGCCGCCGGGTTTGGTGCCGTCGTGCGCCGAAGGTGGAGTGTTAGGCATCCTGCCCGGCTTGGTTGGCGTGATCCAGGCGACCGAGGCGATCAAGTTGATCCTGGGCAACGGTGAGCCGTTAATTGGACGCCTGCTTCTGGTGGATGCGCTGAAAATGCATTTCCGCGAACTGAAGCTGCGTAAGAATCCGGACTGCCCAGTCTGCGGGACCAATCCGACGGTGACCGAGTTGATCGACTACGATCAGTTCTGCGGTATCACCCCTCCGGTGTCAGTTTCAGGAGCCCTGAACAATGGCGTTCAACAGATTTCCGTGACCGAATTCAAGCACAAGGTGGATTCCGGCGAAGACATCTTTCTGCTCGATGTTCGCGAGCCGCATGAATACCAGATCGCGAATCTGGGCGGATTTCTGATCCCGCTGGGAGATTTGCCGTCGCGCGTTCATGAGCTGGATTCGAGCCGCGAGATCGTGCTCCACTGCAAATCGGGCGGGCGCAGCCAGAGGGCCGCTGAATTTCTCCAGCAGGCTGGATTCCGCAAGATACAGAACCTTGCCGGCGGAATTCAGGCGTGGTCGGAACAGATAGATCCGAAAGTGCCCAGGTACTAGAACCGCATCGAGGATGCTTTCCGAGAGTCGGCGTACCCTGGGGGCGCGGTTTTGTTTTGCCCGGGCCCATGCAAGGTCGGTATACTCCCTCATGCCCAGCCGCTGAGCCAAGACACGAATTTTTTATTGGCGGGGGAGGAGAACTGGCATCATGGATTTGGTTTTGATTCGCATTGGTTTCGTCCTCGTCCTTGGATTGTCGGCGTATTTCTTCCAACCTTTCCACCTGAATCCGTGGCTCTCGGCGCTTGCCGGGGTGGTGGCCGCGGCCTTGATGATCGTCTTCGAACTGAGGGTGCGGGCGCTCAGCCTCAAACGGCTGTTTGGCGCGGTGATCGGCAGTATCCTCGGCATTTTTGGGGCATTTCTTTTCAGCGCGGTGCTGCGCAACAGCGTCCCCCCGGGGGGAATGCAGGATCTGCTGCAGATATTTGTTCTGCTCTTCATGTCCTATGTCGGGCTGGTGGTAGGCGCGAGCAAGGGTGATTTGCTGAACCTCGGCGCATTGGGTGAGCTTTTCAGCGGGGAGGCGGCCGGCAGCGCGCTCAAGATCCTCGATACCAGCGCAATTATCGACGGGCGCATCGCCGACATGGCGGATACGGGTTTTCTGGAAGGCACGCTCGCCATTCCGGAGTTCGTGCTTCATGAACTTCAGATGGTCGCCGATTCCTCCGATGGCTCGAAACGCCAGCGGGGCCGCCGCGGTCTCGACATCCTGCAAAGAATGCAGGCGAATGGGCAATTGACCATCCAGATCATTGAGGAAGACTTCCCCCAGATTCGCGAAGTCGATTTAAAGCTGATCGAGTTGGCGAAGAAGATGCGGGCGAAGATCGTTACCAACGACTTCAACCTGAATAAGGTGGCGCATCTGCATAAGGTGCCGGTGCTGAATATCAATGACCTCGCGAACGCGCTGCGGCCCGTGGTGTTGCCGGGCGAACGGATGAATATAGTGATCCTCAAAGAGGGCAAGGAGTACAACCAGGGAGTTGGCTATCTGGACGACGGCACCATGGTGGTGGTCGACAACGCCCGGCGGTTGATCGGGCGGGCGATCGAGATCACGGTCACTTCGGTGCTGCAGACGGCATCGGGAAAGATGATCTTTGGGCGAGTCGACGAGTTGAAGCCGGAGCCTGGACGAGCTGAGCCGGTCCGGCCAGAGGTACGAACCATGACTGGCGAGGTCCGCGAGATGTCAGGAGATTGAGATCTCGGTTTTGGCCGACGGCTTGGCGGCTTCATCATAGTTCAGAATCCGCAGTACCTCCTGGTAAAGGCTGGAACGCACTTCGTAGCGTTTCTGAGCCCGGGTGATGTAGCGAACGATGACTTCGATTCCATCGCCTGCCGGGCGCAAATCTATGGCGGGCGCAGCCGAGAATCCTTGAAGCGCCTCATCCCGGGTTGCTTTGCGCCATTCCTGTTCGGCGACGGTGGAATCCTGTTCGGTGGCATCGGTGACCGCCTGGCGGATCGCCTCTATGCGGGCATAGGGGTCGTCGCTCCGGGACACCGTGACCCTAAGCTCATCCCAGAGCCACTGGCCGCTGGTCGAGAAGTTGAAATACCTGCCCTCGATGGCAAAGCTGTTCATGAAGGTGACCCGCCGTCCGGTGGGATGTCCGGCATCGGCCCAGTTTCCAGTTTCGAGCAGGATGGTGCGCAGCATGCCGATCTCGACGACCTCGCCGCTGACGCCATTGATCTCTACCCAGTCGCCAACCCGGATGCCGTTTTTGCCCATGAGCGGGAACCAGCCGATAAAGGCCACGATAAAGTCCTTCATCACGATGGTGACCCCGGCGGTGGCCAGGCCGATGATCGCCGGGATCTGCTTGGGCGGCCCAAAGGTGACCACCAGGATGAGCGCCAGCGCAAAGACCTGCACGATTAGCTCCACCACGATGCGCAGATGGCCGAGACGGCGCCGGTCCTCGACGCGCTTTGCGAAATGGCGGCGAATTAGGCTGGTGATAATGAAGACCATCAGCAGCAGCCCGACGATGATTGCCAATGCCAGCAAAATGCGGTGCAAAATCGAGCGCTGCCGCGCGATGACAATGTTGTCCCAAGTCTGATAGGTCGCGGCCAGCTGCTGTTCGTCGTGGATGCGGGTGTCGTATTCGACCAGCGTCTTTCGCTGGGAGGAAAGAGCATGGAGGGTATCGATGGTATTGGCAGCGGCTCCCGTGAGGGAACCTGCCACCAGAGCGGTGGAGGTTTGGGTCTGCTTCTCGAGCACTTCATGCTTCCGGGTGAGATCGACTACGGTTAGCTCAGCCTCGGTGCAGGCCAGACGCAGTTCCTTGTCGCGCAGGCGGATTTCGATGAACGCCTCGACCTTGCCGGGCAATGTTTCCAGGTTCTGAGCAGACTCGACATCATCGGCCGCTCCCGCCGGCGGCATAACGACCGCCTCTTTCTGGACCGCTTCATGCTCGTCCAGTGCCTGTTGAATCTTTGCGTGCTTGTCGCCGCCCAGGCGGATCAAGTCTTGATGAAGGTCGTTGAGTTCGTCATTATCGAGGTCCAGCTGGGCTTGGGCGAGAGCGGTCTGCTGGGCGGTGTCGTCAGGGTGGGCAGCTTTCGGTTGCGCTTTCGCAAGGTCGGCGAGATGCTGTTTTTCGCCATCGATTTTCCTGTCCAGCGCCGCAATCTTCTCCGCTGCCTGCAGGGCTTCGCCTTTGAGGGGTACGGTGTCAACCGTGGCGTTGCGCAGCGCCGTCTCGAAGGCCTGATCGACTTCCTGATCGGCCAGGCGCAAGGCCACTAGAGCCTGCTGTTGCTCGGCGGGGGAGTGGGCCTCGGAGGCGAGGTGGCGCGCGGTCACCAGCGGGGATTGATCAACCAGGTCGCTCGTAGTCGGCGCGGGGCTGCTGTCAAGCTCGCTGCCGCGAGTCAGATACTGGCCGATCAATAGCGCGGCCAGAGCAGCCGCCAGCAGCAATAGGCCAGTCCAGCGGCTAGACAGCAACCAAGAAACCTTCACGGCGTTTGCGACCTTTCCTGCGTTGCATTCAAGCATATCGTTAGTAGCGCGAGGGCAGGCCGCCAGATATTACGGAACTCTTACAGCCAAGACGACTTGGCGCGATTAGCCTTGAGACTGCGGTGATACCCCATGGCGACCCTGGTTACAGATTCCCCCGTCAAGCAGGCTGACCGAGCCTCATTCAATCCGGAAACCCAGCAGAAATCGCGGCAGTTCAACTGGGTTTTCTTTGCCACGATTGCAATCTTCCATCTCCTGGCGCTGGCGGCGATTGTGCAGTCGTATTTCCATTTCCGCTGGTCGTCGGTTGTGGTTTTTCTGTCGATGTGGGTGTTTGCCCAGAATATCGGCATTGGCATGAGCTACCACCGGCAACTCACCCATCGCGGATATGCGACGCCGCGGTGGCTGGAGTATCTGATGGCCGGCTGGGGCACGATGGCGCTGCAAGGCGGCCCGCTCTACTGGGTTGCGGTGCACCGGATGCATCACCAGTACACCGACAAGCCGGGTGATCCGCACTCACCGCGCGACGGAGCATGGTGGTCGCATATGGGCTGGATATTACAGGGTTCGCTGCATAACGACTCCCGGGTACTGTCCCGTTATGCCCCCGATCTGGGCAAAGATTCGGTTCATCAATGGTTGAGCAAGTATCATTGGGTGCCGGTGACGACGGCCGGAGTCATCCTGCTGCTGTGCGGCGCGCGGTTTCACGGATGGGGGACGGGTATTTCCTGGGCACTGTGGGGGATCTTCCTGCGGGTGACGATCGGCATGCATGTGACCTGGCTGGTGAACTCGGCAACTCATATGTGGGGATCGCGCCGCTTCCCGACCAAGGATGACTCGACCAACAACTGGCTGGTGGCGCTGCTCACTGGCGGCGAAGGGTGGCATAACAACCATCACGCGCATCCAGTTTCGGCGCGGCACGGCATGGCTTGGTATGAGGTGGACTTCAATTACATGGGGATTCAGCTGCTGAAGTTGTTCGGCCTGGCAAGCAATGTTCATGCACTGGATGCGAAGACGGCATTGGCGAAGTCGCCGGCAAAGTAATCCCTAGATTGAACAGAGTAGGGCTGGAACGCAGCGTTGGAACGTAAGGGCTGGAACGTAGGGGCTGAAACGAAAGCCAGAGACAAAGGCGCCCGGAATCCGGACGCCTCTCCCTTTGCTGACCTAATCGGCGCGAAGATTTTAGTCGCCGCTGATCGATGTGGTGGCGCTTATGCCGTGCTTCTGGTGAGTATCGAGGTTCGGTGTGACCCGCATGCCAAGCTGAATGCTCTTGAGCGCATAGTCGCTGCCCGTCTCATCGAAGGTCACCAAAGCCGGGGCTTTGCCCGGATCAGTTGGTCCAACGATCCAGCTGATGTGCTTGCCGGGCTCTGTCTGGTTTTCCATAGTCACAATGTTGTAGTCCGCGTTCAGCGAGATAGCGTAGGAGCCGGCCGGGAACGACTGTCCTTTCGCGGTAAAGTTGAAGGGCACGTTCACGCGAGCTTGGTTGGCTGCAAAGGCGGCGGTGGCACAGAAAGCTGTTGAGGCGAGAACCAGGGTGCTATAGCTGAGTTTCATTGTTGTATCCTCCAACGAAGACAACAGTAGGCCGAGCGCGAAATCCTTGTCGTTAAATTGCTGTGGAGTAGTTATCCAATTTTTCTCGACGGAGGCAACTCCTGGTGGCAACTCCTCTTCGTGGTTGGCATCGGCGGCTTTTCGTGGGACGATTAAGTTCCTGTAAGCGGCGGGTGTGGGCTGACATGAGGCGATGGGCGCGAATCCTTCCAATTGTCTGGTGTTTCTCCGCTGTCCTGGGGCAGCAAGCTCCGCCGCCGGCGGGCGCAGCTTCACCCGCCGGCGGGACTGCAAGGCAACCTCCAGGCCTGAAACAGCGCCCCGCCGAAGCGCCGGGGAGTGGGACCAAGCCGGGCACCAAAGTGCGGCCGATCACTCTGAATGTGGTGGTGATGGACGTTGGAGGCAAACCGGTCGCAAGCCTGACGCGCGACGATTTCAGCATCCTCGATAATGGCCAGCCCAAGCCGATAGCCGGCTTTAAGGAAGCGAACGGGGCGGAGGCTGCGAGCGATCCCGTGCAGGCGACTCTGCTGATAGACACCTTGAGCAACTCCTTCGAAAGCGTTGCGGCGGAGAGAGCCCAGATTGAGACATTTTTGCGCCGCGATGGCGGGCGGCTGCCTATGCCCGTGTCCATCGTTCTGTTTTCGGATTCCGGCGCCCAGATCGACCAGCCCACGCGGGATGGCAATCTGTTGACCGCCGAGCTGAAGAAAACCTTCATCGCGATTCCCACGCTCAATGCTGCCATGGGCGCCACCGGGGCGATCGAACGCTATCAGCGTTCGCTCAAAGTGCTGAACCAACTCATGGTCTATGAGGGAGCAAAACCAGGAAGGAAGCTGCTGCTTTGGATCGGCCCCGGCTGGCCGATGCTCTCCGGTGGCCACTTTTCTCCATCGGAGCGCGACCAGTACGGTTACTGGCAATCCATTGTGAACATCTCCACCGATTTGCGAATGGCGCGAATTACGCTCTACAGTGTCGAGACGCTGAGCTCGGAGATGAGCTTAGCCCACGGAGTG
>Ga0302324_100020349_pt1 | contig 12983 bp, 11 predicted proteins | sample Palsa_T0_1_FD_201949 | JGI IMG/M metagenome (GOLD analysis project Ga0302324, IMG submission 201949) | Peat permafrost microbial communities from Stordalen Mire near Abisko, Sweden - Palsa_T0_1 | ecosystem: Environmental > Terrestrial > Soil > Palsa > Peat permafrost | place: Sweden: Abisko...
CCGGTGCAGAACCTTGCATTTGACTTTTCGGCGCAGTGCCGATGCCTGTCCCGGAACAGAAAAAATGAGGTCTGGGGCCATCGTGCGCAGCACGCCAAGGCGTGACAGCCCCAGCGGGTCCAAGGCAGAGCGCTGGACTTGCTACGTACAAAAAACGGCCCGAAGTTGCCTTGCGGAAACTTCAGGCCGTCATTTCCGTCGGGCGGCGCGTGTGCCGCCCGGCGCGTATTACCGGCGCGATGAAAGCGCCGGGTCAGCCTCGCTTACATGCCGCCCGAGCTGGAATCGTCGGTTTCGGTATGCATTTCCGGCGCGGCCGCGGCCGCTTCCATGGCCTTTTCGGCATTGGGACGGCGGCCGCGACGCTTCGGTGCCGGTGCCTCAGCGGCAACGACACGTGCCGTGCGCGGCTTACGCGTGGTCGGCGCCTTCACGGCTTTTACCGCGCGCGGCTTGCGGCCGGGCTTGCCTTTGCCGTTCGCCGCGGCGGCGACGGCGGGGCGACGACCGGGTTTCTTCTTTGCCGACGCTGCTTCGACCGCTACCTTGCGCGGACGGCCCGGGCCACGTTTCGCCGGCGTTCCTGCCGCGGCCTTCGCCGTTTTCGGAGCCTTTGCAACTTTCTTGGCTTTGGTCGCCTTGACTGCCTTGACAGCTTTCGCCGCTTTCGGCGGACGACCAACCTTCCTTGCGCCGACCTTTTTCGCGGCCGCCTTCTTCGGTGCGGCAGCTTTCTTAGGTGCGGCCTTCTTCGCGGCTGCTACCTTCTTCGGTGCCGCGGCCTTCTTCGCCGCAGGTTTGCGCCCCGGCTTTTTCGCCGCGGCCTTCTTCGCAGGTGCCTTCACGGCCTTTGCCGTGCGGCCACTGGCCTTCTTCGCCGCCGCCGCGGTACGGCCCTTGCCGGCACGGCGGGTGGTGGCGCGCATGGCCATCGCGGCTTCGCGTGGCGTGTCGCTGCTTTCTTCACTGCTCATCGTAAGGTTCTCTCCTGTTTGGTCTGCCGAGACGTGACGCGCCAGCCCCATCGATCCCTTGCGCCGCCGGTTCCATCCATCGCCGCGCCGTGTGCACCACACACGGAAGACGGGATTTTCGGCACAGCCGAACCGGCACGTGCGCGTGGACTTATCGGCGAGTCGTCAAAGGGCAGTGGCGCGTTGATCGACCGTTGCTCCCAACTTCGCGCTTGCTTGCGGTCGAGATGCGAATCGCGTGCAAGCGCCAAAATCCGCTATTCACCGTGCCGTACGATTGTGTCAATCAAATTACGACATGTGTTGGCGGCGAGTCACAGGGTGAAGGCCAGGGGCTTTGCCCTTGGACCCCACTGGGGCCGTAGTCCCCAGACCCCGATTCAGTTGTCGGTTTTCAGTCGTCAGTCTTCAGAGAATGCGCTGTATGCAGCAATTTTATAAAACTCTTCGCCGGCGGCGGCGTGGTGGCGCCGGCGGCGCGCGGCACGCTTCGTGGGGTCAAAGCGGGCTTTGACCCCACGAAAGATTTTTTCAAAAAATTCCCGGTTTGCCCACCTGCAGGTGGCCTGCCGGCATCGACACGTTCAGGCTGGGCAGTTCTCCCGCTGCCAGACGCGGCAGATTCTGCACCGCTTCGAGGAAGCGTGCGCTCTCCCGCGGCGCGATCAGACCGTCGGTCAGCGTCGTGAACTTCCGGATATAATCGGCCCGGCCGAATGGGCGCGCGCCGTGCGGATGGGCGTTTGCGATCGCCAGCTCGTCCTCGATCCGGTCACCGTTTCGCATCACGACTTCGACACGCGCGCCAAATGCCATCTGCTTCGGATCGGTCGCGTGGTACCGGCGCGTCCACTCCGGATCCTCGCGAGTTTCGATCTTGTGCCACAGCGCCACGGTCGAGGGACGCTGCGCGCGCTTGGGCGCGTAGCTGTCAACATGGTGCCAGCGTCCGTCCTCGAGGGCGACCGCGAAGATATACATGATCGAATGGTCCAGCGTTTCGCGGCTCGCACGAGGGTCCATCTTCTGCGGGTCGTTGGCACCGGTGCCGATCACGTAGTGGGTGTGGTGGCTGGTGTGCAGGATGATCTTTTCCACGTCGGCGAGATCGGGGATGCGGTCACGCAGCTTGAACGCCAGGTCGATCAGCGCCTGGCTTTGGTATTCGGCGCTGTGCTCCTTGGTGAAACTGTCCAAGATCGCGCGCTTGGATTCGCCCGGCACGGGCAGCGGCACGTGGTACTCGCTGTCGGGACCGCCGAGCATCCAGGCGATCACGCTGTCCTCGCCTTCATAGATCGGGCTCGGCGCGCCCTCGCCGCGCATGCAGCGATCTACCGCCTCAATGGCGAGCTTGCCGGCGTGCGCCGGCGCGAATGCTTTCCAGCTTGAGATTTCGCCCTTGCGGCTTTGCCGCGTAGAGAAGCTGACATGCACGGCTTGCTGCACGGCCTGGTAGATCACTTCCTGCGGCAATTTCAGAAGCGTGCCGATGCCGGCCGCCTGGGCGGGGCACAGATGCGCGATGTGGTCCTTCTTGAATTCGTGCAGGCAGATCGCGCGCACCAGATCGATCTGGATTTCGTAGCCGGTGGCGATGCCGCGGATCAGCTCCTTGCCGGATTTCTCCATGGTTTGCGCGACCGCGAGGATCGGCGGAATGTTGTCGCCGGGGTGGCTGTAGTCGGCCGCCAGGAAGGTGTCGTGATAGTCGAGCTCGCGCACCGCGGTGCTGTTCGCCCAGGCTGCCCATTCGGGGCTGACCCTTTTTGCTGGCGCGACGCCGAACAATGTGGCGCCGCCTTTGCGCGTGTGGCCGAGCGCCATGTCGCGCGCCGAAACGGCCGGGCGGCGGTTCACGCTCGCGATCGCGACGGAGGCGTTGTCGATGATGCGGTTGATGATCATGTCGGTGACCTCGCGCTCCACCGCGACCTTGTCGGCGGCGACCGCGGCGATCTTCCAGGCGAGCTGGTCCTTCCGCGGCAAATTGGATTTCGAGGGGTGAACCCGCACGTCGTGGATTTGCATTCCTTGGCTCCCATTGGCGTTGCGGCGCGTTCGTAGGCAGCGTGTGCCGGGGTGGCAATACCGGTGTCGATGCCAGACTCGGAACGTAAATGAATGGGGTCTGGGGCCTCCGGCCCCAGCGGGTCCAGGGCAGAGCCCTGGCCTTCCTTTAGCTTCAGAATTGAACCGCGATATTGTCCAGCAGCCGCACCGAGCCCAGCCGCCCCGCCGCGATCAGGCGCGCGCCCGTCGAGGCAAGATCGGTTTCGATCAGGGTTTCGCCATCCACCAGCGCCAGATAATCCAACGCGAATGCCAACTCGGCCAGGCGTGCGCGGCCGGCGAGCAGCGCGTTGTGTGGCGAAGTGCCGGCAGCGATCGCATTGCGCACGCCGAGCAGGGCCGCATACAAGGAGCTTGCGTCGGCCCGTTCCGACTGTGTCAGGAAGCGGTTTCGAGAGGACATCGCGAGACCGTCCGGTTCGCGCACGATGGCGGCGCCGACCACGCGCACCGACAAATGCAAGTCGCGCACCAGGCGGCTTATAACCTGCAATTGCTGCCAGTCCTTTTCGCCGAATACCGCGGCATCGGGGCGGACCTGACCGAACAGCTTGGCGACCACGGTCGCGACACCGCGAAAATGGCCGGGGCGCAGAGCGCCTTCCCAGCCGAGGGCGGGGCCGGCCATGTCGATCAGCGTTGCATCGCCGGGCGGGTACATTTCGGCCACGCTGGGCAGCCAGACCAGGTTGCAGCCGGCGCGGCGCAGCTTTTCGAGGTCCGCTTCCTCCTCGCGCGGGTAGCGGGCGAAATCCTCGTTGGGGCCAAATTGCGCAGGGTTGACGAAGATCGAGACCGCGACGCACGGCGCCGCCGACCGGGCGACCTCCAGCAGCGCCAGGTGGCCGGCGTGCAGTGCGCCCATGGTAGGCACGAGGGCGACGCCGCCATGCGCTCGGCGCGCGTCAGCCACGGCTTCGATTAACGCGGTGCCGGTGCGGGCAATCCTCATATTGGGCTTCTTGGCCCGCGCTCTGGGCCCATGCAACCTGACCGCGACTGCCCGAACCTTGTGTGCTACAGCGGCTACCCTTTCGATTTGCGAGATGACATGTCCGAGATTGCTCCCGTCCGCTGGACGAACGCATCGCGCAACGCCGATAGCCGCCCTGGCATGGCCCCCGCGCTGCGGCGCGGCGTGATGGGCAAGTGCCCGAATTGCGGCCGTGCCAGGCTTTTCACGGGCTGGCTGCGGCAGGTGGGAGCATGCCCTGTCTGCGCGGCGCCACTCGGCGCGATCCGCGCCGACGACGCGCCGCCCTACTTCGTGGTTTTCCTGGTGGGCCACCTGGTGATCGCCACGCAGGTGCTGCTGGACGGGGTGCTGGATTTGTCGGTGTGGGCGGAAGCAGCGGTGTTCTTGCCGCTCACCCTGGCGCTGGCGCTCGGGCTGTTGCGCCCGGTGAAGGGAGCCACGATCGGGCTGATGTGGCAGCTCGGCATGGTGCCGGACCCCGATGCATGACCGGACACATGCGTGATTTATCAGCGCTTGGCCACGGTGCTGGCCAGGGCACCGGGTTGACGCTGGCGGAGGGCGACCGCTCGCTGATGCGGGTGGTGCTGGATGGCGAGAATCGCGGCACGCTTTCGCCGTTGCAGCAGGCCGATCTGGCGCAGGCCGTGCGTGACCTTTCGGTGGCAAACCGTTTCGCCCCGCGCGGCCTGACCGGGCCGTTCGTGCTGCGGCTGTCGATTGTCGAGGGCCGCCTGATGTTCGATGTGCGCGACGCAGACGACGCGCCACTGACGGCGCTCGGCCTGGCGCTGGGCCCGTTCCGTCGGCTGATCAAGGACTACCAGCTGCTGGTGGAAAGTTACGCGCACGCAGTACAGGACGGGCGCGAGGCGAGCATTCAGGCGATCGATATGGGGCGGCGCGGGCTGCACAATGAGGGGGCCACGCTGATGGTGCAGCGGCTGGCTGGACGTGTCGACATCGATTTCGAAACAGCACGGCGGCTTTTTACGCTGGTCTGCGTGCTTCACCAACGCATCTGATGATCGCGGCCACTGTTATCTTGTTGGCAACGAACAGCGACACCGAAGGCAGCTGCAGATGAAAATTGATGGCACACCCTATCGCAGCGTGTGGGTGGACCCGGCCGACGGCTGGTCGGTCCGCATCCTGGATCAGACCGCGCTGCCTTGGAATTTTACCATTCTGCGGCTGACGACGGTGCGTGAGGTGGCACATGCGATCCGCGCCATGCAGGTGCGCGGCGCACCGCTGATCGGTGCCACAGCCGCCTATGGCATGGCACTTGCGATGCGCGCCGACAGCTCGACCGAAACGTTGGAGGCGACCGCCGATCTGCTGCGGGCGACCCGGCCCACGGCGGTCAACCTCGCCTGGGCGGTCGATCGCATGCTGGACCGCCTACGCAACACGCGGCAGGCAGACCGGCTGCGCGCCGCGTACCAGGAGGCCAATGCGATCGCCGATGAGGATATCGTGCAAAACGAGGCGATCGGGCAGCACGGGTTGGCACTGATCGAACGGGAAGCGGCGCGCGCCGGTGATCGCCCTATTAATATACTGACTCACTGCAACGCCGGCTGGCTCGCTACGGTCGATTGGGGCACCGCGCTCGCGCCGGTTTACACGGCGCACGACGCGGGAATATCCATGCATGTGTGGGTCGATGAAACACGACCGCGCAATCAGGGCGCGGCACTTACCGCGTTCGAGCTTGGGAAGCATGGCGTGCCTCACACAGTGATCACAGACAATGCGGGCGGCCATCTGATGCAGCATGGGCAGGTGGATTTGTGCATTGTCGGCGCGGACCGGGTGACACGCGGCGGCGACGCGGCCAACAAGATAGGAACCTATCTCAAGGCGCTCGCGGCGCACGATAATGGCGTGCCGTTCTGGGTGGCGATACCTAGCTCCACGATCGACTGGAGCATCACCGACGGCGTGCGGGACATCCCTATTGAAGAACGACCCGCAACCGAAGTGACCACGCTGACCGGGCGGGCCATGGATGGCGCGGTGGTGACCGTGCGCGTGGTTCCAAGCGACAGTCCGGCGGCCAACCCGGCATTCGACGTGACGCCGGCGCGACTGCTGACCGGACTGATCACCGAGCGCGGCGTGTGCGCAGCGACCGCATCGGGGCTGCTCGATCTGTTCCCCGAGCGGGACGATATCCGGGCAGGCTGAGCGTTCGTTCAGATGAAGCGCAGAACCACGACAATGCCGGCTAGCGTGCCCGCGGCCATGCCGGCCGCGATTGCGGGGCGCCGCTGCACGTACGCCCCCAGGAAGGCGCCGTAGCGCCGCAGCAAGCCGGCCTCGAGGAAAAACCGGGCGCCACGCGTTAGCAGGCTCGCCGCGACAAAGGTGGGAAAATTGAAATGCGCGGCGCCGCTCGCGATCGTCACCAGTTTGTAGGGGATCGGCGTCAGGCCCTTGACCAGGATCACCGCGACGCCCCAGCGCGCATACCATGCCTGAAAATTCACCAGGGCCGCGTCGGCGTGATAGGCGTGCAGCACCGGGCGCGCGAGCTGGTCGAAGAACTCGGCGCCGATCAGATAGCCGAGGCAGCCGCCGAGCACGCTCGCGATTGTGCATACGGCGGCGAAGAACCAGGCGCGGTCGGGGCGCGCGGCAGCCATCGGCAGCAGCAGAACATCCGGCGGAATGGGAAAAAAGCTGCTTTCGGCAAAGCTGACGGCGGCAAGCCAGGCCGGCGCGTGGCGGCTGGCGGACAAAGCGAGGATTTGGGCGTAGAGGGTGCGGAACATGCTGGGCGCATGGCACGAATTGGGAGCCATAGGAAGGAAGGCCAGGGTTGAGCCGTAGCCTTGCTTCCCCCGCTTCCGGCGCGGCTGCGCCGGCATTACTGTTTTGTGAGTGGCCGTGGGGAGAGTGTTTGTCATGTCGAATCCAGCCGTAAGGGTGAAGCTGAAGGACCCGGATTTGCTGCGCCAAGCCAATCTGATCGGTGGCGCGTGGGTGCAGGCCGACGATGGGCGCACGGTGGAAGTGCGAAATCCGGCGAACGGCGAGCTGGTTGGCGTGGTGCCCGCGATGGGGGCGGCGGAGACCCGGCGCGCGATCGAGGCGGCCGCGGGCGCACAGGCGGCGTGGCGGCGGCTGATCGCCAAGGATCGGCAGAAGCCGTTACGAAAACTGTTCGACCTCATGATGGCGAACCAGGACGACCTGGCCGTGATCATGACCAGCGAGCAGGGCAAGCCGCTGGCCGAGAGCCGCGCCGAGGTGGCCTATGCCGCGAGCTTCATCGAGTTCTTCGCCGAGGAGGCGAAGCGGATCTATGGCGATGTGATACCGCAACATCTGCCCGGGCGGCGGTTGCTCGTGCAGAAACAGCCGATCGGCGTATTCGCGGCGATCACGCCGTGGAATTTTCCGGCGGCGATGATTACGCGCAAGGCAGGTCCCGGATGGGCCGCGGGATGCACCGGGGTAATCAAGCCGGCCTCGCAAACACCGTTCAGCGCGCTGGCGATTGGTGTGCTCGCGGAACGGGCAGGCCTGCCGGCAGGCGTGTGCAACATCATTACCGGTCCGGCCGGCGCCGTGGGTGGGGAGCTGACGGCGAATCCGCTGGTGCGGAAATTGAGTTTTACTGGTAGCACGGAAGTTGGCGCCAAATTGCTGGAACAGTGCGCGCCAACGATCAAGAAGACCAGTATGGAGCTGGGGGGCAACGCGCCGTTCATCGTATTCGAGGATGCGGATATCGAGGAAGCGGTGGCCGGGGCGATCGCCAGCAAATACCGCAACACCGGGCAGACCTGCGTGTGTGCAAACCGGCTGCTGTTGCATGAGCGGATCCACGACAGCTTCGCCGCGGCGTTGAAGATTGCTGTCGAAAAGCTGAAGCCCGGAAACGGGCTCGAGGAGGGCGTGACGCAAGGGCCACTGATCAATGCGGCGGCGGTGGAGAAGGTGGAGGCGCATATCGCGGATGCCTTGGACCACGGTGCCTGGCTGATTACCGGCGGCAAGCGGCATTCGCTAGGCGGGAATTTTTTTCAGCCGACGATTCTCGGCAATGTCTCGCGCCGGGCGGACATATTTCGCGAGGAGACGTTTGGGCCGGTGGCGCCGCTGTTTACCTTCCGCGACGAGGCGGAGGCGATCGAAATGGCCAACGACACCGAGTTCGGCTTGGCCGCATATTTTTACACGCGCGACGTGGGGCGGGTGTTTCGCGTGGCGGAGGCCTTGGAATACGGCATTGTCGGAATCAACGAGGGGATCATTTCGAACGAGGTAGCGCCGTTCGGCGGTGTGAAGTCGTCTGGGCTGGGGCGTGAGGGTTCCAAGTATGGGATCGAGGATTATTTAGAGGTTAAATATCTTTGCCTTGGGGGAATCGGAGGATAGCGGTGCTCACGGGCGGGTGTCTTTGCGGGCGCGTGAGGTATCAGGCCGACGGCGTGGCATTTCACGAGACGATCTGCCACTGCTCGTTCTGCCGGCGGGCTGTCGGCGCCGTGTCGGTTGCCTGGTTCAGCGTGAAGCGGGCCGACCTTCATTTTACATCGGGTAGTCCGACCTGGTTCAAATCGAGCGCCAAGGCGACGCGAAGTTTTTGTGGTGCGTGCGGCACGTCGCTCACCTTTCAGGACGATGACCATACGCGGGAGATCGACATCGCCATTGGCAGTTTGGACGATCCCGACAGCTTGCCGCCAAAGGATCATTCCGAGGCGGCTAGTAAATTACGGTGGGTGCATGTTGACGATGGGCTGCCGGTTTACTTGGAGCGGCGCGACAGTTAGCGGGCAGCGGTTCGCGCAATGATGCAGCGCGCGGCGTCAGGCCTTTGCCAGTAGCGACAAGGTGGTTGCGATCGGGTCGCCGGCGATCGCGCCGTGACCGGGCACCACGCATTTGGCTGCGTGGTACCTGGCACGAACACGGCGAACGCTGGCCGGCCAGTCGCGCAGCACGGCGTCGGCGACATTGCCGAGGCTGGGACTGTTGGTGGATTTGATCATGCAGCCGCCAAACAGATTTTGCTGGCGGGGCAACCAGGCGACGATGTTGTCGCGCGTGTGGGCGGGGCCAGGAGCATAAAGTTGCAGATATGGGCCCATATCGTGGTGGTCGCCGGAGAACGCGTCGATCGGCTCGGGAACCGGCAGGCCGCGTCGGCGGGCGAGTTCGCAGGTGAGCGGATGGGCCCAGGTGCGGATGCCGGCATCCCGCAGGGCGGGAATGCCGCCGGTGCGGTCGTTGTGGAAATGCGTGGCGATGGCAAGCGAGATCGGACGGGCGTGCCGCGCGCACCAAGCGAGCAGGGTTTTGGCCTGCTCCGGGCCGTAAGTGGTGTCGATGAGGACGGCATCCTCGTCGCGCTCAAGGATCAATCCGTTGGCGGGGTAATAGATCCCGCCATCGATGAGGGCGGTGGTCGTGTATAGGAACAGGCCTTCCGCGATGCGGCCGACCCAGACGGTGGGCGCGATGCGCGACATGGATGTGGTGCCGAGCTCGAGCGCTTCGGGGTAGCCACGGTCCTGGCCGGGGACGGCAATGGCGACGCGCGGCCGGACCATGGCGCCACAGCAGGCGCAACCAAACAGCGAGCGGCGCGTGAGGCTGAAATCATTCATCTGGACAAGCTTTTCATTGTCGCGAGCGGACTCTCGATACAGGTGTCATAGGCAAACCAAACAAAATGGGGTCTGGGGCCTACGGCCGCGGCGGGGTCCCGGGGCAGAGCCCCTGGCCTTCCTTGCAGGCTGAGGAGCCAGGATCGCGCGCCCTACTCCGCGGTCACCGGGCCCAGTGCCTGGCGTTCGAAGAGGTCACGATAAAGGCCGGCGGGCCGCGCTACCAGCGCCGCGTGGGTGCCTTCCTCGATGATGTCGCCGGCGCGGAACACCAGTATGCGGTCCATGGCACGCACCGTGGAGAGCCGGTGTGCGATCACCAGGCAGGTGCGGCCTTGCATGAGGCGCGCGGCGGCCTCGGCGATGGCGGCCTCGCTTTCTGAGTCGAGGCTGCTGGTGGCTTCGTCGAGGATCAGGATCGGGCGGTCGGCCAGGAAGGCGCGGGCGATGGCGACACGCTGGCGCTCGCCGCCGGAGAGTTTGACGCCGCGCTCGCCGACGAGGGTGGCGTAGCCTTTCGGCTGGCGCGCGATGAATTCGTGCGCGTGAGCGAGGCGGGCGGCGTGCTCGATTTCCTGCGCGGTGGCGTCGGGGCGGCCGTAGGCGATGTTCTCCGCGAGGGTGCGGTGAAACAGGGTTGGTTCCTGCGGCACGATGGCGATTTGTGAGCGCAACGAGTGCTGCGTGACCGCGGCGATGTTTTGGCCGTCGATCAGGATTTTGCCGCCGTTCAGGTCGTGCAGGCGCTGGATCAGGCGTACAAAAGTGGATTTGCCGGAGCCGGAAGGGCCGACCAGGCCGATGCGCTCGCCGCCCGCGATCGTGAGCGACAGGTTTTCGAACAGGTTTGTGTCATGCGCGCCGTATTGGAAGGTGATGTCGCGCACTTCGATGCGGCCGCGGTGAACGCGCAGCGCGGGGGCGGCGGGGCGGTCGTGCATCGAGAAATCGTTGATAGAGAGCGCGACTAGCTCGTGCATGTCGGCGATGCCACGCTGGGTTTCGCGCACGTGCTGGCCGATGTTTCTTAGGTAACCTTGAAGTACGAAATAGAGGGTGAGCACGGTGGTGACGTCGCCGGCGTTGGCGTGGCTTTGCTGCCAGAGCAGGATGGCGGCGCCGGCGATCATCAGCTGGAGTGCTACCAGCATCAGGCTTTGCACCGAATAGCTGGTGACGCCGCGGTTCCAGGTGCGCCAGGTGCGGCGGCGCCATTTGGCCAGCACGCTGCCGAAGCGTGTTTCCTCGCGGGCTTCGGCGCCGAATGCGCGGACCGTTGCGTTGCAGGTGATGGCGTCGGCGAGGGACGCGGACACGCGGGTGTCCCACACGTTGGAAAGTTCCGCGGCGGGCTCTACCCAGCGCAGGGCCAGGGCGATCGTGGCGGCGACGTATCTTGCGTTGCCGACCGCGATCGCGGCGCCGAGGGCGGGCCAGCGCCAGCCGAGCACGGCGGTGGCGCCGAGCAGCATGACGGTGGTGGGCAGCAGGCCGAAGAACACGACATCGTTCAGCATGTCGAGCGCGCTGGCGCCGCGCAGGATCTGGCGCGTGACGGCGCCGGAGAAGGTTTCCGCGTGCCAGGCGGTGGAGAAGTTCTGCACGTGCGCGAACGCCTCGGCCTTGATGTCCGTCATGATGCGCAGGGTGAAGCGGATCAGGCCCCAGAGCGCCGCCTGGCGCGCGAGCACGGCGGCGAGGCCGAGGCCGCCGAGCCAGGCGACGGCGGCAAGGGCCGCGTGACTGGCGGCCGCGTGCGAGGGATTGGTGACCGCATTGACCAGGCGGCCAGCGAACACGGGGGTGGCGACGTCGGCGAGCGTCGCGACCGAGACGATCGTGGAGATCGTGGTCGCGAGCACGGGCTGGCGGCGCCAATGATGATACAGAAAGCCGAACACCCGCGCGGGCGTGGCTTTTTCGGTGGCGGAAGACATTTGATCGATGCCGGTCCGCGTGGGCGGGCCGGTCCCTGAGACTACATCGGCGGAAACAGATCGTTTGGGCCGTTTGACCGGCCCGCGCCTCTCAGCGCATTGGGCCGATGACGGCGGGGTATGGCGATAGATCGCGCATGGGGTCTCCCGCGTTCAGGTGTGGGGCGCGTGCATAGCGTTTTGAGGCCAGTCTTGTCGAGTCCCTTGTGGCGCAAAAAAAAGCGGTTCTTTTTTGAAAAAAAGAACCAAAAAACCTTTGTTAATTAAGGGGTTAGGCCGAATACGCGCACTAATTTGTAGCCTGGGGCGTAGACGCGGCCGTTGGCTTGCATCGGAGTCAGAAACGGGTTGCCGTTGCCGGCGTTGGACCAGGTGCCGATCGTGGCGGAAAAAATCGGCGCGCCGAGCTGGACCGCGTCGTAGGCCTCGATGGAGAACGGTTCGTTGCGGCGATCGATGAGCCAGATCACGCCGGTGCTGGCTTGCGCCGCGTTCGAGGAAACGATTGGCAGCGAGCCGCCATAGCCTGCAGGAGAGGTTCCGCTGATGTTGTTGGTCAGCGCCGGTGTGGCGCCGGTGGCGACCGACCAGGCGCGCAGCACGTCGCCGTCGGTTTGGGTAAAGACCGTGGGGCCGGCGGGGCCGTTGTAATAGGCAGGGCCGCCCCATAGGCCGCCGCCGCCGGCGGATTGGGATTGCAGCACGCCGGAATCGTTCTTGTGCAGGCCGCCAAGGCTATCCTGATTCAGCAGATACAGAATGCTGGATTTGCCCATGGCGACGGCGAGCGGCGGCGCGGTCTGGCCTTGCACGGCGGGCAGCAGCATGACGCCGCCGGAGCCGAAATCCTCGTCGTTGTTGTTCAGGTTGCCGTAATTCGAAACGGTGAACGAGGTGGTGACTCTTTTCAGGTTTGACGGCAGTTTGATGACGCTCTCGCCCCAATCCTTCTTGCCGCGGGTGAAATCGCCGTTGCCGGTGACGACAAACACGTTGCCGCTGGCATCGATCGCGGGGGCGAAGCCGGTCATCCAAATGCTGGCGAGTTCGGTGCCGCCGGCGGTTTCGACGGTGTGGAATGCGTTACGCAACGTCAGGCTGCTGTCGTAGCGCAATAGCCAGCCGGTGATGCCGCCGGAGTTGTTGTCGCAGTGCGAGCCGATCGGGAGGTAGAGCGAGCCGTTGTTGTAGGCGAGGCTCGCGCGGTTCCATTGATTTTGCGGATCGAAACTGACGGTGGAGCCGTCGCTGAGGGTGGCGGATGGGGCGACGACGGCAGGGGTTTTTGCATCGGCGCCGGTGGCGAGGTTGAGGGCGTGCAGCGTGGTGACGAACTGGCCGGAGGATGGTTCGGTGGCGGCAACGACGTAGAGCGTTGCGGCGTTGGCTGCGGTGC
>Ga0302324_100020350_pt1 | contig 12982 bp, 14 predicted proteins | sample Palsa_T0_1_FD_201949 | JGI IMG/M metagenome (GOLD analysis project Ga0302324, IMG submission 201949) | Peat permafrost microbial communities from Stordalen Mire near Abisko, Sweden - Palsa_T0_1 | ecosystem: Environmental > Terrestrial > Soil > Palsa > Peat permafrost | place: Sweden: Abisko...
GCACGCGCGCCGGCGGGTTGAGTACCGCACCGCCGGCGTGCGCGAAGATCGCCTCAGCGAGGTCGAGCGCGCGCGCGCAGCGGTCGGCGTCGCCGATCGCGTTGACCGCCAGTGCGCCGGCGGGGAGCGCCATCCCCGGCGCGTACGCCTCGGCGAACAGCTCGGTCCACACGAAGCGCCGCTCGTCGAGCACCAGCCGCAGCGGGACGTTCCCGCCCAGCGCCGAGTTGACGACGAGCAGCCGGACCGGCGACCCAGCTCCCCGATAGTGCGAGGTCGCCAAGACGCCGTCGGGGTAGCCGAGCCGCCAGCGCCGCGCCGCCTCGGCGTGCGCTCCGGCGCGCTCGGCGAGGACGGCGAGCCCGCGCTGCGCGAGCCGATAGTCGGGGTCAATCTCGACCGCGCGCGCATAGGCGCGGGCGGCCGCCGCCGTCTCACCGAGGTCGACCAACACGTTGCCGAGCAGCCCAGGCGGCTCGGGGCGCTCCGGATGGGCTGTCGTCGCCTCCAGCAGCACGGCGCGTGCGTACTCGAGCTTCCCTTCGGCGACGAACAGCCCGGCCAGCCGCAGCATCGCCTCCAGCTCGTGTGGATGCTGGTGCAGCAGCGCGGCATACGAGGCGATCGCCTCCGCCGTCCGCCCGGCGTCCGCCATAGCACCTGCCGCGTCGAGCTGTGCGGAAACGTCGTGGCCATCCTCCCTCATCCCGCGATCGACTTCCGCGCCTCGGCGGGTTACCCCGTGCAACGGGAGCGAGGACACCAGCAGGCCGGCGAAACCGCTCGGCGAAGCCAGTACGCTTTTCAGGCGCAGCGGTCGACAACTTGTCGACAACTTGATGGTCAGCGGGGGGACCGAAATATGATGCGAGCGTTTTTTCAGACGTGGGTGTCGGCGTGCTTTGGGGTTGTGCTGCTCTTCGCAGTCATCGTCGGCTGCTCGCCGGGCTCGGGGTCAAGTTCGAATCGAGCGGTCCCGAGCGGCGCGAAACGGCATGCTCTGAGCGCCGCGACTCCCGTGCCGGGGAGCGGCTACGACGCCGCCGTGTTGGCGCTCTCGCCGTACGCATACTACCGCCTCGATGAGACGAGCGGCACCGTCGCATATGATTCGTCCGGGAACGGCCTGAACGGAACCTACGAGGGAACGAGCGGGACCGATTACACGCTCGGCCAGACCGCGATCGTCCCGGGGCTAGCCGCTTCGCTGCAGGTCCATGCCACCAATCCCGGGCAGCCGAAGGTACTCTTGCCGACGATGAACCTGGGTTGGAACGGCTCGGCGTGGCTGAGCGACTTCTCGATCGTCGAGTGGGTGAAGCCGGATCCGTCCGACCTCGAGCAGTTCGCCCTCCCGATGGAGGTCAACGATTACTACTTCTATCAAGGCACGGGCGGTGCAGCATCGTATACACCCGCGATGGGGGCCTACGCGATCGGCAACTGGGCGTCGCCGACGCAGACGTTCAAGGACGGGAACGCGCACTTCCTCGCGATGACGATCCACCGAACCTCCTCCGGCACGTGCAGCATGGCGCTGTATGTCGACGCGACGCTCGCTACGAGCGTCACGACGACATGCACGGGCGCGTACCACATCGTCGCCAGCACGAATGCGGGACTCGGCTCTCGAGTATCGTACGTGTCCGGGGGCGATCCGTACTTCGGTGAGATCGGTGGGGCGGCGATCTTCTCGAGCGCACTGACTGCGCCACAAGTGGTTGCGCTCTACAGCAGCGCCTACCCTGCGCCGGGGGCCCCGAACAGCTCCTACGACTCGGCAGTGCTCGCACTCTCACCGTACGCGTATTACCGCCTGAACGAGACGGCAGGCGCGATCGCCTACGATGCGTCCGGCAATGCGAGAAACGGGCTGTACCATGGTGTGGACAGCACCGACTATAGCCTCGGCCAGCCGAGCATTCTGCCCGGAGACACCGGGGGCGTTTCGGCTGAGTTCTTTGCAACGAATGCCGGCGAGCCGAAGGTCGTGCTCCCGTCGATGAACCTCGGTTGGAACGGCTCGACATGGGTCAGTGACTTCACGACGGCGGCATGGATGCAGCCGGCTTCGTCCCACGTCGACCAATTCGGGATGGGAGTCGACATCAACGACTACTATCTCTACCAGGGAACGACGTCTGCTGCCCCTGCATACACGCCGGCAATGGGTGCATACGACATCGGAAACTGGGCTTCGCCGACGGCGACCTTCGAGGATGGGAACCCACACTTCATCGCGGTAACGATCCACCAGAATACGACCGGGACGTGCACGATGATTCTCTACGTCGACGGCGCACAGGCAACGACTTCAACTGCGACTTGCGCGGGCGATACCGCCATCGTCGCTACGACGAACGCGGGCATCGCAGCTCGAGCGTCCTATTCCGCCGGCGCGCAGGGCTACTTTGGCGAAATGGCCGGCGTTGCCGTCTTCTCGAGCGCGTTGAGCGCCTCGCAGATCTCCGGCCTCTACGCGCCCGGGACCCCAACGCCCACACCCACGCCCTGCGATGAGCGTACATGCTAGGCCCGGCCTTCGACGTGCGCTTGGCATAAAGCGCGGTCTGAACGAGGCATAGAGTTCGAGCGCTCGGTCGCTTAGCGAGGCAAGTCGGAGGCCTAGCTCGCGACAGACCGAGCGCTCGCTCTTGCCGAAGCTAGAATCCTCGCGCCGGCCAGCTTTGGATCCGACCCTTGCGCGTGCTATACTAGGCCGGTTGCGCCGGGCCCCCGGGCTCGCGCGCGGCGATTTCACCGGCCCGGAGGGCCGGGGTGCATGCGCCCATCGACGGGACCACGGACGGTCGCGCGGGCTCAGAAAGGCTACCTACCACCATGCCATCAAGCGTTACCATGCGCGCTCTTCTGGAGGCGGGGGTCCACTTCGGACACCAGACCCGCCGCTGGAATCCGAAGATGAAACCGTACATCTTCCAAGAGCGGAACGGTATCTACATCATCGATCTCGGCAAGACGCTGCAGATGCTCAACCACGTCTTCGACGCGGTCAAGCAGCTCTCGCGCGAGGGTCGCGTCATCCTGTTCGTCGGGACGAAGAAGCAGGCCCAGGACGTCGTGCGGGAGGAGTCGGAGCGCGCCGGCACGTTCTTCGTCAACCAGCGCTGGTTGGGCGGGACGCTGACCAACTTCGCGACGATTCAGAAGCGGATCGCGCGGCTGCGCGAGCTCGAGGGGATGCGCCAGCAAGGCACCTTCGATCTGCTGCCCAAGAAAGAAGTCGCGCGGCTCACCGACGAGCTCGAGAAGCTCGAGAAGTTCCTTGGTGGGATCAAGGACATGCACCGGCTGCCCGACGCCATCTTCATCGTCGACCCGAAGAAGGAGCGCATCGCGGTCGCCGAGGCCCGCAAGCTGCACATCCCGATCATCGCGGTGATCGACACCAACTGCGATCCCGACGAGATCGACTACGCGGTCCCGGGGAACGACGACGCGATCCGCAGCGTTCGTCTGATGGTCTCGACGATCGCCGATGCGATCATCGAGGGCAAGACCGAGACCGAATCGGCCTACGACGCCGCCGACTATGACGAACAGTACGCCGAGGTCGCGGGCGAGCCCGTCGAAGCCGGCGTCTGAACCACCACCGACGGGAACCGACGTGAACACCGCATACAAACCGACCGCCGACGAGATCAAACGCCTGCGCGAGGAGACCGGCGCCGGCATGTCCGACGTCCGCAACGCCCTCTTATGGGCCGAGGGCAACCAAGAGAAGGCCAAGGCACGCCTGGGCGAGCTGGGCCAGTCGAAGGCCGAAAAGAAGGCCGCCGAGCGCACCGCCAACGAGGGACTCGTCGGCTCGTACATCCATTCCGGCGGAAAGATCGGCGTGCTGGTCGAGATCAACTGCGAGACGGACTTCGTCGCGCGCAACGAGCGCTTCCGCGAGCTGGTGCGCGACGTCGCGATGCACATCGCGGCGATGTCGCCGCAGTACCTCAACCGCGAGTCGGTCCCAACCGACGTGCTGGCCGAGGTGAAGGTCGAACTCGAGAAGACCGTCCCGCCCGGCAAGCCGCCGGCGGTGGTCGAGAAGATCCTCGAAGGCAAGCTCAACAAGTGGTTCGAGGACCACACGCTGCTCGAGCAACCCTTCGTCAAGGACGACGCGCAGACGGTCGGGGAACTCGTGAAGAGCGTCTCCGGCGTCCTCGGCGAGAAGATCGCCGTGCGCCGCTACGCCAAGTTCGGGCTGGGCGAGGACTAGCGCCTGCAACGCGCCGCCTACGACCGTGTCCTGCTGAAGCTCTCGGGCGAGGCGTTCGCCGGGAGTGGCGGAAGCGTTGACGTCGACACGACGCTAACGATGGCGCGCGAGATCGCGCAGGTCCACGCCGACGGCATCTCGCTCGCCGTCGTGGTCGGCGGCGGAAACATCTGGCGCGGCAAGGCCCACGAGGCGGCCGGGATGGACCGCGCCACGGCCGACTACATGGGGATGCTGGCGACCGTCATCAACGCGCTGGCGCTCCAGGACGCGCTCGAGCGAATCGGCGTCCCCTGCCGCGTGCAGACGGCGATCGCGATGAACGCGATCGCCGAGCCGTACATCCGGCGCCGCGCGATGCGGCATCTCGAGAAGGGCCGGGTCGTGATCTTCGCGGCCGGGACCGGCAACCCGTACTTCACCACCGATACGACCGCCGCGCTGCGCGCGATCGAGGTCGGCGCGCAGGCGATCCTCAAGGCGACCAAGGTCGACGGCGTCTACAGCGCCGACCCGTTCAAGGATCCCTCGGCGACCCGGTTCGCGCACCTCGACTACCTGCGCGTACTCGAGCTGGGCCTCGAAGTCATGGACTCGACCGCCCTCACGCTGTGCATGGACAATGCGCTGCCGATCGTCGTCTTCGACATGAACGCGCCCGGCAACATCCGGCGCGTCGTCGCCGGTGAGGCGATCGGCACGACCGTCTCGCGCAGCCCTGCGCGCGCCGCCGAAGGAGTGACCCATGCTTGAGGACGTCTACAAAGAGACTGAGGCGAAGATGGGCAAGGCGCTCGAGGCGACGCGCACCGATTTCGCCGGGATCCGCACCGGGCGCGCCTCGCCCTCGTTGCTCGACCGGCTGCACGTCGAGGCCTACGGCTCGACCGTGCCGCTCAAGCAGGTCGCCAGCGTCAACTCGCCCGACGGGCGCTCGTTGATCGTGACCGCGTTCGACAAGAGCATCGTCGGTGCGATCCGCAAGGCGATCGAGACGAGCGACTTGGGGCTCAACCCGAACCTCGACGGCGCCTCGATCCGGCTCGCCTTTCCGCCGCTCTCCGAAGAGCGCCGCAAAGACCTGGTCAAGCTGATCAAAAAGAAGGCCGAAGATCACAAGATCGCGGTCCGCACGATTCGGCACAAGGCGATCGACGAGGTCAAGGCCCTGGGCAAGGACCACACGATCACCGACGATCAGATCAAGCGCGGCCAGGATCAGGTGCAGAAGCTGACCGACAAGTACATCAAGCAGATCGACGATCTGGTCGGAGGCAAAGAAAAGGAGATCATGGAGGTCTGATGGCCTCCGAGCCAGGCGTGGCAAGCGCGGCGGGTGCGCCCGTCGAAGACCTCATCATGCTCCCGTGGACGCGCGCCCGCGCCGCGCTCGCGGATCGCCCGCTCCGCCTCCGCCTGGTCGCCCCGCCCTACCCCGCGCTGGGCCTAGGCGTGCTGCGCCTGCTGCGGGTACGCGTCCTCGACGGCGCGCACGACGGCGCCTTCGAGCTCGCGGTCGGCTACGACGGCTACGAGCGGCTCTGAGATGGCGGCGCTCCTGCGGCCCCCGCACGGCGTGACGCTCGATGCGACCCGGCTCCCCCAGCACGTCGCGATCATCATGGACGGCAACCGGCGCTGGGCGCGCGGCCGCCGGCTCCCGGCCATCGAGGGTCACCGGCGCGGCATCGTCGCGCTGCGCGAGATCACCCGGGCCGCCAGCGACTGGGGCATCCCGATGCTGACCGTCTTCGGCTTCTCGACCGAGAACTGGAAGCGCGAGGCGACCGAGATCTCGCTCCTACTCGACCTGTGCGTCTACTTCGCGCAGACGGAGTTGGCCGAGCTGCACCGCAACCGGGTGCGGGTCAACGTGATCGGCCGCTGGGAGCAGTTCCCGACGGCCTCGCGCAACGCCCTCGAACGGCTGGCCGCCAAGACCGCGCACAACGAGGGCCTGATCCTCAACTTAGCGGTGAACTACAGCGCGCGAAACGAGTTGCGCGACGCGGTGCGGCGGATGATGGACGACGTGCGCGCCGGCCGCCTCGTCCCGGATCGAATCGAGGAGCCGACGCTGGCCGGGTATCTGACGACGGCCGGGATGCCCGATCCGGATCTCGTCATCCGGCCCGGCGGCGAGTCGCGGCTGTCGAACTTCTTGCTCTACCAAGTCGCGCACGCCGAGCTGGTGCTGCGCGAGACCTACTGGCCCGACTTCTCGCGCGATCACTTCGCCGAGGCGATCGCCGAATACCAGCGCCGGCGGCACGCGGACGCGTGATGGCGACGACGACGGCCAGCCGTCCCCAGACGCCCGCCGAGCCCCAGCGGAGCTCGGCGCACGCGGTGCGGCGCGTCGTCATCGGACTGCTGCTGGCCGCGGTCGGCCTGACCTGCGTCGCGTGGGCGCCGGCGTTCACCGTGCTGGTGCTGCTGATCGCGACCGGCTGCCTCTACGAGTTCGCCGGGCTCTCGGCGCGCAAGGGGCCGCAGCTCGAGGTTCCCGTCGCGATGGTTGCGGTCTGGAGCTACGTCGCGCTGACCTACTTCGGGCTGATCCACCGCTACGAAGGGATCTTACTCGGCGCGACCGTCGTCGTCGCGCTGGGCGTCGCGACGTTCACGGCCGACTCGGGCTACTTCGCGCGCAGCGCCTACACGCTGCTGGGCGTGCTCTACGTCGGCAAACTGATCACCTATTTCATCGCGATCCGCGCGCTGTACGACGGGGTCGTGTGGACGTCGTGGATCATCGTCATCATCGCCTTCACCGACATCTTCGCGATGGTGGTCGGGAGCGCGTTCGGGCGCCATCAGCTGACCCGGCTCTCGCCGAAGAAGACCGTCGAAGGCGCGCTCGGCGGTTTCGCCGCCGCGCTGGTGGCCGGGGCGGCGATCGCGCTCGTGCCGTGGGTCCACGTCGCCTGGTGGCAGGGGATGATCGTCGCCGCGATCACCTCGGTCGCCGCGCAAGCCGGCGATCTGGTCGAGAGCGCGCTCAAGCGCGACGCGAAGGTCAAGGACGCCGGCTCGCTGATCGCCGGCCACGGCGGCGTGCTCGACCGCTTCGACTCCTACATCTTCGGCGGCATCGCGTTCTACTTCGCGCTCTACCTCATCGGCGTGATCTCCCAATACCGCTGGGAAAATTCCTGATGGGCCGCAAGCGCGTTGCGATTCTCGGCTCGACGGGGAGCATTGGGCGGCAAGCGTTGGATGTCGTGCAGCGCCATCCGGAGCGCTTCGAGATCGTCGGCTTGGCGGCCGGGAAGAACGTCGCGCTGCTGGCGCAGCAGGTCGAACGTCATCGGCCGCGGGTCGTCTCGTCGGCGAGCGACGGACCGGCGGGGCTGTTGGCCGTCGCGACGCAGAGCGGTGCCGACGTCGTGCTCGCCGCGACCGACGGCGCCGTCGCCTTCGAGGCGGTCTTCGCGGCGGTCGACCGCGGGACGGACATCGCGCTGGCCAACAAGGAGCTGATCGTCGCGGCCGGCCAGCTGCTCGTCGCCCACGCGGCGCGCAGCGGCGCGCGGCTGCTCCCGGTCGACAGCGAGCATTCGGCGATCTTCCAGTGCCTGCAGGGGGCGCCGCGCGAGCGGGTCGCGGCGATCGTCCTGACGGCCTCCGGCGGGCCGTTCTGGGGCCGTAGCCGGGCCGAGATGGCCGATGCCACCCTGGCGGACGCGCTGGCCCACCCGACCTGGCAGATGGGCGTCAAGAACACGATCGACTCGGCGACGATGATGAACAAGGGGCTGGAGGTCATCGAGGCCGCCCAGCTCTTCGGCCTCCCCGGCGAACGGGTCCAGGTCCTCGTCCACCGGACCTCGGTCGCCCACGGCTTCGTCGTCTTCACCGACGGGAACGTCGTCGGCCAGCTCGCCGCCCCCGATATGCGGCTGCCGATCGGCTACGCCCTGGCCTATCCGGACCGCCTGGACGACCGGCCCTTCGAGGACGCCCTGGCGGCGCTGGGTGGCGAGCGCGGCGCCCCGGCCACGACGCTGGCCTTCGAGCGGCCCGACCTCGAGCGCTTCCCTTGCCTGCAGCTGGCCTACACGGCCCTCGCCCGCGGCGGGACGGCCCCGGCGGTCGTCTCGGCCGCCAACGAGGTCGCGGTCGCCGCCTTCGTCGCGGGGAGCCTGCGCTTCGGCGAGATCGCGACGTGCATCGAAACCGCTCTCGGTCGGGTCGATACGGAAGATTCGAGCCTGGAGGCGGTGCGCGCCGCCGACCGCTCGGCCCGCGCCGCGGCGCGGGCATTCGTGGAGACGCGCGACGCTGGATCCGTACGGAGCACATGACCGCCGAACGCCTGATCGTCTACCTGCTGATGCTCTCCGTCCTCGTGGTGCTCCACGAATACGGCCACTTTTTGGTCGCGCGGCGGGCGGGCGTCCGGGTGACCGATTTCGCCGTCGGGTTCGGCCCGACGCTGGCCAAGTGGACCTCGCCGCGCAGCGGGACCGTCTACCGCCTCAACCTCCTGCCCATCGGCGGCTACTGCCAGATGAAGGGCGAGGACGGGAAATCGAACGAGGCCGACCAGCAGCGCGAGTTCCGCGGCGCCGGCGAGTACGACCCGGACAACTTCCAGGCCAAGACGCCGCTCCAGCGCCTGGCGATCGTCCTGGCCGGTCCGATCGCGAACTTCATCGTCGCGCTGGTGCTGCTGTTCGGGGTGGCCTTGGTCTTCGGCGTCCCTTCAGACACGCCGACCACGGTGATCTCCGAGCTGATCCCCGACCTTCCCGCGATGCGCGCCGGGATGGAGGCGGGCGACCGGATCGTCTCGATCGACGGCCACGCGATGGCCAACGGGACGATCTTGGTGCACACGATCTATGGCTCGCTCGGGAAACGGCTGAACGTCGTCTACAGCCGCAACGGGGTCGAGCACAGCGCCGAGGTGATCCCGGTCGCGACGCCCGGCGATCCGAAGGAAGGCCACCTGGGCTTCCGGCCCCTCCCGCAGAACCAGCAGGTCGGCTTCGCCGGCGCCTGGAGCTACAGCGGGCGCGAGGTCGCGTACGTCGTGACAGCCACGCTGGGGGCCCTCGGCGGCCTGGTGACCCACCCGGCGACGGTCGCCGCCCAGGTGCAGGGGCCGATCGGAATGGCCCGGACCGCGGCCCAGGCCGAGCAGTTCGGCCCGTTCTACTTCCTGGCCATCGCGGCGATGATCTCGACGTCGCTGGGGATCTTCAACCTGCTGCCGATCCCGGCGCTGGACGGTGGCCGCGCCGCCTTCATCCTGGTCGAGATGCTGCGCGGAAAACCCGTCGATCCGGAGAAGGAAGCCCTGGTCCACGTCGGCGGCTTCGCCGTTCTGATCGCCTTGATGCTGGTCGTCTCGCTCCACGACATTGCCAGCGCCATCGGCGGACACACCGCGTTTTAAGGCTGTATCAATCTTGCTTCTGGTAGACTTCAAAGGCAATGGTGATGGACCGAGCGCAGCAGAATCGCGATCTCTTCGGCATCTCGTTGCGAGGTCGGACCGGGGGCCCCACGCTCTGCGTGGGGGGCGCGCAGCCTGGGGCGGAGCGCCGTTAGAATGATCCGGCTGCGGCGGAAGACCAAGGCGATTTTGCTCGAGAACAAGTCGAGCTGGTCGAAGGATGCCAAGAAGGTCTGGATCGGCGGCGACCACCCGGTCGTCGTGCAGTCGATGACGACCACCGACACGGCCGACGTCGACAAGACGCTCGAGCAGATCTACGGTCTGGCGATGGCCGGCTGTGAGGTCGTGCGGGTAACCTGCCAGGATCCCAAGGACGCCGCCGGGCTGCCGCACATCGTCGCGCGCTCGCCGGTCCCGATCGTCGCCGACGTCCATTTCGACCACAAGATGGCGCTGGCGGCGCTCGACGCCGGGGTCGCCAAGCTGCGGCTGAATCCGGGCAACATCACCAGCCGCGAGAAGACCGTCGAGGTCGTCAAGCGGGCGCTGGAGACCAAGACCCCGATCCGGATCGGCGTCAACATGGGCTCGCTGGCCCGTGACCTCGAGGAGAAGCTCGGCCACACCCCCGAGGCGCTGGTCGCATCCGCCTTGCGCCACGTCGACATCCTCGAGGAGCTGGGCCACACCGACGTCATCATCTCGGTCAAGGCGCACGACGCGGTGACCACGATCCACTCGTACCGGCTGCTGGCCAAGCAGCTCGACGAACGGGGCTCGTTCTACCCCCTGCACCTGGGCGTGACCGAGGCCGGGCTGCCGTTCGACGGGACGATCCGCTCCTCGATCGGGATGGGCGTCCTGCTGTTCGAGGGGATCGGCGACACCCTGCGGGTCTCGCTGGCCGCCGACCCGGTCGAGGAGGTCCCGGTCGCCTGGGGGATCCTCAAGGCCCTCCAGATCCGCGAGAAGGGCTTCGAGATCACGGCCTGCCCCTCGTGCGGCCGGGCCGAGATCGAGGTCGTTAACCTTGCTCGGATGGTCGAGGCTATCGCCAAAGAGTACACGGCACCGGTCAAAGTCGCGGTGATGGGCTGTGTCGTCAACGGTCCGGGCGAGTCTAAAATGGCTGATGTTGGTATCGCCGGAGGTAAGGGCAAGGGAGCGATCTATCGCAAAGGGGAGCTGGTCGGGACCTATCCCGAGACCGAGCTCCTCGCCCGGCTCCGCCAGGAGATCGAGAAGGTCATCGCCGAGCAATACCCGGACTTTCTCCACGAGATCGACCGTGAAGCCACGCCTGCCTAGCCTCCGCCTGCTGCTGACGACCGCCGCGACCGCCCTGGTCGCGTCGCTGGCGTTTGCGTTGTCGAGCCCGGCGACGATCAGCGTCGACGGGCAGCGCCTGGCCTCCGACGTCGCCCCGGTCACGACCCCCGACGGGACCTATCTCCCGCTGCGCGCCGTCGCCGACGCGAGCGGCGCGCAGACGAGCTTCGATGGCGGCTCCGGCGCGGTCACCGTGCGGCGCGGCACCAACGTGCTCGTGCTGCACGTCGGCACCGCTCGCGCCGTCCTGAACGGCCGCGGGATCGTGCTCGAGCACCCACCCTTCACCGTGCGCGGTCGTACGATGATCGCCGCCGCGACGGTCACCCGCACGTTCGGCTCCCAGGTCCGCTTCGATGCGCGTCGCAACCGCGTCGCGGTCCGCACGCCCGGCGTCGTCGTCGCCGGTGCCGCCGACGACGAACCGTAAGGCGGGGCGCGCCTAGCGCGATGCTCTGCACCGCCGGGCCCGTCGCCGCGATCCGGCAGCCGGCCGGGCCGGCGCACTACCAGGTCGGATCGGTGACGCTGGCCGACGGTACCACCATCGAGGCGTGGGGCGACGACAACGGCAGCGCATTCCTCAAGCCGTTGCGCCGCGGCGACCGGCTGGAGATCTGCTTCGGTCCGACGCAGCGTTGGGCCGACGAACCGGCCAACGCGCGGCCGGCGTTCGTCGTCCTCGTGCGCACCGGCGATACCTACACGACCGTCGGCATCCCCGGCCGCAACGCGATCGCGTTTCCACCCGCCCCCGCGATGCGCCGGCCGCTCGCGCCCTGACTACGGGCCGCTGCGGGCGGCGTGGAAGCGGGCCCAAGCATCGCTGGCGGTGATGCCGCGCGTTGCCAGTAGCGGCGCGGTCGGGGTGGCGGTAGTGGGAGTGCCGGCGCTCGCTACGAAGCGGCGGATCGGCGTGAGCGCGATCGCGCGGAAGATCCCCGTCGCCACCGGGTGCCCGTCGACGACGCGGTCCTGGCTCTCGGTGACGATCCCCGTCAGGCGGCCGTCGGCGTCGAAGACGCCACCGCCCGAGTCGCCGGGGCCGCAGCGCGCGCAGCGCACGATCAGCGTGGCGTTCTCGCCGGAGATCAGCGCGAACGCCGACGTCGTCCAGGCGGCGCCGTAGGGATCGCCGACGATCGTGCCCTGCGCCGGATCGGCATCGCCGAAGCGCGCGATGGCAAACCGGTCGCCGACTTCGGGACGAAAGGCGATCAGCGCCAAGTCGGTGTCGGGCGCGAGCGCGACGACCGCGGCGTCGCGACCGGCGCCGGAGGAGAAGAAGCGCTGCACCCAGCTGCCCAAGGGAACGTCGTCGTGCAGAAAGACGCGCGGCGTTTCAAGGTGAGCGACGACGTGCCGCGCGGTGAGGACGAGCAACGTCCCGTCCGCACGCTGCGCGAGGATCTCGCCGGCGCCGAATTGTACTTCATTGCCGTCACGGCTGGTGCCGACCGTCCCGCCGATCGTCACGGTCGAACGCAGGGCGTCGTCGGATGCCGAGGGGACGCCTGCGAACGACGCGACGGCGAGCGCGAGCACGAGCGAGAGCACATCGTCTTCTCCCGTGCCGCGCTGCGATGCGCCTGCGCCGGCCGCTCAGAATTCGATGAGAATTGCGCGCGTCAGGCGGCGATCAGGATGCCGTCGCGCAGCGTTGGGACGACGCTCAACGTGTCGAGCGCGGCGCAGCGGGTGAGGTCAGCTGCATAGCCCTTGGCCGCGATCTCTTGGGCGTGATCGGAACTCGCGACAGCCTCCCCGAGGTGGCGGGCGACCGCGCGATAGAGCAGCGCCGCGGCGCGCGCGCCGTCGTGCACCACGATCTCGTAGACGCGCTCGAGCAGCGCGTCGACCAGCGCGCCGGCGCCGATCGCATCCTCGAGTGAGAAGGCGCCCTTCTCACCCGAACACAGGACGACGATCGGCCCGTTCTCGCGTGCCAACGCATCGGCCAGCGCGCTCCGGTTGAGCAGTGCGCCGGCCCGCACCGAGAGCGCCGGCGC
>Ga0302324_100020351_pt1 | contig 12981 bp, 12 predicted proteins | sample Palsa_T0_1_FD_201949 | JGI IMG/M metagenome (GOLD analysis project Ga0302324, IMG submission 201949) | Peat permafrost microbial communities from Stordalen Mire near Abisko, Sweden - Palsa_T0_1 | ecosystem: Environmental > Terrestrial > Soil > Palsa > Peat permafrost | place: Sweden: Abisko...
ACGAGCGCTGCCGCAGCCGCCCCGAGACGATCACCCGCATCCCGCGGGTCAGGCTCTCCGCGACGTTCTCCGCCGCCTGCCGCCACACATTGCACGTCAGGAACAGGCTGTCGCCGTCCTTCCACTCGTTCGTGGCCTTGTCCAGGTACCGCGGCGTCGATGCGATACGGAACTTGGCGACCGGCTGCCCGGCCGGGGTAAAACGCAATTCCGGATCATCAACGAGGTTGCCCGCGATCGTGATCTGAGTGTCGCCTGCTGCCATCAGCAGACCCTCCAAACTTGAGTCGTCATCTAGTCGACATCATGCCGGGAGCCACTGACATTTCCGGCCGGTCATGTCCGGCCGTCCGGCCCAGATGTGCGTCCGCTGACCCGGCTAGGACGACGCCAGCGAGTAGTTGGTCATCCGGAATACCTCGGGCTGGTTCTGCGTCGAGCAGATCTCCCAGCCGAAGTTGACCTGCCACAGCCGGTCCGACGCCGCCGGTCGCGTACAGGGTCCAGGTGAGGCCGCCGAGGGTGACGGTTCCCTGCTTGGTCCCGGCCGGGGTCTGCCCGTGGTTGTCGACCCAGAACATGACTTCCTTGGACAGCTTGTTCAGCCAGATGTCGTAGGCGGCCTCGAAATCACCAGTGGAGGGCATCGACTCGGCATACGAGCTGGTCATCGACGTGAACTGACCGACAGGCTCGTTGGGATAGGTCTTTTGCACCGACGGGTAGGTCTTGACCGAGGTCGCGTCAGACTCGCCCTGGGTCGAGGTGGCCATGGCGGTACCTACCGCTAGGACGTTGATAGCGGATCACGGTAGCGTGGGCTGGGGCCAATGGTCTCAGAGTTGTAACAATGCACACGTTGGTAATACATACATAAGAACTCGGACGAACTGCCTCAGGTGCCCCAGCAGTGAAGCAACTCACCCTGGCCCGCGGACGGGGAAGGCCGGAGTTGACGATGGCGCACGTCGGAGGTCCTTCTGATTCCTCCTACGGTCAGACCTCGTCCGCCAATATGCCGATCTCCGCCTAGGTGGCACCGATGCGTCCATAGTCGCCATCTGCGAGCGGCAACGTTGGCCCGCTGTCAGCTGGTCTCCTGCCGGATCAGGACGTCGTAGCTCCGGCCGTCGGCGGAACCCCGGAATGATCCCGCCTTCTGAAAATCCAGGGCCTGGACCACACGCTGGGCCCGCTGGTTGAAGGCAGCAATGGTGACCCGGAACGCGGATGGACGGAACCGGCTGCGCCCGAAGTCCAGACCGGTCTGGATCGCCTGCCTCCCCAGCCCGACCCCGGTTAGGTCGGGGCGCAGGCCACCCCCGGTGTCGAGCGCGGAATTGTCATAGTGCCAGCCCGGCACCTGCCCGTCCTCGCCGAACGAGCGGAAGCCGATGAACTCGTCCGTATCGAGCAGCGCAAAGAAGCCGCTGGCTGGATGGGCCAGGACATCGGGATCAGCGCCTGTCATGTCATAGCAGTCATATGGAGGCGGGTACCGCCAGGTGATGATGGCCATGGCGTACTGCGCGTTCATGGAAACGATCCGCATACCGCCTCCGATTTGCACCGCCGTTCAGGGCGTTGACCGGGCGAACGTTACCTGAGGCGGCAGTAGCGACATTCAGGTACGCCGGTCAAAAGAACTGCGAACGGCAGATCACGGTGATGGTCACACGTTGAAGCGGGACTCGACCAGCTTGCCGCCCAACTGAACAGAGTCTGATCGGCATAACACCGCGAGATGATGTTTAACTGTGGCGGAGCTCGACGATGTCGCCGTCACGCAGGCCTTCGCTCACATCCGGCGGCGGTCAGGGCGTCGAGCCGTCGGTCGGGTTCTGCTCGCTGAAGGGGACCCGGGCGCAGCCTAAGCACCTGCCCGGGATCGTCTTGGACGCCCGCGGCCGACTTTCACCCGACAGACCGATGAGTCCGGGTCGCTCGCCTGGTCTCAGAAGCTATGACAACCACGCCAACCGCCCGCCGCATGTTCGAGCTCCTCGAGCCGATCTGCTTGGTCACCTTCTTCGCCGACGAGTGCAACGAGGAGATGGCCGCGCTCGGCCACCGCACCTACTGGGACGGCTACTTCGCCAGCCGCGCCGCGCCGCTGGGACGGGTGCCGGCACACGTCGTGCACGCGGCCTTCTACAGCTTCGCCGAGGGCGAGGCCGCGCGACACATCCCGAGCGCATGGGAGACGATCCCCCCCGAGGCATCCATCGCCGCACGCGAACGGGGCAGCACTGCCTCGCTACGGCGGATCCTCGGCGACGAGCTGGCCGACTCCCCCGGCCTGACGCGCGCCGCCGACCTGACCACCAAGGCCGCGACGAGCGCGCCCACGGCAGGCCGGGTGATGTACGCCGGTATGCGTACCCTTCCGGTGCCCAGCGACCCGGTCGCCCGGCTGTGGCACTCCGCAACCATGCTGCGCGAGCACCGCTGCGACGGGCACGTCGCCGCTCTCGTTTGCGCGCGCATCGGCGGCACGGAGGCCCACGTGCTCTCCGCACTGGATATGGGCATCCACCCGCCGGAGTCGTTCGGGCGTATCCACCACCTGCCGAAAAAGCGGCTGGCTGAGGTCATAGACGGGCTGCGCGAGCGCGGTCTCGTCGACGCCGACGGCTGTTTCACCGACGCTGGCCGCGAGACCAAGCAACGCATCGAAGCCCTCACCGACGAGCTCGCCGCCCCGCCGTACGATGCACTATCCCCCGCCGAGCTCGACGAGCTGATCGCGGAGCTCGAACCCATCACCGCGACACTGATGGCCACGGGATCGCAATGACGAACAGCGACCGCTGCACGGACTGGTCGATGTGGCCCTGTCCAACACGGCCTGATACCTCGCCGGCCGGTGGATCACGGGCGTGAGCTGCTCAAGCCGCGCATGCTCGGGAAGGCTGAGACCTGCGACGAGACCCTGGTTCGCGTGAGCAGCGCCCAGTTCCGCGACGCCAACCCGGTGACGGTGGACATCGGGACTGCGCCGCCGGTCGTAACTCGCGCAGGGAGCTGCTAGCCCGGCTCAATCCCGGCGACTAGCTGCTGAGGGCCGACCGGCACCGTCTCCAGCTCGACGACGTGAGCCCGTTCGGCAGCAAGCTCTTGCCTGAGCGCATTCCTCTGCTGATATGGAGCTACGACTAGGGCGTACAGGTACGTCGCAGCCACTATCGGCCCCTCCAGCGATTGCCAGAACCACCAGACCGTTCACGATCTTCTGAGCTGTGGTGGGATGAGCGGGGAGGCCAACCTGCGTGGCTACGACAACCACGAATGCCGTCAGCCCAAGGGATCCAACCCAGAACTTCGCCCGGTCGCGCACGGCGTGGTGATACGCCTAACGAAAGACTCCCCGTTCCGGGGACGGCTCGGTCGTGCTTCAAGAATCCAGACGTTTAACTGTGGCGGAACTCCACAAAGTTCCGTAACCGATACACATGTGTGGGCCGCCAGACCCGGCGCGCACCTCAAGGCTCTTCGACGTAAGCGGCTCCGCCGTCCCTACATGCCGCGAGCAGACGCTTGTCACGCGTCCACAGCCGTGCTCCGCTGACCAGCATGACGGAGCCGAGCAGGTGGACGTCCGCCGCACTCAGTCCACGCCCCCAGAGCTGACGCCCATCCACCAGCGCCATTACTTCCTCATGCGTCAGGACCGGGAACCGCTGGAGGTTCTCAAGGAGGACCAGCACACGGTCGCGTTGCTTGATCGACCCAAGCGCCAGTTCCTCGATCACAGCGCGATGACATCCGACCAGGTTGTCACGGAGGAACGTAACGAGAGAAGGCTCGGAGGCATGGAAGTGGTCAATCCAGATCGAAGTATCGACCAGGATCACTTGGCATCGTCACGCCGACGCGGCGCCGCGGTTGCGTGACGGTCCGAGCCGCCCAGGGCCGCCAGGCGCTTGGCGCTCTCCACTCGGATCAGGGTTTCCAGCCCGTCGCGCAAGAGCGCGGACCTCTCCGTGATGCCTGTCAATTCAGTCGCGCGCGCCAAGAGCTCGTCATCGATGGTCACCGTAGTCCTCATCGAGACCTCCGCATCTAAAATCGCATCATCTGATGCTCTCAATGATGCCATGTCTTGGGTGATGCGGACAGTCGACAGTCCGCGGCGCCCTGATGTCAGAACGGAATACGGCTACACATTAAAGCGAAATTCGACGACGTCGCCGTCCTTCATGACGTAGTCCTTGCCCTCGATGCGGGCCTTGCCTACCGCCCGGGCCGCGGGGATAGAGCCCGCCGCGATCAGGTCGTCGAACGAGACCACCTCGGCCTTGATGAAGCCGCGCTGGAAGTCGGTGTGGATGACGCCCGCCGCCTCCGGGGCGGTCGCCCCGGCCTTGATCTCCCAGGCCCGGGTTTCCTTGGGGCCCGCGGTGAGGAACGTCTGGAGCCCGAGCGCACGGAACCCGGCCCGCGCCAGCTGGGCCAGGCCCGGCTCGCCGAGCCCCGCCTCGGCGAGCAGCTCCGCGGCCTCCTCCTCGGTTAGCTCGGCCAGGTCGGCTTCGGTCTTGGCGTCGAGGAAGATCGCCTCGGCCGGGGCGACCAGCTCGGACAGCCGCTTGCGCAGGTCCTCGTCGGCGAGCTCGGACACGTCCATGTTGAACACGTACAGGAACGGTTTAGCCGTCAGCAGCTGCAGCTCACGCAGGTCCGCGATATCGATTTTCGCGGCCTTGGCGCCTGTGGACAGCGGGACTCCGGTGTCCAGCAGCTGCTGGGCCGCGGCAGCCGCCGCGGCCACCTGGGCTCGCTCCGGGTCCTTGGCGAACTTCGTCTCCTTCGCCAGCCGCGGCAGGGCCTTGTCCAGCGTCTGCAGGTCGGCCAGGATCAGCTCGGTGACTACCGTCTCGATGTCGCGTTCCGGGGACACGTCGCCGTCGACGTGGGTGACGTCCGGGTCACCGAAGACGCGCACCACCTGGCAGATCGCGTCGGTCTCGCGGATGTGGGCGAGGAACTGATTGCCCAGGCCCTGACCCTGCGACGCGCCGCGGACCAGGCCGGCGATGTCGGTGAACCGCACGCTGGCCGGGACCACGCGAGCGGAATCGTAGAGCTTGGCCAGCTCGGCCAGCCGGGAATCCGGCACGCCCACCACGCCGACGTTCGGCTCGATGGTGGCGAACGGATAGTTGGACGCGAGCGCGCTGGCCCGGGTCAGCGCGTTGAACAAGGTGGACTTGCCGACGTTGGGCAGGCCGACAATGCCGATAGACAGACTCACCCCGTGAGTTTAGTGGCGCGGGGGCGGTCTCAGGACGTCGCTGACGGCGCCGGGCCGCGACGGCGTGGCCGCAGGCCGCCAGCTAGCGCAAGCGCGGCCGCGGGCCGCCAGCTAGCGCAAGCGCAGCCGCAGACCGCCGGTCAGGGCGAGCAGCGACCCGGCCGCGATGACCGCCAGCCACGGCAGCGGGGAAGCCGGCCCGTGCCCCGCGGTACCGCCGAACCCGGTCGCGGCGCCGCCCGCCGGCTGCAGGCCGCTGCCCGCCGCGTCCTCGAGGTCAGCGATCTCCAGGCCGCCGGCTCCGTCGAGGACGACCAGCGTATGCACGCTGCCGGCGGCGAGCGTGACCGTGGAACTGGCGTGGCCGCTGCTCCCGGTCACCGCGACGGTCTCGGTACCCGGCGAGACCGCCTGGTAGGACGTACCGGCGGCGAACGCCAGCTTGCTCACGATGACCTTCCCGTCCCAGCTCACGGCGACCGACTGCTGCTTCAGGGACGCCTGGATCACCCGCACCAGGGCCTGACCGCGGGGCGTGGTCAGGTCGTCGTCCATCACCTGCAGCCGCAGGCCGGACGCGGGCCCCAGGGCTGCCACCAGGTAGGCGTGGCCGGCCGCCACCGTCACGCTGCTGGACAGCACCGGCTGGCTCGTCTTGGCGGCGCCCGCCATCCGCATGGCGATGCTGTAATCCCCCGCGGTCACCGCCTCGTACGGGGAGACGCTGCCGTAGGCGACGTGGTGCAGCACGATGCGCGCCGTGGGATTGCCGAACGAATAGAGGTACACGTCCACCGGAGGCGTACTCGGGGACAGGTGAGCGAGCCTGATCCAGCCGCTGCCCGTCGTACCAGCCGACGTGGTGCCGGCGGAGGCAGCGGCCACGGGTCCGCCGAGCAGCAGTGCCGAGGCGGCCAGCAGCAGCAGCAGGAGACGTCCGGTGATGCGCTGCGGTTTCATGCTTCAGATCCCTCCTAGGCCGGCCACGCCCTGGGCGTCGAACCGGACGTCGACCAGCGACTGACCGCTGGTGCTGCGGGTGATGGCGGCGCCGGCGGGCCGGTACGGGGGTTGCTGGGCGTGCAGGAACGTGAGCGCCGCCGACAGGCCGGCCGACGATCCGGCGCCGATTTCGGCGCCGCGCAGCGGGATGGCCGGGCTGGCACCGGGCGAGGAATCATCGAAAGCGACCAGCCGGAGCGGCAGGTCAGAGGCAAGCGCGGACAGCGTGACCAGCAGCCGAGGGTCGACCCGGCCGGCCAGCAGTGCGGCCCGGGCGGCCGGCGTAGCCAGGATGTTCTTGTTCGCCAGCAGCTGCGCACCGGCCGAGATCAGACGGGCGTGCCCGGCGGCCAGGCTAGCCTGCTGGGCGACGGCGCCGTCCGGCGCGACGGCGCGGACGTCGACCCGATCGGCTCCCGAGCCGAAGCTCGCGATCACCAGCGGCGCGTCAACGGTGCCGAGACGGGCGCCGAACTGGTCCCGGATGGCCGGCGTCGCGACGATCACTCCAGCACCCGGCGACGCCGGGACCGGCGGCGCCGCGGCCGACGGCGCCACGATCATCAGCCGCGCGGCCGGCAGGCCGGCCTTACGCACTTGCGCGCACATCTGCGGGTCACACGACACGGTGATGCCGGAGTCAAGCTGCCCGGCGATCCAGGCCGCCGCCGCAGCACGGTTCCCGGTCGCCACCTGGGCCGGGGTCGGAGCCGGCGGCGCACCGGCCGGCCCGGAGGCAATGGGGCCCGGCGGCGGGGTCCCGGCCGCCGCCAGCGTCACCCCGGTGCCGAACGACAAGACGGCCAGCACGCCGACCGCCACCATAAGCCGCCGCCGCAGCCCACCCCGCGACCAGCGGGCGGGACGAAGCCAGCGGCCAGCCCGGCGCATCCCGAACGCCAGGCGCACCGCCGGGGCGACGACCACCAGCCACGCTGAGGAGAGCCGCCGCCGCAGGCCATCCCTTATCTCTGCCGATGCAAGCATTTATGCCCTTCCGCCTCGGTATTCGGAGCCGGACGGGCCGCGGCTGGGTCCAGGCCGCTAGCGGTTCAGGACGTTAGCGGTTCGGCTGGCGGCGCCGCGGCCAGGAACGGCACGCCGCGGGACGGCCAGGAACGGCGCGGCCTGCTGCGCGGCCGGTTGGCGCACTGGCCGCCGGCGGGACGGACGGCGCACTTTGGGGCGGCTGGCACCGGGGCGATTAGCGGAGAGCTGTGATGCGGGCTCTAAAGGGCTGCTGGGCGGACCCTGACGTCGGCTAACGGGTTCAAGCGGCTTTATTTGTGTGTAGAAGGAGTCACCGTAGACATTCATTTGTCTACGGTGACTCCTTCTTTACATACGGGAGGGCGTGGAATGGGGCTGAAGTGGCGGTCAGGACCAGTGTGACCCATGTTGGTCACTCGGGATCCATTTGCCCGCCTCCGTCGCTCGCTACGGGCAGCCAGCGGACGTTACGAGGCGGGCGGCGGCCTACGGGGCGGGCGGCGGCCAGCCGACAGCGGGGGCGATGAGGCGGGCGTTCAGGACGCCAGGGGTTCAGTGCGCCAGGGGTTCAGTGCGCCAGGGGTTCAGTGCGCCAGGGGTTCAGTGCGCTAGAACTGCGCCTCGTACTGGGCTGGGTCGATGCGGGCCTCGATGACCAGCGGGCGCGAGCCCGCGGACCGGTCGTCCAGGCCGGCTAGCGCCTTCTCCAGCCCAGCCGCGTCCTCGACCCGGACGCCGTCGCAGTCCATCGCCTCGGCCAGGGCGGCCAGGTCGGTACCAGGTATCCGGGTCGAGGTGGGCGGGTATCCCATGGCCTGCTGGCGCAGCTCGATCCGGTTCAGGCTGTTGTCGGCGAACACCACCACGGTGACCGGCACGCCCAGCGCCGCGGCGATCCGCATCTCGGTCGCGGTCATCGCGAAGCCGCCGTCGCCAACCAACGCGATGACCGGCCGGTCCGGCCGGATGAGCTTGGCCGCGATCGCCGCGGGCACGCCGAACCCCATCGCGGACAGCCCGTTGGGGATCAGCACCGAACGCGGCTCGCTGGCCTGCCAGACCTGGCCCGCCATGATCTTGTGCGAGCCGACGTCGGTGGTCATGATAGCGTCCGGCGGCGCCGCCTCGCGGGCGATCGTCACCACGTCACTCGGGTTCAGACGGCCGTCGGCCCGCCCGGCCAGCCAGGCCTCGCGCAGCCGGGCGCGATGCGCCGCCACCTCGGCGGGCGCCCACCTCGGCTCCCCCGACCAGTGCGCCGCGATCCAGCCCAGGATCGCCCCGACGTGGCCGACGAGCTCATGCTCGCTTGGGTAGACCTGATCGGTGTTCGGCGTGGTGTCCAGGTGCATGACCGGCGTGGCGATGGACCAGGGACTGATCAGCTCCACTGGGTCGAAGCCGGCGGTCAGGATCAAGCCGGCGCCGGCCAGCAGGTCCCAGACGACCCGGCGCCCCGTCATGTCCAAGACGCCGGCGAAATAGGGGTGGTCTTCGGGAAAGACGCCCTTGGCCATCGGCGAGACCACCACCGGGATGCCAGCCAGCTCGGCCAGCCGGACCAGCTCCGGGCCTGCCCCGCAGCGCAGCGCCGCGGGCCCGGCCAGGATCACCGGGCGCCGCGCGGCGCGCAGCACTCGCAGCGGGTCGCCGCCGCCGTACACGTCGAGCGACTCCGCCGCGGGGGTTAGCGGCGGCAGCAGCACCGCCGGGCCACCGGCCGCGCCCGCCGAACCGGCCGCGGCCGCCGAACCGGCCGCGCCGGCCGGACCTGTGCCCGCGCCCGCAGGCGCGACTCCGGCCGGGCGCGCCCAGGTGTCGGTGGTCACGGTCAGGTGGACGGCACCCGGGCGTTCGGCGGTGGCGGTGCGCAGCGCCCGCCGGATCACGACCTCCGCCGAGACGGCCTCCAGGCGCAGGGCCAGCTTGGTCACCGGCGCGAACATCCGGCCGTGATCGATGACCTGGTGGGTGAAGAACTGCTCGCGGGAGCTCTCGATCTGGCCGGAGATCGCCAGCACCGGAGCCCGGTCCAGGTTCGCGCCGGCCACGCCGTTCAGCAGCGCGGTCGACCCGGGTCCCAGGGTGGACATGCATACTCCGGGCCGCCCGGTAACCAGGGCCGCCGCTTCGGCCATGAAGGCGACCGAGGTCTCCCGCACCGCGGAGACCACCTCGATGCCCCGGTGCCGCGCGGCCGCCATGAAGTCGATGACGGACTCGCCCGGATAGCCGAAGACGTGCCGCAGGCCGGCATCGTGCAGGTAGCGGGCCAGCAACTCGGCCACTGAACCGTCCGCTGCGCTGGAATCCTGGCTCATCACCCCATTGTCCACGCAGCTGACCTGGGGCAAGCACCACAGGCCGTTCGGGATAAATCTGGTGGCTACGGACGCACCCGGCTTCCGTCCGGCAGGATCACCAGGAGTCACCAGTCTCGCCTGGACATCCATGCCCATAGGCCCCATCCAGTGATCGTTTTCCGGGCCGGGCGGGCGTGTCGCCGCCAGGATCGCCACTGACAGTGAGATCGTTGCTGCATATGAGTGCGATCTCGCTGCTTGCCGGACTGCTGCTCGGGATCGTCATCGGGGCAGCGATCGGTTACCTGTTCGCCCGCGGGCGGCTCGCCGCCGCCACCGCGGACGCCGACGGCCGTGCCCGCGCCGCGGACGAGCGGGCGCGGATGATCGAGCGGAGTGCGGCCGAGCGGGCCGCCCTGGTCGAAGGCCAGCTCGCCGAGCGGTTCCAGGTGCTGTCCGCGCAGGCGCTCGACGCGAGCACGGCGCGGTTCCTCGAGGTCGCCGAGGGACGGCTGCAGGCGGCGAACGCGAACGCGACCAGCGAGCTCGAGACCCGCCGCGCGGCGGTCGAGCACCTCGTCGGGCCGCTGCGGGAAACCCTGGCCCGGGTCGAGGCGCAGCTGCGGGAATCCGACGCCGACCGGGCCCGCTCGCACGCCGCCATCGCCGAGCAGGTCGGCATCGCCCGGCAGAGCTCCGATCAGCTCCGCATCCAGACCCAGGCCCTGGTCACCGCGCTACGGCGGCCGGAGGCCCGCGGGCGCTGGGGTGAGCTGCAGCTGCGCCGGGTGGTCGAACTGGCCGGGATGAGCGCGCGCTGCGACTTCGACGAGCAGGTCTCCGTCGCCTCGCCCGACGGCGCGCTGCGCCCCGACATGGTGGTGCGGCTGGCCGGCGGCAAGAACATCGTGGTGGACTCGAAGGTCTCGCTGGCCGCCTACCTCGAGGCCGCCGAGACCGACCTCGACGACGTGCGCACGGACCGGATGGTCGCGCACGCCCGGCACGTACGCGAGCACGTGGACCGGCTGGCGGCCAAGGCCTACTGGACGGCGCTGAGCCCGTCCCCCGAATTCGTGATCTTGTTCATCCCAGGTGAGGCCTTCCTGGCTCCGGCGCTGGAACACGACCCCGGACTGCTGGAGTACGCGCTCAGCCGCAAGGTCCACATCGCGACCCCCACCACGCTGGTCACGATGCTGCGCACCGCGCAGTACGCCTGGCAGCAGGCCGCACTGGCCGAGAACGCCCGCGCCGTGTTCGACCTCGGCCGCGAGCTTTACGAGCGGATCGGCGGCCTCGGCCGGCACATGGACCGGATGGGCAAGGCACTGACCTCGGCGGTGACCTCGTACAACCAGACCGTGGGCTCGCTGGAGGGGCGGGTGCTGGTCAGTGCCAGGAAGCTGAACGACCTCGGCGTGACCGACGCCGAGCTCGCCGCGCCGGCCCCGGTGGAGGAAACGGCCAGGGCGCTGTCCGCTCCTGAGCTTGTCGCGGCTGAGCCTGTCGCACCTGAGCTCGGCCTGATGCGTTCGGTGCGATGACGCAGACCAGGACCCCGCCGCGCAGTGCCGGGACACGGAGGCCGTCGCGCCTGGAGCCGCGGGCCGCCGTCAAGCTGACCGGGCGCGGCGCGGTCGTGGCGCTGTTCGCGGCCTGCCTGTCCGGCCTGCTGATCGCGGGCTGGACCGGGTGGAGCGCCGTGGGCGATGCGCTCTTCCTGATGAGCTGTGGCGTGGTCGCGTACTACACCAGGGCGAGCGGCCTGCGGCACGTGGTGATATGCCCGCCGCTGGCCTTCCTGGCCGGGGCGGTGTGCGCCCAGCTGATCACCGCGCCGAACAGCTTCTCCGCCGCCGAGGGCATCCTGGTCACGCTGGGGACCTCGGCGCCCTGGCTGTTCACCGGAACCGGCCTGACGTTCGTGATCGCCTTCAGCCGCGGTTACCGGCCTGACCTATCCGGGCTGCCGTTGTTCGCGAACCTGGCCGAAGCCGTCAGGAACGCCCGGCCGTCACGGTCGAGGCAGGTCAGGCGGCGCTAGACCCGCTTCGCTTCACGTGCTGCGCGCAGCTCCCGGGGGAGCGCGAACGTCATGTGCTCCTCGATCGCCTCGACTTCTTCGACGGTCCCGAACCCGAAGCCGGCCAGCTTGTCCAGCACGGCGCTGACCAGTTCTTCGGGCACCGACGCCCCGCTGGTCACGCCGACCGTCGTCACGCCGTCCAGCCAGCGCTGCTCCACCTCGCCGGCGTCATCGACCAGGTACGCCTCCGGCGCGCCGTAATCCTTGGCTACCTCCACCAGCCGGACCGAGTTGGACGAGTTCGGCGAACCCACGACAAGGACCAGGTCAGCTTCGGTCGCGATGACCTTGACGGCGGCCTGGCGGTTCTGGGTGGCGTAGCAGATGTCATCGCTCGGCGGATCGAGCAGCGCCGGGAAACGCTCGCGGAGCGCGTTGACGGTCTCGGTGGTCTCGTCCACGGACAGCGTGGTCTGGGACAGCCAGACCACCTTCGACGGGTCCCTGACCTCGACCTGCGCCGCGCCGTCGGTACCGTCCACCAGGCGGACCCGGGACGGCGCCTCGCCCGCCGTGCCCACGACTTCCTCATGACCTTCGTGGCCGACGAGCAAGATGTCGTAGTCCTTGGCGGCGAACCGGCGGGCCTCGTTGTGCACCTTGGTCACCAGCGGGCAGGTCGCGTCGATGGCGCGCAGCCCGCGGCGTTCGGCGTCCTGGCGCACCTCGGGGGCGATGCCGTGCGCCGAGAAGACCACGACGGCACCCGGCGGCACCTCGTCCACCTCGGTCACGAAGATCGCGCCGCGCTTCTCCAGCGAGCTGACGACGTGCGTGTTGTGGACGATCTGCCTGCGCACGTAGACCGGCGCCCCGTATCGGTCCAGCGCCATCTCGACCGCTTGCACGGCCCGGTCCACTCCGGCGCAGTAGCCACGGGGCTTGGCCAGCAGGACACGTCGTGGTGTCTGGTCCGAGACCGCCACCTCAGCACTAGTCACAGCTCTAGGGTACGTTCGGGCCGCAAAGCGGATGCCCGCGGCTACCGGGAAGCTTCCCTGGAAGCTGACGGAGCGTCAGTTTGCTCGTCCGACCGCAGCATCCGGAACAGGCCGCTCCCCCGGTTTTCGAATTATCGTGTGCTAGCAACCCTCTAATAGAGGGGCTCATAGCACACAATAACGATTGCCGTCGCCCGGATAGCGCTGACCGCATGGTGCCCGGCCGGACGCTACTCCGAAGACCCCCGGCCGAGGTATTGCGGCGCCTAAACTGTAGGCGGAAGATTACCCGTCAGGGAAGCCGCGCTAGGCATCGGCAACAGCGCGGCGAGACGTCAGGGGACCACGGGGAAGCTCCGGCGCCGTACGGTATCCCGTCCGCTAGCGAGGTACCCGTCCTTTAGG